>Ga0209316_100090_pt1 | contig 34559 bp, 36 predicted proteins | sample 3C3metaG_FD_184150 | JGI IMG/M metagenome (GOLD analysis project Ga0209316, IMG submission 184150) | Freshwater bacterial and archeal communities from Indian Creek, Illinois, USA - 3C3 metaG (SPAdes) (version 3) | ecosystem: Environmental > Aquatic > Freshwater > Unclassified | place: USA: Indian... | reverse complement strand
TTAAGAAAACTGCTTGGCGAAGAACTTGAGTTGATTAAGTTTAGCCAGGGAGGGTACACTTTTAACCGATATCAAGGTCTTTGGATTGATTTGACTTTTTTTGAAAATTGTTGTATTCAGGGACGGCAGGCTGCCAAGCAAGGCTTGTCCGAAAAAGCTGTTTCCCTATACAGGCAGGGTCTTTCGTGCTACAAAGGCGATCTTTTACCCGAATGTATGTACAGCGATTGGATGTCACAGGTTAGAAACCACTACCACCGCCTTTACTTGCAGGTGACATGCGAATTGGCCGCGTTACTTAAGCAGGAGCGACTACATGAAGATATAATTGAGGAACTGGATAAAGCGATAATGATCGATTATTTTGAGGAAGATCTACATATTATTCTACTTGAGACACTTCTGGCTGAGGGGAAAATATCTCAGGCAAGGGCGCATTATGAGAATGTGACGGGCAAATTTTATAAGGAGTTGGGATTGAAGCCGTCGTCGTCTTTTAAACAGATGTTCCGCCTTATAAAGGCTCATGAAAACAGCGAAAATATACTTGATTTGATTCAGTTGAGAGAGATTATGCAGAGTAAACATGGCGACGGGGGAGTATTGTATTGCGAGCCGGAACTGTTCAGATTTTTTTACCAATTAGAGTATAATCGCGCTCATAGAACAGGTCAAAACGGGATCTTAGCCATACTTAGTGCATTACCGTCCGGAAACGGACTTGCCGGAGTAAAAATGAGTTCAAAAAGCATGGAGACATTATGGAGCATACTGAAAACTACTCTTCGAAGTTGCGATCTGTTGTGCCGATATAACGATCAGCAGATTTTAGCGCTATTGCCTGGGACAAGTCTTGATAACGGAAAAAATGTCATTGAAAGACTTAATAAAAACATGATTGGCAAAGGAGTTCTACTCAGAAGCGAATTACAACCGCTGGATCAATCTGTTATAAGCTAGACCAAAAGATGTTAAACCGCAAGCCGAAAGGCAGGCGGTTTTTGTTTTAATGGGGCATCTTTTATCATTAGTTTATCATTCGAATATCTTTTTTTTATGATGGATTTGCGTCTTAGTTGAAATTATTGCCTGTTACAATTCGCTTAACCGGTGTTGATTAAGACAAAACACCCGTTTTCAAAAAACCGGCTTACTGAAATCGATGCGAATTACGCTCAAAGGAGGGACAAAGGTGAGAAAGTGGCAAGAGCTAAGATGGGAAAGAAGATATCGTCATGAAGAAGAGAATCTTCTTAATCAGGCGATGCTTGTAGCTGTAATCGGTATTATCATTATTCTCATAGTTCGGCTGCCGATATCTTATGCTTTGTTCTCAACATATGAGCAGACTCCTCCCGTATCTTTCAGAGCCGCCACTTTCGAAGAAAACATCAGCATTAGGCCGGGTAATAGCAAAACAAACGACAGCCCGGGAGATCCCGGTCCCGCTTTCGATGCGGCTTCGATGGTAAACGGACAGATTTATCTGGATTTCGGGACATATCCCGCAGGCAATAATAGAAATTTCCCGAGCGTACTTATCATAACAAATATATCTTCTCGTACTCTTTACTTGGATTGGTATTTGACAGGAGATTTGGCAGCATTCTTTGATACTCAAAGTGGGCTTATAGAAATAGGATCCAATGAAGAATATGAATTAGGATTTAAGCTGAATACCAACCCTGAGGATCCGCCGGGGGGCTATAACGGGATTTTGCACATTTCCACTATGAACGGGTTTATAGCCTGTGAAATACCTGCGGAGTTAAATATTTATGAAAATAAGGACAAAGACGGAAAAGAAATTGGAATCTTACCCGACAAAAAAAGCGATGACGGTGAAGATCCTGAACTGGAAACAGAAGTAGACGGTGATGATGACGCTGAAAGTGAAAAAAGCACTGAAAACGAAGATAACAACGAACAACGTCCTGACGACAGCGTTGTTAGCGATGACGAAGATAACAATCAAAATCCTGAAGGGGATATTGATGAGCAGGATAATCATACAAGCGATGATCCGGATAATAAAAACGCAGACGACATATCATCTGATGAAGATCAAGAACTTGAGGTAGATCAAGAATCTCAAGATTCTCAAGAACCTGACGAAGCTCAAGAATCTCAAGATGACAAGGATTCTGATGCTTCGTCAGATGGAGATAAAGAACAGACTGAACAAGAAAGCGTAAATCCTGACTCTGACAGCGGCGAATCAGCCGGCAATCCAGGTAACAGCGATACGGATAATTCCGATGAAAAAGACGATGAGGGAGGCGAATAGCATGAAGATAATGGCAATTAGAAAAAAAGGATCGCTTAGAGCCATTAGAAAGGCCGCCCTAGTCGCAAGCCGCATAATAATAGCTCTTATCATGATTTTGATGGTTGTTCTGTTGTTCTTCGTGTTACAAAGCCGCCTTGGCCAATCGGTACCTTCCGTGGCCGGTTTTCAGATATATGTAGTTTTAGGCGGCAGCATGAGTCCTGTTTTTGAGGCCGGTAGTATCGTGCTTGTGCAGCCGCTTAAGGCTTCCTCAATCTCGGAAGGCGACATAATCACATATCGTGATCCCGGCAAAGGTAATAACGGTGTAATTGTTACACACCGGGTTTTGGAAGTGTTGGACGCCGAACCTGTAAGTTTTGTAACACGCGGCGACGCAAATGACGCAAACGATCCCATACCCGTACCCGCAGCCAATCTGCTTGGACGAGTGGCCTTAAGCATCCCCTTTCTTGGAAGCCTTCTTAGCTTCACAAGAACAAGGACAGGCCTAATCGTAATGGTAATCGTTCCGGCGGTGCTGATAATATTCTCCGAGCTGCGAAAACTCATAAAGTACTCGCAAGACTTGGGAAATATGAAAAAAAAGGAGGTGAGCGGCTAAATATGAGAGTAGATGTCCTGTCACCTGAACATCTGTTACAGTAACCGGTAAAGGCAAAACTGTCGCGAGGCAGTGACGCAAAGCCGTTGGACCTTTGAGGAAAAAGGAAGCCTGGCTGCCCGGAAAATCGGGCGAGGCGTACCGCTTGTACGCCAAAATATTAAATTTGGAGGTAGAAACAAATGAAAACAAAAATGTTCGCAAGTATGTTGGTAATAGCATTGGCAGCCGCTTTGGTAGGCGGTGCTACAATGGCTCTGTTCACGGATCAAGACACCAATGAAGGCAACGTTTTCACCGCAGGCACGGTGGATATTGAAGCAGGCGAGACTTCCATAATAGTAGGTGCGGATAACATGGCACCCGGCGACACGGTTACAGGATCATTTGTAGTCACTAACGTCGGTACTCTGGAGCTTCGCTACGATGTCAGCGCATTAGGTTCGGGAGACTTGTTTGCAGGAGCAACACCGGCTGTTGTCGAAGCTTTAGGCGACGATCAGAATGTGGTTCTTGCCCCCGGCGCTTCAGCGACAGTTACATTTACAGTACATCTCCCGCTTGGTGCTGATAATTCTTATCAGGGCGCAGCAGGCTTGGTCGACTTTACAATAGCTGCCGAACAAACAGCTAATAACCCGTAATAATCCCTGTCAGACGGGCGGCGAAAGCCGCCCGTTTTAACTATCAGAAAAGAGAGGTGATACATTGTGCGTTCTAAATTGATACTTGGATTAGCCGTCATAATAATAGTAGCTTCAGTAGGTGCGGGAGTTACGTTGGCAATTTTTACTGATCAGGATTACAATTCTGAAAACATATTTTCGGCAGGCACAGTAGATATCGCAGCCGATCGCAATTTAGGGGATCCAATACCCGGCCCCATGTTTTATACTACAGTCGAGCAGGGGACAGTGCCCGATGGCGGGGATGCCTTGAATCCAACCGGAGTTTGGTGGCCAGGCAGAACGGAATATCGCAATCTTGATGTTCGGAACATGGGTTCCCTTCAAGTTCGTATAAACAGGGTATCCGCTGAGATTACATCGATAAACGGAGCAGATCCGCAGCCGCCGCTGTCGGAATCGTTTGCGGCGAACATGCATGTTAAGATCTACGTTGCGGGTCATCCTCAGACAAAGATACTCTACGAAGGCTCTTTAGCGAATCTTTTGACGATCCAGGATTGTATCCATAAGCCGGTCATAGCTCCCTTTACTAATTTATGGCCTCCCATGGTACAGCTGGTTTATGAAGTTACAATGCTTCCTCAAGCCGGAAACGATCTTCAGGGGATAGTGCCGATAGTAAGCTTTAGCGTATATGCTGAGCAGACGAAAAACAATCCGTAAAAAGCTCAAAGAAACTTATGTTTAAGCGAGAGGAATTATCCTCTCGCTTATTTTTGGCGTTGATATGAGAACCGTCCCGTTTTGGTTCTTGTCGCTCGTAAGGCTTTGTGTTATACTTTTTGTCGGTTGAGAGCTTAAGGACAAAGAGGTGAGAGGTTCATGAAAGCAAACATACATCCTAAGTATGTTGAGACGGTTGCGAAATGTGCGTGTGGCGAAAGCTTCGTTACCGGTTCCACAAAAAAGGATATCAAGGTTGAGATATGCTCCAAGTGCCATCCGTTCTTTACGGGCAAGCAGAAATTCATCGATGCGGGCGGACGAATCGACAGGTTTAAGAAAAGATACGGTATTCAGTAGATTTTTTTATTATGGATACGAGTGCAGATTGGGGCATCCCGGTCTGCTTTTTTGCTATTATTTTGATTTTGGATACAGTAAGTGACATCTGAGCGAAATGGGAAATTCTATTGAGGGGAGGATCTTGCGTATATAAATTGCGCAAGGCAAGCTATGGCAAAAGGAGATATAGGAGGCCAGGCGGTACTTGAGGGCGTTATGATGAAAGCTCCCGGACGAATGGCTATAGCGGTCAGAAAAAGCAGCGGGGAGATAGTCGTTAATTCGCATCCGCTAAAATCCATAAAGGACAGGCTGCCAATTTTGAAGCTTCCGGTGCTGAGGGGTATTATCGCTTTTGGTGAGGCTTTATCGCTTGGGGTTAAGTCTATAACCGATTCGGCGAAGCTTTTTGATGAAGAAGTTTTTAATGAGCAGAAGCCGTCCGGATTCGAGAAATTTTTGTCTGAAAAGACGGGTAAAAGCACCGATGATGTGATCATAATGCTGACAGTCGGATTGGCGATCGTTTTTTCAATTTTGCTGTTTATTGTGTTGCCTACCTTTGTGGTTGGCTTTCTCAAAACATTAGGGTTTGACGGAGTGTTACTCAATGTAATCGAGGGTATTTTCAGGTTAATGATTTTTGTAGGGTATGTTGTGGCCATTTCAAGGCTTAAGGATATACAAAGGGTATTTCAATACCACGGTGCCGAGCATAAAACGATCCACTGCCATGAAAATGACGAGGCGGTAAATGTGGCTAATGCGAAAAAATACAGTACACTCCACCCAAGATGTGGTACTGCGTTTTTGCTGGTGGTGATGGTCATAAGCATAGCTGCTTTTTCCATGTTCGAATGGGGCAATGTCTTTATGAGAGTGTTAGTGCGACTTATGTTTTTACCGATTATCGCAGGAATATCCTACGAGCTTATAAGGTGGGCAGGAAGAAGCGAATCACCTATTTTGAAGATTGTGATGTTTCCTGGGCTTATGCTGCAAAAACTCACCACCCGAGAGCCTGACGATTTACAGCTTGAGGTTGCGGTAAGGGCTTTTTTAGCAGTTTCGACACAGGAGGCTTTTAATGAACAGGGAGTTGTTGCTTGCAACACTTGCCAAGGGGAAAAAGATGCTCGAGAGGGCAAGGTTAAGCCGGCCGCAGCAGGAGGCTGAAACGCTTATGACCCGGTTAACCGGGTATAAAAGGTATGAGCTTTATTTAAAAGATGGTCTTGAACTAAGCGAAGAACTCGAAGAGGCCTTTATTGATATGATTAATAAAAGGTGCGAAGGGATGCCTATTCAATATATAACCGGTGTCGAAAGCTTTATGGGGTTGGATTTTAAGGTAAATGAGCACACGCTGATTCCAAGGGATGATACCGAGGTTCTGGTCGAAAGCGTTCTTATGTTTGCAAACTCGGCGCAAAAAAGTCTAAACATACTTGATTTGTGCACAGGAAGCGGCAATATTGCGGTAAGTCTGGCGAAGCTTTTATCTGACGCACATATTTGGGCAATCGACATTTCCTCAAATGCCCTTGAAGTGGCGCGTGAGAACGCTCGCTTAAACGGTGTTAATCATAAAATTGAGTTTTTAGCCGGGGATATGTTTAAACCTCTGGAAAACGGCTTTGTTTTTGATATAATTGTTTCAAACCCTCCGTACATAAAGAGTGCAGACATCTTAGAACTAGAGCCGCAGGTAAGGATGTATGAACCTGAAACAGCGCTAGACGGCGGTATAGATGGGCTTTGCTTTTATCGGGAAATAGTGGTGCGAGCTGCTTTGTTTTTAAGAGACGGCGGATTTCTTGCGGTCGAAGTGGGGCACGATCAGGCTGATTGTGTAGCTGAGATGCTTAAAGAAAACGGAAATTATAAAGATATCGAGAAGGTTAAGGATCTCGCAATGATAGACAGGGTAGTATTGGCGAGGGCTAAAAAGGAGCGATTTTTATGTGGAATAAATTAGACGAATTAGAAAAAAGATACGATAGAGTAAGCGCTGATATGTCGAATCCCGATATTATCGCGAATCAGGCTGAGTGGAACAAGCTAGCCAAAGAATTTGCAGATATGGAGTATCTGATTCAAAAATATCGGGAATACAAAGATGCGCTAAAATCAGCCGAGGAAGTAAGACAGATGCTTTCCGAAAACCTTGATAGGGAGCTTAAGGTGATGGCGCAAGAGGAATTAGATGGGCTTGAGCATGATATTGAAGTGCTGACAATGGAATTGAAACGTTTGCTCATACCTAAAGATCCAAACGACGGAAAAAACGTGGTGGTTGAGGTCAGAGCCGGGGCAGGCGGCGATGAAGCGGCGCTGTTCGCATCAGAGCTTTACAGGATGTATACCAGATTTGCGGAACGCAACAGATGGAAAGCGGAAATTTTAAGCTCAAGCTTTACAGATATAGGCGGAGTTAAAGAGATCGTGTTTGTGCTCGAGGGCAAAGGGGCATACAGCCGATTGAAGTACGAAAGCGGAGTTCACAGGGTGCAGCGCGTGCCTAAAACGGAGGCAGGAGGAAGGATACACACTTCCACTTCCACTGTGGCTGTGCTGCCTGAAGCACAAGAGGTTGAGGTCGAGATAAATCCTAATGATTTAAGGATAGACGTATTTAGATCCTCAGGCAACGGAGGCCAAAGCGTCAACACCACCGATTCGGCGGTCAGGGTCACCCATAATCCTACAGGCATAGTTGTAAGCTGTCAGGATGAGAAATCGCAGCTTAAAAACAAGGAAAAGGCAATTAGGGTTTTAAGGGCAAGGCTTCTTGATATGATGCAGACGCAACAGCATAAAGAATATGCTCAGGCGAGAAAAAGCCAGATTGGAACTGGAGACAGAAGCGAGCGGATACGCACTTACAATTTTCCGCAAGGCAGAATAAGCGATCACAGGATCACGATGACTATGTATAATCTTGAAAGCTTTTTAGACGGAGAAATATCAGAGATGCTCGATGCGCTGGTTGCGGCGGATCAGGCCGAGAGCTTAAACGAACAGGCGGATTAAGCTAATTTTGCGATTTAATAAAGCTTTAACCGCAAGAAGCAAAAATCGTTTTAATTTGCGTAGAATACCTCAAAACGCCTTTGAATACAATACTAAAGATTGGCTATAGAAGCGATCACGGGCAAAGCTTAAATGGAGCCATAGAATTGGGCTTTTGTTTCGAAGGTTTTGTCGCTTGGCCAAAAGCTTTGCAAGGCGAGGTGTTTTTTTAAAATGGACGGTTTGTTGATGAGTTCTCTTGTCGGTGCGACTGTTGCGATTGCGGGGACGGGTTTAGGCGGAATGATCGCTTTATCGGTGGCCAGGCCAAGCAGGCGCTTTTTAAGCGGTTCTCTCAGTTTTTCTGCAGGTCTTATGATAGCGGTGGTATGCTTTGACATATTGCCGGAGGCGTTTTTAATAGCGGGTATGGGCATAGGGCTATTAGGGGTGGTTGCAGGGGTATTTCTGGTTGCTGTATGCGATGAGCTGATACAGTCATATCCTGCGAAAAATGGAGGCAAAATTTCGCAGGAATATAAAAGAGCGGGTATTTTTATGGGTATGGTTATAGCGCTTCACAATTTTCCGGAAGGGCTTGCGATAGGTTCGGGATTCAGCGCTTTTGAGTCCTATGGATTGGGGCTCAGCCTTGTAATAGGCATTCACGACATATCGGAAGGAGTTGCAATGGCGATACCTATGAGCCTTGGCGGCATGGGAAGACTTAAAGTATTGATCATCGCCTTCTTTGCAGGGATACCAACAGGTGTGGGAGCGATTTCGGGATATCTTTTAGGAGACATTTCCCATCTTTTCGTAAGCGTATCCTTAGGATTCGCCGGAGGGGCTATGCTCTACCTTATTTTAGGAGAGTTGATGCCTAAGTCAAGAGATGTGTATAAAGGTCGTATATCGGGTTTTTTGGCGGTTTTAGGAGCGATAGCAGGGATTGTTATGTCGGGATTGATCTAGCTTTAAAACAAGCACACAATCTTGTTACAGTAATAGCAACAGTGAACGAGGTTGAGATTGGAGTATTGCAATTGAGGACAAGGGTATTAAGGGCGGATGTACAGGATGGATGCGCGGTTATAAACGATGCGGTCAATTTACTGGTAGCGGGAGAGGTGGTGGCGTTTCCCACTGAAACCGTATACGGCTTAGGATGCAACGCACTAGACAATAAGGCTGTTGAAAAGGTGTTTGCTGCAAAGGGACGTCCTTCGGACAATCCTCTTATTGTTCATATAGCTCACTTTGCGCAAATTAAGCCTCTTGTACGAGAAATTCCCGATATAGCGATAAAGCTTGCGGAAAAGTTTTGGCCGGGACCGCTGACTTTAGTGCTTTTATCTTCCGGGGCAGCGGCAAAAGGCGTAACGGCAGGGCTTGACACGATTGCGATAAGGATGCCGGCTCATCCGGTAGCCCTTGAAATAATATCAAAAAGTGATCTTCCGATTGCAGCGCCCAGTGCTAACCGTTCAGGTCGGCCAAGCCCGACTGACGCTGTGCATGTGCTTTCCGACATGGACGGCAGAATTCCTCTTATAATTGACGCAGGCAAGACAAATATAGGATTAGAATCAACTGTGCTTGACTTAACCCGCGAAATTCCGGTTATATTAAGACCCGGCGGCGTCACAGCCGAGATGCTAAAGCAAGTTTTAGGAGAAGTTCTGATAGATGAAAGCGTTTTAAACGCATTTGACTTTGGCGGGTCAGTCGCTTCTCCGGGGATGAAACATACCCATTATGCGCCGCAAGCTGAGATGATAGTTGTTTGCGGGGAAATGTCGAATGTAGTTACTAAAATCAGACAAATGGCCAAAGGGTTTTCGAATGTAGGTAAAATAGTCGGAATATTGGCGACGAGTGAAACAGCTTCCGATTATCCTGAAAAATTTTGTGTACAGACGCCCGGAAGCAGACTTGCGCCTCAAATATATGCTTCAAATCTCTTTGCGTCGCTTCGCGAGTTTGACGCGCTGGGAGTCGATGTAATACTTGCGGAAGGATTAAGCACACAAAATGAGGGATTGGCGATAATGAACAGAATGCTTAAGGCCGCGGGATTTAACGTTGTCAATGCGGATTGAAAAGGGAGGTCCGACTGTATGAAAAAAATACTATTTGTATGTACCGGAAACACATGCCGAAGCAGTATGGCGGAAGCGATTTTTAACAATATGGCGCAAGAAAAAGGAAATTCAGACATGAAAGCTACATCGGCGGGCATCGAAGCTATAGACGGAATGCCTGCAAACGACAAGGCGATAGACACCTTAAAGGCTAGAGGGATAGATATGAGCGCCCATAAATCAAGGAAAATAAGAAACGCTCATATTGAAGAAAGCGATATTATTCTTACGATGACCCGTATTCATAAGATTCAGCTTCAAGCGGCATTTCCGAAAGCGCATGGTAAGGTGTTCACGCTTTTAGAATATGCTAACGATAATTCAAAATTAGATATCGCTGATCCCTATGGTCAGTCGCCCGAGGTTTACGAGCGCTGCGCAAACGAGTTGGAGAAAGCAATAAAAAGTGTGACAAGGGGACGGGGTTGCTGACACACGTGTCAGCAACCCCGTCCCCTTGTCACACTTGAGATGTATGAATAGAAGGAGTATTGTAAAATGCCATTATTAAAACCGGAACACAAATACTCATATGCTGATTATTTAACATGGAATGAAAACGAAAGATGGGAAATCCTTGATGGTGTACCTTATATGCAGTCAGCTCCTTCAAGGATACATCAGGAAATATCAATGGAATTATCTACTCAATTACATACTTATCTAAAGGGTAAAACGTGCCGTGTTTTTGCCGCACCATTTTGTGTCAGACTGGATGTTGAAAATAATAACAGTGATGTAAAAAATGTGGTTGAGCCGGATATAACTATTGTTTGCGACACATCCAAACTCGATGAAAAAGGTTGCAAAGGCTCGCCTGACATGATTATCGAGATATTATCTCAAGCCTCCGGCAAAAACGATAAGCTTGTTAAATTCAAGAAATATGAGAAGGCCGGTGTAAAGGAGTATTGGATTGTTGAACCTGATCAAAAACTTCTCAGCGTGTTCATATTACAGGCAGACGGCAAATATGGCAGACCAGAAATATACTCAGATGACGATAAAATACAAGTTTCAATTTTCACCGATCTTATAATTGATTTAAAACCAGTCTTTGATAGAACATAATGCGACAAGGGTGTGACAAGGGGACGGGGTTGTTGACACACAAGTGTGTCAACAACCCCGTCCCCTTGTCACACAAGCAATTCTTCGGTTTCAGGCGCGTTTATGCTCTGTACGTCTTTTAATTTTCTTTCGATTGTGCGAGTCTTTCTGGATGCGTCCTCAATTGTATTGCTGGCTTCCCGGAGTTTTTTGTGCGTCTTGTCCAGAATATCCCCGAATTTGCCAAATTCGGCCTTCACCGCCCCTAGAAGAGCCCACACTTCGCTTGAACGCTTCTCAACGGCCAAGGTGCGAAAGCCCATTTGAAGGCAATTAAGCAATGCCGCCAAAGTCATCGGTCCGGTCACAACTACTCGAAATTCACGCTGTAGATGATCGCAAAGCCCTGCCCGGCGCAGCGCTTCGGAGTAAAGCCCTTCGGTAGGAAGAAACATTATAGCAAAATCCGTGGTATTCGGAGGATCTATGTATTTGTCACGTATGCTTCGCGCTTCGCTCTTAAGCCTTATTTCAAGCTGTTTTATAGCCTCTTCCGCCGCTTCTGCGTTACCTGATTCGGATGCGTCAACCAGCCTTTGATAGTCTTCCTGCGGAAATTTGGAGTCAATGGGCAACCATACGAATTCACAATTATCTTTTCCGCCGTTATTGCCGGGCATCTTTATGGCAAATTCGACTCTTTCACCACTTTTTTTCTTAACGGCAACGTTTTTTTCGTACTGTTCGGGAGTCAAAATCTGATCAAGCAGGCTGCCGAGTTGTATCTCACCCCAAGTTCCTCTTGTCTTTACATTAGTCAAAACTTTTTTAAGATCTCCAACGCCTGACGCAAGGGTTTGCATTTCGCCTAAGCCTTTATGAACTTGTTCAAGCCTTTCGCTTACTAGTTTAAAGGATTCACCGAGGCGGGTTTCGAGAGTGGCGCTTAATTTTTCGTCAACTGTTGAGCGCATTTGATCAAGCTTCTTGCTGTTGTCTTCCTGCAAATCTTTCAACCTATCCTCTACAGCCTGGCGAAGATTCTCCATTCTTTGCTCGTTTGACAAGGTTAAGGCTGAGATGTGGCTGCCGAACATCTCGAGCTGATTTTTTTGCAGTCCGGATATCTCCGAAATACTTTTTATAAGCGAATCGGCTGAAGTTTTAAGGGCTAAGGATTGTTCCGCCCTGTTTTTGTGAGTTTCATCCCTCAGCATCCTTTCGAGCTTGTCCTGCCCTTTTTCAAAAGAAGAAAAGAGATATTCCAGTTTTTCAATCTTTTTGGATGAATTTCGCTGTAAATTGATAATGAGCAATATAACGGCAAAAATACTGAAAACCAGAGTTATAATACTGAGAATTTCAAGCATGTTTAGCTCCTTTCAAATCATGGGGACGGTTCTCGTGATTGCGAAAAAATTAACATTTGTTTTTTCTTGGTTTCAAACCCTCCCGTAAAAATCCGCAACTAAAGTTGATTTTGCAGCGAAAATCTCATTTTATCGAGGTCGGGATGCAAGTAACAACTTATCAAGTATTTCTGCTTAATTTAGTTCAATTAAATCATTTGCTGTTATTCCGGCTTGTTTAAGTATGCTCTTCAAAGTTTTTGGTTTTAGGATATCGCCTGAATGATCCGGAACAGTAACCAGATTGCCTTTTGGATCTTCCAGGTAATGATGGCTGCCGCGGATATGAACTAACTTAAATTCTTTCTTTATCAAAGCCTTGATAACATTTTTGCCCGTTACTCTGGGGAGTTTTGGGCTCATACGGAAACCTCGACTTCTCCGATAAAGATAGGTGGTTCCTTTATAGGAAAATGTTCGCCCTTCATTTTTAATACTTCCAAATAACCGATTATGGCTTCACGCACATTTTTTATGGCATCTTCCAGAGTATTTCCTTCAGTTATGCACCCTGGTAAAGCTGGGACAGTAACAGTATAGCCGCCATCTTCTTCGTTCAATTCTAATATGACTTTAAATCTGAGATCCATAGTGTTAATCCTCCGTTTTTATGTCGTTATAATTTAGCCTGATTGCTTTAATTAATGTCCGGTATAATAGTCCGTCTTACAGCGCTCCATTTATCATCTGTCACCAAACCCAATCGTCGGAGCGATACACCCTGCAGGCGGAAACGCTTAGCGATGCCTACTTTGTCGGTGATGCTACCACTTGTTTCACTTGGGGCAGATATGGCAAAAATCAATTTTTCTGCGGTAACAACCGCAAGTGCCATTTCAAAGGCCTGCACCACATGGTTAAGCGGTTTCGATAACTTGGCGATTTTGATTATATCATGAAAGTTTAATTTTCGGTATTGTCCTTGGTTTGTTTTTTTCTCTTGTTTTTTTTGTCACATGCATTGTATAATGTACGAAGATGTTTTGGAGGTGTGATCGCTGAAGTCCACATCAGAAAACAAGCAATTGAAGCAAGCAGCCGGGCAGGCCGCCGCCTTACTCGTCAAAGATGGCATGATTGTTGGGTTGGGGACTGGTTCCACGGTTGCTTTTTTGATTGAGGAAATCGGGCAAATGGTCAAAAATGGCCTTAATATAAAGGGGGTACCCACCTCATATCAATCGAAATCGATGTGCTTTAAGGCCGGTATTCCGTTGATCGATCCTGGAATGCTCGATCGGATCGATCTGGCTATAGACGGTGCGGACGAAATAACGCGTGACCTTGACGCGATAAAAGGGGGCGGCGCGGCGCACACCGTTGAAAAGATAATCGCGACTATGGCAGATGAATTTGTCATAATTGCGGACGAAACGAAGCTTGTTGATCATCTTGGCCTTGCTTTCCCGATTCCGGTAGAAGTTATGCACCAAGCTATAGGATTGTTCCTGAGAAGTATAGAAAAACTTGGGGCTAACCCGAAAATCAGGACAGGATCGGGCAAGGATGGACCTGTGGTTACAGATAACGGCAATTTTGTGATAGATCTTTATTTTGATTATCCGCAAGACATGCGCCAATTGAATATTAATCTTAAATCACTCCCCGGAGTAGTCGAGACGGGACTGTTTTTAGGGATTGCCAAAAAGGCTGTAATAGCGTCGCATGACGGTATCACTACGCTTACGTCGAAAACTTCAAAAAATAAATTTCCGGGGGTTTCATATTAATGTCCAACCTTTACGTTCTTGATCATCCGCTGATTCAACACAAACTGACTTTTATAAGGGATATTAACACAGGGGGAAAAAATTTCAGGGAGCTTATATCCGAAGTCTCGATGCTTATGGCATACGAAGTCACGCGAGATCTGCCGCTTAAGCAGGTTAAAGTGCAAACTCCCGTGGCAATGGCAGATACAAATCTTATTTCAGGCAAAAAATTAGGCATAATACCTATATTGCGCGCTGGGCTAGGAATGGTTGAGGGTATTATGAAACTTGTGCCTGCTGCAAAAGTCGGTCACATTGGGCTTTATCGGGATCCGGAAACCCTTTCGCCTGTTGAATATTACTGCAAGCTTCCTAGCGATGCGGCGGAAAGAGATTTCATAGTGGTCGATCCGATGCTTGCCACAGGAGGATCAGCTTGTGCCGCTATTTCATATATAAAGGAAAAAGGTGCAAAGAGCATAAAGTTTATGTGCCTTATAGCCGCCCCGGAAGGAGTTTCAAAACTTACCGCTACACATCCCGACGTTGATATTTATACAGCGGCGGTTGACAGTTGTCTTAATGAACACGGATACATCGTGCCGGGATTAGGCGATGCGGGCGACAGGCTCTTTGGGACAAAGTAGGGTGGTTTTTTTAAGGAATTATGTAAAGAATTCCGGTAATTAGGCGAATATTATAAAGACGATGCAGGAGTGATGATATAAATGTCAATGGATGCTTTAAAATCGATAAAGCTTACTGAGGATGAGGCTGACGATTTAAAAAAACAAGCCGTGCAAAAGGCAAGAGAGATCGTGGTGGCAGCCGAGCGAGAAGGGGACAGTTTGCTTCGCAATGTGACCAAAGAAGCCCAGCAAAATTCACAAGTTCTATTAGAAAAGGCTGAGCGCGAGGCTGAAACGGAAGTTGAACTTTTGCGTAAAACTCATGAAAAGCAAAAGCAAATTTTAATTAAAAAAGCCAATGCAGGTATGCAAAAGGCCGTTTCAATGATTGTCGGAAAGGTTGTGGATTTAAATGGCAATCGTTGAAATGAAAAAGATTTCTCTGGTAGCCTTAAAATCCGACATGGACAGAATTTTAAAAGTTTTTCAAGTATTGGGAAATGTGGAAGCCATAGAAACAAAAGTTGAGGATGCTGAAGGTTTTGTAAAACAGACACTTTCAGAGAGTGCGCTAAAGAAGGATGTTCCTTTATTTGATATATCGCACGTGAGCCGGGCGCTTGCCACTTTAAAGCGCTATGGCAACAAGAAAAAACCTTTAGGATACAAACATGCACTATCTGCGGACAAAGCAAGGGAGATAGAGCAAAAAACAGAGGTACTACATGATGTTGTTTTAAAATGCCAGGGTATAGATGATAAGCTTTCGGAAATCCGAAGCGGCAAAACGCGTCTTAACAATCTAATCGCTCAGACAGATCCTTGGAAAGCGCTCGATATGCCAATAAAAGAAGCCAAAGACACAAAAGAGACGAAAGTTTTACTGGGTACTGTCGGCAAAGAGGTTTCAGATGCTTTCGATCGATCGTTAATCGAATCATTGAATGCATGTTGGTTTCAAAGATTAGGAGAAACCAGAGACGATAGCTGTTACATACTGATGTATCACAAGGAGTTTGACAAAGAAGCGGCGATTCTTTTAAAGGAAAGCGGCTTTAATAAAACTTCCTTTACAGGCTTTGAAGGAACGCCAAAGGACGCGATTGAAAATTATACAAAACAGATCGAAGCATATGACGAACAAGCTGTTGAAGTCGTAAAACGGGCGGAAGCTCTTTTTGCGCATATCGACGATTTGGAAATTCTATATGACTTATTGGCCATAAAACAAGACAGAAACACACAGACTGAAAAATTGCTAAAAACTCGCGAAGCTTTCTATCTTAAAGGGTATGCGCCTGCTAAGGACGAAGTGATTATAAGAGATAAGCTTGCCTCAATAACCGACGCTTTTAGGATCGATTTTGAGCATATAGGACATGACGAAGTTTATCCCGTGGCGTTTAAAAATCCTGCCGTTGTAAGGCCTTTTGAGATTATAACGAAGCTTTACAGCATGCCTAAACATACCAGTATCGACTCAAATATTTACATGGCTCCTTTCTTTTTTACATTTTTTGGCATAATGCTTGGCGATGCCGCTTACGGGCTTATTATGGCTGTGCTTGGAACTTATTTTACTATAAAACTAAAGCTCAAAGGCGATGGGGCAAGAATGGGATGGCTTTTAACTTTGCTTGGTATTGCTACCCTAATTTGGGGAGCAGTGTTCGGAAGTTGGTTCGGAGATGGAGGGGCGCGGATAGGCATCGCGCCGATTTGGTTTGATCCTATGACAAATCCGATGCTTATGCTTGGACTATGCTTCGGTCTTGGATTAATCCAGATTTTCACCGGTATGGGGATAAAAGCCTGGATCAATATCAAAAGAGGGTTATATCTTGACGCTATATTTGATCAGGGGCTTTGGTATATGTTGTTAATAGGACTTATGCTCATGGTAACGCCAGTTTCGGCTGTGGGGGGCTATATGGCGATAATAGGAGCCGTCGGATTGGTGCTCACACAGGGAAGAAGCCAGAAAACCATCTTGAGCAAATTTGCTTCGGGTTTATTGAGTCTTTATAACATAAGCGCTTATTTGAGCGATGTACTCTCTTACTCAAGGCTGTTTGCATTGGGTCTAGCCACAGCGGTAATAGGTATAGTGTTCAACCAGCTTGGCGCAATGTTAGGGGCATCATGGATCACATTTATCTTCGCTTTACTAATTCTGTTTATTGGACATCTCTTTAATATCGCGGTCAGTGTGCTTGGGGCATTTGTACACTCAAGCAGACTACAATACATAGAATTTTTTGGAAAGTTTTTCGAAGGCGGAGGTAAAGCCTTCCGTCCTTTGGATATAAAAACAAAATTTACTGAAGTACTTGAAGAGGAGGCTATTTAAATCATGGAATCAGGACAGATCTTAGCAATAGTGGGAGTCGCTTTGTCAGTGGGACTGGCGGGGATAGGTTCGGCGATAGGGGTAGGAATAGCGGGGCAAGGAGGTGCCGGAGTGGTATCTGAGGATCCGGATAAATTTGGTTCAGTTCTAGCCTTACAGGCGCTACCTGGTACACAAGGCATTTACGGCCTTTTGATCGGCTTTTTGATCCTTTTTAGAACTAACTTTATGGGTGGAATGGCCGAAGTATCGCCTGAAGCCGGCTGGATGCTTCTTTTTGGGGCGCTGCCGATAGGAATCGTAGGGCTTTTCTCAGCAATCGCGCAGGGCAAAGCATCCGCTGCGAGCATCGGGCTTATAGCGAAGCGGCCTGAGGAGTTTGGTAAAGCTCTTATATTCCCGGCGATTGTTGAAACCTATGCTGTGTTAGCATTTCTTGCGTCTTTTTTGGTCGTATGGTTTGTAAGACTGTAAACGAGGTGGTAAAAGTGGATGGATTGGAAAAAATAAAGCTTCGCATATTGAGCGAAGCCCGGCAAGAAGCGCAAAAAATCATAGATGAAGCAGAAATCAAAGCATCTTTCATAAAAGGGGAGCAGATTCAAAAGACTGATAAGCTTAAAATAAAGCTTGAAAATGAAGCTGCGGCGCATGCAAGCGATCACAAAAAAAGGCTTATCGCGGCAGCGGAGCTTGAAATGAGAAAAGATCTGCTTAAAACTAAACGAGAGATGCTTGACGCAGCTTTCAAAGAGTCAGTAAGAAGTATAAGAAATTTGCCTTTATCGGAATACTGCGAAGTCATTAAAGGAATGTTAATGTCTCTAAGCTTTCAGGGCGAGGCGGATATAGTATTCCCCAGAGCGGATAAAGAAAATTTCGGCAACGGATTCGCGGAAGAAATGAATGCTGTGCTCAAGGCTATAGGCAAGGATATGAGCATCAGGCTTGCAGAAGATGAAGGCGCTTTTGAAGGCGGATTCGTACTCAGGGGAAAAGGGTTTGAGATAAACAATTCGCTTGAGGCAATTACCAAATTAGTGCGAGACGAAGCGGAATCGGTCGCAGCAAAGATCCTTTTTGCGGTTGGTTCTAACGGGGAAGAAGGTTTGTAATATGCCGCAACCAAGCTATGCATACGCTGTCGCGCGAATAAGGGCTCTTGAAAATTCGCTTCTTAATCTTGAGAAAACGGAGAGAATGGTTGAGAGCGCATCGGTTGCCGATGCCTTAAAAGTTATAGCCGATACAGGTTTTGGATCCGCTGTTTTATCAAATGACCCTTCATCAGGTTACGAAGCTTTTCTGAAAGCTGAATTAAAAAACGCCGGTGCCTTTATAAAGGACATTTCACCTGCGCCTGAGCTTACCGATCTTTTTTTGCTTAAAAACGATTTTCATAATCTTAAGGTTCTATTTAAAACAAGGATATTAAATATCGACGGTGACTATCTTTTGCTTGATGCGGGAACAGTGCCGATCGAGACGTTAAAATCTGCAGTATTGACAAATAGCTACATATCTTTGCCTCCGTTTATGAAGGAAGCCGCCGGAGAAATCGAAGGAATGGTGAGTGTAAAGGTTGATCCACAGAAAATAGATTTAAAGCTTGATCGGGCGATGTTTGCGTATATAGTTTCAGAATGCAAAAGGCTTGGGAACGCTTTCGTATCCGGGTACTTTGAGCGGCTTATCGACTTAACGAACATGAGAACACTAATGAGGGTCAAGAAAATGGGCGAAGGGCTTGATCTTTTAAAAGAGGCAATAATTCCTTCCGGATCATATCCGTTTTCGTTTTATACAAAGGCTTTGGATGAGCCGTTTGAGAGGCTTTTAGAATCGCAAAGCTATTCAAGATACGATAATGTCACAAACGCGGGTATCCAGGATTTTTTAAAAACCTCGAGCCTGTCGCTTTTTGAAAAGCTTGCTGACGATCACCTTTTACGCTATATCAAAGCGAACAAGCACAACCCGTTCGGAATCGAGCCGATAGTGGGGTATCTTACCGCCAAGGAGAACGAAGTAAGGCTTATTCGCACCGTCATGGTGGGAAAAGCCAATAATGTCTCCCAAGACAGGATCCGGGAAAGGTTGCGTGAACTATATGTCTAAGATAGCTGTGATAGGCGATAAAGATTCGATACTCGGATTCAAGGTGGTCGGCGTACCCGTTTTTGCTGTAACCGATAAGGATCAGGCCGCGAGGCTTGTGCATAAGCTTGCGAAAGAAGACTATGCGGTACTTTTCATAACAGAACCGATAATAGCCGAGATACAGGAAACTATTGACAGATACAGAGCTCAAGCTTATCCGGCGATAATACCGATCCCAAATAATCGCGGTAGTTTAGGCTTAGGGATGAAAGGGATTAAAGAAAGCATGGAAAAGGCTATAGGCGTTGATATTTTATTTGGAGAAAGAGGGTAAGAATACGTGCAAGGCCATATTTTGAAGGTATCCGGCCCGCTTGTCGTAGCCGGTGGAATGGCCGAGGTCAAGCTGTTTGACGTTGTTCGCGTCAGTAACAGAAGGCTTATCGGCGAAGTAATAGAGTTAAGGGGAGACAAAGCATCGATACAGGTCTACGAGGAAACCTCCGGCTTAGGACCGGGAGATCCTGTGGAATCAACGGGCTTGCCCTTAAGCGTTGAATTGGGTCCGGGACTTATAGAATCGATTTTTGACGGCATACAAAGACCACTCACCGATATAAGGGCGAAAACGGGAGACAGAATCACAAGAGGCGTTGAGGTAGCGGCGCTTAACAGGGAAAGGAAATGGGATTTTGTGCCGTTAGTCAAAACGGGCGACAAGGTCGGACAAGGCGATTTTCTTGGAAAAGTGCAGGAAACTCCGATTGTCGAGCATAGGATAATGGTCCCCTTAGGGATCGAAGGGACAATCGAGTGGATACATGAGGGAGTTGCCACCGTGCTTGACATCGTTGCGAAGGTCAAAACGAGCGACGGCAAAGTCATCGGACTTTCGATGATGCAGAAAACTCCCGTCAGGTTAGGACGAAAGTATAAAAAGAAACTTCCGCCCGATGTTCCGATGCTTACGGGACAAAGGGTTATAGACACCCTGTTTCCGGTCGCCGAAGGCGGAGTCGCTGCCGTGCCGGGTCCATTTGGCAGCGGCAAGACCGTTGTGCAGCATCAGTTAGCCAAGTGGGTAAACGCCGACATTATAGTGTACGTTGGCTGTGGTGAGCGCGGTAACGAGATGACGGACGTTTTGATGGAATTCCCAAGGCTTAAAGATCCAAAGTCCGGTCAGCCTCTTATGAAAAGAACAGTACTTATCGCCAACACTTCCGATATGCCGGTTGCCGCACGTGAAGCCTCGATTTATACGGGAATAACGATTGCCGAGTATTTCAGGGACATGGGATACCGCGTGGCGGTTATGGCTGATTCGACTTCAAGATGGGCGGAGGCGCTTCGCGAAATGTCAGGACGCCTTGAGGAAATGCCCGGCGAAGAGGGCTATCCGGCTTATCTTGGATCAAGGCTTGCCGATTTTTACGAAAGAGCGGGCAGAGTGGTATGTATAGGATCAAACGGCAGGGAAGGATCAATTAGCGCAATAGGCGCGGTTTCACCTCCGGGCGGCGATCTCTCGGAACCTGTTACGCAAGCTACGCTTCGAATAGTCAAAGTATTCTGGGGTCTTGACGCACAGCTTGCTTACCGAAGGCATTTTCCGGCCATAAATTGGCTTTTGAGTTACTCCCTTTACATGGAAAGGCTCGGCGGCTGGATGAAAGAAAATGTTTCTGAGGACTGGATTGATATGCGTCAGGATACGATGAATATACTTCAGGAGGAGTCTGAGCTTGAGGAAATCGTTCGTTTGGTAGGCGTTGAATCCTTATCGGTAAAGGACAGATTTACACTTGAAACGGCAAGGTCCATAAGAGAGGATTATCTTCACCAGAACGCGTTTCACGAGGTTGACACATACACGTCAATGAATAAACAGCGCAAGATGTTGGGGCTTATACTTGAATTTCACGCCTTGGGTCAAAAAGCTCTTGAGGAAGGCGTGGAACTTGGCAAAATAATCAAAATGCCGGTTCGAGAAAGAATCGGGCGCGCTAAATATATACCGGAAGATAAAATAAAAGAGCTTGAAGCTATATCTCAAGAAATAAAGGCGCAGATTGAAGCGCTTATGTCCGAGGGGGTGGATCAGCATGCTTAAGGAATACAAGACAATAACTGAAGTGGTCGGCCCGCTTATGCTTGTTGAGAATGTAAAAGGTGTCACATATAATGAGTTGGTCGAAATAGAGGCTGCGGACGGCGATTCCCGCCGGGGCAGAGTGCTTGAGATAAATCAGGATAAAGCGCTCGTACAGATTTTTGAAGGCTCTTACGGTTTAAAAATAGCCGGAACAAAGGTGAGATTTCTAGGCAAGGGAATCGAGCTTCCGGTATCGCCTGATATATTAGGCAGGATTTTTGACGGAATGGGCAAACCGATAGATGACGGACCCCAAATTATCGCCGATAAGAGGATGGATATAAACGGCGACCCTTTAAATCCAGCAGCAAGGAACTATCCTTCAGAATTTATCGAAACGGGCGTTTCGGCGATAGATGGGCTTAACACTCTCGTTCGAGGTCAAAAACTGCCGGTTTTTTCAGGCTCAGGATTACCCCATGCGCAGCTTGCCGCACAAATCGCCAGGCAGGCGAAGGTTTTAGGCACAGACAGCAAATTCGCCGTTGTTTTTGCTGCTATAGGAATCACTTTTGAGGAAGCCGACTTTTTTATATCGGATTTTAGAAAAACCGGAGCTATAGACAGAGCAGTTCTTTTCATGAATTTAGCGGACGATCCCGCAATTGAAAGAATAGCGACTCCGCGTATGGCGTTAACCGCCGCCGAATATCTGGCGTTTGATTTGGGGATGCACGTTTTAGTCATATTGACGGACATTACAAACTATGCCGATGCACTGCGCGAAATATCAGCCGCTCGCAAGGAAGTGCCCGGTAGGCGCGGTTATCCCGGATACCTTTATACGGATCTTGCAACCATGTACGAAAGAGCGGGCAGAATAAAAGACAAAGAGGGAACTATAACCCAGATTCCGATACTCACCATGCCCGAAGATGACAAGACGCATCCTATCCCTGATTTGACGGGCTATATAACAGAGGGACAGATAATATTAAGCCGCGACTTGCACCGTAAGGGCTTAACGCCGCCAGTTGACGTTTTACCATCGCTTTCAAGGCTTAAGGATAAGGGTATTGGCAAGGGCAAGACGCGCGAGGATCATGCGGATGTTATGAACCAGCTTTTCGCAGCTTATGCGAGAGGTAGAGAAGCCAGAGAGCTTGCCGTTGTGTTAGGAGAGGCTGCCCTTTCAGAAGTCGATAAGCTTTATGCGAAGTTTGCCGATAATTTTGAGCAGCGGTATGTGTCTCAAGGGTACGAGACAGACAGGACAATTATTGAGACAATGGATCTCGGATGGGAACTATTGGCTATTTTGCCGAGGGCAGAGCTTAAGCGTATCAGGGATGAGTACATTGACAAATACTCAATCAAATAATTTGGACGAATATTAGTCGTCGGTCGTCAGACGTCAGGCGTCAGGGAATGGACGTTAGGAGATAGATATCAGACGGCAGATTATAAGAGAGTATGGGAGTAAAGTGATTACTCTGATCTCTTGAAAAGGGAGGTGAACCTATAATGGCGTCACTAAGGGTCAGCCCTACCAGAATGGAGCTCACTCGCCTTAAAGCCCGCATGAAAGTCGCGGCTAGAGGGCATAAGCTTCTTAAAGACAAGCGGGACGGGATGGTCAAAAAATATATTGAGCTTATCAGAAAAAACAAAGAAATCCGCGAGAGGGTGGAAGAAGAGCTCACAAGGGCACTTGGCGAGTTTTTGATGGCAAGTGCCGTGATGTCGCCCGAAGTGCTTGAAGAATCTGTAATTTTCCCTACGAGGAGACTAAATATAAAGGCAAAAAAACAAAACATAATGGGTGTTAATGTCCCTTTAATCGAGTATGAGGAACAAATCGAGGAAGGGGTATCTCCCTATCCTTATGGCTTTGCGGGGACTTCAGCGGAGCTTGACGGAGCGATTGCGCTTTTAGCAGGAATACTCCCGAAGCTTATCGAACTTGCTCAGATTGAAAAGACCTGTCTTCGTTTAGCTGACGAGATCGAAAAGACAAGGCGAACAGTTAACGCTCTTGAGTATATAATAATACCTCAGCTTAACGACACGATAAGGTATATAACTATGAAGCTTGACGAAAACGACAGGGGCAATCGTACAAGGCTCATGAAGGTTAAGGAAATGCTCGAAAAAAGGGCATAAGATACTGATAAAAGCCATGATAAGCATATAAAGCGGTATTTCACTGCTATGTTTAAGATTGCGGTAATATGATTATTGCTTTATAATTATTTTAAAGCTTGATTCTGCTGTGAAAAAATGTTTTCAGCAGGTCAGGCTTTTCCGGCTTTTTTGACTTTATGGCTCTGTTTGCCAGAACTGGGGTTGGGTTTAGTGAATACAACAATTGAAAGCTTTAAGGCTGAGAGTCCTTTGAGGGGTGAAATATACCGGCTTGCATGGCCCTCCATAGTTGAGCAGCTACTAGTCATGGCAGTCGGAATGGTATCGACTATGTTTGTAGGACAACTGAGCGCTCAGGCGCTTGTGGCAGTGGGTCTTATAAACATGCTGGTAATGTTTATACAATCTGTATTTGCCGCTTTGTCAACAGGAACTACGGTTGTGGTCGCAAGGTTAACAGGCGAGCAGGATCCGGATGGTGTAAACATGACTGTTTCGCAGTCGCTTACTATGTCGCTTGTGGCTTCAGTTGCATTGACTCTGTTTTGCTACATCTTTGCGGATCAATTGCTTGCACTTTTTTTAGGAAATGCGGAACCGGCAGTGTTTGAGGCTGCAAGATTATATTTTTTAAGGACGCTTATAAGTCTGCCATTTATGATGATAAGCATTATTATGGGAGGAGCGTTAAGAGGTGCGGGGGACACAAGAACTCCGATGTATTCTGCAGGGGTTGCCAACATCATAAATGTGCTTTTAAGCTTTGTATTGATATTCGGATTTGGACCGGTTGAAGCAAGAGGCATATACGGCGCTGCGGAGGCTGTGGTAATAGCGAGAGCGTCAGGGCTAGCCGTTACAATATTCGCACTTTTCACGGGCAAATGCGTGCTTAAGCCTACGTGGCAACGTATGCTTAAAGCAGATGTCGATATTATTAAAAAAATACTTTTTGTAGGGTTACCCGCATCGCTTGAACAAGTCATTATGCAGGGCGGATTTTTGGTAATGCAGCTTCTGGTTGTCTGGATGGGAACGGTTGAAGCAGCGGTTTATCAGATAGGAATGAGTGTAAATTCTCTGGCTTTTATGCCTGTATTTGGAATTGCGCTTTCTGCGACTACTTTGGTAGGGCAGAACCTTGGGGCAAACGATCCTAAGAAGGCTGAAAAATGCGGCCTTCAAACCATGTATATTGCTGTTATTTTGATTTCAGTGATTGCGGTTTTGATGTTTGTGTTTTCAAGAGAGCTCGCATCGCTTTATTCAAGCGATCCCGAAGTCATTGAGCTGGGTTCAAGAGTCATAAGGATTTTTGCCATAGCCGAGCCTTCGCTAGCCGTTATGAATGTTATGTCCGCTGTGCTCAGAGGTGCGGGGGATATAAGGTATATTATGTTTACAAGCATGGTCAGTATTTGGGGAATCAGGATATTTTTATCATTCATTTTGGAATACTTTTTTCAGATGGGCGTCATAGGCATGTGGTACGCCATATTCATCGATCTGTCGGTAAGGGCGCTACTGTACTGGTTAAGGTTTAGAGCGGGCAAGTGGAAACATATAAGGATATAGACCTACCACAGGGACGTTTTGTTTGGCAGATTAAAGAGTGTGGCGAGGTCGGATATCAGACATTGAAGGCTGGAAATGATGGGATAATCAATCGGCGATTTTGCTTTGTAACTCATAAAATATATAATAAACCGGTTTATCCGGTCTATCGCTTGTCGCATGCTCATAGTATTAATTGTTCATAAATTGCTTATAGAAATGGGCTGATATGACTTGAAATACCTGATGGCAATTGCGGTAGTTGTAATTTTTATTGTGATCGGGATTCCGGCGATATTTGTGAGCTTCTTTGGCGAGGCAAATAAATCCTCAGAACCGATAAACGATCGACAGAACAGCTCGGTCTGGCTTGAGGTAAGCGCACGCGCACAGCCTGTGAAGACTCAATTGTTTATGTACGATCATAATAGCAATAATCTCATTGAAATAGATATCGAAGACTATGTTATCGGTGTGGTAGCGGCTGAGATGCCCGCTTCCTTTCATATTGAAGCCTTAAAAGCTCAAGCGGTTGCCGCGCGTACTTTTGCTGTTTACAACATGCGATCATTAGCAGGAGACGGATGCGAAAACTATCCGGAAGCCGATGTGTGCAGCCTTTTTGCGCATTGCCAGGCTTGGATTGACACTGCGCGAATGAAAGAAAAATGGGGAAACGACTTTGAAATGTATTTTGAAAAGGTATCGGATGCGGTTGAATCTACAAGAGGACAAATAATGGTCTATCGCGATCAACCCATAGAGGTGCTTTTTCATTCCACGAGCAACGGATTTACTGAAGACGCGGGAGAAGTATTTTTAAGATCACTCCCTTATTATCAGGTTGTTGAAAGCAGGGGGGAAGAAAACTCGTCGCGATTCAGGGATACTGTTGTTGTAGGCTTTGAGGAGTTCATCGAGATTTTCAACAGGAGTTATCCGAGAAGCGGACTTACTGCGAAAAATATCGCCTCTTCCTTGCGTATATTAAGCCGTACCGGCGGAGGGAGAGTTGACAGGCTGAGAGTAGCAAGGATAGAACTTGATGGTACTGATTTCAGAAGATTGTTCGGGTTAAACTCCGCCGATTTCAACTTTAGGTTCGAAGATGGCAATGTTCTGATTAACACCGTCGGATTCGGTCACGGGGTCGGAATGAGTCAGGTCGGGGCAAATTACATGGCGTTGAACGGATATGATCATATCGAAATATTGAAGCACTACTATGTAGGGGTGGAGATAGAAAAAAACCGGTCTGAATGAAACGACAATGGTGACCAAAATAGAAACGGACTTTCATTTTCATTTTTTTACTTAAAAAGAATGCGTGAAACAGCGGATCATATTACACTTGGATTTGCAAAGCAAATTCTTATAGAAAACATTATCCATACAAATACAGCTTAAGCTGTATTTTTTTTATTTTTTTGGAGAAAATCCTTAATGGAGGTGGCTTATAATGGGATTTGATAGTATTGGAAAGCGAGTGAAAGATGTGTTTAAATTAAAAAATATTGGAAGCTTTATTAAGGACCACGGATTCTACATATTGTTGTTCGTGTGCATTGTGGCTGTAGGCGTTACGGCATTATGGACTTTTGCGGGAGAAGAGATTCCACCTGAGGGAACTCCCCCTGTTAGTGAACCTGTGCAGGATAAGGAAGTTGCCGAAATGCCCGAATACAATCAGACGAATGAGTATGGGTTCGAAGGAAATGATGCAACCTCACCAATCGTTCATGACGTAGTAAGCGATGATATAAGCGATGAAGATGTCATTGTCGAAGAAACCGTGACAAAAGGGGGAGAACCGATAGCTTATCCGGTTTTGAAACATCAAATACCGGACGGAATAACGATGTATAAACCTGTGGAGGGACAGATTCTGAAAAACTATTCATTGGATGAATTGCTTTTCTGCAGAACACTTATGCAGTGGAGCGTACATTCCGGCATGGATATAGAGGCCGATTCAGGTTCGGAAGTAAAAGCGGCTATGGCGGGGATAATCGCAGATATAAATGAAGATCCCTTGATGGGAATCGTTATAACAATAGATCACGGAGATGGAATAAAGACGCGATACGCTAATCTGTCGACAACGGATATGGTAAGATTAGGACAAGAGGTGGAAGGCGGACAGGTTATAAGCGGAGTCGGCAGAACAGCCATATCCTCGATCTTATACCCGCCTCATGTTCATTTTGAAGTATTATTTAACGGTACGAATATAGATCCGAAATACTTTATCGAATGATTTACAACATGTCTATTATGAGTCCTCATAGGGGACTCATTTTTATGTCGGTTAAATTCTATATTCCAATATTACGGCATAATAATTAATGTGAAACTGCCTTTTGCAAACCGGGGATGAATCACAACCGAATGAGTTATTGCAGCAAAATTAAGTAATACCGAATTAAGAAAAATAAAAATACAAATATAAAAGCAGGCGCAGTTTAGATTCCTGCAGTGAGCTTCAATCTATGTGGGTGGTCTGAAACTTATGCCGCTTTTTAAAAGGTGAGGGGGGTCTGGGTTGAAGGATTATATAGAGGAGAGAGCGTTGGAAATTGCTTCATACATGATTTTGACCAAAGCGACAGTTAGAGAGACTGCAAAGATTTTTAAAGTTAGCAAAAGTACCGTGCACAAGGACATATCCGAACGACTCCCAAGAATTAATCCCAATATATGGGAAAGCATAAGAAAGGTATTGGATAGCAATAAAGCAGAAAGACACATAAGAGGAGGGCGTGCAACCCGTTTGAAATATAAGATGGGAAGTTGCATACACAGGGGAATATTAAAAAAAAATGTTGATAAAAAGGATTTTATGATAAAAAGTAGAATATAAATATAGGAAATTGGAATGATCTTGTCAAACACCGGAAGGGGCAGGTTTTAGTGCTGATTTATAGAGATATCGGGATAGATTTGGGAACGTCTACGGTTCTGGTTTATGTTAAAGGAAAGGGAATTATACTCAAGGAACCTTCGGTAGTAGCGATCGATAAAAATAATGGGAAGGTTCTTGCGGTAGGAGAAGAAGCACGAAAGATGCTGGGAAGAACTCCCGGCAACATTATTGCTATACGACCTCTTAGAGACGGGGTAATTTCCGACTATGACATCACGGAGAAAATGCTCAGGTATTTCCTGCATAAGGTAGCTAAGACACGATTGATATTCAAACCGCGCGTTGTTATATGCGTGCCGAGCGCTGCGACAGAAGTAGAAAAAAGAGCAGTGATCGACGCCGCATATGAGGCTGGAGCGAAGAGAACCTATCTTATCGAGGAACCGATTGCGGCGGCTATCGGAGCCGGGATGGATATAGCCAAGCCCTATGGAAACATGGTGGTGGATATCGGGGGAGGCACAACTGATATTGCTGTCATATCGCTCGGAGGATCTGTCGTTGCAGACTCTATCAAGGTTGCAGGAGACAAGTTTGATGAGGCGATTATAAGGCATATGCGCAAAAAGCATAATATTCTTATCGGCGAAAGAACGGCCGAGGATATAAAGATGAATGTAGGCACAGCTTATCCGAGGTGTGAAAACACTTCGATAACCATAACAGGCAGAAATCTGATATCAGGTCTTCCGAAAACAATTACCGTAACCTCGGAAGAAACCATCGAAGCTCTAACCGAACCGGTGCAGGAGATTATAGACGCAGTTCACTCAGTGCTTGAGAGAACTCCGCCGGAGCTTGCCTCAGACATAAGCGAAAGAGGAATAGTGATGACCGGAGGAGGCGCGATGCTTTACGGACTGGACAAGCTCTTGCAGGAAAGGACTAAAATTAAGGTATTTCTTGCCGATGAACCCGTTGCGTGCGTTGCGTTAGGGACAGGCATGGCTTTAGATGATATAGAAGTTTATGCATCTATCGCAACTATATAATCATTGGGGGAGGGCATTATCGATTGAACCTGCTTAGTTAATTTTTAGCAGATGTGTCCCATCGATGGAACCGTCCCCATTATTTGCGTTAAGTTTTTAAGTGAAAATTACGATAACCTTAGATGAAGGTGAGGTGTACGCCTGTGATCAGAGGGCTTTATACGGCGGCGACCGGAATGATCCATCAAAGAAGAAGGCTCGATATTGTTTCAAACAATATAGCAAATGCCAATACCACAGGTTTTAGAAGAGACAGGGTGGTCACAAGGGCGTTTGATGATGAGCTATTACTAAGATTGCAGCAAGGGAATCTTAATCCCAGAACACATATCGGGCTTTTAAACCACGGTGTATATGCGGAAAGGGTTATGACCGCTTTTGAACAGGGAAGTTTTCAGCGAACGGGTAATAATACCGATTTAGCGATCGAAGGTTCGGGCTTTTTTCCCGTCTTAACGGATGTCGGAGAGCAATATACCCGAGACGGCAGTTTTGCTGTTGACAGCACAGGTACGCTAGTAACAGCGGAAGGATGGCAGGTCTTAGGGGAGGGAGGGCCTATTGTTGTAGGTTCTGATGATTTCCAGGTAGACGCTATGGGTCATGTGTTTTCCGGCGGAGAAATGATTGACAGGTTAAGGATAGTTGATTTCGCAGACACAGATGCTTTGAGAAAGGCAGGAGATAATCTTTTTGCTAATCCGGATCCTGAGAATGCGATTACTGATATTGAAACACAGGTCAGACAAGGATATATTGAGGGTTCAAACGTTGAAGTTCAAAGAGAGATGACTGACATGCTGGAAGCGTTTCGAAGATACGAATCGAGCCAGCAGATCTTGAGGATGATGGATGAAACATTAGCCAGAACCGTCAATGACTTGGGCAGAGTGTGATTATCTGAGGATGTGACGAGTCTTGGAAAGCACCAAATTTCATTGGAGGTAAAATATGATAAGAGCGTTTCATGCTGCTGCGTCAGGCATGAGGGCCCAACAAAGAAGCATAGATTTGATTTCGAACAATATTGCCAATGTGAACACGAACGGTTTTAAGGCATCGAGGGCGGCCTTTAAAGACCTTTTTTATTCGGATATGGAGATAAGAAGAATAGCAGAACCTCCTAATCTCCAAGTAGGCAACGGAGTAAGGGTAGGTGCTACCATGCGCTCTCCGGTTGAAGGGGCATTGGTTCAAACAGGGAGAACACTAGATATGTCCATTACCGGAGACGGCTTTTTTGCGGTTGCCGGAGAAGATGGTACGTTAAGATATACACGCGACGGCAGCTTCAATATTTCGGTAATAGATACCGGAGAAGGGTTTGTAAACAGGCTGACGACGACCGATGGCTTGTTCGTTTTAAACTCGGACGGAAGGCCGGTTGAATTTGCCGCAGGGACAGATATTTCAGCAATCAAAATAGCTCACGACGGGACAATTACGGCATCAAATGCGGACGGTGAAGCAGTGTCCCCCGGAAGACTTGCGATAGTAGATTTTGTCAACCCGAGCGGGTTAGCTGCCGCAGGAGATAATCTTTTTGCAGAAACGCCGGCAAGTGGCGCAGGTACGGAGGTTTTAGAGCCAGATGTAAGACAGGGCTTTATCGAAGCTTCAAACGTTGATTTAGCCGACGAGATGACGCGTCTTATAATGGCGCAGAGGGCATATCAACTTAGCGCAAGGGTGTTGCAAACTGCGGATGATATGGAGAGAATGGCAAATAATCTGAGGAGATAGACGAAGATGATTTGTTAAGATTTGTTTGTATTACGAAGGAGTTCATGGTTTATGAATATTCAAGAAATAATGAAAACGATACCTCATCGTTATCCTTTTTTGTTAATAGATAAAGTAACTGAGATAGAAACAGGGAAAAGGGCTGTCGGCATTAAAAACGTGACGATTAACGAACCGTTTTTTCAAGGTCATTTCCCTATTATGCCGGTTATGCCCGGAGTCTTGATAGTCGAAGCTCTAGCGCAGTTAGGAGCGGTGGTGCTGTTAAGCGCAGACGAGTTTAAGGGCAAAATTGCTCTTTTTACGGGGATTGACGGATTGAGATTCAGGCGACAGGTAATACCAGGAGATCAATTAAGGCTTGAGGCTCAGCTTTTAAAAATGAGGTCAAACATCGGCAAAGCGGCTGTAAAGGCGACAGTAGACGATGAATTGGCGGTTGAAGGCGAGATAATGTTTGCGTTGGTTGATCCGGTCGGCGGGGAATGAATGTTTAATTTCCATTGACAAACACGATACTATCGATATAGTATTGAGCGTGGCGAAAATATCGTAATGTTATGAAAGGGCAGCTAAGAGATATGTGGATTAACTAATCGGGAGTGCACAAAGTATATAAAATATGAAGATATTCCAGATTGGTTTTCCGGCATCGGATATGCTGTTTCATAAAAATAGAGTCACTGTTGTGTATGTTTTTACACGTAGATCTTATGCGTTTGAAATGCATCTAAAGTAATTCTTTATGTGTATTATGCCTTATATGGTTTGCGTGAGGGTTTCGGCTTAAAAAGACCTCTCTGGATGTTTGCAGGGAGGTTTTTATGTTATTAATCAGTGCTATTAATGTTAAAAAATATTATGGTGACAGACTTGTATTTGGTTTTGATGAACTTAGAGTATACAAGGATGAAAGGATTGGGATTGTAGGTTTAAACGGCGCCGGTAAAACTACTCTTATGGGAATACTTGCGGGCGTTGTTTCACCCGATGAAGGGTATGTAAAACGCTATGCCGATTACTCGTATATTACCCAATTGGGACTTCCTGAGGAAAGCGCCGATAACCATCTAGAAAAAATTTTCGGCGTAAAAGATAAACAAGTGGGTCATTTAAGCGGCGGCGAGCTGACAAGGAAGAAAATAGCTGCTATGTTAGGTAAAAAAAGCTGCATTTTGTTCGCTGATGAGCCGACATGTAATCTAGATTTGGATGGTATCATGCTGGTTGAAAAAAAGCTTGCTGAGTTTGACGGTGCGTTAATATTGATTTCGCACGATCGTGAGCTTTTAGATAAACTGTGTACCCATATAATTGAAATAGAAGATGGTGCGCTAACTCACTATACGGGCAATTACAGCGCATATATGCAACAAAAAGAAGCTGTTCGAAGGCGAAAACAAGCTGAATATGAAAAATATGTGGAGGAAAGAGAGTCTTTGGAAAGGGCTGTCCGAACTTTACAGGGCAAAACAAGAAAAATGAGAAAAGCGCCTAAAAGAATGGGGAATTCTGAAGCAAGGCTACACAAACGCAGTACTACGGAAAAACAAGAAAAATTGCACAGATCTGTTACGGCAATTAAAACTCGGCTTGATATGTTGGACATAAGAGAAAAACCGGATGATATACAGAAAATCAAGATGACATTTCATAAGGTTGACGATCCCGTAAGCAAGGTTTTGATAAGAGGAGAAAAAATCGACATTGCTTTCGGAGAGAGAATTCTTTTTAAAGATTTGGAATTCGAGATAATCAAAGGTTCAAAAACTGCTTTGGTCGGAAAAAATGGCGTTGGGAAAACGACTCTTATCAGGATGATAGTATCAGAAAATGTGGGCATAAAGCGCGCCAGTGGCTTAAAAATTGCATATTTGAGTCAGGATCTCAGCATCTTAAACGACAATCAGACAGTTCTCCAAAACGCTTTAAGCGAAAGTTGCTATACTGAGTCGATATCGAGGACCATCTTATCTCAGATGTTGTTTACAAGAGATGAAGTTAATAAAAAGGCAGCGGCTTTAAGCGGCGGGGAAAGAGTAAAACTATCAATTGCCAAGCTTCTTGTATCAGATGCAAATCTTCTCATACTTGACGAGCCGACTAACTATCTTGATGTCTACTCAATGGAAGCGTTGGAAGTTGTCCTTAAAGAGTATAAAGGGACTTTGCTTTTTACATCCCACGACAGAAGATTTGTTGACAACATAGCGAGCTGTAAAATTGTAATCGATGATTGCAAAGCAAAAGTGTTCCATGGAAACTATGCCGACTATATCACCGGCACAAAAAATATTAATGCAGTGGTACAGAACCGGCTAAACCACAAAATCGAGGATGAGGAAAGCTTGCTTAGGCTAAGGCTTACACAAGTTATAGGAAAGCTATCAATGCCTGGTAAAGACGATGATCCCGTAAAACTCGATGAGGAATTCAGGCGGATTGCCGCGAGATTAAAGGAATTGAAAGGATGACAGATCTCTAAATGAGTTTATCAGAATTGTTTCTTTATGGAGTCCGGTATTTTTGAGATATCATTTTGATAACCACTGTTTAAATGCGGACATGAATCCTGCTTTGTGCAAGCTTTTGGACTTGTTACCTTTAAAAAGCTGTGTAAGCCCCTCCAACATAGCAGATATGTCTTGAAGATGCCGGTCGGATTTGGACAGCAATTGAAGCAGATCGTTTTGTTGTGCTTTTATCATGTCAAGCTGAGTGGTTATATTTTCTATATCTTGTGATAAGTTTACTTGCTTGGGGAATTCAGCCAAGGCTTTTTCACCTGCCTCGGCAGAAGTAACGAATTGTACGGAATTTTCAACACCGGCAGGCTCACTGAGCGGTATGGGCGGCACAAGCTTAAATCCGCTGTCAACGAAGCCATAAACCAACCCAAGATTGGGAAATCGTTGATCCAAATATCTGAAGCATTGAGGTTCCGAGTTATTAGGAATATTTACCGGATCGTGCCTACGCCACGTAATCCCTCGATCATCGGAGTATATGCTGTTGATTGCGTTATCGCTTACCCATGCCAGCCACAGCTTATTATCATAAGTACAAAGCAGAGGACGTTGCGCATCGGCATTATCCGGTGACACAACAGAGGATTTGTTTATGGATATTTCTCGGCGCTTGTTTAGCGGTACAACGGCGTATTCTACACAAATGCGGTTGTTGTACGTGTTATTCCATGCCAAATGCATGGTATCTCCATCGACTAAGAGAGTGGGCCAATTCGAATCTCGATCGTCCGGCTTTAGTGGTTGAGGTTTTGACCATATCCGAAAGCTGCCATCAAAGAATGCATAAAAAGTCCTATATAGTTTTTTTTCATCTCTGTCTCTATATATCAAATGGATGTTTTCCTCAGCGTCCAAATCGATTTGGAAGGGGGTAATCAAATTACCGATATTGAGCGACCCTATCCTTAGAGTCTTCCATTGCGTTTTATGCCATAAGTAATGGTACATCATCCAGTCGGTCGTTTTGTACACGTTTCCCATGGCGAAAACGACATGAATATCGGAGCCGATCAGTTTTAATACTGGATATTTCATTATGTACCGTGCGGGATCATATTTTGTTAATGTTTGTTTGTCCCATTGCCGGCCGTTATAATGCCAATACATGAGTTCATTTGACAGCGATTGACACAATATATGCACATTACCCCGTTCATCCATTTCGGCGGCAAATCCGCCTAATACCTTTTTGGTTATACAGATTCCTTCCGATGTAAATTTACCGTTTGCGAACACCTTGTATTCCAAAGCATCCGCATTATTATATATATACCATAACTGTCCGTCATGGCATCTTGCCAACGCTTTAGTACAACTCTGTATAGCCATATTAATCCCTTCCTTCTTCGTTTACCTATGAAAATATATGTGAGCGGACGAGAATTTAGGACATATTAAATTTTGTAACACTTTGCTCTGGTTATCAGTATATTAATCATAGATGGATACAATCCAGAAGATAGTGTAAAGTAACGTATGAAAAACGGGACATAACACAATCGATGAAGAACGCACCTTGAAAATTGAATAATAAACCAAATACCCGCATTTATTCCACGGTCCTCTTGACAATGAGCCTCTACCG
>Ga0209316_100089_pt1 | contig 34772 bp, 41 predicted proteins | sample 3C3metaG_FD_184150 | JGI IMG/M metagenome (GOLD analysis project Ga0209316, IMG submission 184150) | Freshwater bacterial and archeal communities from Indian Creek, Illinois, USA - 3C3 metaG (SPAdes) (version 3) | ecosystem: Environmental > Aquatic > Freshwater > Unclassified | place: USA: Indian... | reverse complement strand
GTGGTGCACTCACAGAAGAGAATCTACTTGCTATAAAGCAGCAAGTGTGATAACTTTATTGATAGTGAGAATTAATATCAATGGAGGTGCCAGTTATGTCTATTGTTCTCGTCGGCGGACACTCTCGAATGCATGAACATTACCGCACACTAGGCCGCTCCCTAGGGCATGAGCTCAAGGTCTTTACACACATGACCACTAACTTTGAGAAATGTATTGGGTGTCCTGGTGCGATTGTAGTGTTTACCTCCACGGTGTCACACTGTATGGTCACGGTAGCCGTGAAAACGGCTCGCAAAAAGAATATACCGCTGATTAAGGCCCATAGTAGTAGCAAAGAGGCCTTGGCTGCCGTGCTAAGTTCCTTGTCTGACAAAGAACAAGCCTAGCAAGGCCCACTGTGTGAAAATTAGCGGAGAAGTTGCGGCCTTCGTGTTGGGGCAGCTCTTGCAAGATGAGGCTATCGCCGCAAGACTAGCCGAGCTCAAGTCTTAGGGCGGCACTATTTCCTTGTTTCTTGTTTCTTGACTCTTGTCCCTTGATTCGTGCGCCCTCAAACAGAGGGCGTATTTTTTGTGCTATTTATCACGACAAACTAAGCATAGGTCATAGTTTCTCTTATATTCTCAATAAGGATTGTTAATATCAATCGGGCCGGTTATACTTTTTCTGGTTTAACTCGAGGATAGCGTGCATCCAAATTAAGAGAGGGGAAATGATTATGGATAATCAAGCCATTGTCAAGAACATTCGTGAGAAAGCAGAGGGATATTTTGCACGGGGTGAGTTCTTTTGTTCTGAGGCAGTTGTGCATGTGCTGAACGAAGCCCTAGGATTTCCTTTTCCAAGCGAGGTGACGATGTTGGCATCGGCCTTCCCCATTGGCCTTGGCAAGTCTGGTTGCCTCTGTGGTGCGGTCAGCGGGGGAGCAATGGCGCTTGGCATGGCCTATGGGCGTAAGCACGGCGACCAAATGCCCGATCAGATGTTCCCGCAAGCCGCGCGCTTGCACGACCATGTCAAGGCTGTTTATGGTTCTACTTGCTGTCGCGTATTGGTCAAGGGGTATGTCTTTGCGTCGCCAGAGCGCAAAGCCCACTGTGTAAATATCACCGGCGAGGTGGCGGCATTCGTGGCGGAACAACTCCTGCGAGATGAGGCTGTAGCAGCCAAGCTTGCCGCGAACGGGGCTTAAAGAGTCGATGGATTTTGCACTGAATGCCGCACAATCCGTCGCTCTGGTGCTCGCTTTTCTGCTTAAAGGGTATGCTCTGCAGAAGTATGTCCCTGTTCTAAAAAGTAATTATGTTCCGGCACCATTTCTTGGCGGGTTGTTACTCGCATTGGCTATGCTGGCTGTTAGGCCGCTACTTAATATTACTCTAGACACCTCTCTCGTTAGTATCTTTGCTACCGGCTTTTTCGCCTCGATTGGTCTGCGTATGAATCGTGCCATGATTATGCAGGGCCTGCCCAAAATGGCTTTATTTTTACTGCTGGTTGTTGGGGTTGCTGTAGTGCAAAATATTCTCTCCCTCCTCACGGGGACATTGCTTGGCATTGGACCAGAGGAAATCTTGCTCAATGGATCGCTTGTCTTTATGGGCGACGCCACGTTGGCCCCGCTTTTTCAAGAGCTTGGTGGTAGTAATGATTTGCTGCCAGCGCTTAATGCGGTGTCGGTTCTTGCTGTGCTAGTGGGCACATTGGCAGGCGGGCAAGTGTTTAAGGTGCTGCAAAAGAAAGCCGATTTGTCACAGACTCTTAAGCCCCCCGCGCCCAATTTCGCTCCCCTCGATCTCCTAAGATACTTGTCAGTTTTAGCGCTGTCCATGGCCCTTGGGTTTTTGCCGAGTCAATTGGGGCTTGGACATTGGGTATCACCCGTGGGAGGAGCCTTTTTAGCGGGCCTACTGATTCGGTTGGTGCTTGACCTGTCTAAGTGGATGGAAATTGGACTTCCGTCAGTCAACCTGCTTGGCAATGTTAGTCTCTCGCTCTTTCTGACCTTCATGTTTGCTACAATGCAGTGGCAATTGCTGCTTCAGGTTGGCCCCTTCGGTGTGCTGATGGTGATGCTAAATTTAGCCTTGCTGATGCTAGTAACGCTGTATGCCTCCCAGCGGATTTTTGGGAAGAGTGCCCTGACCATATATCTCGCCGCAGGGCTACCGGGCTTTAGCATAGGGATTCCCGCATCTACCATGGCCACTCTTCAATGTATCAAAGAGAATCACGGCGCCCTACCGCTTGCTCTCTTTGTCGTGCCACCGGTTGGTGCATGGCTGATTACGCTACTTAATCCCTATATCATCTTGTTTTTCTTCTAGGGGCAAGGAAAGTCACAGGAATGTAGAGGAGCTGGCATTGCGCATCGCGCTGCTGGCTCTTTTAACTATTATTGGGCTATTGCTAGCAGGATTTGCTGCGGGCATAGGGAATTATTCTACCGAGCATAATGTAGATGCTCGCGGTGCACCAGCGCCCGCGCATCTAAAAGGTGAAAGGAATGGTGTGCGAGAAATGAACAACGCTCTCCTATTTAGCCCCAAAGAAATTCAGGGAGTTTCCTTGCGCAACAGAGTGGTTATGCCTCCCATGTGTCAATATGCCGGCGATGCCGACGGAGGTGTAAAGGCGTATCATCTAGCCCACTACGGTGCCCGATCCCTTGGTGGTGTCGGGCTCGTCATTGTCGAGGCGACCGCCGTTCATCCGGATGGACGCATCTCGCTGGCAGACATTGGCATCTGGGACGATAGTCACCCAGCGGGTTTAAGGCAGCTAGCGCTGTCCATCAGTGAGCACGGCGCGGTACCAGGCATTCAACTAGCGCATGCCGGCCGAAAGGCGGGGAAGGGCGTACATCGGCGGGTGGCGCCGACAAGCCTCTCGTTTTCTCCGGAAATGGGCCTGCCGGAGGAGCTATCCGCCACAGAAATCAGCACCATAGTGGATGCGTTTGCTGATGCCGCAGAACGGGCCGCCTCTGCGGGCTTTAAGGTTCTCGAAATTCATGCTGCGCATGGGTACTTGATACATGAGTTTTTGTCGCCGATTGCAAATCAGAGGAACGACCACTACGGCGGTTCGGCCGACAACCGCCAGTGCTTCTTGCTAGAGGTGGTTGCCGCTTGTCGCGCTCGAATCCCCGCAGAGATTGTTTTGTCAGTGCGTTTATCAGGCAGTGAATACAGTGAGTTTGGCTACTCTCTCGACGAACTTTGCGGAGTAGGTCAAAATTTGCACCTCGCGGGTATCGGTTTGCTGCACATCAGCAGTGGGGGTAACTTACCTACCCCGCCCGAAGTGTGGCCAGGATACCAGCTGCCGCTCGCACAAGCTGTAAAAAGAGCAGTCCCCTTGCCGGTTATTGGCGTGGGTCTGCTCAAGTCGCCTGAGTTTGCCGAGTTTGCCTTGCGAGAAGGCTACTGTGATTTGGTTGCTGTGGGGCGTGCCTTGCTCTCTGACCCGCACTGGGCAATTAAGGCGGCTACCACTCTTAACGCCACATTGCCCATTCCAGCACATATGGCGCGGGGTTTGCAGCGCTAGTGGAGGTCTAGCTGCCTAGCGACGTGGAAAGGCAATGCGGTTCAAATTGTATCTCTGTTCAGGTTTAAGGATCACAGCATAGAGGGTGTCGCCAATCCACACAGCGTCGGTAATGGTGCCGCTTACTGTGAAGAGGGGGGTTTCGCGCCCACTCCCCTCGACAAAAGACGCCATGGTAAGGCTAGTTTCCTCGCCCTCCGGCCTAGTCTGGCGCAGTAGAAACACATTGCCGCTCGTTTCATGATAGGCAGCGCTCTTCACTCTCTGCCCAGGGAGTGGGTCAGGCAGTTGGGTGAGCTGGTCGGTCGCAGGGTCATACAGCCAGACTTGGCTTTCTATGAAGGAGCAATTTTGCGTGCCACCTACAAGTTCAGTTAGCACCAAGAGATTACCCCTTTGCATCGCAGTCACAACGGTCAACTTATCGGGTAACATGCGCTTTAAGCGCAGCTCTCCGTCTGTATAGTTGTAGACCGCCGTGCCCGCAAAGGTATCATCCGTGGTCTGCCTGAGGCCTACAGCTAGGGTGCTATCGCTCTCCCAAGTTAGGGGGCCAGTTAAGATGGTTCCGCCGGGCTCGTCGCTCTCAAAAGGTAGGACTTCTACGCGCGCGCTTTTCTGCATAGCTAGGTCGTAGACCCACACTTTTGACGGCTCGGTCATTGTTCCTGGCCTAAGACTAGGTCGCAAGACCAACATGAGCTGCGTTTTAACGGGCGATAGGACAAGGGCAGTGGCGCGATAACCTTCCTGTGCTCCCATAAGTTCTTTGTTAGTCTGGGTCTCGGGATTGTAGGCGAACAGCCCGAGGAAGGCCTCTTGGGGATCTTCTCCAGTGGAGAGTGTGTAGTACAAGAGGCCGCTAGACCATAGGTGTTCAAAGCTGGCATTTGGGTCGGCAGAGTTTGGCAAGAGAAAAGATCCGCGACGCGTGTGCACATGAACCCCTGCGGCATCTCGCGTTAAGATGTAGGACATAGAACCACCTACAAATTGTCCGGTACTGGCTGTGTAGATGCGCTGCCCCTTGCCTCTAGGCGCGACAAGGCCGACCCCGCCCCCTGCCTCGTAGGCTAGTCTGTCACCATGCCGCCAGATGCGTATTGCCGCTGTGTCACTCATAACCGTGCTGACCGCTGCCTTTACGCCTGCCGAAAACTCAATGTCCGCTCTCACATCGCCGATTTGCTTGTTCCTAAAGGTCAGGTAGCCAAACAGGGACGCAACTACCAATAGGACTATGAATAATCTTACTTTCACAAATAATTCCCTCGTTTCCCTAGCTCGACGACAATCGCTTAACTGAAAATTCGCTATGGAGCGAATAATTCCTGCCCGTCGCTTTAAAGTTGTTTCATTGGCTCAAATCGACTGTCGGTAGGCTTGGGATATGGCATGGCACCTAAAGAAAGGAAGATGGATATGATTGCACAAATTAAATCGTATTTGCCAGACATGTTAGGTATGCTAAAGACGATGGTTGAGTACGAATCTCCCTCGGGCGACAAGGAAGCATGTGATGCCCTAGTGGAATGGCTCAGTGGCGTCGTGGCAGAGCGTGGCGGTAGAGCAGAGATAATTCAGGGTGAGGGGAGCAGTAGCCAGCTGCGCGCAACGTGGGGGAGCGGAGAGGAACAGATTCTTATCCTTTGCCACCTCGATACGGTGTGGGATAAGGGCGAAGTAGCCCGCCGTCCCTTTCGCGTCTTAGGTGACCTAGCCTTTGGGCCTGGTATTTACGACATGAAGGCGGGGGTAGTTATCTCGCTATTTGCCCTGTCACATCTCGCAGGGCAGGGTTGGCCACTTAAGAAAAGGGTAGTCGCCCTCTTTACCACGGACGAGGAAGTCGGCAGCAGTAACTCAAGGGCCATTATTGAAAAGGAAGCCCTAGCAAGCAGCGCGGTGTTAGTTCTTGAGCCAGCCATGGCAAGTGGCGCATTGAAGACGGCTCGCAAAGGAGTGGGTGATTTTCATATCAGGGTAGAAGGTGTTGCCTCTCATTCCGGCAGTGCTCCCGAAAAAGGTGCCTCTGCCATCTTAGAGCTGGCCAAGCAGACAATTGCCCTCCACGCCATGACCGATATGGCGCTGGGTACCACCCTCAATGTGGGAGTGGTCGCAGGGGGGACTCGTGCTAATGTGGTGGCCGCCTTGGCTGAAGGCCATGTCGATCTGCGCGTTACTACCATGGCTGAAGCAGAAAGAGTTGTCCCCCAAATTCTGATGCGAGTAGCCGATACCCTAGGCACGAGAGTCACCGTTGCTGGAGGCCTCAATCGTCCGCCCATGGAGAGAAGTGCTGCCACAGCGGCACTATTTGCTAAAGCCCAGTCCGTTGCGGCTTCACTAGGTTTTCATCTTGAGGAGGGAAGCGCCGGCGGAGGTAGTGATGGCAACTTTACGGCGGCTCTAGGTATTCCAACTCTAGATGGCCTCGGCGCGGTGGGCGACGGGGCTCATGCCCTAGATGAGCATGTTTCCATTCCCCATTTAGCGGAGAGAACGGCTTTGCTCATCGGTCTGTTAGAAAGAATTGGGCAGTAAGACCTAAGTCTTTATCTTCATGTGCAAATCTGCTAGAGTAGGTAGTGGCTTAAGTTATGGCGGAGGTGCACAATGTTAAGAATCATCGTAGTCCGGCACGGGGAAACTGATCATAACAAAAACAACATTTTGCAGGGACATCTTGACATTCCTCTTAATGAAACTGGCCTGAGGCAAGCGGAGAAGCTTAGTGTCTGGCTAAAAGAGCGCTATGTCATTGACCATATCTACAGTAGCCCGCTCACACGGGCTCTGAAAACGGCCGAGATAGTGGCCGAAAGGCAGACGGGCCGACTGGCCCTGCTCCCTGGGTTGATGGAGATTGACGTAGGGCAGTGGCAGGGTTTGACTAGCGAGCAATGTAAGTTGGCAGACCCGGAGCTTTGTCAAGAGTTGCGACAGGACGGCCTCCATACGCGCCGACCGGGAGGGGAGTCATACTGGGACCTTTACCAGCGTACGTCGGCAGTCCTTGAGAAATTAGTGAAAGAGCATACTAGCGGCACCATCGCCTTGTTCACGCATGGGGGCTGTGTGCGTACAATTATTGCGCACGCCATGTCAGCGCCGCCCGAGCTCTTTGCCTTTAACTCGCCGCTGATGGTCGGCAATACCTCATTTTCCTTGCTTGAATACCTGCATGGCTCGCGCCGGTGGCAGGTAAAAACTATCAACGCAACTTGCCACTTACTTTCATGATGGCGCACAGGGACGGGGCGTTTGCGACATTGTAGGTCGCAAACGCCCCGTCCCTGTGCTTTTTCAGTTAGCGGCGCAGAGCAAGAAGCAGTTTCACGGGGTCAATAACGATCACCATGCGGTCTTTAAGCCTGGCAATGGCCTTTGGCACCGAACTCATGCCATCAATTGCTGCGGGAACTTGGTCAAAAGCGTGCTCGGGGATATTGATGACATCGCTCACGTCATCCACCAAGAAGGCGGCAGTGTGTCCGTTTTCTTCCAGAACAATGGCGCGCAAGCCCTCACCTTCAGCAGGCAGTGACAGCAATCGCCCGAGGTGAATAAGGGGTATGCTCCGCCCCCGGAAATCTATAATGCCAAGCACATGGGGTGGCGCCTCGGGTACTGTTACAACTGTGGGCTTGCGAAGGATCTCTTGGACCGCCAAGGCCTCAATAGCGTAAGAGTCTTTGCCTAAATCAAGAATAACTACTTGCATTCTGACACCTCCGATTTAATTGCAACGAACGCACGTTTGGTATAAAATATGTGTGAAATCGATAGGGGGTAGGCGCAGTGCTAGTTGCAGTAATAGGGAGCCGAGCGTGTTCGAGCAAAGAAGCAGAGATTGCGCTCGAGCTGGGCGAGTTACTGGCCGTACATGGCTGCGTGGTGTTGTCTGGCTTAGCCAAGGGGATCGATACGGCGGCACTGACGGGCGCGGTGCGCTCCGCAGGTAAGGCGGTAGCTGTCTTGCCCACTTCACGCGCCGAGCAAGTCTACCCACGGGGAAATCAATCACTAGCTGACGCCATCAAGGCGGCGGGCGGGGCTGTGGTGACGCCATTCGCCAAGCCAAGAGTCGATGTCAGTTTGTTGCGGCAGAGACTTATAGAGCGTAACTTCCTGATGGCACTCTACTGCGATGTGGCGATAGTAGTCTCGGACAGCGCGCAGATCGCGGGAGGAACGGCCTGGATGGTGGCATTTTGTCAGCAATTGCAGCGGCCGATATACCGCCTAAACAGTGCAAGAGAAATGGACTGCGCGTTACTGCCGGTAAGGCGCCAAGTGTGGTGGTATCCAGAGCTCGCAGAGCTAAGGCGCCACATCTCGTGTCAACCCTCTAGCTGACTATTCTAGGGAAGCCACGCATCTCCTGCTTTGGGGTCGCGCAAAATTTGCGGCTACCAGGCAGGATTTTTTTTGTGCGACGAGAAGTATGTTACGATTACGGTAAGTGTAGGCCAACAAATGAAATGAGGGGGCTGCCATGGCGATCGCGACCACATTTGCCAAAGGACTAATGCTACTAGATTTGTTCACTGTCGAGAGGCCTCGCCTCACCCTGCGGCAGGTTACCGAACTAGCGGATCTCTCCAAGCCGACGGCTTTGCGTCTTCTTAACACCCTCGAAGAAAAAGGCTTTCTCATGCGCGACAAAAGCAAGGCCTACTGCCTGGGGATGAAGCTCCTCGAGATGGGTAACTTGGTCGCAGAACGCTTATGTGTGCGAGCCGCGGCCATACCTCATATGGAAGAGTTGTCCATCATGGTAGACCAAGCGGTAAACCTAGTGATACGCGATGGTTTAGAAGCCGTTTATATTGAGAAGAGGGAGACTAGCCACCCCGTGCGCATGTATACCCGTATCGGCCGGCGGGCCCCTCTCTATGCTGGCGCGTGTCCTCGCGCTCTCATTGCCTTTTTGCCGGAGCGCGAGCTGGCTGAGATTATGGGCAAACTTACTTTTGTTTTGGTCACACCGACTACTCCCTCGAGCGCGGGCGCTCTGGAAGAAGTGATACGGCAGGAGCGAAAGCAGGGCTATACCTACAGTCATGGGGAACTTCATGAGGGGACCGCAGCCATCGCCATGCCAGTTCGCGACCACTCTGCCAAGGTAGTGGCCAGTCTCAGCGTTGTCGGCCCCATGGGCAGCTTTATTCCGGAAAAACGCGAATACTTAGTGCGCGCCTTGCTGCGCGCGGTGCAGGCCTTGTCCTTGGAGCTAGGCTTTGTCGCCAAGGATGTCGTTTCGTGATCAGGGCGACTTCTTTGGACCTTAACTGCGACATGGGCGAGAGTTTTGGCGTCTATAAACTGGGCTCTGACCTTCTGCTTTTGCCATATGTCTCGTCAATCAGTATAGCCTGTGGCTTTCACGCTGGCGATCCGAGCATCATGCGTGAAACCATGGTCTTAGCTAAAGAGAGAGATATCAGTATCGGGGCTCACCCTGGCTACCCCGACTTAGCGGGTTTTGGGCGTCGACCGATGCAACTCACCCCTGCCGAAGTGTACGATGTCGTGGTCTACCAAGTGGGGGCTTTTTTAGGCGTGGCAAAATCACTTAATGTAGATGCAACTCATGTCAAAGTGCATGGTGCGCTCTACAATGCCGCCTCAGCGGATAACGCTTTGGCCGCGGCGATTGCGCGGGCCATATATGCCGTGGACTCGGGCCTGACTCTCGTTGGCCTAGCCCAGAGCAAGCTCATTGAGGCCGGGATAGAACAAGGTCTGCGTGTCTCGCGCGAGGCTTTTGCCGACCGACGCTACAAGGCGGATGGCAGCTTGGTTTCACGTAGCCACCCCATGGCACTGTATCATGATTTTGCTGAGGCCAAGGAACAGCTGCAGGAACTTCTCACCACAGGTTACGTTACGGCCTTGACAGGGGAAAAAGTGGCCATTCAGGCAGACACCATTTGTGTTCATGGCGACAGTGCGGAGGCCATAGATTTTGCTCGTGGACTTCGTTCGCTCATGAGCGAACTAGGCATAACACTTTCGCGCCTAGAGCGAGGTTAAGGCCATGCGGCAATATTTCGACGCCGGGGAAAGTCATCTCATTGTGGAGTTTGGTGACACCATTGATCTTGCTATCAATCGGGAAGTGCGCGCTTTAGCAAGGGCGCTACAAAGCCTTGGGGTCCCATGGCTACGTGAAGTGCTGCCCACCTATCGCTCCCTCATGATTTCTTACTGCCCCTTTTCGATCACCCAAAGTGAGCTTAAGGATATTTGTGAGCATTTATCTACCATGGCCCTCCCGCGTAATCGTGATGATGGCGAAGAAATAGAAATACCCGTCTTGTACGGTGGAGAGTGGGGCCTCGACATGCCAGATGTGGCTAGAGAAACTGCTCTATCGATAGATGAAGTTATCGCTCTGCACACGTCGCGACCCTATCCTGTCTACATGATAGGCTTCTTGCCAGGCTACCCCTACCTAGGGGGTCTCGACGCGCGGCTCTCCCTGCCGCGGCTCAAGGTGCCGCGCACTAAGGTCCCAGCCGGTTCAGTCGCCATCGCTCTGCAACAGACAGGGGTTTACCCACTCGCCAGCCCAGGAGGGTGGCGACTCATCGGGCATACACCACTCTGTTTTTTTGACCCACACCAGGGTCAGCCGAGTCTGCTGCAAGCAGGGCAATGGGTGCGGTTTAGGGCAGTTTCATCGTCGGAGTATCAGGACATTGCCGCTCTAGTGAGCGCGGGGCGGTATAGAGTGCGCAAAACGCCGGTGGAGGTGGCAGTTGGCTAGTCTCCTTGTCATTGATCCGGGCTTTCTAACCACAGTGCAAGACCTAGGGCGGCCGGGGTTCCAGCAGTACGGCGTGCCCGTGGGTGGCGCCATGGACACTTATTCTTTGCGTGCCGGCAACCGTCTAGTCGGCAATGTTGACCATCTGGCAGCCCTCGAGATTACCTTGCGCGGGCCACTGCTCAGAGCTAACGGTGAGGTCGTGGTCGCGGTGACTGGGGCGAAATTAAAGGCGTATAAGAATGGTCAACGCGTTCCACTGTGGGAGGCCATTCACTTAAGGCATGGCGAGGAGTTAAGCTTTGCTGAAGTCGAAAGAGGCGCGCGGGCTTATATTTGTGTGGCTGGGGGCATTGATGTACCCTTAGTCATGGGGAGTCGCTCCACTTTCTTGCGGGGCAGTTGGGGTGGATTTCACGGCAGAGTATTGCGCGCGCAAGATGTCCTGCCCCTTGTTGATATCACCAGAGAACGCTTAGCAACAACCGTAGGTAGTTTTGCTCTGCAGAAGGCACAGGCTGTGCTCCCCATGGCAGTTACGCCCATACGTGTGATGCTAGGGCCACAAAATACGATGTTTCTGCCTGCGACGCTTGAATCCTTTTGTGCGGGCGTTTATCAAATCGCCAGCGAGGCAGATCGCATGGGGTATCGTTTAGCGGGAGAAGGGCTGCTTGGTAACGGCAAGGCCGACGTAATCAGCGATGGGGTGGCTCCGGGCAGCATTCAGGTGGATGGGATTGGCCAGCCGACCATTATGTTGGCTGATAGGCAGACTACGGGAGGATACGCAAAAGTTGCCACCGTCATCGGTGTGGACTTACCCCTTCTCGGGCAGATGAAGCCACAAGATAGACTGCGCTTTGTAGCTGTAGACTATGATGCCGCCTTGCAGGCACTACGGCAGAGCGAAGAAGCACTCGTGGGCATTCCGTGCCGCCCTGTTGCTAGGCGAGTGTTCCAAGTTACATTACAGGGGAACAAAGTGCATGTGGAGGCGAGTGAGATTTGAAGGCCAGTAGCTTAGCGAGCGGGAGTGGAGCGACCTTCCGCGAATTGTTTCGTTCTGGGAAGTATGTCGGCCCCACTGCGGGTCTCGCCCCGGGCTTAGTACAAGCTAACTTGGTCGTACTGCACAAAGAGTTGGCCTACGATTTCTTGCTCTTTTGTCAGCGCAATCCTAAGCCCTGTCCCATCCTCGAAGTAACCGCGGCAGGTTGCTATGAGGCCAAAGAAACAGCCCCTGGTTCAGACTTGCGGACCGATTTGCCTAAGTACAGAGTTTTTCGTTACGGTGAGTTAGTTGCCGAGCCTACCGATATTAGCGGGTATTGGCAAGATGACTTTGTCAGTTTCCTCTTGGGCTGTAGTTTTACGTTTGAGGCAGCCCTGCAGGAGGCGGATATAGAAGTTAGGCATATCACTTTACAGCGCAATGTGCCCATGTACATTACTAACCGACAGTGTAAGGGGGCGGGCATTATGCAGGGGCCTCTGGTCGTGAGCATGCGCCCCATGTTGCCGAGCAATGTAGTCAAGGCGGTGCAGGTTACTTCGCGTTACCATGCTGTGCACGGGGCACCCGTGCATATAGGTGACCCGCTGACCCTAGGCATCGCAGATCTTTCTAAGCCAGATATGGGTGATGCGGTGGATGTATTGCCCGGGGAGGTGCCGGTGTTTTGGGCTTGTGGGTGTACTCCCCAGGCAGTGGTCATGGGTGTAAAGCCACCCCTAGTCATCACGCACGCGCCCGGGCACATGTTTATTACCGACTGGCATGATCGAGACCTGTTAACGTACTAACTGCACTCAGTCTGGGTAATTCTCATGAGGCCGAACGTCTGATCGAGGGGCGTAGAGAGTCTATTGAAGGGAGCACAATATGCGCAAAGTAGGCATCATTTTGTTCAGTCTCGGCTTGGCTTTCTCTCTGCTTGGCTGTGTCCGCGATACCACGCCACCCGCGGTTGTCCGAACTTCACCTGCCCCCCATAGTCAAGATGTACCGCTCGACAGCACAATTTCCATAACCTTTACCGAGCCTATGGACAGGGAGGGCGTCTTAAGGCTGTTGCAAGTATTGCCCGCTACCGAAGTTAGGGTCGAGTGGCAAGGCACAGAATTACTACTTATACCGCGACTGCCTCTCTCGCCCGGCACTGAGTATCGCGTAAGTTTTGCTGCCACCCCTAGCGATAGGGCTGGGAATTTGCTCCCAGACTTTTCGTTGGTCTTCAAGACCAAAGCATTTTCGGCGGTCTATAAAAACCTGGAGACCCTTCTATGGGCGCCGGACAACCGGAGCCTGCTCTTCACGGCCGAGAGCGAAGCAACACCAAGACTATACTTGCTCAATATCTATAATGGGGAGGTCAAGCGCGTCAGCGAAGCACCCGGATATCAACTTGAACCAGCAATAAACCCAGAGGGAACAACCATTGCCTTTGTGGGGGGTGTTGGTGCGCCAAGCCTATACTTGCATGACCTCGCTAGCGCCAAGACGACAGCGGTCAAACTCTCCATGTCAGGGCTAATGCCCGGCACACCCCGTTTCTCACCAGACGGCAGCATTTTGGCACTCTATGGCATTATCGGCAGGGCGGATGGGCACTCAGACATTTATCAGAGCCTGTGGGTCTATGATTTAAACAAAGAGTCAGTACAACTTGCCAGTCCGGAGGGAGTATCAGTTCGCTTCTTAGGTTTCAGTGCTGATTCGCGACATTTGTACTTCCTGAGCACCTATGGGCAGTATATTTATGCGTATAATTTTCGCTATGACTTATGGGTGGCTGACCTGCTCACAGGTGAACAGCGCCAACTCTCACATGGGGGTTTAGTGCATAATTTTTACGCGGGACATCAATCGGCGAGCGATGATTTATTTGTCTACAGCACCTGGGAGGCCCGTGACATCGCAGCGAACATTATCCTCTTCCCACGCGACTTGTTTGTACTACAAGGAGATCCTCTCGAGCATAGGCCATTACTTATTGGAGGCAGCAATGCGAGCCCGCAGTTTTCACCTGCCGGCGAGTCAGTACTCTTTGTCAGTGGCAGGGGGGCTCGTGGGGGGCAAGACTTGTTTGTCATGAACACGCGCGGAGAAAATATCAGGCAGCTGACTTTTACCACTCTGGCTAAGCTCTTCCCGCGATGGTCTCCCGATGGACAGCGCATCGCTTTTGTCGAGAGACAGGGTGAGTCTTTCGTCATCTATATCATGAACGCTGATGGAACAGATCTCCGCCGCACCATGCAACTCGAGTTAACTAAGCAGTAGAAGACATAGGCAATTAGAGCAAAGGGGCGACGACGGTGAACGATTTTTACGCAAACGCAGGGAAAAAGGTCTCCATCGAGGTTGCTGGTGCGACTTACTCTCGCCATGCTATAAAGACACATTTTATTACCCCAGGGGAGAGCTATATTGCTCTGGTCCGCCAATACGTCAGCCCTTTGTACCAAGAAGGAGACATCCTGTCGCTGAGCGAGAAGATCGTGGCCCTTTGTCAAGGTCGCATCATTGACATGAAGGAGATTAAGATCGGCTGGTGGGCGCGCTTTCTTTCGCGGTTTGTCCATATGACCCCGGCCGGGGAGTCGGTCGGTAATCCCTACAAAATGCAAATTGCCATTCGTTTGGCAGGTTTGCCGCGTATTCTTTTGGCGGCAGCGGTTGCGGCACTAACTCGACCGCTTGGCATTAGGGGAATGTTCTATCGAATTGCTGGGCATGGTATCGCTGGCATCGATGGTTTTTGTGCAGATGCTTTTGATTGGTACTTAACGAAGGGAGTGCTCGTGCCGGATAAGCCTGATGAAGTATGTGATGAGATTAAAGCACAGCTTGGGGTACACTGCATGGTCGTAGATGCCAATGACCTCGATGTGGAAATATTGGGCCATTCTGCGGGCATCGCCCACGCCAGACCAATGTTAAAGGCTCTTATTCGCGACAACCCTGCCGGACAAGGGGGAGAGCAAACACCTCTGATCCTCATTAGGCAGGTATCGCCTACCGAAAGGCCAAATACTTTCCTGTAATCTTGGAGCTTGCGTCTAGCGATGCGCAAGCTCCTTATCTTTAGGGCATTTGCAGGAGATGCAGGAGTAGTGCCGAAATTGCACTAGAGAAGAACTTAAGGGGCTGAGAATTTGGGCAAGGACGAGGTGCGAGTGTATATTTTGCGCTGTGCGGAAGCTTTTGCCGGGCGGCGCGGCCGTACTGGTGTAGTTAATTTTCTGCTCGGCCAGGCAAGTCCGAGCACGCTGTCTTTGGCCGCCCAGCAGGGGGTGAGTGAGCTGTTTGCAGCCTGCAAAGATGCCGAGCCACACGAACTCCAGCAGTCTTTTAATGCAATGCTGCAGCTGGGCATGCTTGAACTGCGCGACATAAACCTTTTAGACAAGTCGCTTCCCCTCGCGTTTGTTACTTCGCGTGGTTTAGCAGAGCTTGAGCTCCATCGCGCCAAACTGCCCCTGCCTGTGACTTCTGCGCAGCGGGGAACGGATAATATTCTTCTCGTACTAAGAAAACTAAGCAAGCTAATGGCCGCTTTACGCCATACACAGGGGGATGATTTGCTTTCTCAAGTGGGCTTTTCGGGCGAGCAATTTCAGCACTACATTCAGCTACTAGGTAAAGGTCTCCATATACGCCCAGAAACAGTGTTGATGTCACTAGGTGCACAGCAACATTTCGCCGATACCCTAGAAAAGGGTCTCGCGGCCCTCGTTTTTGGTGAACTGCGCGAAGTTGAAGCGCAATGCTTGCGCCTCTATATAGGCCTAGCTTGGCCACATCAACTAGACAAAGAGAGGCTTCTGCATTACTATGGGGTGGTGTCGATTGAGGAGCTGGCCCGCCAGGGGGCCGCGCGCTTAACCGCACGGGAATGGCAGGCCAAGTGCCAATTGGTTTCTATTCTCGGCTTCTTGGCACTATCTGAAGGTCGTCATGAGAGGCGAGATGGGCGAGACGAGAGGTGAGGAGTAGGGGGGCGGTAGGATGAAGAACATTCTTTCTGATGAATTGCTAAAGTCGCGCCGTAATCCGCGCGAGGCCGATCTTAGGGGTGACTATTTCCGCGACGTCACGGCCATTATTCATTCCACGCCTTTTCGTCGGCTCAAACATAAGACACAGGCCTTTTATGCTCCCCAGAACGACCATATTTGCACGCGTATCGAACATGTATTGCATGTATCGACCATCGCGACAACTATCTGTCGGGCCTTGAATTTGGATGCCGACATGGCGCAGGCGATCTCACTCGCCCATGACCTTGGGCATGCTCCTTTTGGGCATGAGGGAGAGCGTGTTCTTAACGGCAAGACAACTGCTTCAGGAGGGTTTATTCATGAGCTTCATGGCTTGCGCGTGGTTGATGTGCTTGCTAGGGAGGGCAAGGGGCTAAACCTTACCTACGCCGTGCGCGATGGTCTAGTCTCACACTGCGGGGAAAGTTTTGAACAAAAAATTTACCCACTTCAGGAAGAGAAAGATTTGGCTTCCCTAGTGGACCGGGGGCATATGCCTTCTACTTATGAGGGGTGCGTGGTGCGCGTCGCCGACAAGATTGCCTACCTCGGGCGCGACCTTGAGGACGCCATCACCGCGAAATTTATCACCATGGAAGAAGTTGATCCCCTGGTGCGGGAGGCCTTAGGCGAAACAAATGGTCAGATTATCGGCACCTTGGTGGCGGATGTGGTGGATGAGTCCCTGGGGATGGACTACATCGGTTTTTCCGATGCACGGATGGAAGTTATTCACCGGCTCTATGCCTTTAACAGGCAGCGTATTTATCGTCACCCGCGCATGGAGCGTTACCGTGTGTTTTGCCAGCGCATTATTGAAGGCATATTCGACTACTTACTCACCCTCTTCTCCACCCATGAGTGGGAGATCGCGCCCTATCGGGCCGGAGCTATACGCCTAGATCGCCAATTCGGCAGTTTTTTAGAAGGAATGGAGTCGTACTACAGGGCGGAAGGGGCCATGCCGGTGCGCATCGTGGCAGACTACGTGGCTGGCATGACCGATGACTATGCGATTGATTGCATCAAACAAATTACCATTCCCGAACCCGTAGACATTAGTAGGCATCACTGAGGGAGGCACCCATGCTTTATTTTTTGACTTTTCTTCACTTGCTTGCCGGAATCGCCTTTATGGGGTACTTTCTCTTGCAAAAAAATAAGACTCCTCTCTACCTACATGTAGGTTTGGGAGCCCTAGGTATTGGGGCCGGTATGGTCGTCATACTCATAGCCCTGCATATTTTATCTCCAAGTTAAATGAGGCTGCGGTCTCATTTTTTACTTTTTGTGTAGTCGCGTGGCAAGCGGCATTCGCGCCGACGGCGCTCCGCACGGTAAGCAAACATTGCATACAATAAAAGTACAACGCCAAAAACCAAGGCTAGCAGTATATTGAGGGAGAAGTTGCCGCCATATCCGACCGCAACCCGTTTATCGACGACCGTTAAATCACTCCTCACTCTGTAAGTATAGGTAACGGGGCCCGTCGTTCCGCCGGAGACAGACAATTCTACTAAGTAGCCGTCGTGGGTGCGGCGAGTCACTCGGGTGCTTTGTTCCCAGATTTCTGGCGGCACCACGCCTCTTAGGGCCTCCTCGTGGGCGATTGGAAGGGCGACTGTGGGGGGTGTCAGCAGGAGAAAGGCGGCAAAAAGGACGACCGCCCCCACGAAACACATACCCGTGAGTCTTATCCTGTTGTTCACGTCCATTTGACCTCCCCTCGGCATACTGTGCCCTACTGCGTAGTACGCAGCGGCGTGTTGAAGGTTTCGTTGGGGGAGAAAACTTTTAGGCCAATCTTAGCCCGCGAAGGCTAGAGCACGGGCCACGCGTCGAGCTGACTTAACTCCTGCAGCAGGGCTACCCCGGCCACACTATTGCCTTTCGGGTCGAGGGCCGGTCCATAGACTCCTATGCCCAGTCTATTTGGTACTACACCCATAATGGCTCCCGAGACGCCACTCTTAGCCGGTATCCCCACCTTAATGGCGAACTCACCCGAAGCGTCGTACATCCCACACGTGAACATAAAGGTGCGTATAATGCGTGCGTAGGCAGGGGGGATGCTGCACCTGCCTACGCCCATGGAGGCTAGGCTCCGTCCCAGATGCGCTAGCGTTACGCAGTCCACTTCAATGGAGCACTGACGAAAATACAAATCTAAACATTCTTCCGCTTCGCCGTCGATAGCCTTGATGTCGCGCAAAAAATATGCAATGGCGCGGTTGCGATCGCCAGTCAAGCATTCCGATTTATAGACTTGTTCATTAAAACCTACATGACAACCAGGTGCGAGATCCTGTATAAATCGCAGTAGACGCTCATATTTCACCGCGGGTGAATGGCCCTTAATTAAGGCAGTCGTGGCGATGGCCCCCGCATTGACTAGGGGATTTACCGGCTTGAGCGAAGAAAAAGTCTCAAGCTTCATCAGTGAGTTAAAAGAATCGCCCGTAGGCTCCATGCCTATGCGCGAAAAAACACTTTCTGGGCCATTATCCATCAAGGCCAAGGCTAGCGCAAATGGTTTAGAAACGCTTTGCATGGTAAATTTAAAGCCCGCTTCGCCGCAGGTTTCTGCCCTCCCATCATGATGGCAAATTGCTACGCCCAAATTGTCAGGGTTGGCCTTCGAAAGCTCAGGAATGTACCCTGCTACTCTGCCTGCGGCGGTCATGGGGCGAAACTTGGCGAGCATATCGTCTAAACTGTAGCCCATAACAATCCTCCTCTGTCACTACGAAGATTATACTTGGCAGCCCCGTAGACGGCTAGGCTTTATGACAAAAGAAAAGAGCAGGTTTGCACCTGCTCTTTATGGGGGGTTGACAGATACTATCTGCGCTTCGCCATTTCTAGGGCGCGGGCAACGGCAACCTTGACATTGTTAGAAGTGCTGGTGGCACCGGTAAACACGTCTACTTCGGCGCTATTGGCAGCGATAAAGCGTCTGGGCAATTCAACCCTAGCTTCATGGTAAGGGGCAAAGGCGTAGAAATCAGGGCTAGCAGCGTCGACATTCTTGCGTATGAATTGACCAGGGATAACTGCACCAGCAGCGTCTCTGGCCCTGGTGGTCTCATGGATAACAACATTGGTGATCTTGTCGTTACCGATGGTGACCCACACGATGGCCCAGCCGCGCTCGCCTTGGTCTGATATCGCCATGTATGTTCCGTCAAAGAACTGCGCAGCGGTGGTGGGGGTGACGCGTGCTTTTTGCAGGGCACGCAAAGCGGCCATGCGCACTTGGTTAGAAGAAGTAGTTGCGCCAGAGACCAAGTCGATGTCCCAGCTGTTTTGCGCCACGAGGCGCTGTGGGAGTTCAGCTTTGGCAGTCAAGAAGGGCTGATGACGGTAGGTGGGTTGCTTTTCTAGGCCTAGGGCGTCAAATCCAGCTACTTCGGCTGCAGTAATTTTGTCATTCTTAATTGTCAATTCTACTTTCATGAAACCTCTGTCATTGGCGTCAGAAAAAGACGTGAATACGCCGTCATTGTGCACCCTGGCGGGTTGGCATCCTACGAGCAGGACCGAGGCGAGAGCCGCTACCATCAGGGCAATTGCGATTTTCTTCACTTGACCGACCTCCTTGAATAATGGGTTAATAGTTGCTCGGCAATTCTTCTACTATCTCTCCCCCCAGAAGTAGTGAAAGAGTTTGCCTTCACCCTTGTATTATACTATATTTCGTTAAACTAGTTATAGTTCCTCCCAGTTAATAAAAAATTAAATTAAAATTTAACCATGTCTTATCATTTCATGCCAGAGGGCTTCCTGGCGAAAGCCTGCCTTGTGGTAGAGAGCCTGCGCTAGGGGGCTTTGGCGCGGATTAATAAAGAGCTCACATGTAAGGTAGCCTTCAAGCACTAGTTGGCGCATGGTATGATTAAATAAAAGGCTACCAAGCCCTCGTCCTCTATGTTTTTTACTGACTTCAAAATCGCATAACGCCACGCCACCGGCATCGCGCAGCGGGTACCAAGCGGTGTGACCAATGATGTAATGACCCTTCCGTAAAACTAAAACTCTGAGTGAGGTATTTCTCAGGCCGAACTCCCCGGCGGAGTTTTGCCCATACCAATCATAGGCATTGTACCAACAGTCATCCCCACGCAGAAGCTCAAGAACTGTGCCCGCGGGGGGCGCGCCCATGCGAAGCGCGGAGTCTTCTTGTGCCCCTATCAGCTGTTTTGTCATGGTCACATAGTCTTCTCTAAGAGCATATCCTCTGTGTAGGAGAAACTCCTTCAGCAATATATCGGTGCTGCACACCTCGAGAGTCTCCGTTGTGCCCCACAGAGGTTGGAATCTCCCTTCGACTGCTTGGTAAAGTGGAGTGTAGGGTGACCCGATGGTGATGTTGCCAGCCCGAGACAAAGCACTGTGCGCCGCATCTAGGAGCACAGGCCATACAAGGTGCTCTTCGCCCGGCAGTGATAAGAGATAGGCGATGTAGCCTTCCTGACCTTTATTGCTGGCAAAAACATGGCACGCACCGCATGGGCGAGACTCGTCACTTAGCACCAATATTTTGCCCGCTGCTTCTCTTGTGCCGCGGGCCAGGAGTTTGCCAATCCCTTCACGACTGACCATATGGTAGTGGCGCTTGCCCTGACAGCACTCATTCATAAGGGCCGACAGATTCTCTGCTGTTCCTGTAATGAAAAAGTGTTTAGGCATGGTTTTCCTCCCTCTAGAGATAGTACTGGCGCCTTTAGTTAGTATATAATATCCGAGAGGACTACTGGAGGTGGATTTATGCTCATTCACGACAAAGCACATGAGTTGGCCCGTGCCCTGAGGGCGACTCCCGAATTTCACGCCCTTAATCAATGGCAGTCCAAACTTAAAGCAGACCAAGCGGCTTACAAGATGTTTGTAGATTACAGGCGCAAGGAAATAGCCTATCAGACCCAGCTCATGTCGGGAAAGGAACCCGATGCCGAACAAACCAAGTCCATGCAGCGGCTATCGGAAATAGTTGGACTGAACAGTATAGCAAGGGAGTATCTGCAGGCAGAGGCCAAATTTGCCACCATATACAATGATATTCAGCGCATTATTGGCGACTCCATTGAGGAGATAAGTTCAATTTACACGGAGGAACAGGAAGGCGGTAACAACTAGATGCCATCATGCGGTATTATCGGGCTACCTATGGCCGGGAAGACAACAGTCTTTAACTTGCTGACAGGGGCTAGGGCCCAAACGAGTGCCTTTTTCTCCGGCAAGACAGAGGCCAACCTCGGCATGGCCAAGGTGCCAGATCGCAGGGTTGATTTTCTTAGTGCCCTTTACAAGCCCAAGAAAACCACCTTTGCACAGATTGAATTTATGGACATGCCAGGGTTAGTTAGGGGTGCGTCCGAGGGGCAGGGTGTGGGCAATGCCTTTCTCGAGTCGGTGCGCAGAGTGGACGCCCTGGTGCATGTGGTTCGTGCTTTTAGCGACAGCGATTGTGAGCATGTCGAGGGAAGCGTGTCCCCCTTGCGCGACGTTCAGACAGTAGCTTACGAGCTTCTCATGGCCGACATGGCCTTTGTTGACAAGAGACTCACTCGACTCAAAGAGGGGAAAAAACGTCCCCCCCAGGCCGAAGAAGAAATCGCCCTGCTCGAAAAAATCCTAACGCATCTTGAGAACGAGCATCCTTTAAATACGCTTCCGCTGAGCGCGCTTGAGCGTAATGCCCTTGCGCAGTACACCTTCCTGACTGATAAGCCGATGATTCTCGTCATCAACCTAGATGAGGGGCAGTTATCTACTTTGGATTATCAAGGCAGGGCTGAGCTCGAGGCTTACGCTGCCAACTATGGATGGCCCACCATCTTGCTTTCGGCTCACACTGAGATGGAGATTGCTCCGCTTGAAGAAACTGAGCGAATTGAATTCATGCGTGAGCTGGCCATCACCGAACCTGGCATTGACCGCATTGCCAAGGCCAGTTACGAGGTGCTCGGTTTAATATCATTCTTTACGGTGGGCGAAGACGAGGTGCGCGCTTGGACTATACGTCGCCAAAGCACTGCTAAGCAGGCAGCGGGCAAGATTCATTCCGATCTCGAACGCGGCTTTATTAGAGCGGAATTGATGCGTTTTGCCGACATGGAGACTTGGGGATCCCCCGCAAAAGTCAAGGAAAAAGGTCTTTTTTCTCTGGAGGGCAAGGACTACATCGTGCAGGATGGCGATATTCTCAGCATTCGCTTTAACGTCTAGGAAGGGGGACTTCTCATGGAGGCATCCACGGTCGCGAGTAAGCTCGTGTCTTGGATAACTAAGCAAGTCGAGTCGGCGAGCATGCAGGGTGTCGTTTTTGGGCTGAGTGGCGGTATTGACTCAGCCGTGGTGGCAGGGTTGTCCAAGCGTGCCTTTCCACACAAGGCTTTGGGGGTGTTTTTGCCATGCCACTCCGACCCGCTAGATCGCGAGCATGCCCTGCTCACAGCAGAGACCTTTGGCCTCGATATGCTAACAGTCGACTTGTCTTCCTCTTTTGATCATCTTGTTTCCACCTTGGCCTGCGGATACCAGCACGGCACCGCGGTATCGCCTTTAATTTTGGCTAATGTCAAGCCAAGGCTACGCATGACGGCGCTCTACTACTATGCAAGCCTTCATGAGTACCTCGTCTTAGGCACGGGTAACCGCAGTGAGTTGACCGTAGGTTATTTTACTAAACATGGGGATGGCGGCGTGGATCTGATGCCTTTAGCTGGCTTGGTAAAAACCGAGGTTCGCGAGTTGGCAAAGCACTTGGGTGTACCACAAGTTATTATCGATAAGCCTCCTACTGCGGGATTGTGGGCAGGGCAAACCGATGAAGGCGAGATGGGGCTTACCTACGCGGAACTCGATGAATACATTCTCACAGGTGAGGCCGCTCCACATGTAAAAGAGAGAGTAGATCACCTGGCTGCGACCAGCTCACACAAAAAACGCCTGCCACCCATCCCCAAACTCTAAAGGAGTTGATGATGCCCCGGCGCAAGCCGGTCTTTTGTTTTTGTGAATTGTGAAGGTATATCAGGGTGACTGGCGAACTAATGTTCAGGGAGGGAGGGATAGGAATGTTGGTCTTGGGTATCGATCCAGGCCTCGCTATGACCGGCTTTGGTCTGGTTGAGGAGACCGATAGAAAACTTGTGCTTAAGGGCGTAGGCTGCATTCGCACCCCGGCCACTCTTCCCGTAGCCGAGAGACTGCAGATTATCTTTAGCGAACTGACGGCAGTGCTTGAAGGGCAAAGAATTGCCGCGGCTGCCGTGGAACAGCTTTTTTTTAATACAAATGTGACCACTGCGATGGCAGTAGCGCAAGCTAGGGGAGTCATCCTTTTAACGCTTGCCCATCAGAGCATACCTACCGCGGAGTATACCCCTTTGCAGGTTAAGCAGGCACTGACCGGCTTTGGCAGGGCCGATAAAGGGCAGATACAGCGCATGGTGCAGTCAATGCTTGGGTTAAAGGATGTAATTCGTCCGGATGATGCCGCTGACGCGGTAGCGATAGCACTCTGTCATTTGCAGTCATATCGATTCTCCCAGGCCATAGGGAAGGGGGCGAAGGGCTAGTGTACAGCTATATTTCTGGCCATTTAAAAGCCAAGACTGCTCAAGCCGCCATTATTGAAAATCAGGGCATAGGCTACCGTATTTTTACGGCACAGCGGGCACTAGAGCCTTTGCGCCTCGAAGATGACGTTAAGTTCTACACCTATCTTCTCGTCAGAGAAGACGAACTCTCGCTCTATGGCTTTCCTGAAACAGATTCTTTATCGCTGTTTGAAATGCTTTTGACGGTCACTGGCATCGGGCCGAAGGCGGCTCTCAATATATGCGGTGCCGGGAGTGCGGCCGAGGTCTATGGTGCCATCGTCACAAATGACTTGGGTTGGCTGACAAAGGTACAGGGCATAGGTAAGAAGACCGCGGAACGGCTGGTGCTCGAGCTAAAAGAGAAAATTGCGCGCAACATGGGCGATGTAGCGGGCATGGTGGCATCCATAGCGGCTCATCCCATGAGCGGAGCAGAAGGCCAGGCCTTGGCCGCTCTGCTTAGCCTCGGGTATCTAGAGCAAGAAGTGGGCAAGCACCTTAAGCAGGCGAGGGCAGTTTTTGGCGCGGACGCGACGGTAGAGGAACTGTTGAAGGCCGTACTACGGACCATGGCAGAAGGACGGTAGAGAGATGACAGAGCGCGTAGTGAACCCCCTGCCGCAGGCGGGGGATGAAAATATAGAGGGTAGCCTGAGGCCACGCTACCTGCGCGAGTATATCGGTCAGACAAAAGTCAAGGGCAGTTTGCAGGTTTTTATTGAAGCCGCGCGACGGCGCCGCGAAGCACTTGACCACGTGCTTCTCTATGGCCCCCCTGGCTTGGGAAAGACGACGCTCGCCACAGTTATTGCCAATGAACTCGGCGTCAATTTGCGCATTACTTCAGGGCCGGCCATTGAGCGCCCTGGGGACCTGGCGGCCTTGCTTACGAACCTGTCCGAATATGACTGCCTCTTTATCGATGAGATACACCGTTTGAGTCGTGCGGTCGAAGAGGTGCTCTACCCAGCTCTGGAGGATTATGCGCTAGATATTATTATTGGTAAAGGGCCGAGCGCGCGGAGCATACGCTTGGACCTGCCTAAATTTACTCTCATCGGCGCGACCACTCGGGCGGGGTCACTATCGTCCCCTCTCAGGGATAGGTTCGGGGTCATCAGTCGACTCGAATTTTACACCAACGAAGAACTTGAAGAAATAGTGTTGCGCTCAGCCCGCATTCTCGACGTTCAAGTAGATGAGCAGGGCGCGAAAGAAATCGCGAAGCGGTCACGTGGTACACCCCGCGTAGTAAATCGCTTGCTTAGGCGTGTGCGCGATTTTGCCGAGGTCAAAGGCGAGGGAAAGATAACGGCTGCGCTGGCGGATTCGGCCCTTGCCTTCCTAGAGGTCGACGCCTTAGGGCTTGACGGGACTGACAAGAAGCTGATTATGGCCATGATCAGTAAGTTCGAAGGTGGGCCGGTGGGGCTAGACACCTTGGCCGCAGCTGTTAGCGAAGCCACAGAGACCATTGAAGATGTCATAGAGCCCTATTTATTACAGCTAGGTTTTATTCAACGCACGCCGCGCGGCAGGGTGGTCACGCGGCTAGGTTGGTCCTACATGGGGCAAGTGCCGCCAGAATCATCGCCACAGCAGAGGTTGTGGTAGTGCGCACTTTACTCCACATTTGTTGCGGTCCCTGTGCGACTTATGTGGTCAAACATTTGCGTGAGGCTAAGCATGTGCTGACCGGGTATTTTTTTAACCCAAATATCCATCCCCGCGAAGAATATGAGAGGCGGCTACAGGGTGTGGAGACTTTTTGTCACAGTGCTAGGCTCGCTCTCTGCCTTGACAGGACGGGTGACCAGGAGAGTTGGCACGACGCCGTCCTGTCAGAGCCCATTAAGCGCTGTTATCTCTGCTATGGGCTACGCCTAGAAAAGGTAGCTGAATTGGCAGCGAGAGCGGGTTTTGACTCTTTCAGCACAACACTCTTAATTAGCCCCTTTCAGCAGCATGAAGATATTAGGCGAGCAGGGGAAGAGGCCGCCCTACGCTTTGGCGTAGCCTTCCACTATGCCGACTGGCGTGCGCATTTCAAGCTCACCTACCAGCTCGCACGCGAGAGCGCTCTGTATCGACAAAAATACTGTGGGTGTTTCCTGAGTGAGCGCGAGCGCATTGCTACGAAGGGCAACGCGCCCTTAGTTCAGGGCTCTAGCAAATAATTACCAGCCCAATCGTAGAGGAACTTACGCCAAACCGTCGAAATTAGCACTTAAACCATGTGGACGAAGGAGGTGCAAGATGTTGTTTTTTGCCGCAAAGGCTCGCCTGTTCATCATTGGCCTTATTGGCCTTCTTCTGCTCGCTATGCCGCTTACGCACGGCAGCCCTCTGTTTGCCGATGGGGGACCGCTTTCTTCCAGCTTTTTGCGCATTGGCCTGCATAGTGGTAGTCTGACGCTGCCCGCGGTAACGCTACGCTACGGTGGGCAGGTGCGGTTTTTTATGGCCGATTTTCTCGACAACACTTCAGGTATAATGGTCGATGATGCGGGCTCTTGGCGCCTCGAGCGCGAAGCCATTCGCCTGCAAGTGGGGCCCTTTGCCACCCTAGCTGAAGCACAAAATACTCTGTCGCGCTGGCCAGCGAGTTTGCAGCCTAGCTTTGTGCTGCAGGAAAGCGCTGGCTTCTTAGCAGTAGGGGGGCTCTTTTTTACAGCAGAGCAGGCGCTCCTGGCATTGCCAGCCTTGCAGCAAGCCGGCTTAGCAGGTGCTAGTGTGCGTGGAGCTATGTTCCTCGTCACTGATCTTGTCTTTCCTTCGCGCGAAGAGGCCGAATTGCAGAGGGCAAGCCTGACTGCGTCCGGCATCTGGACAACTGTTTTCTTCGATGGTACTTTTCGCCTGGCTGCCGGCAGGGAGTTAGACGCCGCAGGGCTCAGCCGTTTGCGCACGCAACTTGCCGCACTTACCCCTTTGCTTACTTGGAGCGATGCCCCCACCGACTTTCGGCGCATCGAAGTGATTCGGCAGGACGGCCGCCATCTATTTGTCTTTGCCAATCTTCCCCGCAGAGTTTTACGCGCGGAGATAGTACAGGGTGCCGATATCGCCATGAGTATAGAGGGGCGCTTACACCGCGGCAGCTTCGAGTTTGCCGTTAACAGCGCCCATCACTTCATGGTCATTGGCATTATGGACGTCGACGACTATCTTAAGGGGGTTGTACCCCGTGAAATGCCTGCTTTGTGGCCCCTAGAAGCACTTAAGGCACAAGCTGTGGTGGCGAGAACATATGCCTATGCCAATCTTAACCGTCATGGTGCTGATGGTTTTGATTTGTGTACGCTTAGCACCTGTTGTCAAGCTTACGGGGGGGTAGCTTGGGAGCACGAAGCATCGAGCCGCGCCGTAGACGAAACGCGGGGAGTGATTGCCCTCTATAATGGTCGCCCGGCTGCGACCTTCTACCACTCCGATAGCGGGGGGCACACCGAAGGCGTAGAGAATGTGTGGGGCGGCGCGCCACAGAGTTTCCTCGTCGGAGTACCCGATCCCTTTCCCGCAGCGGCAGGAAGTACGCATACTAATTGGCGTATAGAGATCAGCCAGCAAACCCTACAGAATATTGTGCGCCACAACAGGGGAGATGTCGGTACGGTTCTGGCGGTGCAAGTCGCCAGGCGGCACCAATCCGGCCGAGTGGCAGAACTCGTTATCAGCGGAACTAGGGGCGCAGTCACTTACACTAGGCAGCAGGCCCGTCTTTTTGATGGCAGTGCCGGCCTGTTTGCCTTGCGCTCCACTATGTACAATGTAACGGCCACACACCCGCAGGCTTTTCTGCACAACGGCCAGTCGGTGAGTGGACCGTCCTCACTGCAGAATGTGCATGTCGCCACTGCCGCAGGGCGACAAGTTTTGCCAATAAGAGAAAACTATATTATTCAAGGGGCGGCGGGCACGAGGAGTATCACGGCAGTTCCTACCAGCTTTGTTTTTCGCGGTAGCGGTTGGGGGCATGGCGTTGGCATGAGCCAGTGGGGCGCGCGCGGTATGGCGATGGCCGGGGCTACTTTCCGCGATATATTGTTGCATTACTACCCTGGAGTTGACCTAATTACCCTAGCCTACTAGTATTCTTGATGATGTAGCGCACTCATGCATTATGGAGGCGATAATTTGCGAGTTTCTGATTACGATTTCGAACTACCCGAAGAGCTCATAGCGCAGCACCCCTTAGCAGAGCGAACAGCTTCGCGGTTGCTACTTCTCCATAAGAACAGCGGTGCCGTAGAGCACCGCCGTTTTCCTGATGTATTAGAAATCTTAAATCCCGGCGACTGCCTCGTACTCAACGATACGAGGGTGCTTCTCGCGCGTCTATTGGGGCGCAAGGTAGGGGGTGGGGCGGCGGTAGAATTTGTTCTACTTAAGCCACTCGCCAACCATCTCGACTGGGAAGTGCTGGCTCGCCCCGGAAAACGCCTGTCCAAAGGCACCATGGTGCACTTTGGCCAAGGGGAGTTAGCGGCGGAAGTACTGTCCGACACTGAGGCCGGCGGCAAGTTAGTGCGTTTTACCGTCGACGGGGAATTTTACGCCATGCTCGATAAGCTAGGCCAGATGCCTTTGCCTCCCTATATTAAGGAGCAGTTGCTCGACAAAGAACGCTACCAGACAGTATACTCTCGCCACCTAGGCTCGGCCGCTGCACCTACAGCGGGGCTGCACTTCACAAGTGAGCTGCTAGATGAAGTTCGCGCCAAGGGAGTTAAGGTGGTGTTTCTTACCCTGCATATCGGCCTAGGTACTTTTCGCCCCGTACAAGTAGACGACATTGCCGATCACAAGATGCACAGCGAGTATTTTGAGGTGTCGGCGGAGACCGCCTTGACCATCACCCAGACCAAGCAAGCCGGCGGAAGAGTCATCTGCGTTGGCACTACCCCGATGCGTACGCTAGAGTCCATCGGCACAGAAGATGGCTTTGTCGTGGCCAGCACGGGATGGACTGATATCTTCATCTACCCCGGCTTCAAATTCAAAATTGTCGACGGGTTGATTACTAACTTTCACCTGCCAAAATCCACACTCATTATGCTGGTTTCGGCACTAGCTGGGCGAGAGAACGTGCTCCAGGCCTACCACGCGGCGATTCGCGAACGCTATCGGTTTTTTTCCTTTGGCGATGCTATGTTGATAATTTAGGAGTGAAACCCTTTGGCCATTAAATTTACCCTACATAAAACTTGCGCGCAGACTGGGGCTCGTCTTGGCACTTTAGAGACACCGCATGGTAGTATTCCGACGCCCATCTTTATGCCAGTGGGCACGCAGGCCACAGTCAAGACGCTTACCCCGCAGCAAGTAGCAGACATCGGTGCCAAAATTATTCTCAGCAATACCTATCATCTATATCTACGCCCCGGTCATAAGTTAGTGGAGAAAGCCGGTGGCTTGCATAAATTTATGCAATGGCCAGGCAGTATTCTCACGGATAGCGGGGGCTACCAAGTCTTTTCACTCAACGAATTGCGCAAGATTAGTGAAGAAGGGGTGGAGTTTCGCTCTCATATCGATGGGTCTAAGCACTTTTTAAGCCCAGAGAAAGTAATAGAAGTGCAAAATGCCCTCGGCGCAGATATCATAATGTGTTTTGATGAATGTGCCCCCTATCCGGCCGAACGGAGCTATGTGTTACCGTCCCTAGAGCGTACCATAAGGTGGGCGAAACGCTGCCATGAGGCCCATCATAATACTGACCGGCAGGCTCTTTTCGGCATTATACAGGGTGGGATGTACCATGATCTGCGGGCCCGCAGCGTGGAAAAAATGTTAGAATTTGATTTTCCGGGGTACTCTATCGGCGGTTTAAGTGTGGGTGAGCCCAAGCCTTTGATGTATGAAATTATCGAAAGTACCGTGCCCCTCTTGCCCATCCATAAGCCTCGCTACCTAATGGGTGTAGGCTCTCCCGATGCCTTAGTCGAAGGCGTTTTGCGGGGTGTCGATATGTTTGACTGCGTCTTGCCCACGCGCGTAGCCCGCAATGGGCTGGCGCTTACGCGTTTTGGCAAAGTTGTGGTGCGCAATAATCCCTACGCAGAAGATTTTGCCCCTCTGGAAGATGGTTGCGACTGTTATACTTGCCAGAGATTTAGTCGCGCCTACCTGCGGCATCTCATCAAGGCAGACGAGGTGCTAGGCTTAGTGCTAATCTCGATACACAATCTCCGTTTCCTCGTCAGGCTAATGGAACAGATGCGGCAAGCGATTAAAGAAGACAGAAGTGGCGACTTTGCCAAAGAAGTCTTGGAAACTTTGGGCAGCAACAAAAAGTGATTCCCCGGTCTTTAGCCTGCTACGGAGTGGAAACTTTTTCTAACCACAGATTTAGCGCCTCGTCAATGGAGTCGCTGCACCAGCGAAAGTAACGACACTCCTTAAATCCAAGACCTTTTCCGCGGTGATACTAAGGCCACGTGCGCCGGTGCGACGCAATGTACCTTCGATGTACAGCAGGGTCGCCTCTAAAGCGCAGGCGGCGTATTTTTCTTGGGCCTGGGCGAACACGGCGACATCAATCAGGCCGGTAGGGTCTTCAATGGTGAGGAATATTACCCGCTGCTTGCTCCGAGTAGGGGGTGTTTGCCTTGCCACGATAAAGCCCGCTACCTTGAGGCGCGCACCATGAGTGTGCTTCAATAGGTCCGCACGGTATGAGATATGGAGCTTCCGGTAGTAGTCTTCATAGAGGCGCAAGGGATGCATGGTGTAAGTGAGCCCATAGCAACTAAAATATCGCGACAACGGTGATCAGCCGGAGAAAGAAAGTGCACATTATTGGTAGCAACTAAGGGCAGCTCTAGTTCCTGTGCGAGTTGAGCCAGCTGGCGCAGGAGGCGAGGGCTCTCCTGGGTGCGATGGTTCTCCAGCTCAACGTAGAGTCGGTCAAAGAAGATACCCTTAAGATTGGTGAGGAAGGCATGGGTAATTGCCTGGGGCTGCGCGCAGGCGGTCAAGCAAATGAGATCTCTACTGTGTTCTTCCACTAAGGCGAGAGAGGCTTCGGTTTTCTTGCTAGGGTTTGCGAGGTACATGGCTGTCACAAGGCGGCATAGATTGCTATAGCCAGCGATATTCATCGCGAGTAAAACAAGATGATGCCCTGTATCGAGTGTGATTTCGCACCCAATAATGGGTTTAACATCATGGCGCAGGCAGGCCTGGTAGAAGCGAATAGCACCAGCTAGCGTGTTGTGGTCGGTAATGGCCAAGGCCGACATACCGAGATCCTTGGCTCTTTGCGCTAGTTGTAGCGGGGAGGGGGTCGCGTCTTTAAAGCTAAAATGAGAGTGGACGTGCAGATGCACAAACATGTTAATCCACGACCTTGAAGAGAAACCATTGCTGCTGCAGACATTCAAAATACAGCTCGAAGACCCCTCGACCATGGCTATGGCTAGCGGCTACAAGAGAAAATTGGCGATTTTTGGCGTCTTTTTGCCATATTCCACTGCTCATGGTCCACGTTTGTATAACTTGCTCGACACGATAGAGTTTCTGTCGCCACACAAAGGCCTCGAGACGCGCCTCTTTGCCAAAGACACGAATTGGTTCATTGTAGCGCTTGGACATAGCATTTCCCCCAAACAAGTGTTCGTACTAGAGTTTATGATAGCACCTTCCACGCTGTTCCGCAAGGCGTCTTTCTTTACCCCCATCTATTGTCGTGATAGAATAAGTCGGGTATCTATAAGGAGGGCTTTTATAATGAGTAAACACATCAAGACCTTGGTTAAAGGCAGCATCATGGCTACCGAAAAAAACACTGCCTGCAGAGAGTGCCAAACTTCTTGCCAATCTGCTTGCAAGACTTCTTGCACCGTTGGCAATCAGGTCTGCCAAAACAAGAACTAGCGTGCACGTATTTAATTTTCGCGACACGACTTTAGTTTTAGACCCCGTCACTGGCTCCCTATTTGCCGTAGACGAGCTAGCGGGAGAAGTCATTAAGAGTTACGGCCAAGTTTCGCCGCGTGAAGTAAAAGAACGACTCAGCGCACGCTTTTCTCCCGCCGACATCGACGTAGTTCTCGAGGAAGTGAAAGCCCTTTGTGATGAAGGGCTTTTAAATGTCACCTTGCCGGACGAGCCAGAACAGGCGGAGGATAACCCACAAGTGAAAGCTCTGTGCCTGCATGTCGCCCACGACTGTAATTTGCGCTGTAAATATTGCTTTGCCGCTACCGGCGACTTTGGCGGTGGACGTACCTTGATGGATGTAGAAACCGGTAAGGCGGCCATTGATTTTCTTTTGCGCTCGTCGGGTAGCCGCAAACACCTCGAGGTAGATTTTTTTGGTGGGGAACCGCTCTTAAACTTCTCTGTCGTCAAAGCGCTAGTGGCCTATGGCCGGCAAGAGGCAGAGAAGCACAGCAAAGTTCTTCGTTTCACTCTTACGACGAATGGCACCTTGCTCGGGGAGGAGGAAACAAGTTTCCTCAACGAAAATCAGTTATCGGTGGTGCTGAGCCTCGATGGACGTGCCGCAGTCAATGATTTCTTGCGTCCTTTTGCCGATGATGTCGGTAGCTATACACAAGTAAGGGATGCCATCCTCAAATTCGTCGCCAGTCGTGGGGGTAAAAATTACTTTGTGCGGGGTACCTATACGGCCCACAACCTTGATTTTGCTAAGGATGTAGCGCATCTCTATGATCTCGGACTGCGCGAGATTTCGCTCGAACCGGTAGTGGGTGGGGTGGGCGAATCTTATGCCTTGACGATGGAGCATGCGGCGGATCTATGTCGGGAGTATGATCGTTTGGCGGATTTTTACTTAGAGAAACAAGAGAACGGCGATCCCTTTAATTTTTTTCATTTTAACGTGGCAACATATAACGGACCCTGTTTTGGCAAGCGCATCATAGGCTGTGGTGCCGGGTGGGATTATGTAGCCGTAACCCCAGAAGGTGATATCTATCCTTGTCATCAATTTGTGGGGAACGAGCAATTTAAGCTGGGAACGGTCTTTACGGGGCTAGTAAACCTAGATCTGCCGCGAGAACTCGCGCAAGTGAACGTTTATCGTAAGCCAGACTGCTTGGCATGCTGGGCCAAGCTATACTGCAGTGGGGGCTGTCATGCCTCGGCCTTCCACACCCATGGCACCTTTCTTAAGCCTGACTCCCTGGCCTGTGTCTTGCAAAAAAAACGTATTGAATGTGCTTTAGGAATAAATGCCCTAAGAAGCAAGATGTAGGCCATTGGCGCAAGGCAGCGAATACTATTGAGGACAATCCCTCGCGCGACTGTCGTGCTATCGGCGCCACATGGTGCGGAGAACAATTGAAATGGCACAAAAAAAGAGAGCCTTGCGGCTCTCTTTTTTGTGCTGGGCGTGTGGCACTTTGTCACTTATGACGGCAAAAGTGCGGCCTTCATGTCGAGTTTAGGTTGCTTATTGGCATAGTTTAAGTAAACTCCGCCTTGGGCAAAAAATTACTCACCTCGTACAATCTAAGCAGTGAGTCGGCCGACTTGCAAGTGGAGAAGGGAGGTGTTAATTTATGGCAATTCGTGAAAACCTACTCTCTCGTCTGCGCTTTACCGTGCAGACCGGTGAGAATCTAGATGGTTCGCCAATTCTGCGCCATCGCGCTTACAATCGCCTGCGCGATTCGGTCTCCGATGCTGATGTAGCTGCTATGGCCGCCACACTGGCTAGTTTGCAGAAGCATCCTGTACTCTTTGTGCATCGCATCGATGAAGCTAGAGTTATTGGTTAGTCGTGAATGCTTCACAACTAGGAAAAAATGAAGAAAGGAGGTCGCAGATAATGAATAGGACTTTACAAATGGTGTTTACAAATGCAGGTGGTCGTCCGGTTACTATTTCCGTCGTTGATCCCCGTGAGGATTTGACAGAGACCGAAGTGACTGCCGCCATGGACATGCTTATCGCCCGTAATGTTTTCGTCAGCCCGCAGGGCGCGTTAGTAGACAGAGTCGGCGCGCGAGTCGTGAGCCGCGGTGTTAGTACCATTTTCGGTTAGCCACGAGAGGGGTGCAATGCACCCCTCATAATATTTAGGGGGTGAAAACATGCCGTTCTTCGACAATATAGTGGCGTCACTACGTCCTCGCGCCGTTAGACTGTTGGGCCTAGTGTGGTCCGGCATTTACTACCTAGTGGAGCCTGACGCTGCTTTTCTTGCTGTCTGGATTGCTGTTATGCTCGACCTGGTGAGCAAGTTAGTGGCCATCTCGGCGCAAAAAGGTGGCTTTGTGGTGGCCGTGACAAGGGGTGAGATATCGAGCAAAAAGGCGTTTCGGGGAACATTCATCAAATTAGTGGCTTACTTTACTTTGGGGGTTCTCTGTGCGCAAGTGGAGCATGTAGCGGGTGCGGAGATCATTGCCGTGCTGAGCAAGACCTTGGTCTACGGCTTCCTCTTCACCGTCGAAACGATCAGCATTCTCGAAAACTTAATTGCGGCAGGATTGCATAATCTTACACCTCTGCTAGCGCAACTTAGACAAACCGCGCGGCGAGAGGTAGAGTAGCAGGGTCCGTTAAAGAACCTAGCTCGGCATGGGGCTAGGTTCTTTAATCTAAGGTAAATATTCCCGCCATATCGCAAGTGGCGGTTGAGAATCGCGGCGCTATAGCTATCTATAATGAGATTGAATTAGCGAGGGGCATATAGTTTAACATATGGGCATTTTTCTTTGTGCAAGTAATTTGTTAGTATGAGGGGTCGCAATTTGTCGAAATTAGCGTGTAAGTGTGCCTAATTCCTTCAATCGTGGCAACGTGGTTCTTCACAACCTGCTAAAGAAGAAAAATTTTTTTGTCCTGGCTGCAGGAATATGCGCTGTGCGCGGCAAATAGTTATGCTTGATGGGCTTAATTTTCCCCTGTCTAGGCAGGGGATTTATATATAAAAAATAGGGAGGTGAAAAAATGCAATTAGTCCCGGGTAATATCTTTGGTTTTTGGGCGATGATTTTTGTCTCTATCTGCATTCTGGTAATAGTAAAGTTGGCCAAGGATGGTAAGTTCGTAGTGAAGCTTCGTCGCATCGCGGGTCTTGAGGCGATTGAAGAGGCTATCGGTCGCGCCACCGAAATGGGCAAGCCGGTCCATTTCTCCCCTGGAATTGCCGATGTCACTGGTGACACTGCCCCCCAAACCTTTGCCGCACTCGAAGTGCTCAGCTACGTGACAGGGCTCTCTGCCAAGTACAACTCTGAGCTCATCGTCACTATCCGTATGCCTAACGTTTTTCCTCTCGCGCAGGAAGTTGTGCGTCAGGGATACATGGCTGCCGGCAAGACAGATCTTTTCAAAGAGGACACGGTGCGCTTTCTCTCTAGCGAGCAGTTTGCTTACATCGCCGGTGTACTAGGCATCTTCGCGCGTCAACGCGTGGCAGCTAACTTGATGATCGGTGCTTTCTGGGCCGAATCTCTCTTGATGGCAGAAGGCGGTGCCCAAGTTGGTGCCATTCAGGTGGCTGGAACGGCAAATATGCACCAAATCCCCTTCTTTGTCGCCGCATGTGACTACACCCTCATCGGAGAAGAAATTTATGCCGGTGGCGCCTACCTCTCGCAGGACAAGGTCAGGCTGGGCAGTATCGCGTCGCAAGACTATATCAAGCTCGCGTTGATGGCTTTGATGTTTGTTGGCGCCATCATGATGACTGCGGGTAACGACTGGCTAATAGTTCTCCTTGTTAAGTAGTGTTATTATCGGAATCCTCAAGAAGGAGGTGTAACAGTTGCGTAGAGAAATTCCACTTTTTATTACTTTCTTGGTGG
>Ga0209316_100088_pt1 | contig 34991 bp, 24 predicted proteins | sample 3C3metaG_FD_184150 | JGI IMG/M metagenome (GOLD analysis project Ga0209316, IMG submission 184150) | Freshwater bacterial and archeal communities from Indian Creek, Illinois, USA - 3C3 metaG (SPAdes) (version 3) | ecosystem: Environmental > Aquatic > Freshwater > Unclassified | place: USA: Indian... | reverse complement strand
AGCTCATCATCATTTAATGCAGTACCAACATGTCTTACTATATGTTGGCTCACAGTACCGCCCGACCTACGGGACTCAACAATCTGAACCGCCTTTTTGGGAGAGTTCGGTGTTGTTTTTACTCTGACGAACATGCTTTAATGTTAAAATTATCTTAACAAAGATAATCTTGTCAGGTGCAAACTCCAAAAAAAGTTATCAACAACCAATTGTTAATAGGCACTACAAATGGATTTAAAAATAAATTGCCCTGTTTACAAGGCTTTCAAAACGCTATACCTTTAAAAGGGGTTGAAGTCGGGAAGTATAGCGCGGTCTATATCTATTTTGAGGGCTTCACACTGTACATCTACTTTACAACCCTCTTGGGTAAGGAATACCGTGGCTTGCGTTGATGTCCCCACAATGAGACTTTTCTTGATCTTCTGATGGTTTTGTCATAAACGAATTTTACTCCGTAAAGATAGTATCGCCCGTTAATTATAACTTTCCGGTTGCCTAATGTTTATTCATATTTCTGTTCTCACATAACTCCATCAACACACCTTGCGTTGCTTTGGGATGCAAAAAGGCAATATCCAATCCCTCTGCACCCCTGCGAGGTGTCTTATCAATCAATTGAACGCCTTTTTCCTGTAGTTCGGTTAATGCTCCTTCGATGCCCTCAGTAGCAAATGCAATATGATGGATTCCCTCGCCCCGTTTCTCAATAAATTTCCCAATAGGTCCCTCGGGATCTGTTGATTCCAGCAATTCGATTTTCGTCTGCCCCAGCATGAAAAATGCTGTCTTTACTTTCTGATCCTTCACTTCCTCGATGGCGTAGCATTTTAAGCCCAGTACTTCCTCATAAAAACGAATGGATTCTTCCATGTTTTTAACAGCAATGCCAATGTGTTCAATATGCGAGAGTTTCATGATGAGTAGGTAATAAAATTTGTCGCCAAAGGTATGTGTATTGAATGGGGAAAAAAAGGAAAGCCTGAAAAAAAATCAGGCTTATTGGACTAATCACTCCTTGCAGGTCTCAGTGTTGCATTTTCGAGCTAAGGCCCAATATTCCAGTTTAACTCCGACTCCCAGTTGGGGCGGATTTGCACCTGCTGCGGGTTTACAACCACTCGCTCGGGTTGAATTCTATACAAAAAATGACCTGTATCCCAAACCCCATTCATATTGGTATCAAAAATGACTCTGATTAGGTAGTTACCGGGCCTTACATTCTCAAAACGGCACACTCCACCCTCCGGTACTATTATTTCGTGTACGGTTCTCCCTTCTGGGGTTGCAAGCTGAGCCAGCAACCGGCCTTCCAAGGCATGGTGCTGGAGGTTCACAATCAGAAGTCCATAGTCCTCGGGCTTTGTGGTAGCGAAGCGCACCCTTAAAGTATCATTGGTTTGGCCATAGATATCCGTTAGGGCATTGGGCAGTAACAGCAGGGTGTAGCTCTTTGCGGGTTCCAGCAAGGTTTCAAGCCTCAGCCTTCGCCGGGTATCTCCGGTAATTGAAAAAGTGCTGTTTATCTTTAGGGTGTCGCTTTCAAACAGCGACACTGCTGCGGTATCGAACAGTTTGATTGGATTTTCGGCGGTTAGCACCAAGTTCTCAAAGTACGGGAGGTTCCTTCCATTTCCGGCATTCAGCGATAAGTTCAATCTCGGTTCTGCTTGCTGTTGCTCCTGACGGCCTCTCACAGCCCGGGGCTGGGTGGCAATGGAAACAGTGTCTAAAAAAATTCTGGAGTCGCTCACTTCTATCCAAAGTGAATCGGGAAGTGGGGGAAGAAACCATACCATGAGTGTGTCGCGATTTGGAGATGGCTCTGAAATATACCATTTGGCACCCGGCTCCCCCATGTTCAGATTTCGCAGCGACAGGGTGTCAAATGGAATTCGCATGGCGAGACTCATAAAACCTTTGCGGGCAATGGTGGCCGAGCGTAAATGCTGGACGGTGTCGGCATGGGCAAACATCCGAAGAGTAATCCTGTGGCTGGGAGGCAGGTTGTGGTCTGAGGCATTAGCTGAAGCCCTCTCTGTAGCTTGCTGCGAATCGTTGGCCGCATTTGCTTGATTTCTAGCCCTTGGGGCGTTAGGCCCGGTAGGGGTTACTGACTGGATATCTGCTGCCGGAAGGGTATCGGTGCTTTCGGGCGCAACAGGTTGCACAATCCATTCCGGTCTTACCAGAGTGTCCGAAAATGCGATTTTCTCATTAGGCAGGTCAAACAAAAAGTTGGCATTCAAATCATTCAGAGCAAAAATCAGATACTCACCCTGCCCCGTGTTGCCTATCCGGAAGCGCCCTTGCTTGTCGGTCTTGGCTAAATAAATGGGTCGTTGCAAAAAAGGCAGAGAGTCATTGCCCCATGGATGCATCATCACATACACGCTTGCGCTGGGCTTTTGAGTAAAAGCATCTACAACTGTTCCTGCCAGCGATAGGCTGTCCACATAGGGGCCAGTAGAAAAAACTATCTGAAAATTGGGTATGGCGTTTCTCTCTGTAATGTCGGCAATGGCATCGCCAAGGAAAAAATTATAGGTAGTAGAGTCCCTGAGGTTTTCAGCCCAGGAAATGATAATTGATCGCCCCCTTATTCTCACATCGGGCTGGGTTTCCATTGGTGGCGAAACGAGTAACTTCTGATTGATGTTAGTAACCTGCACAAACTCGTTGAAAAACACGCGCACTTCATTACCTGCAAAATTGGGTGAATAATTGGCAGGCTCCATGCGAATCACCTCCGGTGGGGCTTCATCCTTAGGTCCTCCGGTAGGTGCCATCACATTGGCACACGAGTACAATACCACAGCCGCCAGGAGGGCTAGAAGAGTCCCGAATGTGCGGCGATAGGTCTTTATCATGTTTGGAAATCCTGAAATCATCAGCAAACCCTGACCGATTATTCCGCAAAGGTATTAAATTTCGCCTTTGGGTTGAAGTCTTCGAGCATAAAAGCTCCGGGCAATACCGCGGTGTTGTACCCACGATGCGCTAAAAAATCAAGCATTCCAGGGAGAATTTGCATCAAGGAAGGCTCAGCCGCCGATGAGTCGTGCATCAGTATGATGCTTCCGTCAGTAATCTGGCTTTTGAGAAACTCAAGTGATGTAGCCGGATTAACTCTTTGATTGTAATCCATTGTTGATAACGACCACATTACAGTTTTGATTTTTTTTCTTCTCAATTCTGCCACCTGACACGGGGTAATGCGGCCATAAGGTGGTCTGAACAAATGCAATGGGTACAATTCCCCAAGTTTTGCTATATTTTCCAAATATGCTGCCCGCTTTGTGGCCCATCCGTCGAGATGGCTCCATCCGTGAGAGCCCAGCCCGTGTCCATTGTGCAGCAGGGCTTCTACAATGGTTGCATGGCGTACTACTTTCTCTCCCTGCACAAAAAAGGTAGCTCGGGCATTAAACAATTGAAGCGTTGCCATAAGTCTGAGGGTAACCTCAGGGTGGGGACCATCGTCAAAGGTGAGATACACCCGATTTTTGCCGGCAGGCAACTGCCAGATCAGGTAAGCTGCCGTGACAGCCTTGAGCCAGGCTGGAGGTTTTTGATGTGGAAACAAGGGTGCAAAAGGTTTGTTTTGTCAAAATTAGCCACAAAAGGACAAAATCCCCCCTTTCCTTTCGGAAAATAAAATGCGAGCAAGAGTGCTGTTTACAAAAATCAATCTTCCTGCGCCTGCAGCTTTTATGCCCGGTGCAGGAAGATTACATATACTGTTAATTGCTTACGGATTGTGCAAGCAGGTTACCTTCTGCCGTAAAGCTTGGTTATTTCAAGCAACTCCTCCGCGTGGCATGGCTTAAGCATTTCTTTTCGGTAGCGCCATTTCCAGTAGCCCGAGGGCTTGCCAGGGAAGTTCATGCGTGCATCCGAATTCAGGCGCAACAAATCCTGCATGGGTGCAATAGCAGTTGCGGCAACCGAACTCCAGGCCAACCTCACAAACGACCAGGTCGGGTCGCTTTCGTCAACGCTAAAGTAATCTTTCATCAATTGCCTGTCGGCTTCTTTCGCCAACTTGTAATGCCCAAGAGTAGTGTCGTTGTCATGTGTTCCTGTATAAACAACACAGTTCTTGTCGAAGGTGTGGGGCATGAAGTCGTTTTCCTCAACACTGTCGAAGGCAAACTGAAGAATTTTCATGCCGGGCAGCCCAAAGCCGTTACGAAGCTCTATCACATCCGGTGTAATTACCCCAAGGTCTTCGGCAATGATTGGCGGGGTACCCAATGCTTCATAAAGAGCGTCGAGCAATTCCAGGCCGGGCGCTTTTATCCACTCGCCCTTGATAGCGGTAGGCTCGCCAAACGGAACAGCCCAATATGCTGCTAATCCTCTGAAATGGTCTATGCGCAGCACATCGTAAAGCACCAGGTTGGCTTTTACCCTTTCTACCCACCATTGGAATCCATCATTTTTAAGTGCCTCCCAGTTGTAAATCGGATTGCCCCACAATTGCCCGGTTTCGCTAAAATAATCCGGCGGAACCCCTGCAACTGTAATAGGATTCAAGTCCTGGTCAAAGTCAAAGATGTCGGGATTCGACCATGTGTCGGCACTGTCAGATGCTACATACAAAGGGATATCGCCTATAATTTTAATGTCGTTCAGGTTAGCATAAGCTTTCACCTCAAGCCATTGTCTGAAAAAAACAAATTGCAGAAAGCGGTAAAAGCCAATTTCGTCAGACAGCTTTTCTTTGAGTTCCTCAAGGGTCTTAGGGTCTCTCTTTTTAACCTCTGCATCCCATTCGGTCCAGGCTTTACCCGAGTAATGGTTCTTTATTGCCATGAAAAAAGCGTAGTCCTCGAGCCAATATTTACTTTTTGCAACAAAATTCTCATGCTGCATCTGCTTAACCCGGTTGTTGTTGGTCTTAAACCTTTCGTATGCTTTACGAAGCAAAGGATATTTATATGTGTACACCATTCCGAAGTCCACCTCATCCAAATTGTGTTCGATGGTATTGGGCAACTCATTGCTTGAAAGGAGGCCCTCCGCCTGAAGTTTGTCAAGGTCAATCAAAAGGGGGTTTCCTGCAAATGCGCTAAAACACTGATATGGCGAATCTCCATACCCGGTATGGCCCAGGGGTAGTATCTGCCAAATTTTTTGACCTGCTGAAACCAGGAAGTCAACGAAATCAAAAGCTTCTTTGCCTAATGTGCCAATGCCATAGGGACCGGGGAGGGAAGTAATATGCAGCAAAATGCCGCTCGAACGCACACTTTTCATGATGTTGATAAACTTGTTTTTATAAATAATTTGCCTTTTTGTTTTTTGCCCTTTTGCTGCTCGTATGGGGTATTATCAGCCACTAATGCCCTGAAGAGCTGGAAAGCAATATTGAATGCCCCATCCATCACAGCAAGCATTACTGCTCCAAATATGAGAGTTGCATATCCACCAGCCTGCACTATTAAGGAGGCGTTTGGCATCAGAAACATGGCTATCATAGAAAATAAATCCAAAACTCAGACTCCAAATCTGCCAGAAGTTCAAAGTTTTTTTCTTATTAAACATAGCTTTTAAAATATTAATTGAAAATCCACTGGATCAACTCGCTCGTTCTGAGTGTACATATCGAAATGCCGCCTATGCTCCTCCTGTAGGTTTTGCGGGGCGGGCAAAGATAATGGGTTTTTTAATTTGTTCAAAAACTTCAAAAAAATAACTCAAAGTCAACCACTTTAGTTCAATTGACTAACTAAATGGGGGCTGCGAAATGCAACTGAAATGCAGGGTGGGTGCGTGTAATCGAAAGCTCTGCTCTTACCACTATGTCATAATAAGTTACAAAATCAATCCCTGCTCCCGTGCTGGCCATAATGGTATTGTTCAACGGGTTTAAACTCCCAAACACCTGGTCGGCCACATATCCTGCATCTGCAAAAAGATTGAAATACAAACTGTAATGAAACAGGCTGAAACGCTCTCCGGGCAGTAGGGGAATTCTACCCCGGCGATAGGGTATGAGCGCAAATTTGAGATTCGACCTCATCGTAAAAAAATGCTGCCCGAATACGGTAAAATTCTCATATCCTCTCACCGGCCTTATTTTATTACTTATGCCCATTTGGCTGGTAAGACCTGAGGTGTTGTTGAATGAGAATCCTGTGTGCAACCCTACAGCCATATACCACCTGGGTGCCAGATTCGCATATTCCCTCCACGCCATCGTCAGGGAAGTAACATTTGAACCCTGTGGCATCCAAACACCTAATTGCTGATGTCGCACCCGCAACTGTATGAAACGCCCTTGTAGTGGGTAAGCTTTGTAATCGCGCCGATCGTGGGTAAAACTGCCTTCAAAACTTAGATTGCTGAATAGGGGCCGCCCGGTGGAGTTTAAGTAACGGTTCAGCACGAGCAGAGTGTCGGCCAAAGAGAAGTGGTCAAAGCCTATAATCAGCCCAAAGGTGTTGTGAATAGCTCTGCGATAAAACAAACCCATGGAGGCAGAGAAATGCGAAGACGCAATATTTTCAGGGAGTTTCAGGCGCATGGGGCGGTTGCCATCAATGGAGTAGAAAGTTTCCTTTCGCTGCTCTATGCTTGTTTCAAACATTGCACCCAGAGTCATTGCGTTATTGATAAAAGGTCTTTCGTACCTAAACCATAAGCGATCAGCAAACCCTGATTGTACCTCCGCATAAAGTTGCTCCCTACGCCCCCTGAAATTGCGCCACGAAAGAAGCAAGCCGTAATTGACCGAAGAAATGGTTGGATCTCGCAGCCATTCTGCAATAGTACGGTCAGCCACTTCCAAACGGGGAGCAAGCCAAATATACCAACGCTCCACCATCGAAATACAGATAACTGCATGATCAACAATGCCGGCTGTGTCTTGCTGAACTGCTACCTCCACAAAATTGAACAACCCGGTATTGAGAAGGTTCTGTCTGCTACGCTCCACACGCAAACCCAACTGAACTGAAGCAAGGGTGTCTCCTTCCGCAAATTCCAGCTCCCTCATTATCACCGACTTTCGAGTAATATTGTTTCCGGAAAGGTTGATCCGGGCTATCTCCACCTTGATTTCCTGCTCTCTTGCAGGCATGGGCCGCTCAACCTCCATAGCAGGAAAATGGTCTCCAACGGGCATTGGGCTTTGCCCTAAGCATTCCAAAAAGAGAAACAACAAAAAAAAGAAAGCCGCCAGCCTTCTAAAGTTTTCTTCTAGGAATGTCATGTTTGGGGAAACTAAATATTGAGGTAATTCATCAGCGACTCGAAGCGGTGGGCGAGAAGGTCATCAAGTTTGCTTTCTTCCGAAAAAAATGCCACAATCAGATAGTTATACCTGTTGAAAGTTTGTATGATAGGCGAAATATCTATTTTGTTCACTTTAAGCGTTACCTGCATTCGCTTGCATTCGGAAAATGTGGTAACATACATACTCAAAACCTTGGCATCATTGTTTTCAACAATTCGCGCAATCTCGGAAAAAGCAAAATCGTGCTCGTTCATTTCCAACACAATGATTCCTCCGGGCTGGACCACAGAAGTGATGTTGGCCATCTCCTGCAAAATGCTTTCAGTGGTAATACACCCCTGATAATTTTCTTTGAGGTCGAGAACCGGCACAATCGTAAGCTTCTGCTCAGCAGCAATTCTTACCACATCGTAGAAATGCTGATGGTTGAATACATAAGGTCTGGACAAGGATAATTTCAGGCTTTCTAAAGTTTCATGCTCAGGAATCGCAAGCAAGTCAACCTCTGATAGGATGCCCATGTATTTGTCATGGCACACCACCGGCAATTGCATCACTCTGTACTCGTCCATAAGAGCAATACCAGCCTTTGGAAAATCTGTTGTTTTCAAAGGCGTAATATACCGGTTTAATAATCCTTTTGCAAGCATTTCAGTTCGGGATTTGGCGGTGCGCAGGAGGGCAGTTTGGGAGCCAATCTCTATAAAGGGCCGGAATTAATCGTCAGACACAGGGTGCTTAGATGTGTCGGCCGGATAGAATTGCACTTCAAAACGGCTTTGACTCCAACGCAAAATGATTGTGTGAAATTAATCAAAAAAATCATTCCGTCCAAAAGACAGCCAATCACTAATACATTTTAGGCTTAGCGGGTATTGGGGATGAGGGGTTCCGCGGAATTGCAGATGCTGACCCACAAAGCCCGGGTTGGACACTCATTTACATTCTTCATGGATAAAAAAGACAGCCATAACCGGTACAAATATGTGCGGGCTGTGGGGCAGAGCAAGCGAATAATATCATAAATTACCTTTCCATGGAAGTGCTGCCTTTCTTAAAGTTTGCTGCAACTGTTTTGGCTCTGGCCGCCGGCAGTTTTCAAATGTTTTTTTACAAGGATTTCCCTCCCAGACAGCACGCAATTTTTGAATCCCTGAACTTGAATACTGATTACATTTGCATTTGATAATTTGCACTATAAATTATCTGAAGATCTATGCGGGAATAGCTCAGTCGGTAGAGCATCAGCTTCCCAAGCTGAGGGTCGCGGGTTCGAGTCCCGTTTCCCGCTCCAAATTATTTCTTCCAATCAAATACTTGCTGCAAAGACCATAATACTACTCATGGCTTAGCGGTGCAACACATTTTTCAACATGGTACGATTAAGCGTGAACATCAATAAAATAGCAACACTGCGAAACGCTCGGGGAGGCAATATTCCCGATCTTCTGAAGACAGCGCAGGATTGCGAACGGTTTGGTGCAGATGGGATTACCGTGCATCCCCGACCCGATGAGCGCCACATTAGGCTTCGTGATGTGTACGACCTGAAGCCCATACTCACTACAGAATTTAATATTGAAGGTTATCCTTCCAAAAAATTTCTACAACTGATAGCCGACATCCGGCCTGCTCAGGCTACCCTGGTGCCCGATCCCCCCAATGCCCTCACCTCCAATGCCGGTTGGAACACCGTGAAGCATTTTGATTTTCTTAAGGATGTGGTGGCTGAGCTGAAAAGTTACAGTGTGCGTACCTCTCTGTTTATAGAAACCGACCCTGAACTGATCTTCAAAGCAGCACAGACAGGTACCGACAGAATTGAGCTATACACCGAGCCTTATGCAGCTGCTTTTTCCAGGGGCAAAGAAGTTGCAATAGCCCCCTTTGTGGAAGCAGCCAAAGCCGCAACCATGGCCAACCTTGGAATCAACGCCGGGCACGACCTCAATCTGGAAAACCTAAGGTATTTTGCCCAAAACATTCCCGACCTGCTGGAGGTATCCATTGGCCATGCCCTGATATCTGACGCGCTCTACTATGGACTCGAAAATACCATACAGATGTATATCAGGCAACTGAAGGATTAATACAGCCCTAAGAAAAAATCCGTGTCCGCCCGCTTGTGTTATTCCAAATTCTGTGAAGCAAGTATGTGTTTTGTATTTCTTTGCGCTTTGCAGTGAACGAGCAAACAAATCTCGAAGGTTTATGCACTTACATTTTAAAACCTTAGGCGATGGCCCGGCATTAATTATCCTGCATGGGCTATTTGGGATGGGCGACAACTTCCAAAGTGTTGCGTCCGAATTGGCCCGGGAATTCAAGGTATATCTGGTGGATCAGCGCAACCATGGCAGGTCGGCGCATAGCGATGTGTTCGGCTATGATGCATTAAGTGACGATCTTGCTGAGTTTTTTTATGCCCAAAGAATAGGCATGGCATGCCTGCTGGGCCACTCCATGGGAGGAAAAACCGCCATGCATTTTACATTTCAGTTTCCAGAATTGGTGGAAAAGCTTATTGTGGCCGACATGAGTCCTGCTCCCCGAAGCATCACCCGGCAGCATCTGGATGTGCTCTATGCCATGCTTGGAATGGATCTGAAATCTTACACCAGCCGAGCAGAAATAGAAAAAGCTCTGGAAATAGCTCTTCGCTCGGAAAAGCTGCGGAAGGTAGTCATGAAAAACCTTTACCGCACCGACGACCATTCGTTTGCCTGGCGTCCGAATATTACAGCCATCAACCAAAACATCTCCCAGGTGTTCAAAGGCATTGCCCCTCCCCCGGTTGCCTGTCCCATCCCGACTTTGTTTCTCAAAGGGGAATTTTCTGACTACATCCCGAAGGAAGACGAAGAATTGATCCGCAGTATGTTCAGTTCTGTATCTTTCGCTACCATAGCACGAGCATCCCATTGGTTGCACGCTGATAATCCTGAAGACTTTGTGCGGGAGGTAAAGCATTTTCTCATAAACAACTGATACCGTTTTTTATGGCCACAGTCATTGAAGTTCCCGGTTTTTTTTTGACTTTAGCCCCATATCGCCGCACCACATGCTCAGGACAATCCTCCTTCACAATCCCCTTCTACAGCACTTTCCCATGGGTCAAAATTTGTAAAAAAAACAGCAGACAACGAGCGCCGATCATCATTCAGACAGGCAACTGACCTCAACAAAGCTATACCTTCCTGTTAGACGGGGGTAGGTTGTGAGAAGATGAAGATTCGGGGATTGAGGGGACACAATGTGGCTCCCAATTACTGGATCTATCCAACCACCAAATAAGCAAAGCGTTCCAACATGCAAAATGTCATGCTTCACAAAAGCAAAAGGGTTTTCTGCATAAAACAAAAAACCCTTTTTTCGGTGTGGGCGATGACGGATTCGAACCGCCGACCCCCTGCTTGTAAGGCAGGTGCTCTGAACCGGCTGAGCTAATCGCCCGATTGAATAATTCAAGATCGTTTCCTCCATTGTTTCCCTGTGGGGTTTGCGATGGAGTGTGCAAAGGTACCAAAAATTATTTTCAGTCAAACTTTTTCGAATAAAATGCAGAAATTTTTCATGACTGTTGTCCAGCCTTCACAGTTTGCATTAGGGGGAATGTGTGGACAGGGCGCATAAAAAAACCTCGTATTGCCAAGGGGCCTTGCACGAGGTAAAAAGCCATGAGAAACACGATGCACACTAATTTATAAATACTTGCGATGCAGTGCGCGACAATCCGTCGGTTACGCGAATAATCACTGGTTCATTGGGGGCTTCTATGCTAAGCAGATTTTGAGTTTGCCGGGAGATAAGCTTACGCCCTTGCAAATTGTAAACCTCTACGGTATAAACCCCATCGTCAGGTACAGCTATCTTCCAATGGCTGAATTGCCGAATCACCTTAAACTCAAGCCCTACCAAACCCAAATCAAAGTGGGCAGCCACCGGACCGTAGTACTTATATTGCCCGTCGAAGTCGGTTTGCTTCATGCGATAGTAGCCTATCCCTATAAGGGGCTGGGTGTCGATAAACGAGTACGATACCGGACGACTTGTAGTTCCTGAACCGTCTACAAAACCAAGCACCTCCCACATTCTTAAATCGTTGCTACGCTCAATGGTGAAATAATCGTTGTTGATCTCCGTTGCGGTAACCCAACGCAACTCAACACCGTCGCGGTTCACAAATGTGTTGAACGAAAGCAATTCAACCGGCAGAACTATCCCTCCATCGGCTGGATTAGTGCTTGTGCAGGCAGATGCACTTGTTCCATAACGCCATCTATCAGAAATGTACGGTATTCCTCCTGTTGAAGTTCGGATAACACCTGTAACATTTGGGTCAGGCGACATGATGCAGAGGTTGGATGCTTGACCTTCAATCCTGTTCACCGTAAGTATTCCATCTATATTAAGGGTCACATTATTTTGTGCAGACAAAACATCCAGTGTAAAGCTACCACCAGGGCAAACAATTATATTCACATTATTCAAGCTCGTCATATCGCCGTCGGCAAGTTCCAACCTCCCTAGTGTTAAATTTCCGCATATCACCATGGTAAGATTGTTTTGAAGCCGTAAATTGGGTACATACACATTATCTCCTGCCCTTATCTCTATGTAAATTTGATTTGTATTATTGTCCGGGTTTGGAGTAGGATAAGGGTTTATGGTAATATTTCCACCAGTGCCACCCAGGCATCTACTCCAAATGGAGGTACCACCGGTGTTCACCCAATTTACAGTACCCTGATTGCCTTTTGAAATGAATGCATGCTTGCGCCCGTCGAAGTTTGCAACTCTTGGCGCAGAGCATTGACTCAGAGCGGAATATGGCAATAGAGCAATCAACAAAACCCAAGCAAGCAAAAGAGTAAGAAAATTTTTAGGTGCATATTGTTTCACTTTAAACCTCCTTTCAGACAAATGCAGTACAAATTTAGATTAAAAAACAACAGACTCTTGTAATTATCATAAACACAGACAAATAGCAATCTTTCGAAAAGCAAATCGCTCATGTAGTGTCGGTTCATCTTGTAGCAAAATTCATCCAAATAGCCCTTTCGTGAAAATTTTCCTGGAATGAATGGCTTGTGATGCATAAAAGCCCAAAGCGTGCTATTGCACCCATATTCGGAATGTAAAATTATAACTTCATAGGAAAAGGGGCTACAGTGAAAACACTCCTTCAAATCGGGTAATTTCCACGGGTGAAGTGTAGGTGTAAAATTTATCAGGGAATAATTAGCGTGGTGCTTTCTGAAAAAAACATGGACAAATTCCTCCCGATGTGCAAAAATCAACACGCAGGGGTAGAAGCGTTCAAAACAGGGAATAAAGCCTTAATTACCGGGCATCAGCAAAAAGGCTTACAGGCTGGAAAATCTGACCATCAAACAAACCCTGATCGCTGAGTTTTAGTTCGGGAATCACCAGCAGGGACATAAACGAAAGGGTCATAAAAGGTGCCTTTAGCGTGCAGCCCATTTGTTTGGCAAAAGCATCCATCTCCTGATACGATGCTGCAACCAGATATCCATCAGAAGCCGACATAAGCCCTGCAACCGGCAAAGGGAGTACCTTTTCTCCATTTGGTGCGACCGCCACAATGCCTCCTTTATTATTTACCAAAAGGTTTATGGCACGGGCAATGTAGTCGTCATGGGTGCCTACTGCAATCATGTTGTGGCTGTCGTGGGCTACTGTGGATGCTATGGCTCCCTGCTGCAGTCCAAAACCGTTTATAAATGCGATTGCCGGTCGGCTGGAATTGTATCTGTTGAGGCTTACCAACTTCAGTACATCCCGGATACAGTCGGCTACCACCATACCGTCCTCCACCAAAGGTTTCATCAGTAGCGATCGTGTAACGATTTCACCATCAATCGCCTGTATCACCCGCATTTTGCTACCCTTTGCCTCAACTTGCAGCATGGACGGACTGATGGCCTGTGCAGAAAAAGCATTTGGGCTGCTGCATTGTTGGGTTTGCAACAGAGTGACCCCATTGTGTGCAACCAATTTCCCATTTATGAAAGTTTGCTTTACATTCATGGCTTTCAGGTCTTCCACCACAATGAAGTCGGCAGGGTCGCCCGGCTGCAGCAAGCCGTTTGGAAGATTATAATGTGCTTTTGGATTCAGTGTGGCGCACCGGAGCACATCAAACAGGTCGTATCCTTTCTGCAGCGCATTTGCTGCAACAAGATTGACATGCCCCTTTACCAGCTGGTCGGGATGCATATCGTCCGAACAAAACATCAGAGCATTCGGATGAGTTGCCAACAAAGGCAGCAGAGCCTCTGCATTTCTGGCAGCACTGCCCTCTCTGATAAGTATTTTCATCCCCAAAGCTATTTTTTCCAGAGCCTCCTCTATGGTTGAACACTCGTGATCGGTACTTATGCCTGCCGAAACATACTTTTCAAGAAGACTGCCCGACAATCCCGGAGCATGGCCATCCACAGGTTTGCCGGCTTTTTGGGCATAGGCGATCATTTTCATCACCATTGGGTTTTCATGAACCACTCCGGGATAGTTCATCATTTCGGCAAGGTAGCCTATCTCCTTTCGCTGCAAAAGTTCGTTTACCAACTCAGGAGTAAGATTGGCACCGGCAGTCTCGAAACAGGTGGCGGGCACACAAGAGGGTGCGCCAAACGAAAACCTGAAAGGTGTAGTAGCTGCATTTTCCAACATGAAATCCACCCCGGCCAAACCCAAAACATTTGCTATTTCGTGTGGGTCGGATACAGCTCCAATAGTACCATGCACCACAGCAAGGCGGGCAAACTCTGATGGCACGAGCATTGAGCTTTCCACATGAACATGTGCATCAATAAGGCCCGGAAGGATAAAATACGGAGACACTCCTGCGCCTTCTTCAATTTGTGCTATGCGGCCGTTAACCACATGAACGATCCCCTTGTAAATCCTGCGGCCTACAACATCTACAATATTACCCTCTATTGAAAAGGCTTCCCGGCCTTCCTGTTCTGAATAATTTTCCATCCTGTATGTCAATGTTTTATGGGGAATAGTACTGAACTTTTTTTTGCAAAATTTCCTACAATTAGGGGTTCATGAAATTTGACAAAGCTAAACCTTACAATGTGCTGCCACTTAGAAATCTTTTTCATCTTGCAGCCTAATGGGCAATAGTTTGGTTCAGAGGCACCTTTTCGACACGGACTGCGGTAATTTTGAATGGCGCGATTTTCGAATAGGGGTCCAGCTCATCCCGGGTAAGCCTGTTCACGGGCGTTTCGCGGAAATGAAACGGAATAAACAACTCACCGGGTAGCACTTGAGAGCTGATGCGCACTTGGGTGTACACCTCTCCCCGGCGCGAAGCCACCTTAATCATCTCGCCCTCCTTGAGTTCGCATTGTGAGGCATCATCAGGATGAATCAGCATATAGGGCTTGTCGGCAAAACTGTTCAGTTGCCGGTTGCGGCGCGACATGGTAGAGCTGTGGTATTGGTATAGAATACGGCCTGTGTTTAACAAAAAAGGATACTCGGAGCAAGCCTTTTCCGACTGATCGGCGTAGTGCACCGGATGCAGCTTTGCCAGGCCGCTGGGGGTGTTGAATTTTTCCAGAAAAAGGGTGTGGGTGCCCGGGTGGTTCTCATCCGGGCAGGGCCACTGAATACTGCCCTTTTCGAGCCTTTGGTAGTTGATGCCTGCAAAAATAGGGGCTGCTTTTGATATCTCGTCCCAAATCTCGCTTTCGTTTGCGAATGTCCCGATGGGTGTTCCCATGCGCCTAGCAATTTCTGAAATAATTTGCCAGTCAGGTCGTGCTTCACCAGGTGGCTCCACGGCTTTTCTTACCCGGAGCACACGCCGGTCGCTGTTTACAAATGTACCTTCCTTTTCAGCAAAGGAAGTGGCCGGAAGAACTACATCGGCAAGGGCCGTAGTTTCGGTATGAAAAATATCCTGCACCACCAGGAAGTCGAGTTTTTTGATGGCTTCCTCCGTATGGTTCAAGTTGGGGTCGGTAATCATGGGGTTCTCTCCCATGATATACATGGCCTTAACCTTGCCATCGTATGCAGCATGCATGATTTCGACCGTTGACAAACCCTTCTCCCCATCGAGTGCATCAAAAGGCACACCCCAAATTGCTGCCACCTTCCGGCGATTTTCTTCATTTTCCACAGGGATGTATCCCGGGTAAATGAAGGGCGAGGTTCCTACATCCGACACTCCCTGCACATTGTTTTGTCCCCGCGGAGGGTTGATTCCCGCGCCAATTCGGCCTATCTGCCCCGTTATAAGCATGAGATTGATCAGACAAAACACATTATGGGTTCCGGTAAGCTGCTGACTGTAGCCCATACCAGTGGCAATGAGAGGCCTTCGGGCTTTTGCATAAATGCGTGCTGCCTCCTCCATCATCCCCTTGGGTACGCCCGTAATCTCCTCCACATAATCGGGGTTGTACTTCTCTACCAGCTCGGCAAGTTTTCCATAGGCCTCCATACCGCCTTCAACCCTACTCTCAATAAATGGAAAGTTGATCAAACCCTCCTTTATAATTACCCGAATCATACCGTTGAGCAATGCTGCATCGGTACCTAAACGGGGTTGCAGCCAAAGATGGGCATCCTTTACCAGGGGTGTCCATTTGGGATCTATTATGATAATCCGCGCACCTTTTCTCTGTGCGGCATGTTTTACGAAAGTGGCCGTTATCGGGTGGGTTTCTATCATGTTGTTGCCGGTAACCAGTATGCAATCGCTGTTGGCATAATCTTCAATGGAGTTGCTCCCTGCACCATCGCCCACCGACCGCAGCATGGCCGTAACGGTAGATGCATGGCACAGGCGGGTGCAGTAGTCAACATTGTTGCTTCCAAACACCATGCGCACCAGCTTCATAAACAGGTAATTGTCTTCGTTGGTAGCCTTGGCCGAGGCATAGCCTGCCAACGCCTTAGGGCCGTAAGCCTCCTTTGTTTCCTTGAACCGGCTTGCCACAAGGGTAAGCGCTTCGTCCCAGGATGCATCCACAAACTTTCCATCCTTTTTAATGAGAGGCTTGGTAAGTCGTTCCTTATGCCCTACAAAATCGTACCCGAAACGACCTTTGACACACAGTCGTCCGTAGTTTGGGCTAACGCCGCTCACTCCGTTGCTACGAACCAGAGTGTTGCCTGCCACCCACAATTCGATCTGACAACCTACACCACAATATGGACAAGTGGTTTGCACTTTTTTGATTTGTGCTTGCTCATGAATTTTCTCCCTGTGGGGCTTCTCCACTATAGCCCCTGTAGGACAAAGCTGTATGCATTCGCCACATCCGTCGCATTCGCTCTCGCCCCATTTGCCAAAACCACCTATGATGTGGGCCGATATTCCCCGATCGGTAAACGACAGTACATTCTTTCCCTGCACTTCGTCACAGGCTTTTATGCAACGAAAGCATTTGATGCACTTTGCTGCATCATAAGTCAAAACCGGTGATGATTCATCTTTGGTATATCCCAACTGGTTCCAAAATGTGGGAAAGCGCCTGTTTTCCTTTTTGGGTGAAAACCTTTGAAGCACTTCTGTAGTCGCCGATTCTGTTCGCGGGTGCTTTACAGTCATTTTGCTCATAGTGTGATGTTTTGCTGATCAAAAAAAATGTGATTGCACAGGGCCTCCACAGGCTTTTTAGATTCAAAAATGAATTGCGGTTGAAATTAACACATTTTGGTGCCTAAAGTCAATAATTTTTTCTGAACACTTCGAGCAGGCGCAGCATCAACTTTCACACATTCTCAACAACACCCGAGTCTAAGTAAATGAGCATTTTTAAAACATTTGGATAACCCATTTGCTGCAACAACGAACCGTATCTTGCAATCTGTGCCTTGTGCTCCGGGGCAGGCTGTCCTGTTTTAAAATCCATAACAACTGTTTTTTCTGCAAGAAAAGCCACCCTGTCGGGCCGCAGGAAATTTCCCTCTGTGTCAAAAAGTCCTGATTCTCTCTTTATGGAAACATTCTCATTGAAGAATTCCGCAATTTCGGGTTTTTGAATCAAGGCTGTGAGGTTGTTCTTTAAGGTGTCTGCCTCTGAAACCCTCAGCTCTCCTTTTGCCACCATAGCGTCAACCACCGGCACCACGCTGTCGATACCCACGATGCGTTCCATGGCCTTATGCAACAATTTGCCTCTTTGGCGCCCGGAGCCTGATGCTATCTCCCCCACTGGATGATAAGCCCTTGCGTGTACTGACAAATTTGGTGCGCCTGCATACAGCCGACTCATGCTATGGGTCTGTGGTTTTATTGCTTCAGCAGCATTTGCCTCCTTTTGGCCAAAACTGCCAAAACGGTAACAGGAATCCGTTTGTTCCATGCCTTCGAATGAGCCAACAAATTTCTGAAGCAGGTCATTGACCGACAAGTCGATTCCGTTTTTGGAGCTGCCTTGCTTGGCCAGAACGAACAATTTCTCTTTTGCCCGGGTGAATGCTACATAGGCAAGATTCATTCTGTCGAGGATGCTGCGATTCAATTCTTCATGGTACAAGCACTCTATGGATGTTCCTACCATACTCTCCTTAGAAATTTGCACGAGCATGGGGGGTAAGTCTTCAATGGATTGGAGCTCAGGAGTTATCCACTGTTGATTGACTTCGAGCTTGTTGGCCGACAAAGAAAAAAACGGATGGATTACCACCGGAAATTCCAGGCCTTTCGATTTGTGAATGGAGGTTACCTGCACCGCATGAATACCTTGGGGAAGCGCTATGGATAATTTTGCGCCATATTCATCATACCACTGCAGGAAGTCCCAGAGGGAAGGATGGTGTTTTTGGCTAAATTCAAAAACGACATCCATAAAAAAAAGCACAAATGCACTCGGGTCTTGATCGGCAAAAAACGACTGGATGATGTTATTGCAAATGTAGGTTAGGTTTTGGTGGCCGAGTTGTGAAAGGCGGAAAGTCCGGCCCGATTTCTCCATCAGTTTATCAACTGCTCTGCACCAGTCGGCCGGCTGGCCTTGCTGCCAATGGGCATCTGTATTGGCTAGTTCAAATACCTGACGCACTGTATCGGGATTATCACCACCCATGAGCTCGGCGAGGTAGTTCAAACACTCGGCGGCAGCAATGGCATCCTGACGGTTTGCAAGCAATTTGAGCAATGCCACAATGAAGACCACCTCCGGAGCCTGCTTGATGAGCAATGATTCGGGCGACACAACCGGGATGCCGGCCTCGAGCAGATACCGCGCCAGAAAACTGCCTTTAGAATTCGACCGGCAAATGATTGCAATATCTCTGTAAGAATGGCCTGCTTCCAGTAGCCTGCCAATGATTTCCAGCACCTGTATTGCAGTTTCCTGATCGTACGATGAGTCGCTGTCAATGGAGGGTTCAAGAAACGAAACCTCTACATAACCGCCATTATATCCTTCTTTGTTTTTTTGAACCGGATTCTCGTAAATTTTGTTGAGGGGCATCTTCAGATGCTTATGGAATAACGAAAAGAAGCCATTATTGAAATCTACAATGTTTTTTAAGGTCCTGAAATTGGTGTCTAACGAATTTTCCTGATAGTATCTCGAAAGAGCGTCACGAAAGCGTTGCAAGGTCGCATTCTGACCAGCATGTGATAATTCGGGCAGGTCGGCAAACTGCGTTACATCGCCGTTGCGCCAGCGATAAATGGCCTGTTTGGCATCGCCCACAACAAGCGAAACATTTCCGGTTGCCAGACCATTGTCAATGAGCGGAAGCAGATTGTGCCACTGCATTACAGAGGTGTCCTGAAATTCATCAATCATAAAATGGCTGAATTTTTCGCCCAGCCTTTCATAAATGTACGGAACCGGTTCTCCGGCAATGGCATCCGAAATCATTTGATTGAAATCGGAAATAAACAAAATGTTCTCACCGGCTTTCAATTCATCCAAACCGGCATGTATCTCAGCCAGCAAACCTGCAGGCAAAAGGTATTGCCGGATGAACAGCAGCATTCTGTATTCCTGAAGCACCTCGCCTTTTTGCCCTGTAATGGCATGGTAAGCCGCTGTAAGTAACCCCGTCAGGCTGTCTACTGCATCTTTTTTGACTTGTGGCAGTTTTTCCGGATACCACTTCCCCTCCTCAATGGTTTTCAGAACATTCTGTCCAGGACTAATTTTTTGGGAAATATTACCAGACTCCAGGTTGGAAAAATAACCATATATGCCGGTCTTCTTCTGGGAAAAGGCATCTTGGTCGAGACCCGCATTGTGTATGGCTGTAATCGCCCTCCGGGCTTCGTTGCGAACATTCTGTTCAATTTCCGCTATCCTTGCCTGAACTTCCTTTTGTTTCCGGTTTATTATCGTTATGTCGAACTGCCGTAGTTTGTTGAGAAACGGTTTCGTCTTCTCGTCGAACAATGTGCCGGCAAGGTGGGTAAGAATGTCCTCAATCCTAAGGGAGCGCTCCTGGTCAAACTGGAGAATCAGGTATGTTCTCAGGGCATCAGTTTTGGCATCGCCGGCCTGGGACCTGCTAATTAGAAGATCTACAGCCTTTGCTAGAAAATTCTTGGTATCAAGCTCTGTTTCGAAACTGTTTGTTGCCCCCAAATCGTGGGCAAAGGTCCTTACAATGCGATGTGCAAAGCTGTCGATTGTACTGATGGAAAAATCTGAGTATTTGTGCAGAATATCCGACAGCACTAAAGAGGCATTTTGAATCAGGAGTGAATCTGAAACCTGTGCATTTGATTCATTGTGCAGTTCAGTGACAATTCTATTCAGCAAATCCCGTGATTTCGGGTTGGGATTGTCGCCCGCAAGTGATATGATGCCGCTCAGCTCACTGATAATGCGGGATTTCATCTCCGAGGCCGAAGCGTTGGTAAAGGTGATCGCAAGAATGTTCCTTACCTTGGAGGGGGTTAGCAGTACTATCTTGAGATATTCTTTCACAAGAGTGTAGGTTTTTCCACTGCCTGCCGATGATTTATATACTCTAAAGTACTTTTGCATTGAGTCGGAACTTAGTTATGCGAAGCTACGAAATCACATTTGTATTTCCATTTGTATCATGTTGGTTCAAGAAGAAATTTCTCCGGTGGTGAATCCATGATCCTGCCGTAAAGAAAAAATGACGAATTTTTAGATTTTACTTACTTTTGAAAAACTGCACCTCGCAAGGTTCAGGTTTATTACATGTTTTATCATTAAATTGCAACGCAACAATGGGTCTTGAAATAGAACGCAAATTCTTAGTAAAAGGCGACTTTAAACCTTTTGTAAAAAAGTCATCCCGCATGCTGCAGGGCTACTTGAGTTCCGTGCCCGACAGAACTGTAAGGATTCGGGTAGAGGGGCGCAAGGGCTTATTGACAGTAAAAGGCGATTGCAATGAGTCTGGGGCCAGCAGGTTCGAGTGGGAGAAAGAGATTCCTGTTGGTGAAGCTAAGGAATTGCTCAAGATATGCGAACCCGGCTTTATTGATAAGGTAAGGCATTACATTGAAGTTGGAAAGCATACCTTTGAGGTTGACGAGTTTCTGGGCGACAACAAGGGGTTGGTCATTGCCGAGGTGGAACTCTCACACGAAGATGAGGCTTATGATAAACCCGAATGGCTGGGTGATGAGGTTACAGGTAGCCACATGTACTACAATGCATTCCTTTCAAAAAACCCTTATAAACTCTGGAAGTCGCACTATTGATGGCTACAGGCGTTCCTCGAGCATATCGCCCAATTCTTCGCGGCTGAATGTTACCGGATGGGATTTATGCCCTGTATTTGCAAGAATTTTATCAAAATCCGCATGAGCTACACCATAGGTTCCCAACCTGGGTATTTGAAGTTCTTCTACCAGGCCATAGAGGCTTTCTTTGAGGATTCTACACAGTTCTTCAGGCTGCTTGGATTGTTCCCGGGCGAAGTGCCTGCCTGCATCGGCAAGCTTATGCATCACGCTGTTTTTACTGCCCTTTTCCTCGAGCACCTTATCAATGGTTCGGCCCATTACAGCCGGCAAGAGTGTAGCACACACCACACCATGCGGGATAGGAAAGTATCCCCCGATTACCGAAGCAAAGCCGTGTACTAGCCCAAGCCCTGCATTGGTGAGCCCTATCCCCGATACCATCGCCGAATATGCCAACTGGCTCCGGGCCTGTGTGTTCGAACCATCAGCAAAAGCCAACTTCAGAGCATTGGGCAGAGCCTTTAGGGCATCAAGCACCAGGATGTCGGTTAGGGGATTGGCGTTGGTTGACAGATATGCCTCCAGCAACTGGGTGTAAGCATCCATGCCGCTGCTCACCGTTAGTGCAGAATTACAGCCTACAGTAAGCAGAGGGTCAACCACTGCAATATTGGGCATCAGCGAAAGATGCCGTATAGACCGTTTATAGCCCGCCGGACCCACTTTGCTGATTACCGCATTCTGTGTAACCTCGCTACCTGTTCCCGAACAGGTGGATACCGCAATCATGGGAACTTTTTTACCTTGGTATTGCTTATTGCCCACTCCTTCGAGGTATTGCTCCACAGAGCCTTCTACACCCAACATAGCGGAGAGTGCCTTGCCTGCATCCAAAACACTCCCTCCCCCGATTGCAACCACGCAGTCAATTCCCATGCCCCGATACCGGTCTGATATGTAATCAATCCGCTCTGTAGAAGGCTCTCCTGTGATACTCTCAAGAAACAATTCCATCTTTAGCGATGCTATTCCATCCAAAATTGCTTTCCTTTGAGGCAGTTCGCTGAACGAGGATTTGCCTGTAACCATCAAAATTCTGCTTCCAAAACGCGCTATAAGTCTGGGGAGTACACTATGAGAGCCGTTGCCGAAATGTATTTCCGGTGTAATGGTAAATTGAAATTTCAAAGTGAAATGTGTTGGTGTTTACAAACTTACACAAAAAAGGTTTTTACACAATCCTGAGGCAAACATCCGGCCTGCAATCGAAGTGAAAAATGCCTGTACAGCATCATCAGACCGTCATGAATGCAGCCTGAGAAAGATTTTTCGCATAAAATCCAAATAAATTATCCATATGAATCAAATAGTTGCTGATATTTGCATGCAAACAGTGCTTTTTGACCTAAGGCAAACCCATTGCTTTCACCATAAAAATTCAGCGATATGCAAATCTCCTACAAAAACAGCCAAATTGCATTTCACACAGAAGGCCAGGGCGATGCTGTGGTTTTTCTGCATGGCTTCACTGGTTCGATGGAAATCTGGGATGCATTTGTACTCGATGTCTCTGCCCGTAATCAGGTATTAGTTATTGACCTCCCCGGCCATGGCAAGAGTGAATGCTGGGGAAAAGTGCACACCATGCAGGATATGGGCAGCATGGTGAAAGAGGTGCTTGACAGCCTGGGAATTGAAAGGGCTGTGATTATAGGACACAGCATGGGTGGCTATATTGCTCTTGCCATGGCCAAGTTGTACCCGCAACTGATTGCCGGGCTGGGGCTTTTTCATAGCACAGCACTGGCCGACAGCACACAGGCAAAAGAAAACCGGGAAAGAGCCATAAATCTTATCCGTAGAAATCATAAGGATTTTCTCATACAATTCATTCCTGAATTGTTTGCCCCCGACAACAGGAGTATGTTTTCGCGGGAAATTGCATACCTGATTGCACAGGCTAAGCAGATGACCCCTGAAGCAATAGTAGCCGCTCAAAAGGGGATGATGCAAAGGGAGGAAAATCTGGAAGTTTTGATGAATGTACCGTGTCCGGTGATGTTTATTGCCGGGCAAAAGGATTCACGCATTCCTTTCGACAGCATCCTGCCCCAAATTACCCTGGCTCCACAAGCGTATTCCCTTACCCTTCGAAATTGCGGACACATGGGATTCATTGAAGCCCGCGAGCAATGCCTGGAATTCATCAAAGCTTTTATTCGGGCATGCTACAACACACCCCTGGCGTAAGCCGAGAGGGCTGAAAACACACAAAGCCCGCAATGATTCAGCTTTGTATAGCTATTGCCAAATAGGTTAGCGGTGGGCTATAATTACCACCTATAAATTAAACCAATCTTCACATCATCACTATCCAGATGGAAGTGATAGGAGGTAGTTACATTCTTGGTTGTAACAGATTGAGCCTTGCTTTCCTGGGAAGTGAAATTCATAAAAATGGACGGCTCCAGTTCTACTGAAACAAAAAAGTTTCTTGCAACATTCAAGATAAATCCCGAACCGAAAGAAAAACCCGGACTGAACACACTCGATCTGTTAGTAATTGTGTTTGCCGGAGCTACGAATTCATTTTTCTGATATGTCAAAGATGCAGTTAAGTCAACTCCATAGAAAGCAGATAGCCTTTCGGTAATGCTGATTCTATTTTCCAAACCAAGCTGTAAACCTCCGGAGAATGAGAGACTTTTTGTGTGTTGGGGTTTATCAGGATTCTGAACTTGGTGGCTAAACCCCAAATTAGTAGCACTAATTCTGAAAAAGCGATTTGGTCTGATTTCCGACTTGAAAGCAATGCCGGTTAGATTAAATTCCAGCAAGTTTCCATAAAGATATATTTCATGTGCTTTTTTATCCTGAGTCTCCTGCGCTTTAGCAGATTGGGTTCCAATAGCCAGGATGGATAAGATTACGAGTAGAAAGGTTTTTGATTTCATGTTCTTGTTTTTAGATGTATGACAAATATCATGAGTTATTTTTATAAAATCAATATATTGGCCGGAAAATATGTAATTTTTAAAAATAAATTGTCGTTTTGTTATAGTTTTTATGTTTACTGCAAATGACTTTTGTCAAAAACTATTTCCCGGGAACCGGAGAACTCAACTTCCCTAAATCTTAGGCATCCTTTGCTGAGTTGGACACAAGCACTACTGCGATTGTAACCGGCAAAATAATTCATAAGTTTTTGCAATCAGGAGGAAACAGGTTTTATCAAATAGCAATGCGCAGGCTTAATCAATTGACCGTGTACGCTTTTAAAAACTCTTTTTTCCGAATTTTTTCGGTAAAGCAACATTGTTTTCAGTTAATCTGATTTTAACAATCATTTAAATATTATATAAAACGACCGTAACATCAGCATGATTTTGAACATAGAACTTTGGCATGCAAAAACTCAATCAAAATTCTTTTTTTAACCTAAGCCAAAGCAAAATGAAAAAATTAGTTTTATTTTTAATGATTGTGGTTGTGTCAATGACAGCCGCAAAATCGAATAATGCCGGTGTTACGGGGTTTGTTACTGACATAACCGGAGGGCCATTGCCCGGAGCTACAGTAATTGTTCGAAACGAGGCTACCGGATTTATGGCCGGAACTACCACCGAAAAAAATGGTTTCTATAGTATTCAGCAACTTCCATTAGGCGACAATTATTCTGTTACGGTTTCATTTATAGGGTTTGCGACACAGGTATTGAGTGGCCTTGCACTGAATTTAGGAGATGTACCCAGGCTAGATTTTCAACTTGAAGTGGAAGCAGGGGTGCTCGGTGAAATTACCATACAGGCTAATCCCCTCTCAAGTCGGATAGACCGATTCGGTGCTGCTACTTCTGTAACAGCGAGAGACCTTGCCACACTCCCGGTTTTGGGAAGAAATTTTGGCTCATTAATAGCTCTGTCTCCCGTGAGTCGTGGTAGCAACCTGCTTGGACAATTATTTTCATCCACTAATTTTGTTATTGACGGAATGACCAACCGTACAGCCGTGTCTAGCGGAACTGCTACCAGAGCGCCATTCTCCATAACTATGGAGGCTATTCGTGAGTTCGAAATCATTACCAATGATTATAGCGTAATGCATGGACGAAGCGGGGGAGGCGTTGTAAGTGCAGTAACCCGATCAGGAACGAATTATTTTACCGGCTCTGTGTTCTCTTTCAACCGCGCAGACTGGTTGGCAAGCCCCTATGATATTAGGGGAAATGTTCGGGATGAAGAATTTTCAATTTTCCAGTCCGGGTTTTCTCTGGGAGGTCCCATTGTAAGAGACAGGGCACATTTCTTTATAGCTTATGAAGGTCAAGAGGACGCCAGGCCTTTACATATTGCCGATATTAGGACTCTCGAAGACGAAAGGCGCTATAATCTTTCCAGGGAAAACCTTGATCGTTTTGTACAGATAGCACGCGATCAGTTTGGCCTTGCACAATCGCCACAAACCGGAGTGTTTGACAGAGAGCGTAATACGCACTCATTGTTTGGACGAATTGATTGGCAAATTAACCCTTCTAACCTGATTACCATTCAGAACAATTTTAACTATGATTTGAACAACAGGGCTATTACCGATAACACCACCATCAATCTATTTGAAGTGTGGGGAGATCATCTTTCCATGTCAAACAGTGTGATGGCATCTTTGCGTACCAATTTGGGACCAAGAATGACAAACGAATTTAAAATTCAACACTTATATACACTTGATGAAGGAAGGACCAATAGGCAATTACCATCATCCAACATACCAAGGGCAATAGTTCAGAATGTTCGCTCAATTGTTGACGGACAGGAAGTACGCACCAACATACAGATAGGGGGGCAACGCTTTTTGCCCGAAACCTTCGAAGCCCATGTTTTGCATGTGGTAAATAATTTGTTTTATGATGCCGGCAGATTTGAGTTTGTATTTGGTGTTGATGCTATACTTAATAATTTGAGTGCGCTTGCCACAAGCGAGATGAATGGCAGGTTTTTTTACGATGGTTTGGACAATTTTGCAGCCAACAGACCTTTCAACTTTGCCAGAGAGGTTGCAGTAGTTGACCCCACTGTAGTGCAAAATATTTTGGGCGCGGGTGTGTTTGCTGAAAGCAAGATGAGTCTAATGCGCGGTATGGAGCTTACTCTCGGGTTGCGGGCAGATTATACTTCCTATAGCGATATCCCAAATTTCAATGAAATTGTTTACAATGAACTTGCGCTTCGAACAGATAATCCCGCTAGAGGTCTTCAGATTCAACCCCGTCTGCATTTTAAGTGGGATGTTAATGACCAACAAGAGAACATATTGCAATTTGGTGCAGGGGTGTTTAGTTCAGTTCTGAACAACTACACAATGATAAACCAACTCCAATTTGATGGCACAAAAATATTTGCTGTTGACCTCAGGGGAGCCAATGTTCCGGTTGCAAATTTTCCCCTCTTCCGGCAGGATCCTTCTACCGCGCCCGGTGCAGAGCTTTTTAATCTTCCCGGAGTAACAAGGGTTGGTACCATTAATATGAACAGTGAAGATTTGAGAATACCTGTAGTTTATAAAGGCAACTTTTCTTTCAACAGAATCATCGGAGAACGGTTAAGGCTTGGTGTTAATTTTATCGCAACACTGGCTCGCAACAACTACATGTATATTGATCGCAATATGGTTGATGAGCCATTTTTCACCATAGATAATGAAGCAAATCGTGGGGTATTCGTTCCGGTAACTTCAATCACCTCACGCGGTATTGCTAATTGGCGGGACGGAAGAAAATCAACAAATGTAGGTCGTGTACTCGAAATGGTAAGTGAAGGAAGAAATAACTCATTTACATTCGTTGTTGACGGAACCTTTAGATATTTCAGGGATGGACAGATTTCGGCCAGTTATACCTGGAACCAAACCAGGGATAACACTTCCTTTAATGGCAATGTTGCCAATACAGCTACTTTGGGGCAGTTGGTAGTAGATGATCCACGAGATTTGTCCAGAATGTCGTATTCAAGTGCACATTTCCGGCATAAAGTGGTGGCCTTTGGCACGCTGCCTTCGTTCTTTGGTGTCGTAGTTGGAATAAGATATACCGGTATGGGAGGCACACGATATTCATTAAGAGTCGGGGGAAATGTGAACGGCGACTTTGTGGGATCAAATGATTTGGCATTTGTGTTTGATCCTGATAACCCTGCAACAGATCCCGCAATTGCCCGCGTTATGAGAGAAGTTTTAAATAACCCCAACAATCGTGCAAAAAAACATATTAAAGAAAGTTTGGGCACGATTGCCGAACGCAACGGTGGTGTTAATGGATTTTTCGGCACATGGGATGTCAGGATTGCGCGCAGATTCAATTTGCCCCACAATACCGGATTTGAACTGTCGGCCGATATTTTCAACTTAGCCAATTTGTTTAATAGGGAATGGGGCGTAGACTTTAATATGGGAAATCAGGTATTGACAAATATTACCGGATTTAATCGGGAAACCCGACGGTTTGAGTATGCAGTTAATCCTAATGCGGGAGTGATATTTCCCCAAGGGACACCATTTCAGTTTCAGATAGGTGGTAGATTCTTCTTTTAGGGTTGGATTAATGAAAACATTATCAATTGCTTTATTAACAGGAATGTTGATTTTTCAATCATTTATGCTGCAGGCGAGGAATAATCATCCGTCTGATAGCCATGTAAAAAGCATTTTAGTGGTAGGTTTTGCGGGCAATATAAACTCTAATTTCCTGCCAAAACAAATGGTTGCCGAAAGACTCGAAGTTTGTACGCAAACAATTGATTCAGTTTTACATGAAAAGCTATTACAGGGGTTTGGCAATTTGTCCCGGAACCCCAACCTAAAGTTTATTGTCCCGGAAAGCATTGAAGAAGCAAGTCGAATCAGAAATGTATTCACATTTAATGGTGATGGTGAGAACATGTATCCGGTACTTTCTGAAACAAATGAAATGGAATTCAGAGCTGTTATGGACCAATATAATGCTGATTATATCATGGTTTTTGCGCAGTACTACTTAAAATGGCGTGATGAACCATTTCAAACTTTTTTTCATATTCTAAACTACTCGCTTATAAATCGAAATTTGAAAGAAATAAACAGAGGGAATGAATTTTTCACCACATTCATTGGCTTTAATGCTCAAGATGTTGAAAAACAAATGTCTAAATTAATCCGACGAAGTGCGGCTAATGTGCGACGCACGATTAATTAAAATGAGAATGAACATGCAAACGATTTTTTTCATATTATTGATAGTTCTTGCAACTGTCGTGCCTTCATCTTCAACGGCCGACCAGGTTGCAATTGGCACTGTATTTCACGATGCTGATGGCGATAGAGTTAGGGACAGACGAGAACCGGGGATAGCCGGGGTTGCGGTCTCAAACGGGGTGGATGTAGTTATTACAGATCAGAATGGCAACTACAGGATACCTGTGAGCGATGATGCAATAATATTTGTTATCAAACCCGGCAACTACAGGTACCCGGTTGATGAGAATAATCTGCCACAATTTTATTACATACATAAGCCCGAGGGCTCGCCCAAACTCGAATTTGCAGGTGTGCCACCAACCGGGCCATTACCCGCCAGGATAGACTTTGGGTTACTCACCGGGAGCGAATCGGAGCAGTTTCGTATCATTGTGTTTTCAGATCCTCAGCTACAAACACCAGAGCACATAGATTTTTATGAAAGGGCAATTGTAGAAGAACTGATTGGTGTTCAGGGATTTGAATTTGGCATAACGCTCGGCGATCTTGTTTGGGGCAATCTAAATTTTTATGAACCTTTAAATAGGGCTACAGCGCGAATTGGGTTGCCCTGGTTTCATGTATTTGGCGATCATGATTTGAATTTAGATGCAACAGATGCTCAACATATTGATGAAAGTTTTGAAAATGTTTATGGCCCGGCAACCTTTGCATTCAATCAAGGCAGGGTTCACTTCATAATCCTCAACAGTGTAATTTACCCCAATATATATAATGACCGGCCTTATGTAGGCGGATTCCGCGAAGAGCAGTTTCGATTTATTGAAAACTCCCTGCGATATGTTCCTAAGGACCACCTTGTTGTGATTATGACACATATTCCCATTTTCAACCAGCATCCACACGGAGAGACATTTATGAATCACCATCGTAAAAGGTTGTTTGAAATTTTAGAAGACAGACCATATACTTTTTCACTTTCAGGGCACACCCACACGAAAAGGCACCATTATTTTGACAGTATTGATGGTTGGAAAAGAGAGCTACCTCACCACCATTTCAATGTAGGTGCCGTTTCGGGCGACTGGTGGTCGGGCCAGAAGGACGAAAGGGGTATTCCGGATGCTGTAATGCGTGATGGATCGCCCAAGGGATACACCTTTTTATCCTTTGATGGCAATCAGTATTCATGGGATTACAGAGTTGCAGGCAAACCTGAAGATTTCAAGATGCGAATATATGGGCCAAAGGTGGTTCCGACCAATGTAAGAAGATTTAGGGGTGAGATTTTTGTGAACTTTTTCCAGGGTAGTGAAAACTGTCTCGTTGAATTTAAATTTAATGAAGGTGAGTGGAGACCTATGCGATATACCATATCACAGGATCCTTTTATATCGGCAATCCGCTACAAGTGGGACCATGCCGAAGTATTACTCCCCGGCGAACGACCCTCTAATCCTATTGATTCGTATCATTTGTGGCATATCCGGGTTCCCGGAAACCTTCCTCCGGGCACAAACACATTTTATGCCCGGGTAACCGACAAGCTTGGGCGGATTTTTACCAGCCAGATGGATTTTGAGGTGGTGGAGGTTAACGAGTAGAACCATAATGATTCGTATTACCATTGGATAAATCATTTTTGTCAATGCAAGCTTTACTTGTAATGAGTCAGCTGTAGTTGTAAAAAAGTCTTTAATCTGCTTGTTTTTCATTTTTTAGCCCAAATTGCGCATTATAAAAACAAAAAGGCAGTTTAAACTGATTTGATTAGTTTTATAAACCGGCAAACTTTTCACTTCAGACTTAAAAGCACTACTTTTGTTTTCAAAATTGCGCCAAATGAAAAACCCATTGTTCTTTGTTATCCTATTTTCTCTGACATTCAGCAGTTGCAAGCTCCAGGAAGGACATAATTCCTATCCCGTTTATACAGGCAATGATTTGGGTGTAAGCTGGAGTGTCGAAAAAACCACTTTCAGAATCTGGGCACCAACAGCCGACGAGATAGTTCTGCGCATTTACGATCAAGGTCACGAAGGGGAGGTACTTGAAACCTTCAATATGAAAAAAGACCGTCAGGGCACCTGGCTCTTCAAAGCCAAGGGCGACTGGAAGAATCGTTATTATACTTTTCAGGCGCGTTTTGATAGTACATGGAACAACGAGGTACCCGATCCTTATGCCTGGGCTGTGGGCGTAAATGGAAACCGGGGAATGATTATCGACATGAGAGAAACCAACCCGGAAGGCTGGGAAAACGATGTGCGTCCCCACCTTGCCAGCCATGCCGACATTGTAATCTGGGAGCTTCATGTGCGCGACTTCAGCATTCATCCCAGCTCAGGCTCAAATTTTCCCGGAAAATATCTGGCTTTTACCGAAAGAGGAACCAAAAGCCCCGAAGGTCTCGCTACAATGGTCGATCACATGGTTGAGCTCGGTATTACCCATGTGCATCTGTTGCCTGTTTATGATTTTCATACGGTTGACGAAACACGCCTTGATATGCCTCAGTTTAACTGGGGCTACGACCCAAAAAACTATAACACCCCCGAAGGTTCATATTCGACCGACCCTTACGATGGGCGGGTGCGTATCCGCGAATTCAAGCAAATGGTTCAAGCGCTCCATAAAGCAGGCATTCGCGTAATTATGGATGTGGTGTATAACCACATGTTTGATGCAGTGGCATCGCCATTTGAGCAGCTTGTGCCGGGTTACTTCTTCCGCCGCTGGGAAGATGGCAGCTTTGCCAATGGCGCATACTGTGGCAACGAAACCGCCTCTGAAAAGCCCATGATGCGCAAATTCATGATCGAATCCTTGCGGCACTGGGCTACTGAATACCGAATTGATGGCTTTCGTTTTGACTTAATGGGCCTGCACGATATTGAAACCATGAACTTGATCCGTGAAGAAATGGACAAAATCGACCCGGATATTTTCCTGTACGGCGAAGGTTGGACCGCCACCGATACTCCTCTGCCATTGGAAGACCGCGCTGTAAAAGCCCATGCTGCCAGGCTGAATGGTGTGGCTGTCTTTAGCGATGACATTCGGGATGGAATTCGCGGCCACTGGTACGACGAAGAAGACCAGGGGTTTATGGTAGGCCGTCGGGGAGTAAAGGAAAGCATTAAGTTTGGTGTGGTGGCTTCGACAGAACACCCGCAAATTGACTATGCTTCAGTAAACTACTCCGATGCCCCTTATGCCGACAACCCGCTCAAAACCATTACTTATGTTACCTGCCACGACAACCCTGTGCTTTGGGATAAGACCGTGTTTACCTGCCACGACTGCAGCAAGCAAGATATGCTCGATATTCAGAAATTGGCCAACGGCATAGTGCTTACCGCTCAGGGTGTAGCTTTCCTGCACGCCGGCGAAGAAATGGTGCGCACCAAATTTGGCGAACACAACAGTTATAACCTTCCCGACAGTATCAACCAACTGGTCTGGTCAAACAAAGCAAAATACATCGAGGTGTTTGAGTTTTACCGCAAAATGTTGGCACTGCGCAAAAATCATCCGGCGTTTCGCATGCCTACCACCGAAATGATTCAGAAACACCTGAGCTTTTTCGACATTGAGCACCCACTTGTGGTGGGATACATGATTGCAAACCATGCCAATGGCGATCGCTGGAAAAATATTGTGGTCTTTTATAATGCCGATGCCGACAGGGTTGATGCCGATTTGCCAGAGGGCGAGTGGCGGGTGGTGGCCTCAAAATACGAAGTAAACGAACAGGGTGTTTCTTCACCCGGCTACAATGCTCCGCTCTCGGGGAAGGTGGCCATCCCGGCGAGGTCAATCCTGATTCTGGTGGATTCGGCAAGTATCTGAGCTTATCCGGTTATTTTCGACCGTGATTTCCAAACGATTGACCTCTTTTAAAGGAGCTATGGCATACCGTGCCAGAATCCATCATCGCCCATAATATCAACCTTTTTATTTCAACTGCAAAATATTGCCTGACAAATCTCAATTTTCTCAAGAGCGATTGCAACCCATTGTTCTGAAGCATCTTTTGTAATCTAAAGTTTGGTCTCTTTGCTAAATTTCCGCTTTTCCTTAGGTGGTCGGATAATTGCCGGTTTTTATTGATAATTATGTAATACTTCTTGTAAGGCAAGCACTCTCCTTAATGCATTGTTTTTATATTTGCACACTGAATTTTTCAAACCTCATATATATTAATATGAAGCATATCAAGCTAACAGAAGACTGGGCATCAGTAGTTATCGGACTTACCCTTATTGTACTTAGTGTTACAACCGCCTTCATTCCCGAAATTCCCAAGTTTGGGCCGCGCGAAGGTTGGAGTGGCTGGACTGTTTTGAGTACCGAAGTTTTCACTACCGGAAATACCTGGAGATTGTTAATGACAATTTTATATTTTTTGCTTTTCACTGTTATTGGAGCCTTGCTTATGCGAAAAAACATCCGCATGATACTTGTGGCTTTCCCGGTGGTATTTTTAATCTCAATGATTGCCCAGTTTATTGCTTCAAGCGGGTCAATGCGCAATCTTGGACTTGAAACCGTGCTATTTTCATTACTCTTAGGCTTGTTTATCAGCAATGTATTGAAGACTCCCGCCTGGCTCAAGGAGGGCATGCAAAGCGAATTTTATATCAAGATTGGTTTGGTGATGCTTGGGTCAACCATATTGTTTTCAGAGATTATGCGTGCCGGATTGTTTGGTTTGATTCAGGCCATTATTGTGGTAGTTACTATCTGGTATCTTGCATTCTGGATTGCAAAAAAACTCAAAGTGGATGAGGAGATGGGGGTGATGCTCGCCAGCGCCGTAAGCGTTTGCGGGGTGTCGGCAGCTATAGCCACTGCAGGAGCAATAAAGGGCGATAGCAAAAAGCTTAGTTATATTATTTCGCTTGTGCTGATTGTAGCAATCCCCATGATGATTATTATGCCCTTACTGTCCAGATGGATGAACCTCACCCCCCAAGTTACCGGTGCATGGCTGGGTGGCTCTATTGATACCACTGCTGCTGTGGTTGCCTCTGGTACCATAGCCGGCGAAATAGCCCTTCAAATAAGCACCATTGTTAAGTTTTCGCAAAATATTCTGCTGGGAGTGGTTGCTTTCTTTATCTCTATATTTTGGACACTCCGTAGGACCGTTAAAGCCGATCCGGAACAAAAGCCTTCGCTCCTGTTGATTTGGGACCGTTTTCCGAAATTTGTACTTGGCTTTATTCTCGCATCAATTGTTTTCTCTTTTTTCCTTGACCCAGAAACAGCTGAGAGTACAGGCCGCACCATTAGAAGCTACCAGTCGTTGTGGTTCAATCTGGCATTTGTGTGCATAGGGCTTGAGACACGCGTGGTGGACCTTGTTAAAATGGGCAAAGGAAGACCTTTATATGCATTCCTTATCGCACAGGGCTTCAATGTAATCGTTACGCTGGTAGTGGCCTACATTTTGTTCGGTATGTTCTGGCAAGGTTGATTTGCAACTGAAAACATTTCTCTTTCAGTATTGCCGCAACTTATAGCTCCCGGGATTTGCGTTATGGTGGGTTAGATTGGAGGGTTTTCAATTGGGAGCGCAGAACTGTTAACATAGCACAAAAGTTGGTGCGAGACACAATGCTCCATGAACCACTTCAACTGCAGTTGAGCCAAACGCATATTAGGGCATCATGCTTCTTGTTCGTCAGTCCCTTTTACTGTCGGTTTTGACGCGCGTTGGAACAGACACACTCTTTGCCAAGTTTTGGCGTTTGTGTCGGCTTCCTTCAACAGGCTCAGGACAAGTGTGCGAATTGCAATTGTAAATCATGAGCACCGCTGATAACAATAATTCCGCGAATAAATGTGCTTACGACTGTGGGATGGCTATATGTAGTATTTAAATGCAAGTGGTGGTGCTTTTATGTCGGTACTAGCTGTTAATATTTCTCCAATTTTGTCAGCAAAGCGAAGTGTGACAGGAACTCCGTCAGCATAGATACATGCATTGTAATTTAATTTAGTCAAAGCTAAAATATCTTTTAAAACCTGTTCAATGTCCGCTTCACCCTTATTTATTTCAATAAATATTGGATTTGGAACTTCCATTGATAGAGTTGATTCAGTCTTTGGAACGTAACCAACTGTCCACAGGAATGCACTCTTTTCGTTTACAACAAATGCGTTACCTCGCATTATTGGATAGTTACCTTCTGATTTAAACAGTTTAAGAGGTTTTGTTTTTGTTATAGTAACCCCAACAAGATTTGTTTCTTCAGGTGTAACTTCTTGAAAAGCTTTCCATTCCTGCCCATTAAAACGTGTCTTAGCATGGATGAATATTTCTTTAGGATATTCTCCGTTTTGTTCTTTATATGATTCCAAAGCTTGTGTTAATAAAGCTTTGGCCTCTTTTGGTTTTAAATGGAATTCACCTTTTTCAGGATTATACCAAGGGCCTACTTCTCCTTTAAAAACAGTTCCGTCTCCATTATCCAAAAACATTTGAGCGGCACAACAGGCATTTTTCGGATTTTTACTCTTCTCAATTTGTTTATATACTAAACCCAGATAACATACTCCACTTCTGATGTCTGATAATTTCCAAGGTTTACCGCCCGCCTTGTAGAATGTAGCGGTTGATATAGTCCATGCCAAATGACCTTCAATTTTTGAAAAATCTCGTAATGGACCACCAAACTTATTCTTGAAGTCACGCCAAGCCAAAGTGCTTTCTCTGTAATGGTCTAATAAATTTGGACAGGAATTTATAAACAATTAAATTTCTGTCATGAAAAATTCAAGAAGAAAATTCAGTGCTACCTTCAAGACGAAGGTGGTTCTTGAGGCGCTTAAAGAGCGCTA
>Ga0209316_100085_pt1 | contig 36100 bp, 36 predicted proteins | sample 3C3metaG_FD_184150 | JGI IMG/M metagenome (GOLD analysis project Ga0209316, IMG submission 184150) | Freshwater bacterial and archeal communities from Indian Creek, Illinois, USA - 3C3 metaG (SPAdes) (version 3) | ecosystem: Environmental > Aquatic > Freshwater > Unclassified | place: USA: Indian... | reverse complement strand
GGTTTCAATCCACGCCCCTGCGTGAGGGGCGACTCGGCATTTTGTCCTCCTTATGTCGCTATATCGGTTTCAATCCACGCCCCTGCGTGAGGGGCGACGCGATGTGCCGATTGAGATTGTCTGGCCGACACGGTTTCAATCCACGCCCCTGCGTGAGGGGCGACGTGCACGTTGTCTTTCGCCTTGCCTCTGATGAGCGTTTCAATCCACGCCCCTGCGTGAGGGGCGACCCGATGCTTACCCCGATAACGGTGCAGACTACGGGTTTCAATCCACGCCCCTGCGTGAGGGGCGACTTTCAATTATTTTATTCCCTCCGTCTAAGTATGTTTCAATCCACGCCCCTGCGTGAGGGGCGACTTGGAACGCACTTTATACAGAAATTCAATGCGTGTTTCAATCCACGCCCCTGCGTGAGGGGCGACTCGTCAGCCGAGATTCTTAAACAGAAGTAAGTCCGTTTCAATCCACGCCCCTGCGTGAGGGGCGACGGGGCATCCTCATGTTCATTTAATGGTATGGGAAAAGTTTCAATCCACGCCCCTGCGTGAGGGGCGACAAGCTGTTGATTATCTTGATATGCTGGCATGGGAGTTTCAATCCACGCCCCTGCGTGAGGGGCGACAAGCTGTTGATTATCTTGATATGCTGGCATGGGAGTTTCAATCCACGCCCCTGCGTGAGGGGCGACTTAACACCTCCTAAAATAGAAAAATGTTTACATGTTTCAATCCACGCCCCTGCGTGAGGGGCGACAATGTGCCCGTCCCTGCTGTGACTCGCATTTCTGTTTCAATCCACGCCCCTGCGTGAGGGGCGACAGTAGATTAGATAGCGACCACATCCCTTCATACTCGTTTCAATCCACGCCCCTGCGTGAGGGGCGACAAAGCTGGCAGAATGTATCAATTCACTTATTGTAGTTTCAATCCACGCCCCTGCGTGAGGGGCGACAATATCAAAAATTGAAAACAGGCTTAATGATATGGTTTCAATCCACGCCCCTGCGTGAGGGGCGACTTGAGTTTAATCTTATATATTTCATATCTGATATGTTTCAATCCACGCCCCTGCGTGAGGGGCGACTTACACTTAAACCAAAATTGTGGAGGTAATTCATGGTTTCAATCCACGCCCCTGCGTGAGGGGCGACGATCCGAGGATAGCATCCGTTACTGTAGTCGGCGGTTTCAATCCACGCCCCTGCGTGAGGGGCGACTTTGGGTATTTTGGGTATTTTGGGTAATTTTTTTGGTTTCAATCCACGCCCCTGCGTGAGGGGCGACATTGATATTAGAAATACACATGCTTCATTAGTTGTTTCAATCCACGCCCCTGCGTGAGGGGCGACTAGGATAAGATGCTATAGCACTAATACAATCAGAGTTTCAATCCACGCCCCTGCGTGAGGGGCGACTAGGATAAGATGCTATAGCACTAATACAATCAGAGTTTCAATCCACGCCCCTGCGTGAGGGGCGACTATATGTGGTTGAAAATGGCAAGGAAGGAGGATTGTTTCAATCCACGCCCCTGCGTGAGGGGCGACGATTTGCTTATGATGATGATTAAACGCAATGTAAGGATTGTTTCAATCCACGCCCCTGCGTGAGGGGCGACGACCTATTCACAGCAGCATTACAATGTAATGAAATGTTTCAATCCACGCCCCTGCGTGAGGGGCGACTGTTACTCCAGTTTACAAATTTTGGGCATTACCGTTTCAATCCACGCCCCTGCGTGAGGGGCGACCTACGTCGATGAACGCTAGTTCCCGATTATTTGTGTTTCAATCCACGCCCCTGCGTGAGGGGCGACTGAATATGCTGTGTTCGGGATTATTAGTATATTTTGTTTCAATCCACGCCCCTGCGTGAGGGGCGACTTTTTTAAAAATGTTAGATACAATGACTAAACTATGGTTTCAATCCACGCCCCTGCGTGAGGGGCGACTACTATGCTAAAGTGGAGAGGAGGTGATATAATGTTTCAATCCACGCCCCTGCGTGAGGGGCGACATATGGCTTACTCCATGCTCCCGTACCACCGCATGTTTCAATCCACGCCCCTGCGTGAGGGGCGACGTTATATAAATTATTTCTTAACTCTTTATATGGTGTTTCAATCCACGCCCCTGCGTGAGGGGCGACGTACGGGGATGTTATCCCCTCCTCGCTTAGTAGCGTTTCAATCCACGCCCCTGCGTGAGGGGCGACAGCTAAAACATTAGTACAAAAATTTGGTACAGGTGTTTCAATCCACGCCCCTGCGTGAGGGGCGACAAAACCGGATTGTTAAATATTTCTAGAAGCTATAGTTTCAATCCACGCCCCTGCGTGAGGGGCGACCAAAAGGCATGTTTAATTGGCAACATGTACCAGAGTTTCAATCCACGCCCCTGCGTGAGGGGCGACTTTTCCTATACTATATATATTCGACATATCTTTGTTTCAATCCACGCCCCTGCGTGAGGGGCGACTTAATGTAATTGGGATACTGCTATTAGCACTATTGTTTCAATCCACGCCCCTGCGTGAGGGGCGACGGGCAGCGCCAAAGCAACCGGGATATGAGCACATGTTTCAATCCACGCCCCTGCGTGAGGGGCGACGAAGGAGTGAAAAAAACAGTGAAGGATAAGGAGGTGTTTCAATCCACGCCCCTGCGTGAGGGGCGACCTTTTTCTATTTCGGCATAAAGTTTCGGTAATACGTTTCAATCCACGCCCCTGCGTGAGGGGCGACCAAAAAATTATAAAAGGATAATCATCAGATAATAGTTTCAATCCACGCCCCTGCGTGAGGGGCGACACCACAAATTCAACCTATTACACCACCGGGGAGAGTTTCAATCCACGCCCCTGCGTGAGGGGCGACCAGAAGCTATAGCCCAAGCCGCAAATGTTTCAAGTTTCAATCCACGCCCCTGCGTGAGGGGCGACACCCAAGCAGCCAATACGCTTGAAGCCGCATTTGTGTTTCAATCCACGCCCCTGCGTGAGGGGCGACTTTGGCGAAAGCCAGACCAGATAATCCAACCCTTTGTTTCAATCCACGCCCCTGCGTGAGGGGCGACAATCTTGTTTAAGTGGGGAGGAGGTGATATACTCGTTTCAATCCACGCCCCTGCGTGAGGGGCGACTTGGCGGAGTTGGCGCTTATTTGGCATCTCAAAGTTTCAATCCACGCCCCTGCGTGAGGGGCGACCCCAGTATTTCGAATTGTGGCAAGCAATGACAAAAGTTTCAATCCACGCCCCTGCGTGAGGGGCGACCTAGATCCGCCCTCCTTCTTCGTCTTGCAGCAATGTTTCAATCCACGCCCCTGCGTGAGGGGCGACGTAATGCCGCTGTGAGTAGGTCGGCTCATGGACTTGTTTCAATCCACGCCCCTGCGTGAGGGGCGACATTTGCCGGGACTAACTGTTCACGCAATACGGAGTTTCAATCCACGCCCCTGCGTGAGGGGCGACAGCAGACCCACAAGCTAGAGTTTGGTTCAACAGGGTTTCAATCCACGCCCCTGCGTGAGGGGCGACAATTCCGGAGGAGGAAAGAATTCGGAGGATGGAAGTTTCAATCCACGCCCCTGCGTGAGGGGCGACATGTTGCAGGAGATAGTGGTACAGCAGTTATATCTGTTTCAATCCACGCCCCTGCGTGAGGGGCGACTTTTTTACACTCCTTCCTTCGCATTAGCCTTATAGTTTCAATCCACGCCCCTGCGTGAGGGGCGACTTGGGGTTTAAATATTTTTAATCAATTGGGCGATGGTTTCAATCCACGCCCCTGCGTGAGGGGCGACCAAATAATATTGCAGAAATACCACAAGCGGAAGGGTTTCAATCCACGCCCCTGCGTGAGGGGCGACTTTTAACTATAGCTCAAAGACCGAGGATAGCTATTGTTTCAATCCACGCCCCTGCGTGAGGGGCGACCTCCTCTTTTTGCTCTCCCTAAACGCTCCCTTTGTGTTTCAATCCACGCCCCTGCGTGAGGGGCGACAGCATCACATTTAGCCTCTTCAAAACACTAGGTTTTTTTCACACTTTTTGCGAACCACATCATTAATTGCTCCCCTTTCAGAAAAAATTATATCGGCTCGCACTTTTTTTGCCTCAAAATGCAGCTTTCTTCAATGTGCGAAACATTTATCTTTTATTGTATGCATATGGTTCGCACCTAAACAATCATTGTCCCTTCCGGATCCATAACTGGTTTTGCTCCGATGTGCTCAACTCTTTTCTTCCAATTGCTGCCTAATAAATAGAAGCGCAAACTATCTTTATCTTTATCAATTATTGCTTCTAGTCTGCTTCTAAGAATAGCAAACTGCGAAGGGTCCAGAAGACATTCGAATACTGAATTCTGTACCCTCAAGCCATAGTTTACGCATTGTTTTGCTACATGCCTCAGTCTTTTTTTTCCTGTTTCGGTCGTTGTATTAACATCATATGTAATCAAGACCATCATCGCTAGATCTTCACCCCTATTTTATGGATTTACGTTGTTCCAATCTTCACCCCGCATGAGGAGCGACGTTAAAAAGCAACTCCTTAATATCTTACTTCCACACAAATGGCGGATAATTATCCATATCGCCCCTTATATGTCTCGCTAATAGCAAAGCTTGAGCATAGGGCAGAAGACCTGCCGTAATCTTCTCATCAAGAAAAGGATGTCTCAGTTCTTCAGCTTTTCTTTTCTGCCAAGCATCTAAAACAATCTTTCTTGCGTTGTCCTTCATAATTACTCCGCCGGACTCCTTAATAACGAAATCGTTTGAAGATACTTGTCGCCGATTTATTAGACTTAAAGCAAGTCTATCAGCCAGATATGGTCTAAACTCCTCCATCAAATCAAGAGCCAATCCTTCCCTGCCCGGTCTGTCACGATGTAAAAAACCCACATAGGGGTCTAGACCAACTGTTTCCAAAGCGGAACGAGTTTCATGCAAAAGCAGTGCATAAAGAAAAGAAAGTAATGCATTTACATTATCAAGAGGAGGTCTGCGACTTCTCTTTTCAAAACAAAAATCATCTTCCTGAGCCACTATCAAATCATCCAGCACTGAAAAATAATTTCTCGCGGATTCACCTTCGATTCCTCTAATTTCATCAAGAGTCGATTCTTGTTCTAATCTGACAATGTTACGCGCAAGTGTCTTATTCACCTTTACAATTTCGTCTGTTTGTCTTACATCACCATAATCGCTCAGAAATCTTCGCAGTACGGTCCTGCAATTAGCTATTTTCCCGATAACAAACAATGAAGCAAGTCTTGCTGATTCGATTTCAGAATCTGCCCAACGGTATTGTTTCCTTCTCAAAAGCACATTGCCTTTGACTGAGCCATGTACAGTAGCCAGATGCCTTCCACTACCGCTAAGAAATGATATTGCAATACCTTTTTCGGCACACATTCCAAGCAATGCCGGACTGGCCCCAACATAACTGAAAGATACAATTCCCTCTAAATAGTGTACGGGAGTTCTAAAAATCTCCTTGTCATCAATTCGTATAACAAGATTTTCGCCGTCTTTTGCTATATATGCTTCTGGGTTCGTGACATACAGGACATTTAGCATTTTTCTCATAGTTTACTACTCCAGCAATTCAGCTTCCATCTCTTTGAAAATTTTACCTAGATAACTTTTTGTTTTACCTTTAACGCTTATATGCTCCGGAATGCAGATATTCGCCAAGGAACAGCGTTTGCAGTGTTTTTCAAATATGGGAGGTGGAGTTACGCCTTTTGCAAATATTTTATGCATTTTATCAGCCAACTGCTTCACTCTGTTCCTTAACTCTTTATCAAACAAAACCTTAAATCTGTGCCTCGTTTCACCGTAATACATATGCCCGTAATCCAGTTTAATTTTGAGCATTTCCTCAAGACACATCGCCTGAGCGCACAACTGAACTTCATCAATCTCATCGCTTTTCGGTTTTCCACGTTTGTACTCGACGATGTTGTACCTTTCGCTTTCAAAGCTGTTAGAAGACTTATGGATCTCAATAACATCCGCAACTCCATATAACCCTAACTTTCTTGAAACGAGCGGGACTGATCTGATCGTTTTGACTTCTCCGCGTGAATCGTCTGAAAAGGGATCATCAACTCTTTGGTGCAGTAGTTTTCCCTCAACCGTCAGAACATTCTCAACCCACTGATTTTCAATATGTATCAATCCCCATTGTCTTTCACAAAAAGCAAAGTGCTGTATACCGGACAACGGAAGCAAATCATCTTCTGCTATGACACTTCCATCCTCAAAAGGAGAATCTGAACACTTTGTCACTATATTCATTTGCTTAAATCCCTTCGATAATCTCCGCGTTCAGCTCATCCAATTTATTTAATGAAATTTCATAGTCATTTATAGTTTTAGGTTCACTAATCCCCTGCTTAACACATACAACGAGCGAGCGATGCACAACTGCCGAAGAGTATTGCCCATTCGGACAATTATGTTTCCACCAGTAAACTCTATACACTTCCATGCTTCCTTCGGGACGTGCTGATGAAGCGTCGTTTCTGAAAAGTCCAATGAGAGCATTTTTTATTACTTCGGCATCATCAGAATCAAATCCGGTACCTAAAGCTAATTGGGGATTCATGCTTCCATAAAAAACATAAATGCCATGATCTACTCTGTGTTTCATTCCCATTGTATCGGAAGCTCTCTTCGTTCCGTCTCCCTCTCCGCTCACGCTTTTTGTAATTTGTAGACTCGTTATATTCACCGGGCTAACACTGAAGGCCGGATGAATGGAAACAGGACCGCGAATACCAATAGAAACACCCTTATCATCGCCCTGTTCTCCGCCGTCTACATCTTTCTTCGCTTTTTTGCCTGTTCCTTTATACGCAAATACTTGTCCGAATGCCCTTACGTCAATCCATTTCTTGCAGGCGGCTTCCCTAAAGGATTTTTCATCTTTCGTGTTGCTGTCCTTCAATTCACCTTCAGCCCGTTCCCTTAAACTTCTATAATTATCTGTCCTATAATCATCGGACTGCACAAATATTGACTGCTCTGCTTCAAGCATCCTGTTTCGGATTTTTCTTTTTATGCAGACATCTGATAATTCACCATACCCATCGTAATTTATGCGAGGTCTATTTCCATTTAGTGGATCGCCGTTTGGATTTGCGTTCTTTACACTCACTATTACTGCAAAATCAATTTTATTCTTTAAACTTTTCATGGTTATCCTCCTAAATATCTTGAATTCTTTCTTGTTTACAGCTAATCAGGGTTCTTATCGACTTCTTTCTGTCTCCTTAATGCATCACGTTGGCTGTGATAACCAAGCAGAAATTCCCCGCTTAATTTTCTGTCGCTTGTGAAATCTTCAGGTTCAAATGCCGCTACAATCTCAGAAATCTTTCGTTGTATTTTTATTGACTTGCCACCGAGCTTAGCTTTATACGGTACCAGCGATAACTCAATGCTCCTCCAGGTTGAGTAAGGATGATCAGCAAACCTTTGCATTAGCCTTGCTGCTGTTGTTTGTCTGTCCTTCTCACCCTCAGAAAGTGCCCATTGTTCTAAATTCTCAGCTAAAGCCAAGATTCTGCCGTAAAGATAATCCCTTGTCCTCCTGTTTTCGTCCAGAGCCACTGTATATTCCTCCTCTTCATGCATTTTTTTATACAAAGCGCATGCAATGCTTAATGCTTTGTTCCATTCCCATATTTCAATTCCAAATCTGTTCGACGCTCTGCGTATAGCTGATTCCACCAAATCGCTCGGAATATCTCTCCCATCAATTATGCAGGGAAGAATTCGCTCTACAGTGGATTTGTTAAGAATCTCATTCTTTTTGCCATATATAGCTTCCGCTATGTCTTTTGGACTCGGAGCGCCTAAAAATCTTAATGGTTTTCTTTCCTTCTTGCCTGTCATCGTATTATCCATCTCAATAAACCTGTAATCATGTACCCAACTGCACTTCTTATGCCAGTCTTCTATCCTATTTAAAAAATCTAAACCCTTCAATTCGCGGTAAAAGGTTATAGACATTCGTCCCGGTGTCGCAGAATCAAGTCCCATCACAACAATATTGTCGGTATTACCAATATCCGATCTGTACCCGCTTATTTTTCGGTTTAATTTTAAGGCAAAATCCTGAGCTGTAAAAACAGAAGTATCAGTATCCTCTCTAAAATCATCAAGTCCGATTAAAGCAAGTGCATCAGCGAGAGGATCCGGTATTTTTTTACCATTTGTAGCCCATGCAACGATTGCCTGAGTGTCGTTTCTATAACCTTGTTTGCTTATCAACCATTTCAACGCATTATGAGCTTTTTGCGTAACTTCAAAGCTAACGCCGCAGCATTGTTCAGCAGACAAAAATCTTCCTCGGAAAGTAAAACCGCTTGTATCATTCGAAGATATAAGCTTAGCCTTATCTCCTGCATTTCTGATTTTAGCCGGATGCTGGTCAGCCATAAATGTGTTTGTTCCAGTAACATAGCACAGATCTTGTTTTCGGATTACAGTACAATAAAACCCTATCCAGATATCAAACAAACTTTTATCTGTCCAAACTGCAGATTGAGCATCATATGGAATTTCGACAATCCATCGAACAAAAGCGTCTGATTGCCCAGAATTTGAAGTAGCTTTGAAAATAGTCGGTATATTTTCATTACTTTGATCATTCCACTTTTCGAGCAACAAACCATCTGCATCTAAATAGAGTACTTTGTAATCAACCAGATCTCTAATTACATTACCTTTTTCAATGTATTTAAGCACAGCTTCCGCCTTATGATGCCTGTATGCGGAAGCGCACCATTCCTTTAGCCCTTTGTGATAAGAGCCGAAGTAATGCTTCTTTTTTCCACCGTAGTACTCGTAATCCTTCGCAATGTACTGAAGCTTGTCGCATAAAGGATGAGGAGCTTCACCGCTTGTACGCCCACCGGATTCTTCAGTACACGGGATAAGTGTTGTGGCTTTAGTTTGCTCAATCACACTCGCTCGTTTAAAATTCCCGTCAGCGTCTATAACAATCTCTATTTGCGCTTTCTGCGTCGTATGGCATATGGGCAAAAGCGGCACTTTATCGTCATCCGACGCAAGTCCAACTACAGATTTACATTGTTCATAAGTTTCATAAAGATTTTGTATCCAATTCACCTTTGTTTACCTCCTCATACCCATCCAACAGACCATTCTCATTCAAACCACTTGAAAAAATCTTCTCAGGAGTCATTTTCTTTACAAACTTAGTAATATCACACACTTCTGGAGTTATAAACTTCACTGTCCCATCAATCATTTTTGGTCTCCAAAAACGTGCTCGCAGCTCATTCTTACCATTTTCATCTGGATAATCAAACCCATGAAACATAAGTCCAAACGTAAGTTCGCCGTAATTGTCATAATATCCTGCTCCTTCGCCGAACTTGCATGGCTCCACATATCCTTGGCATTCACGCGAACCTAGAAAAATATCCCTTCTTCCACCCTTTTCAATCATGCGCTTTGCTACAAAGAAATGTTTGTTCTCGTTTCTATCTTCAACCATATCCTGCCTATAGGGATTCCAAACAAAATGAGCTTGAACTTGATACTCAACATCTGACAAATAGGTATAGATTGAAAGCGAGTTGCCTCCACCGTAATTAATAGGTTTTGCGCTCTTTGTTTGTGTCTTGATAGCATTCATCACCCGTACTTTATCAATGATCCAAAGAATAGTCGGCTTCCAGTATACCGATTCGATTATTCCCTTAATCGCCTGATATGTCGGGATCTGATAAGAGTATTTCTCACCTCCAATTTTTGTTAAAGGGTCTGTGAAAAGAGCGTATTTGCCATAGGTTCTGAATTCCACTTTATTCTCCATTTTTCCACCTCCTTGTTTGTTTTGATCCACACCCCCACATCAAGGGCAAGAGTAGTGTATTAAACCCATTATGTCAAATAATTAAGGTTTCCATTTCATATGTCAAGTTCTCGCATAAACCAAACTCATCGCTGTAATGATGTTTGTCCAAATAGAGAATACCTGTACCCTCCTGTATTTCGCGTATCATACCGCTTTTTGCTAACTTATCGATCAAGTAGTGAAAAAGGTTGACTGAATATCGCTGTGCCTGCCTGATTAATTTAAATTCTTTCTCAATGTTGCTTGAAGAACAAAGATTATTTATGAGTGTTTCCCCTTCAACCCCGTAAGAAACTATAACACCTCTCGTTATCGAATCAATAGCCTTAAATTCCTTCGAGGATGCCATAAATGACTGTTTCATGCATAGTTTTAGAGCAGAATCCTTATTCACTCTCAGATACTCTTGCACTGATAATGCATTATCAGACAGCAAGCTAAAAAGGTTGTCCGATCTTTCGATACTACTGTTTTTACTTACTTTGTATGACATATCATCTTTGCGAGCATAGAAATAATATTGATAATACCTATTCATTGCATCAAGCGCTAAAATATCCTCATTTAAAAACAAAGGATCGCTCTTGAGCTCGTCCAGCACCCTTTCGGCAATTTTTTTGCCTTCTTTTATATCACCTAATTTATCAAGATTTTCATCTTTCGGATTAAGTACGAATACCTTTCCGAAATCGGATCTTAAACCATTTCTGTTGCAGCGTCCTGCCGCTTGAGCTATAGAATCAAGACCAGCCATATAACGAATTACAGTTCCAAAATCTATATCCACTCCCGCCTCTATAAGCTGCGTACTGACACAAATTACCTGCCTTTCATCTTTAAGGCATTTTTTAACTTTTTCAAGAACATCCTTGCGATGTGCCGGACACATATTCGTACTCAAATGATATACTTCGGCAATGCCTCTGCCTTTTAATTCGCTATAAAGGCTAAGCGCAGCTTTTTTCGTATTCACGATAACCAATACGCTTCCGGACTCATTCAGTTGCTCAACCGTCAGGTCAGTAATTTCGACTTCTGTCCAGCCACCCGTCTTTCTCACATCCCGCACTTTGACTCGTTTAAGTTTTTGAAACAGACTTTCCGTATCATCAATCATCTGCTGATCAGGAGAAATACGAAGCGCCCTTTCAGCAGGAAGAACTTTATCAAGCAATGGCTGAGTTGCGGTGCAAAGAACTACGGTAGAACCGCAGCTTTTAATTAGAAATCTAATCGCTAAGTTAAATAAATGTACGCTTTTTACCGGCAAAGTCTGTATTTCATCAAATATTATCACCGAGTTAGCCATCTGATGGATCCGCCTTGCATTTCTTGTCCCATACCCAAAAAGCGATTCCAGGAATTGAACCATTGTCGTAAAAACAACCGGAGCGTCCCAGTTTTCAGACAACAGTCTCTGTTTCTGATTTTCTTTTTCAGGTGTCAGATTGGAATGATGCTCAAGAACTATTTCATTGCAGCTCAAAACCCCTGATTCGCACATTTCGAGGGCTTCTCTAGCTTTTTGAGCATTTTGATCTATTATCGATGTATAAGGTATTATGTATAAAATTCTATCCATGCCGTACTGTTTAGCATGATTTAAAGCGAAACGAAGGCTTGAGAAAGTCTTGCCACCGCCTGTAGGAACTGTCAGTTGATAAAGCCCTTTTGGCTTAGCTGAAAACTTCAGGCATTCATCCGAGACCTGCTGTCTTACACAATCAATAGGCGAAAGAGTATTTAAGGAACCAAGGTAATTTTCTAATCTATTACACAATATGCCCCACTCCAAATAAGCTCCTTGATTTCTCAGCCTTGCCCTTTCAGGATCTATAAAATCCGCCGTGCTTAATCTGTCAGCGTCAATCAAACAACTGAAAAGAAATCTGGTTAATAAACCGAGCTTAAATGCTAATGTCTGAAGCGAATCACCCTCCTCTTTCAACGAAGCAAAAACTTTGACAAACTCATTTAACATATGAGATTCGGTCAAAAGTTTTTCGATATTACGCCTCATACTACTGCTAAGATTCGAAAAACCTTCCGTTTTACGAGTTTGTTCATCTGATTTGTTCATTCTTCTCGTATGATTGTCGACTCCACCCGGTGTCAGGCAATCAATCAAGCCTGAGTGATGAGAAGTGATAACAATGGCTGTTATCTCAGAAAATATAACAGACAAAACACCCTTGTCCCTAAATCGTTCATTTATAATCTGCGCTCCTGACGTAGAATGATCGATTTTCTTTTTGCTCCCTTTTGCATCAATATATTCGTATTCTTCGGGATCAATATGGCCGGTTGCCGAACTGATATACCTATAAAACTCATTTGTCGCTTTACCAAGATCATGGAGCAGTCCGAGCAACACACCGCATAATTCAAGCCCAACTTTTGAAGCGAATTTACCGGCAAAGGCTGAAGTCTCAAGTAGGTGAGTATCTAATTCTTGGACTGCACCATCTCTTTCCCGGAATCTAGCTATAAATGTCTTCTGGGTTTGAAACTCTATTTTGCTGTTTAAGATTTCTTCCATTAGAACTATCATCAGCCTTAATTATAAAATTTTAAATTTTAATTTCGACCTCTTGAAACACAAAGTTTAAGTTAAATCATTCGCACACAGGCACTGAGATAACTGCGAATGGCAATAATTACTTATATATTCGATATATTATGGCATATTCCTTCTTTTTACTATATTTTATAAAAATAATCGACTAAGTAATATGCCATTATTCGTGCACCCATCGATTGATTTATTTTTGCATTATTGTATGTTATACTTTATTAAACGATTTATCGCTGTTTCTATTTTGCAATAGAAATATCCTCAGGAGGAAACAACATGCCTTTTTATGATTTTAAATGCTCGAATTGCAACACAGAATTCGAAATAATGGCTAAAATGAGCCAAAAGGAGGAGAAGTCGATTAAATGTCCGAAATGCGACAGTGTTGATTTAAGCACTGTTTATAAATCTTTTAATATCATACAAACTAAAAGCAACGACGCTCCGTCTTGTCCGCATATGTCAAGATGCGGCGGATGTATTCAATGATATCTCATAATAGCTTTATGCGCTTAAAAAATGTATAAGGAGTGTATTCCGCATGATAAAGGTTGGCATATTAACGGCAAGTGACAAGGGCTCAGCAGGAGAAAGAATCGATGAAAGCGGCAAAGTGATTATGAATGCACTTAAGCGAATTGATGCGAAGATGGCTGATTACGTCGTAGTTCCGGATGATAAAGATACGATTGCAGCAAACCTTGTTAGAATGGCTGATATTGTAGGGGTGGACCTCATCCTCACCACAGGAGGCACTGGTTTTTCGCCAAGAGATATCACACCTGAAGCTACACTTTCCGTTATCGACAGAGAAGCTCCCGGAATTCCCGAAGCTATGCGACAAAAAAGCCTTCAGATTACTCCGAAAGCGATGTTATCAAGGGCTGTTGCCGGATTGCGAGGCAAAACCCTTATAATTAACCTTCCCGGAAGTCCTAAAGCTGTGTCTGAATGCCTTGAGGTTATACTTCCCGTACTCACTCACGCCATAGAAATTCTTAGGGGTGACACAGGCGAATGCGCCAGATAAAGCATGCGGAAAACCAGCATATAAATTGGAAGGTATGATCTATTAATGAGGTTGTTCACAGCAATAGGTTTAGATCCGGATTTGCGCCGGTGTATAGGAAAAATACAATCTGAATTAAGACAGCATTGTGAGAAAGGTCACTTTACGAGAGAAGACAATTTCCATCTGACTCTTATTTTTCTGGGAGAGCGCGAGTCTTCGGAAATACCAGTAATAAAATCCGCCATGGAACTAAGTGTGCATGATTTAAAGCCCTTTACATTAAAAGTCAGTGAGCCGGGATGTTTTACGAAGGGGTCGAAAAAAATATTATGGCTTGGGTTAAACGGTGAAATTGAGAGCTTATTACATCTGTACTCCCAGCTTGAGAACAATCTTATGGCAAAAAACATCATAAATCAAAGGCAAAACTACTCCGCTCACATCACCATTGGTCGCGAGGTAGTGTTAAAAAATCCAATGACAAAGATCAAAAACAATTTGGCAATACCAGACATCGTTATACCTGTATCAAAAATATCCCTTATGGAGAGCAAAAGGGAAAATGATCGACTTGAATACCAGCCAATTTATGAAAAGAATATCGGAAATGCTCCCTCTCCATCACAACCATGAAATACTTGCCTATAAACAAAGAACCCTATTTAAAGGGTTCTTTGCTTATCTAAAATACCACAGTTGCGATATCAACTCTTGACAGTTATAGCATTTACTGACTTTGGCAGTATAGTCGCCTTGAAGCCACTTTCAGTTCTGCGCAAGTTTTCAAGCGCTTTTGGCTTTATATCTTCTGGCTTATCAAAAGTATTGTGTGCGTTCATTTTATCATCGCTTAAAACTCTACCCGACAACTCTTTTATCCCGTACTCACCGCGCAGATCTATATCTATCTCAACCTGCTTTTCAAGGTCGGAATTGCAAATTGTCAAATGAATATTTCCATTTGCATCTTTTGATGCGGAAACGCTTACTCCGGTTGAATTCTTAGACTTAGAAGAATTTTCACTTACAACCGTTGTTCTTAAAAGCTCGGCATCCTGATGGACTTTGTACATTTCAAACACATGATAAGTAGGTGTCAATATCATCTTTTCCTTATCAGTCAAAACAACAGCCTGAAGCACATTTATTGTCTGAGCGATGTTTGCCATTCGGACACGGTCGCAGTGGTTGTTGAAAATATTAAACGTAATACCTGCTACGAGAGCGTCTCTCAAAGTGTTCTGCTGATAAAGGAAACCGGGGTTTGTGTTTGGCTCTACGTTGTACCATGTACCCCATTCATCCACTATAAGTCCTACCCTCTTATTCGGATCATATTTATCCATGATTGTTGAGTGCTTTGTTATCAGCTCTTCCATAAAAAGAGATTTACTAATGGTTTTGTTCCATTCTGCTTCTGTAAAATCAGTAGCAGAACCTTTATTTTGCCAGCTGTCGCCCGGTACGGTATAATAGTGAAGGCTTAACCCGTCCATAAACCCTGCCGCCTCGCGCATTAAAACGTCAGTCCATTTATAATCGGCAACATTTGCACCGCATGCAATTTTATATATTTTATTGCTACCGTAATTACGTACATATGTCTGGTATCTGCGGTAGAGATCGGCATAAAACTCCGGTCGCATATGCCCGCCGCATCCCCAGTTTTCATTGCCAACGCCAAAGTATTTGAGCGACCATGGCTTTTTGCGTCCGTTCTTTTCACGAAGATTAGCCATCGGCGACTCGCCGTCAAAAGTTACATACTCAACCCATTCCTGCATTTCCTGGACTGTACCGCTTCCTACATTGCCGCATATGTAAGGCTCACACTCCAACTGCTCGCATAAATCAAGAAATTCATCGGTGCCGAAATGATTGTTTTCGACAACACCGCCCCAATGGGTGTTTATCATTCTTTTTCTTTCTTCTTTAGGACCTATTCCGTCCTTCCAATGATATTCATCGGCAAAACATCCCCCCGGCCAGCGAAGCACCGGTATTTTTATATTTTTTAGCGCTGCGACTACATCGTTTCTGATTCCTCGTGTATTGGGAATGGATGAATCTTCGCCTACCCAGATCCCTTCATAAATACATCGTCCTAAGTGTTCCGCAAAATGCCCGTAGATATTTTTGTTAATTGTGCCTTGTTTTACGTCTGTATCGATTATTATTTTGAACATGAAATCCATCTCCTTATCTGATATGATTGTGATTGAAAAGAGGACTATTATCACTTTAAACTGAAAATAAATCTGTCAAGCTGCGATTCATCTTTGCTTTATTAGCAGTTTATTGATATGTCCTTTCTTTTATTCTAAGTTAATCTAAAATAGTTGAGTTGCTCAAAAACATGTATAGAATAACACTACAACAATGATGTGTCAACACTTTCGCGATAATTTTAGAATTCTTGTGGCTTGCCGCACAACTCATTCACTCAGACGATGGAAACACACTAGAGCTTGCGCAAGGTCTTTACCGCCTGAAGTCGCTAATTGCTAATATACATCCCATGTGATATTATTCATATATATTGCGGAAAGTTGGAAACCTATTATGCGAGAAATCAATGATCTTAACGAAATCTATACTTTTTGCAAGGCGCTAAGTTCACCTATAAGAATCAACATTATAAAGATCCTTATGCAGAATCGGATGGTAAACTTAAATGAACTTGCTGAAAAACTCGGAGTCACCAACGGCGCTGTTACTTCACATATCAAAGCGATGCACAAAGCAGGTGTTATTGATATCGAACATAGTGCGGGCAAACGAGGTATACAGAAAAACTGTTATCTTAAAGACCATAAATTCCTTATAAACACTTCGGGCGAGTACACAAATTTCAATACATATGAAGTAGAATTACCCATAGGGAGTTACACAAGATACAATATATCCCCGACCTGCGGGCTGGCAACAAAAGCCACCTTAATAGGCGAAGTTGACGATCCCAGATTTTTTGATGATCCGCGAAGGACTGATGCAGGAATACTTTGGTATACCAAAGGCTTTGTTGAATACAGAATCCCCAATTATCTCAAGCCTTTATCTGCTCTGAAAGAGATCCAACTATCTTTCGAAATATCTTCCGAAGCTCCGGGAATATGCGATGATTGGCCAAGCGATATACACTTCTATTTGAATGAAATTCTTTTGGGCGTATGGACAAGTCCCGGTGATTTTGGCAGCGTCAAGGGCCTTTATACGCCTGATTGGTGGTTTCCCAACTGGAATCAATATGGACTACTCAAGCTTCTCACGGTAAACAATGAAGGAACTTATATAGACGGTAAAAAGATATCCGGTGTTAAAATTTCAGATTTTAACCTAAATCACAAAAGTGATATCATCTTTACGTTTGCGGTACCGGAAACTACAAGCCATGTAGGCGGAATGACACTTTTCGGCAAAGGATTTGGCAACTACAGCCAGGATATCAAAGTAAGGGTCATCTACCTCCGGTAAACACGCATTAACTTAATACTTAAACCTTAATACATTAAAGGAATGAGCAGGTATCATAACATCAAACACATCCGATTTTGCATTCGAGATCTCGAGTTCCAAAGGTACAACCGCATACGGATTATCGAACGAATTTATCATATGCAAATCCTTCCCGGAAAGACAATTGTGCTCTACCATCGAAAGATTGCCAAAAGAACGCATATCAAGACTCAAAAGATTCTTTTCACTCGAAATATTAAGACAAAAAATATTTATGACATTGTTTGTTTCATCACTGACAACGCTCATATGCAGAACCGGGGCGTCACCATACTTTGTATTTACAGTCGAAGTTTGAATAACAGGTTTCAGAACAGTTCCGCGTCCATACATCGACAGACTCTTAAAAGGATAGTAAATTGTTTGTCTTATCGCCGGTCCGTTTTCTTGAGTAAAAATAGGAGCAATTACATTAACAAGCTGAGCGAGGCAGGCAATTTTTACCCTATCAGAGTTATTTAGCAAAGTTATGCCTAATCCGCCAAAAACCAGCGCATCAAGTAAAGAATACCTATCTTCAAGAATTTCAGGATGTCTTTCCCAATCTCTATTCTTATGTTTTTGCTGATACCAAATATTCCACTCATCAAAAGATAAATGCATAGTTTTTTTGCTGCGCTTCAATGCTTTTACATAATCAGCAGTAGCTTTTACCGAATGGATAAAACTTTCCATATCAAGAAATGATGCAAGAAAATCGCTGTCATTGCCGAAATTTTCATAATACCTATGAAGAGATATGTAGTCCGCCTTTTCATATGTGTGTTCAAGAACTATTCTGTCCCATTCAGGATAGGTAGGCATCAAAGACGATGAACTGCCGCATACCACCAATTTAATCGAGTCATCCACCCATTTCATGATTTTTGCAGTTTCAAGCGCCTTTTTGCCATATTCAGCGGCATCAAGCCTGCAAATCTGCCATGGTCCATCCATTTCGTTCCCTATGCACCATGTTTTTATTGCGTGTGGTTCTTTATGTCCGTTTTTTCTCCTAAGGTCGCTCCAGTATGTACCTTCACTAAAATTACAATATTCAACCATGTATCCGGCTTCCTTAGGTGTTCCTGTACCCATATTAACAGCAGCCATAACCTCTGTTCCGGCCTTTTTACACCAATCGCTGAATTCATCAATGCCGATTTCATTATTCTCTATTGTTCTCCATGCGAGATCCAATCTCGTTGGCCTTAGTTCTTTTGGGCCTATTCCATCAGTCCAATCATAACCAGACAAGAAATTCCCGCCAGGATATCTAACCATGGCAACATTTAAATCTTTAGTAAGCTCAATTACATCGCGTCTAAAACCTTGCTCATCTGCCGTTGGGTGCTCAGGCTCGTAAATTCCAGTATAAATAGCTCTACCCAAATGCTCTATGAATGAACTAAATAGTCCATCATCGACATCGGATACCTTAAAATTTCTTTCAATATAAACCTTGGAACTTTGCATGTTTTACACTTCCTTTTCATTTAGATTTACTTAAAACATTTTATATTAGTATAATGTTATCATACCGTACATTGATCCGTCAATAATTTTGCAGCGAATTTCACATTCAAAACAGATTGACATCCTAAGATATGTGATATAAACTGTTCCTGTGTTTTTAATACGCACCCGTAGCTCAGGTGGAAAGAGCAGCGGTTTCCTAAACCGTTTGCCGGGAGTTCGAGTCTCTCCGGGTGCGCCAGAGTAACTATCAACCTCCGTTTGACAGCAAAAAAAGAAATAAGCCTCTAAACTGCCTTTAAATAGCCAGTTTGCGGCTGTAGCATCAAAATTCGGTTGGTTTTTAGGCGTTGATATAACTGAGTTCCCGATACTATCAGCATAAAAGTCATAAAACCAGAATACATTACGACTAAAAATAGTTTAAACAGCTCACTTACAACTTGATATTCCCATCTTTTAGGTTATATAATTAGTACTTCAGATAATAAATTAGTCCTAATATTATCATTGAGGGGTGGGTAAGAAATGAGAAATGTTTTTTTGAGTGAATTGATTCAGCTTTTGTGGAATAATAGTTGATAAAAATATTGATAATTTTATCTATATGACATATAATCATTTTATAAATTATTAAATTTGGAGGGAAGCGCTATGCTAAAAAGGATAGTGATTGATGATATAATGAATTCTATTATACCAATTTCAAGATTTAATAGAGGAGAAGCAAATAAGATATTTGATGAGGTGAAACAAAGCGGGTATAAGATTGTTATGAAAAACAGTACACCAGCCTGTATTCTTATCGCTCCTGAAAAATATGCGGACTTGACGGAACAACTTGAAAATTACGCATTATACATTGAGGCAGAGGAGAGAATGAAAAACGCAAAAAGCAATGATTTCATTCCGGAAAAGGCAGTAATGGAGAGGCTTGGTATTAAAGAAGAGGATCTTGAGGCCTGTGAGGTTGAAATAGACTGATGAACTGGATAATTGAATATAAGACTGAGGCTGAAAATGATCTAAAGGATTTTGATCGTTCGCAGCAAATACAGATTTTAAAGGCAATCAGAAAAGTTTCTGTTAACCCTTTGCCGCAGTCTGAAGGAGGCTTTGGGAAACCCTTGGGAAACAAAGGTAATACCAACTTAACCGGATACTTTAAGATCAAACTACTCTCACTGGGTCTAAGAGTGGTTTATGGCTTAGTCCGTCAAAGAAATGCAATGAAAATTATTGTGATTTCAATACGGGATGATGAAATTGTCTATAAGATGGCAGCTGATAGAATAAGTGAAGAAAATTAAATTTGCCGATGTATAGATTTTAAATATTTGCAAAAATGACTTGTTAATGCTGGGCATCAATGAGCGATGCTTTAGATTATATGTGGATACTCTACCAGATTCACAAAGAAGTTAGTTTTGAGGATCGTACAAAGCTATGGGAAGTTTATATTTCGGTTGATGCGCTTAATGTGCAGTTAAGCGATATAGAAAACGAGATAAACGAGTAGAATTGATAAAATAAGCTTTTTATAGCCGACAAAGACATCATCATCATCCGGCGTTTATTGTGCGTCATCGGTATCATCTACTTCCGGCACATCAGAATCATCTTCATCGCCATCCGGCGTTTCATCTGCGCCGTCGATGTTATCGTCAGCATCGTATGTTTCATCATCTTCTAAGGGTTCAATCAACTCATCAAAATCTTGAAGCGTCGGATCAGCCTGAAATGCAATCTCATACTTCTTATGCAAGTCGCTCATCCGCGCTTTAAAATCTACATCGACCGCCGTCAGTTTATCTTCTAATGCTTTGATTTTAGGATCGTTGAAAATAATTCCTCCAAATCGTTTTGTATAGGAGTAGCGGTCAGTGATAGGATATACTTCTTTTAGAGCTTATTGACTAAAGCCCAGCTCATGGTAGAACGATTCCGACAGCGATGTGCTTCATCAGCCGGCGTCAAGTAAAAACTAAAAAATGAAGGCCGGAAGAATCCGACCTCTTTTATTAGTTTTCCATTATTGATTTTCACTTTATATACCTCACAATAATTACTTTTTCTGCCATATTACCAGCTTCATCTGTGTCTGGATTTTGAGTTTTCTTGTTTAAACCCCATATTATGTCCATGTTCCCTTCTAGCTTAATGCTCTCCCGCATAGACTTATATGAGGTGGGGACGCAATGTCAACAAATAAACTGTTTGCTTTAAAAGCCGCAATATCCGAAGCCTTGGAGCTACCCGGTGAAATCACACTGAATCTGCCCAAAATTATAATGATCGGCCATAGCCGGATGCTAATAGAAAATCATAAAGGAGTCATCGAATTTACTCCCCTGAAAATACGTCTAAATTCAGGAATAGGCGTCATAAAGATCGAGGGAATAGATTTGAATTTAAAAAACATAGCGGCAGATGACATAATCGTGACAGGCAAAATCAAAACAGTTAGTTTTGTGTGACTCTAAAGTCTATTTCATCAGAGGTGAAATCTATTGTTGATAACTGATATTCGCAACTTTTTCTCAGGATATCTAATAGTAAAAATTGAAGGCTTATCCCTTGAAAGACTGATAAACACTGCCATCAGCCAAAAAATTAGGCTATGGGAAATAAATCGTCCTAACTATCAGGAATTGACAGCGCATATAAATATCCATAGCTATCGGAAATTATGCGATATAGCAATAGAACATAACTGTCGCATCAAAATTTTGGCTAAACGGGGTCTTCCATTCAAAACAAATCGACTTAAACGCAGAATAATGATTCCGGTTGGCTTTTTGTTTTTTTTGCTCTTTCTGTATGGTTTATCCTCGTTCATATGGATGGTCGATATTGAAGGAGTAGTTAACGCTGATCATCAGGCCATCCTAGATGCGCTCTCCGAAAACGGCATAAAACCAGGAGCGCTTAAAATGAATTTGGATACTCGAAATATAGGAAATAGAATTCTAAACGAAATTCCCGATCTTATTTGGATAGGTATCGAGCTTCGCGGAAGCAAAGCGATCGTAAATGTGCAGGAAACAACAAAACCTCCGGAAATGATCGATCCTTTAACACCGTTTAACATCGTCGCGAAAAGAGATGGAATAATAGAAAAAATCGTTGTATTAGACGGCGAATCGATGGTAAGCGTTGGTGATACGGTAAGAAAAGGCCAGCTTTTAGTAAGCGGGATCATACAAGATGCTATTACCGGTACTATAAGGTACACTCATGCCAGAGCTAATGTTCTCGCCAGAACATGGTACAGTGCCAAAGCATCTGTGCCGTTTAACAGATTTAAACATATCAGGACCGGAAAAAAAGTCGCGCACAATTATCTGGAATATAGGGGATTTATAATCAATTTAAGAAAAAATGCAGTAGATTTTGAATTTTATGAAATTTCAGAAGATTCCGCTACATTTTTTGGTGAAAACAGATTTCTGCCCATTAACATAGTAACAAAAGAATTTTATGAAATCGTTAGGGTACCGATTCTTGCAGAGGATTTAAAAAGTCAGGCAAAAGAGCAGGCATGGGATAACTTGCTTGAAATAATGCCCAATAATGCAAAAATAATTGACAAACAGGTCAAATACGATATGATAGAAGATAAAGAAATTATTGCGACAGTTTACGCAGAAGTGCTGGAGGATATCGCTCAATTAAGAAAAATAGAAATCAATCGGGGGGAAGTATTTATTGTCGGACAACCTATTGAGAGAAAAGACATTTACCATTGACAGGATGGATGATTTAATTGCCCTTTTTGGCAACTTTGATCAAAATATCAAAGTGATCGATGAAGAATTGGGCGTTAAAACGTTGGTTCGCGGACACGAAATAACTCTTGCAGGCAATAAGGCTCACATTGAGACCGCTTATACAGTTGTTTCAAAACTGCTCGATATGATAAGAAAAGACGGTCACATAAGCAGAAGTCAGGTAAGATACGTAATCGGCATGACTCTTGATGGTAGCGAGGATCTTCTAGATGAATTGGTATCAGATGTTGTATGCACAACTTACAGGGGCAAATACATCAAATGCAAAACTTTAGGGCAGAAAAAGTATATAAAGGCAATAACTTCAAGCGATGTAACCTTCGGCATAGGTCCCGCAGGTACCGGTAAAACATATCTGGCTGTTGCTATGGCTGTTGCGGCATTTAAAAACAAAGAAGTAAATCGCATAGTAATAACTCGACCCGCTGTTGAAGCAGGCGAAAAGCTTGGCTTTTTACCAGGCGATTTACAGACTAAAGTCGATCCTTATTTGCGTCCGTTGTATGATGCGCTGTTTGATATGATAGGGAGCGAAGCATACGCTAAAATGGTCGAACGATCCTCGATTGAAGTGGCGCCGCTTGCCTACATGAGAGGCCGTACCCTTGACGACGCTTTTATTATCCTTGATGAAGCGCAAAATACCACATCTGAGCAAATGAAAATGTTTCTGACCCGGACCGGCCTTAATTCTAAAGTAGTAGTCACGGGCGATATAACACAGATCGATCTGCCGCGGGGAAAAAGATCCGGTCTGGTAGAAGTAATCGGCATTTTGAAGGGCATTAAAGGGATAGATTTCGTATACTTAACCCATAAAGACGTTGTACGCCATGAATTAGTTATGGAAATAATAAAAGCATACGAACGATATGATCAAGACAAGCAGCCTCAAGACAATAACGAGGAGGAGAAATGAGCCGACCAGGCATAGACGCGGACAGATATTTTGTTCGATATCCTATTATCGGATCGCTCAATAATTCTTTCGTGACCAAAGTTTTGATCGCGATATTCACCTATGTTGCGATTTTTTCAATAGTGTTAACTACAATTTCCCCAAACAGATATGATTTAGAACCGGGCGATATTCCGGATATGCCGATTAGAGCTACGCGCGACATAGTCGATGAGGTCATAACGCAAGATAGGATAGACGAGGTCAGAGCCTCTGTCTTGCCGGTATATGTCCTTAAGGAGAATGTAGAAACCGAAGTTGTTGACGAAGCGAATAGAATATTTGAAGAATTTTTGCATATCCGAGAGTTAGTCAGACAAAGAACTGTAGAATCAGAAAGGCTTCCTACATCTGAATCAGAAACTCCCCCGCAGGATACTAACGTTCAGGATGGTACTAATCAGGATTCTACAACTCAGGATAACACCGGCCAAGATACTACCCAATCGCCTGAAGTTGAAAAACCACCCATATTGGACGGACTTTTTCTTAATCAATTGCGCACTCACTTAAGCATTCAACTCTCAGACGAAGAACTTCTCACATCTATAACAACAGACCAGCTGCAATTAGATGAACTGAAAAATCACATTTCCAGGGCAATATCAGATACATTGGCTTTAAGAATAAAACAGGAAAACCTTCTTGAGGCACAAAGCGCCATGAGAGAAGAAATGATGAGATTACCGCTTTCAAACGAAGTTAGGTTGCTTGGCGCAACAATCGGAGTAACTTTAATAAGACCGAACATGGTTTATGATAATGCCGCAACCGAAGCTGAAAGAACAGATGCTGCAGAAAGAGTAGAAAAAGTAATTTACAGGAAGGGGCAGTATATCGCTCAGGCAGGACAGCCGATAACGGAACACCAAATTATCCTACTAAGACAGCTTGGACTTTTGGACCAAGTCAATATTTCTCTTATAATCGGAATAGGCATCGTCCTCTTAGTGATATATATTATGGTAATCCTATACCTTTTTTACTTTGAAAAGGAATTGTGCGAACAACCTCCGCTTCTGCTCATGCTGAGCTTGATAGCATGTCTTACGTTAGGTTTGGGATATGTCACTTCCGCAATTGATCCCTATCTTGTCCCGTTTGCGGTAGGCGGCATGCTTATAGCCGTACTTTTGCATTCCCGGGCTGCAATGGTCATAAATATTGCTTTAGGCCTTTTGCTGGGACTGATGCTCGGAGGACAGCTAAACACAGCTATTATTGCAGTTGTGACGGGTATGCTTGGTATCTATATGGCCAATAAGCTGCAAAACAGAAACAGCCTGATTTGGTTAGGCGCAGGCTTAGGCTCTGCAAGCATGCTGCTCATTTGGGGTATTGAGCTTATACTTGTGGGCAACTGGTTAATCGCTCTGCAATCATCCGTTTGGGGATTAGGCAGCGGAATGCTTGCAGCGGTGCTGACGGTGGGAACGCTTCCAATCTGGGAAAACCTGTTTGGCGTTATAACTCCGGTAAGGCTCGTTGAACTTTCAAATCCGAATACTCCGCTTTTAAAGCGTATGCTGACAGAAGCTCCGGGGACATACCATCATAGTATAATAGTTGCGAACCTTGCCGAAAGCGCAGCTGATTCGATAGGCGCTAACGGACTTTTAGCAAGGGTCGGGGCATATTATCACGATGTAGGCAAATTGAAACGCCCTCACTATTTCAAGGAAAATATGATGTCTTCTGAGAATCCGCACGACAAAATCAGTCCTGCGTTAAGCACCAATATAATTACATCGCACACCAAAGAAGGCCTTGACATGGCAAAGAAGTACCATGTACCGCGTGTGCTCCACGACTTTATAACCCAGCACCACGGCACTTCTCCTGTAACATATTTTTATCATAAGGCAAAAACTACTAATGGGAAAGACGCAAAACTTGATGAATTCAGGCATAAAGGTCAAAAACCCAAAACGCCTGAGGTAGCTATAGTTATGATGGCCGATACGGTTGAAGCGGCTGTACGCGCTTTACCTGACCCGACCCCAGGTAAAGTAGAAGGTCTCATAAGAAAGCTTTTAAAGGAAAAACTCGAAGACGGACAACTCGACGAATGTCATTTGACTCTTAAGAATCTAGATTCCATCGCAAATGCGTTCACAAATGTTATTTGCGGAATTTTTCATGAAAGGGTCGAATACCCTGAAGTCAATCTAAAAGCAGAGGAAAACAAAATCGATGATCCTGGATATTAGCAATAATCAGCAAAAATTCGAAATAACTCATGAAATGGAGAGTTTCGTACGTAATTGCATTAAATCAGCCATTAAAGCTCAAAAACTTGATATTCCCATAGAGATAAGCGTTGTTCTTACCGATAACGAAGGTATACGCGATCTTAACCGGGATTATCGGGGAAAAGATGCCACCACTGATGTGCTTTCTTTTCCTCTTTACGAAAAGTGCGATGATTTGAAGCTTATGAAAGGCGATGAAGCCGTGGCTTTAGGGGATATTATAATATCGCTTGAAAAGGCTGATACCCAAGCGATCGAATACGGCCATGACTTTTTGACGGAACTGGGATTTCTCCTAATACACGGAATGCTTCATCTTTTAGGCTATGATCATGAAATAGATGAAAACAGCGAGAAACTCATGCGCAGCAAAGAAAAGTATATCATGGAACACGTAGGTTTGGTAAGGGAGGACTGGACAGGTGAATGTTAACGAACTGGTTTTTCGGGCTCAAAAAGCCAAGGAGAATGCTTATTCGCCTTACTCAGGTTTTAAAGTCGGAGCGGCTTTGCTTGATTCCTCAGGAAAAATCCATACCGGCTGCAATGTAGAAAACGTAAGTTTCGGAGCTACTAACTGCGCTGAGCGCACAGCCATTTTCAAAGCCGTATCGGATGGTATTCATGATTTCGAAGCGATAGCCATTGCCTCCGATTCAAAAGATCTAGTTTTTCCATGCGGTATATGCCGCCAAGTAATGGCTGAATTTGGAATACAAAGGATAATTGTATCCCAAGATGACGGCACTTTCGCTGAATACAGCTTAGAGGACCTGTTGCCATACGCTTTTAAGGAATTCGACTGATATGGGGGTAGTGAGCACCGAAGGTCTGGTTTTACGATATGCGGACTATAAAGAAGCTGACAGGGTTGTGGTTTTGCTGACACCTGAAATGGGCAAACTCACAGTTTCCGCAAGAGGCGCTCGAAAGCCTAAAAGTCGTCTTCTAGCGGGCGCTCAGCTTTTTTGTCATGCAGACTATCAACTTTTCCAGCTCAATGAGACTTATACAATGTCGCAAGTGGACCTTAGAGAGTCTTTTTTCAACATTAGAAACGATGTTAATAAGTTTGCTTATGCTACATACATAATGAATTTAACCGAGGAAGCTGTGTCCCCAAACGAAAAAGCGCAAAAGATATATCATCTGGTCATCGATGCTCTTACATTCCTTGCGAATAGCGAAATCAACACGCAAGATGTAGTTCATGCGTTTGAAATAAAACTAATAGACATTCTCGGCTACCGCCCGGTACTTATGAACTGCTGTTTGTGTGGTAGTTCATGCGATAACTTTAAACTGGGTTTCAGTATTGCCGACGGTGGCCTTATATGCGAGAATTGCCGGTCAAACAGTCATGTAAAACAAATGATCCATATAAGTACGGTCAAAACATTGGACCACATGCTCCAAATGGATATGCGAAGGCTCAATGTGCTCAAAGTATCGGATCCGGTACGAAGCGAGTTAGAAATTATTCTGCCCGCTTATCTTGAATATGTACTTGATAAAAAGATGAAAGCAAGGAAGATTATTGAGTATACGAGTAATTTAGAGCGTTGATTCCGGTGTCTTTAATACTTGTAAATCCCTTTATTATGTAGCATAATGGCAGTAAAGGAGTCGGGAAATATGATCAATTCACAGCAACTCAATGAAATTGTTGGTTCGATAGCTATACAAGCAAAAAGCATTTTGGGTGATTCTCTTGAACGGATTATTCTATACGGCTCGTATGCACGCATGGATCATAACTCCGAATCAGACGTCGATGTTTTGTTACTAACCGATCTGCCAGCAAGCAATCTGCGTCTGTATCGTACAAAAATCAATCATTTAGCAAGTCGCCTCTCCCTGAAATACGATATTCTAGTTTCCATCACACTAAAAGATGTTGCAACTTTCTATCGATATCAGTATGACATTCCTTTCTACTCAAATATTTTGCGTGAAGGGGTAGAATATCATGCTTGATGACAATAGAATCAACTTGGCAAAGTATCGACTAGAACGAGCTTTACAGTGTTTAGAGTCTGCTGATGCGCTTTTGAGTATCGAAGACTTCAAAGGTGCCGCAAATCGCTCATATTATGCCATATTTCACGCTATGCGTACAATATTTGCTTTGGATGGACTGGATTTCAAGAAGCATTCCGGATTAATTTCGGAATTCCGCAAGCGTTATATTAAATCCGGACTTTTGAGTGAAAAGCTGTCTGACATCATTAATGAGCTTTTTCAGGTTCGAATTGATAGTGATTACGATGATTTTTATCTCATTTCGCATGATGAGGTAAAAGAGCAGATTCAAAATGCATATGATTTTATAAAGAGTATTCGCGGTTATTTACACACGCAATTGCCTTCAGCTTTTTGATGATAGTGTTGTTCAACCGCAACCAAGGCTTACAAAATGATTTACGATATGATTAAATTTAACCGATAGGATTATCGATGAGGAGGATTTCACATGCCTGATATTTACTATGTAAACGGTCGTTTCACTGATCCTGAAAATGCAGTTGTGTCCGTTGAGGACAGAGGGTTTTTGTTTGGAGACGGTGTATATGAGGTGCTAAGAGCGTATGGCCGTCACATATTCCGCATCGATGAACATTTAGACAGACTTTCCCGAAGTCTTAATGCGATAAACATCAACTTTCTGGCATTTTCGGAATTGAAGAACTTAAGCTATGAAGCATTGAAGAGAAGCGGATATGACGACGCTCTTATCTACATTCAAATAACACGCGGCGTTGCAAAAAGATCTCATGTTCCGCCAAAAGATATGCACCCAACAGTTGTGATAATAGTTTATAAGACTCCTGTTTTGCCTGTGGATCTATTTATAAAAGGCGCAAAAGCAATACTTTATCCCGATATAAGATGGGCGAAGTGCTATATAAAGAGTTTACAGCTTTTGCCAAACACGCTCGCTCTTTCACAGGCAAGCGCTGAATCATCCATAGAGGCGATAATGCACAGAAACGGTATAGTGACAGAATGCGGCAGCAGCAATGTGTTCATCGTCAAGGATAAACAAGTAAAAACTCACCCCGCCGATGAAACTATCCTGCATGGGGTGAGTCGGAAGACGGTGCTCGAAATCCTTCAAAATCAAGGTATGACAGTATCGGAAAATGAATTCACCATCGAAGAATTATTGGAATCCGATGAGGTTTTTATAACCAATACGCTGGTTGAAGTTATGCCCATAACACAAATAGACGACAAGCCTGTCTCAGACGGGAATCCGGGACAAATAACCTTGATGCTTATGGAGGAATGGACCAACCAGCGGGACGTTTTGTTTGGCAGGTCTAAAGCTTAACTAGTTTTTATTTTGCAGAAACCTACTTTTGTAATACAATCTATCTTCAATAAAAACTTGATACATGCTTGAGATCTGTCCCATCGATGGAACCGTCCCCATTATTGCTTAATTTTTTCGGAGACTTGTTCACTAGTCGTTCCGCGCGGAAGCCTTACAAAGAATCTGATCTGTATCGTCGTTTCGTCTTGTGACGACATTTTAATGCTCTGAATTTGAATACCCATGTGTTTCATGATATCGATCATCTTGGCGATTTGTGAAGATTCATCGCTTTTATCGACAACAGCTTCAATAACTTTAGTTCTCTCAGAAAGAAACGTTTCAGCCTTTTTAAGTATCATAAGCGTAGCGAAAACCATAAAAGACGCCCCGATCGACAGCTCATACAAACCAGCCCCCACGGCAAGCCCAACACATGCCACCACCCAAAGGCTCGCTGCGGTAGTAAGCCCTCTTACCTGTGAACCATCTTTTATAATGGTGCCTGCGCCTAAAAATCCTATACCGCTTATTACCTGAGCTCCTAATCGTAATGGATCAAGTACTGCTATACCTTGATAAGCGTCAAAAACATTCTTTGATGTAATCATTACCAGCGCTGCGCCCATACATACGAGAGTGTGAGTTCGAAAGCCCGCCGGACTATTGGTCACTTCCCTTTCAATCCCGATTAACCCGCCAAGCAGCATTGCCAGAAAAAGTTTGAGGAGATCTTCCCAAATCACAAAATCACATCCTAACTTTAAAAATCTTGTTTTGAACTTTAACCGTATTGCAATGATAACATATATGATGTTATATGTAAATTTGCTAAGTTTAATATGCTTAAGAGTTCTTTTTTTAACTTCCCATCTAATTGCAATGCAAAGGCTTGAAACTTATCCAGTTCGTTCGATTTTTACGTAAATATCGGCTCCGAATGAAATAGCTCCAGTACTCGCAACGATGTTAATCCCCGGACTACACCACAAAGATTCTGCCCAGCCTAGCTTACATAATTATACACTAAACATATTTAATCAGATCAAAGCTATCCATTCACCGTTTTTACGCGCTGACTTATGTTCGGCATGCGCTATTTCGATTGTTTTCTTTGTGCTCTCAGGCATTACGGTTATGCACGGTTTATCATTTAAAACACAATCTATAAAGTATTTTATCTCTCGATAATAGCCGTCTTCTCCATCGCAATCATCGGCTGTGTACATTTTTCCACCGAGTGGATATACATTGGTTACTCCATCTTCAAATGCAACCAGTCCTCGTTCGAAATTAGCACGATAAGTCATTTTGAAAGGCGCCCCGTTACCATTTTGCGTCCAGTCATCCTGTGTATTGACGACAAAGCCGCCGTATCGGTAGTTCGATGAAAGTGCATCAAAACCTGCTCCCGGAATAACATTTATGCCAATTGTCGATACTGCTTCTGGAGTTCCGAAAAGCCAGTTAACTATGTCAACATCGTGTATATGTTGGTCAAGCAGACAGCCTCCCGAGCGTACTTCGTCGAGTAACCAGTTCTGATGTGACCATATGGGAGTGGCACCTCCGCGATAAAAGTAGCAACATACCGGTTTGCCTAATTCGTTTGTTTCAACTATGCGTTTTAATGTTTCATAAGCCGGCCAAAAACGTAAGCATTGTGCTATCATCAGTTTTTTATTGTTTGAAGTGGCGGCATCTATCATCATTTGGCATTGCATAGGATTTATAGCCATAGGTTTTTCGCATAGCACATGTAAACCTGCATTGAGTGCTTTTATAGTGTAATGGCTATGCAGGTAAGTGGGTAATGCTATATCAATAAAATCGAGTCTTTCATTTGAGAGCATCTCGTCAAAATCGGTGTAAAGGCTGAATTTTTCCGTTTTGATGTCTGATTGTCCCAATTCTCCCAAATTACCGCCACTAAACCCGGATGTAAGTTTCTTCTTGTCTATATCGCATAGTGCAACGAGCTCAATGGGTGCATTTTCTTCCATTAACTTAATGTATTGTTCCACATGGACACGACCGATAAAACCTATTCCGACTACTGCAACTCTTAACATTTGATTACCTCCGTTAGATTAAGAATTATACAAAATTGATTATCCTTTGCAACGCATCGGCCGTATGAGCGATAACGACATCTCCTTTGCCGGTAAACCCGTTCATTTCGGCCGTCAGAAATCCATCGTAGCCTATATACTTTAGTTCTTTGATAACAGCAGCAAAGTCTACATTACCACATAAAAGGCTTACAAAGCCGTTTATATTGCCTACAGCTGAGGAAAAATCTTTAATATGCACACAAGCTATGCGTTTGCCGAGAATATGTACCCAATGTTCAGGGTATCCGGTCAATATCACATTCCCTGTATCAAAATACGCACGTACCCATTCCGAACCGATTTTATCGATAAAATCTCGCATTTCAAGAGGCGAAAGTAAGAATTTGTTCCAAACATTTTCCAGAGCTATTATTACTTTAACGCGTTCGGCCTCTTTTGCAAGCTCAGTTAAAGCTTCCAAAGCTCGTTCATAAGCTAGATCATATCGAACTGTTTTGCAGTCCGGAATAAAATCAGCTCCGACACAGCCGGGAACTACGAGAATTGCACCAACCCCAAGCAAATTGGCTGCATGTAGTTGGAATTTTACAGTCTGTTTTGCTCTTTTACGGACTTCCTCTTCATCGGAGGTTATTGGAGTTTCCCAATAAAGGCCTGTCGCTAGCGAGGAGATCTCAATGCCGATTTTTTCTGCCATTTTGCGGATCGCAATAATGTCCGAATCAGAGCTTTGCAGTGAAAGCGGCCCGGACTTGTCAAGTGAAAGCTCTATGCCCTCATACCCGTAAAATTTCGCCATTTGCATTGCCTGTTCAATAGTGGTGCCTGCCGGAAACGACCAGATGTTGATTGCTCTTTTCAATCCAATCCCTCCTTAAGTTATAAGTATGGCTTAATGTAACGACCAACCAGGGGGACGTTTTGTTTGGCAGATCTGTCCCATCGATGGAACCGTCCCCAATATTAGAGGTCTGGGTGGGTTAATACTATCTTTTTGTTCTCAAGTTCCACCTTGATTTTATTCTTTCCTTTTAGACCAATCAAATCTAGGTATTCTTTGGGTATCTGCAACCGCCCTGCTTTATCGAGTACTGCAAGTTCAACATGTGACTCTTCGTTTTGCTCCCCGTTTGAGGGTATTTGGCTTCCCAGCTTAAGCATTTCTTCGGCATAAGCTTTCTTGCGTATAAATTCGCTGCTGGTGCGACCGTCTCTTATAGCTACCACCCGATCAACTTTTCTATTGAGTTGGCGATCATGTGTCACTATTACCACAGTCACTCCAAATGATTTATTGGATTCCCTGAACACATCCAAAATATGTTCGGCAGTTTTTGAATCCACCGACCCAGTTGGTTCATCAGCTAAAAGCAGTTTTGGTTTATTTGCTAGAGCAATAGCTATCGCCACACGTTGCTGTTCGCCTCCTGAAAGTTGGCTAAGCTTATTCCTGCGTCTGTGAGATAACCCAACAACATCAATCAATTCTTTTGCTCTATCCCGTTTGGCTCTCCCTGTTAGCAACATAGGTAATTCCACATTCTCCAAAGCTGTAAGGTATGGTATGAGGTTTCTTGCGTTGTTTTGCCAAACGAATCCTACTGTTTCCCGTTTATACTTAACTAGAGCCTGATCGGATAATTTTAAAAGATCTTTTCCATCAACCAGAAGCGTTCCTGCGGATGGTCTGTCAAGACCTCCTAGCATATTGAGAAGCGTTGATTTGCCGCTCCCACTGTTGCCTATAATTGCCATGATCTCTTGATCTTCAACGATCAGATCAAGTCCTTGAAGTGCAACAACCTCAAGATCCGCAGTTTTATAAATCTTAACTAAATTCTCGCAAAAGATCATGTCATACCTTCTTCCTTTACTGAAATGTCATTCTATGGATACAACCTGTCCATCTTCAAGACTATAGACCATATCGGCTATTTCCATCATGTTGATGTCGTGCGTAGCCACAACCACAGTCAGTCCTTCATCTTCAACCAAACTTTTAAAAACCTTCATAACCTGAAGCCCCATATGTGTATCGAGCTCCGCTGTAGGCTCATCCGCAAACACTACTTTAGGCTTATGAGCAATTGCCCGGGCAATTGCGACACGCTGCTGCTCGCCTCCTGAGAGCTCATGCGAGCGATGATGCATCCTTTTTTTTAAACCGACTATACTCAAACACTCTTCGGCTCTCTTTTTTCTTTCTTTAGGGTCAAATCCTGCAATCCTTAAGCCAAAGTCAACATTCTCATAAGCGGACATAAGCGGCATCAGTGCAACTGATTGAAATACAAAACCCATTTGATGCCGCCTTAATAAATCTCTCCTGCTTTCTGCCAGATGCGTTATCTCAACGGTATCAAAAAATATTTTCCCGCTGCTTGGTTTGTCCAGCGCCCCTAAAAGATTAAGTAACGTGGTTTTTCCTGAACCCGAACGCCCTCTTAGAATGGTTAAGGTTTTGGAATTAATCTTTACGGATACATCCTTCAAAGCATGAACGATCTCTTTACCGGATTGAAATTGACGGCAGACATTTTCGCTTATAAGACATTCAGACATCGTACAACCCCCACATCAAATTTGCTATTATCATTAATCCTCAACAAGCTTAAGCGCTTTATAAACCTTGAGATTAAATAAATGAAGCCCTAATAAGCCTAATACAATCAACAACGCTACTGACAAAGCCGCGAAAATGCTGTGAATGTCTTGCGGATTCACAAGCACACGAATATGAATCTGGATGTATGATAGATTCCCAACAATCAGCATAGGTTCCTGTTCAAGAGAATCATTATTCGTTATAGAATTAAATGTAGGCCAATACTCTACGATACCCACTACCGTAAAAGTCACTTACTTTGTTCCTGGCCAGGAAATCCTGATTTGCTCACCGACTCTCACATTGCCGTTTCGAGCTAAAGTTTCAGAAATCAGGATAGAACCGGGTGAAAAAGTTAGCAAATTCAAATCGAACCCTTAGGTCATTTGCGGTCAATACATCGGTTCTCTCTGTTAAAAACTATTGCCGCATGTGAAACTCCTGACAGTCGTGTAAACGGAGCGAAGGGTGGCTCTGTGTATCTTATACGCCTTAAATCATCAATATCATCAGCAGGTTCATCCAGACGAGCATCGAATCTTGAATCAGGAGCTTGTATCGGCGCATCGCTTAACCATAAGGGAGTAACCACCATATCAGCGCCAACATTATACCATATTCTATCCATATAGTTTTGATTAATTGTTCTTGCTGATTTGACACTAAAAATACCTACCGATACGGTCATTGCTGACAATAACATTATAAGATGATAGCGTCCATTAGATCTGGCAACCTGAATCAGCGAACATAAGCATAAGGCTTCCAAAGATATTTACCTGACATAAAAACTGTTCTCATCAGCAATGGATACACCCTCAGATGAAATCAATATTCCGGTTGCATGCACCAAACGATAAAAGAAATACAATCCATTCTGTTTACAAATGTCGATAAATCCCAATAAATCCGATTCGGGTCGCGTCTGTCCGGTTAAGTCTATATTCCCCTCAATAGTTTCATGACATAACCAAGGAACGTAAGAAGCTACCGTATTTAATCCCGCATCTTTAAGTTTGTTAATCCGATCCTGCCAATCTTCCCTCTTAAGGCGAAAATAGTGGATTTCTCCGCACATTATCATAACCGGTTTATCATGGATTAAAATCTATTTGTTTTTGATCGTTACCATTTGAAATTCTCCTTCTCAAGTCATGCGCCATGATTTCTATAACGCACTTGCTGCAAAATTAAGCAGTTAAAACCTCACTCAATTGCCTGATACCGCATTTTTCCATTCCCTGCTTAACATACTTATTTTTCATAAACACATCCCATATTAATCCGGATCTATGATTTTCTATCATAAGAAGCGAAATTCCTTTGTCGATCCCTATAAAGTCGTTCCCGAACCAAGCCGGAGAAACGTCAAGATTAAAAGCGTCTTTAAAGCCATATTCCCCCCAACATTGCGGAAAACAGGAATAGTATAGTTCAAGGGTTTCAATGCATTCTTTGGGCATAAAAACAACCGAACCGGCAGCTCCATATGGGGGAACAGTACCATCTGTATAGTGCTTTCTTAAATGCACACCGGAAGGAAGCGTACCATAATCTCCAATATACCCTTTAGGTCCGTCGCATGCGGATAATCCCCATCCGCCTGCTCCATATGTTTTCGATGAATCATTATTATCAAGACAATACTGTCGATTTGCCTTTACAGCTTCAATCGAATTTACATACCAATCGATACCGCTTCTGTCTGCGGTATTTCTCAAATCAAACCAAGCGTGGCTGAATTGATAAGTAAACAGCGAGCCTACCGGCGTATATACAAACGATGAGCCCGAGCCATATGCATCATGATGTCTTTCAAATTTATACATGAGTTCTCCTGATGTGGGAAATTTAGGAGATCCTGCCCCTAGAAAATACATCATAAGCTGCTCTGCATAAAAATCCCAACTTCCGAAATGTCCCTCCTCCGGAAGATAACCCATATAAAACAATGAAGTCTTTCTATCCACATACCAGTCCCATTCGACACGTAAGTAAATTTTCTCGGCAAGTTCTTTTATATCGTTCCCGAAATATTCTCCTACCGTGAGTACTCCACAGATCAAAATGGCAGTATCGATTACTGAAACTTCCGAATTCCGAAATCTTGTTCCGCTGTCAACATCAATGAAATGAAAATAAAACCCATGTATAGTTTCAAGCTTTAACAAAGTCTCAAGTGTTCCATATGCGCGTTCGTAGGCCTTCTCATGACTGATCCAACCTCTGTGACAGCCGATAACCAATGCTGACAAACCAAATCCTACCGATGCTATACTTGCCACTTGGGGAGAGCCCGGCGCTCTGTCCCTTATAAGCCCAAAACCAGCGCTCTTAGGATTCCAATTCGCTTCATTACAAAAAAAATCGAAGCATCCTTTACTTTCCATCTCCAAAATATCAAATACCCTCACCTTATTACCCCCCCCCTGTATTATGTTAACTTATATTTTACACATTCTCATTCATATACGCAATCACCAACTTTATTCATATTTATAACCCGAGACATTTTTTACGAGGAATAGCCTAACACTACCCTGACCTCATGTGTTTTCCCGTCTGCGTAATCAGGAACCACATTCCCGTCTATCATCTCACCGTCAACAAATATAGACCTGATTCCCTTACCTGCATGAGCT
>Ga0209316_100084_pt1 | contig 36143 bp, 30 predicted proteins | sample 3C3metaG_FD_184150 | JGI IMG/M metagenome (GOLD analysis project Ga0209316, IMG submission 184150) | Freshwater bacterial and archeal communities from Indian Creek, Illinois, USA - 3C3 metaG (SPAdes) (version 3) | ecosystem: Environmental > Aquatic > Freshwater > Unclassified | place: USA: Indian... | reverse complement strand
CAAAGGCTTTGGGTTGCGATAGTTTTAAGGGCTTCGTGAAACAACAACATGAAACACGAAGCCTGAAAAACACCACGAACCCTATGAGTTCTGCGATTTTTTATCAAAGAAATTAACCAAACTCAAGGAATAAGATGTTCTTATTTTGCTCAGCATATACTTAACTACAGGCAATCGGAAACATGTCGGAATTGGGATCCGAAAGCTGAAACCAAAACCTCACGCAGTACACCCTACCTAATTGAGCAACATGGATAGCCTCAATCTGAGGGTGAAATTATCTGCAAACCCCGGGAAGGAATATGCACCATACCGGTACAAAAACTCCAGTCCAAGACCTGCAATTCCGGTTGTCAAAAGGTTTTCCAGTGCTATTCCCGACTCAATAAAGCCTTTGTTCATTTGCCTGAAAGGAGCATAGAGGTGAAATTCCGGATTCGACAATTCTCCAATAGCAATGTTGGTAAGAAACAGCAAGTGTGGTGAAAACCTGCTTCCTCCCCATAACCGGTTTCTGAAATTGTGCGCAAAAAACACCATAGCGTATCGGTTAGAAGCAAACTCGTTGATGCGCATGGTAGAAAAGGAAAATGGGGTTGAGATGGCAAATCTTCTAAAGGAGGCCGGAGCTGTAAAAAGTTTTGTCCACGGAACATTTGAGGATACATAACCCAATTGCAGCTTCCAATGCTGACTCCCCAGACCAGGAACAGAATAATGGGTTGTAATCCGAGCCTCGGCCCTCCAGTATGGCTTCTGTGAATTATCCAAAAATGAAATTCCTCTTCCCAAATTCAGGTGCAATATGGGGCCCCGGCCTTCGATAGTGAGCATTCTTGTAGGTGTTCTGATGAATTGTTCGCCGAAACCTATTCGGGCTCTAATGCCCACTTCAGCGAAGCGAAAATTGTTGTAGCCCTGATGCAAGTCGTTGAGCCTGAACAAATACCCGGTTGTAACACTAGTAGATTCATGGCTTATATAAGTCTGCAGCCAAAGAAAATTTCTTAGTGCCCGTGTCTGTACCCATGCAGTATGGGATTTCAGCAGGTCTTGGTTGGTTAAAAAATAAGACCTGAGCGCATCCGGGCTGAGGAGGGTGGGGGGGGTTAGAAAGATGGACCCTCCCGGTTCGGCAAAATCGCTTTGAAAATTGTATCCGGCCCTAGTCCTATGGCGGTTCCATAGCAGCACTGAAGCTCCAACACCGTAGGTGAGGCTTTGATTGCGCAGGCCATACGAAACATTTCCCTGAAGGCTGAAATGGCGGGAAAAATCATCGTTTGTGCTGATGTCGAGGCCGGGTATCAGCCCTCGTACATCGTTGTGGCGCAAAAAATGCAGTATTCCGAAATCCACAAACCCCGCTCTCACGCGCCCCCTAATCAAAGCGCCTGTACGGTCGAAAACCCGGTCCCAGTTATTTGCCTTTCCCAGGCTGTCCAAAAAGACGAAGGTTGTGAGTTTGCGCCTGGAAAGGGTGTCGGGCCGGTAATTTTGCAGGATTGCAGGTCCACCTCTCATATCCGAAGCAAAATCAAGATGGTATGGTCCGAAATCTCTTTGAGTCAGGGGCGGGTTTATCCTAATGTTCTGGATGTGCGAATTTCCTTCTGCGTAAATGAGGATGGGCTCCTCCAAAAACACCTCGGTCTCGAATCTAAAATGGAGTTTGTAAGGGAACCACTGTGACCCATCAACCAGCCGCTGATTTTGTGTAATGGAAAAATGCAACAGACCCGTTTGATGGGTAGGCTTGGCCTGAAAGCTTTTCACAGCCCATCTGTTTGAAGTGATGTGCATAACTCCGGAGAGAGCCGAAAAGTTTCTTCCCTGCATAGGTTCAAAACGGATTACAAAAACCGAATCGGCTCCATTGATTTCTGTTTGAAGTAGTTGGTAGGAATAATTGTTGCGCCCTTCGCGGCTTATGGGACTAACAAACGACCTCCCTGCAATGGAAAACGGACTTTCGTAAACGGAAAATGATTGAAACAGGGATGCCAAAAACGAAAACTCAGGATTCTGAAAACCCGAAATACGGTTAGCCACAACTGTCTCATTCGTTCTGGTGGGGTACAAAAATTTTTTGTTCGACACCGATTCTGAAACCATAAAATGTCTGGATTCTAAAAATTCCTGCCTCCTTAATTGTGCACTGTCGCCAGGAGATGGTGGCGAGGCAGGTTCAAGAGCCGTCTGCAGCCGGCTTGAAACTACAAATCTGGTGTATGCCGTGTATGTGAACGACTGTAAACTCTTTGGGTTGTTCCTTTGCTTTGCAGCTATAGCATTGTCAATTATTCTCAGTGCAGGGTTCAATCCAGGCCTGATAAGAGCCTCCATAAGGTAGTAGGGTCGTTGGTTCAGTGCAATCAGTTGCAAAGCCCTGGAGGGGTCAACCCTATACTCTAAAGTTTCAAAGCCCACATGGGTTATCCGTAGCAGATCAATAGGCCTGGTGTAAGTGATGTTGAACGAGCCGTCAGTTCCTGTAACCGTTCCGTGTCTGGTGTTAACGATGGTGATATTTGCGCGGGGGAGAGGCTCTCCGGTTTGTTGGTTTATCACCACGCCCTGCACAAGATAGGGCTCGGCATGCAAAACCAGTGGGCACATTATTAATGCAATTGCCAAAAATGCCTGCATAATGCAAAATGGAACCTGCCTTAAATTCATAGAAATCGGGAGGTATAACCGGGTTTGGTTGATTTTGAATTCATTCAAGTAAAGATAGTAAAATAGGATTATTAAATTTCAGTATTCAATTGCCCTGCAAAATGTCTGATTTTCTCAAGTGCAATTCATCTGTGCTCTATAAAAGGCTGACAATTATTACCATTTTTTGCTCAAGAATCAAATTTTCGGGATCATAGGTTTTATAATTCCAGCAAAAAATGTAATTTTGCACCAGCATTGCTATTATTAAGGACCTTTGGAAGACACAGCCGACCCGTACCAGGAACTCTTACCCGATTTGCTCTTTTTTATTTTTTCGGATGGCTTAGCAGCCATTCCTCTATTGTTGTTTTTTGGAGCAATGTTGTTTTTCTCTGCATTTATTTCAGCATCTGAATCCGCAATTTTTTCTACAAACCGCATCCGGATTGAAGATTTATCCCGCAAGAGCCATTCATCAAAACTGCTTCTGCAACTTCTGGATTCCCCGCAAAAACTGCTCGCAAGCCTTATGATAATCAACATCTTTGTCAATCTAATCATTGTAATTATCTGGCCGGCAGTGTTGTTTTATTTTTTTCCGGAAAGCTACCCTGCCTGGTTTACTGTACAACTTATCAGTGGAGTATTTGTGGTGTTAATTTTTGGGGAAATCCTTCCTCGTAGAGTTGGTATGAAATTTGGGTTACAATTATCATTATATATGGCCAAACCATTGACTTTTCTCAGCCGAATCCTGCATCCCATTACTGTGCTGTTTGTGCCCAAGCCGACTGCTACGGGTGACAGGTTTTTTCAAAGTAATACAGAGCAAGAAGTTCTGCCTAATGCCTTTCAGAACGGCACTATGAAGGAGACCGCAAGCCAGCAAACCAGCATCCTGCGCGGAATAGTAAGATTTGGAAATATCTCTGCCAGGGAGGTTATGCGCTCCAGGTTGGATGTAGTTGCCTTGGAGATTGACACTCCCTTTCAAAAAATGCTCCAGACAGTTATGGAGGCAGGTTACAGCCGCATACCGGTGTATCGGGAAAGTTTCGACAATATTGAAGGAATTCTGTACATCAAGGATTTGTTGCCTTATTTAGGCAAGGAAGAAGATTTTGAGTGGGCAAAGTTTATCAGGCCCTGTGTTTTTGTGCCAGAAAGCAAGAAAATCAACAATCTGCTGAAAGAATTTCAAGCAAAGAAAATCCACATGGCTGTCGTGGTGGATGAATACGGGGGAGTTTCGGGCATTGTTACCCTGGAGGACATTCTGGAGGAGATTGTAGGGGAAATCAATGATGAATTCGACACGGAAGAGAGTTTCTATACCCGAATTGATTCCCAAACCTTTGTATTTGAGGGTAAAACACAGTTGAAGGATTTTTGTCAGGTTACAGGATGCAACATGGAGGTGTTTGACGACCTGAAAGGGGAGGCCGATACCCTTGCTGGTTTGATTTTAGAGCAAAGTCAGGAACTTCCTGCTGTAGGCGAACGGTTTTATTTTCATAAATTTGAGATGCAGGTCGAAGGCGTTGACAACCGCAGGATAAAGAAGATTCGGGTTGTCTTTTCCCCGACAGTATCAAAACAGCACTCTTAATCGTTCCAAAATGAAGTACCTACTGCTTGTTAGCCTGGTTATTCTTTCTGTTTCCTGTAGAAACAACTATAGCCCCAAACCCCGCGGTTATTTCCGGATAGACCTTCCCACTAAAGAGTTTGAAGCGTTCCCGTATGCCTTTCCTTATTCTTTCGAAGTTCCGGTGTATGGAGACTTTATTCCGGATACCCGTGCCCTTTCACAGCCTTATTGGGCCAATATTGCATTTCCGGATTTTAATGCTTATCTGCACTTAACCTACAAATCCATAAGAAGCCGCCAGCATCTGGAATCGTTGCTGGGTGATGCCCATACCTTTGTGAGCCGGCATATCCCCAAGGCCTCGGGAATAGAAACGGAATTGATTATTGACCCACACAGGAGAGTCTTTGGGCAGCTATTCTATATAAAAGGACAGGATGTTGCTTCATCCGTTCAGTTTTTTGTAACCGACAGTGTGGAAAACTTCCTCAGAGGCTCATTGTACTTCAATGTTGTACCCAACAACGACTCCCTAGCTCCGGTGATTGAGTTTTTGCGACAGGATGTGCAGCACCTGATTCATACACTGCGGTGGGAATAGAGTTTCCCGACCTTAGTAAAACAAATTTGGAAAGGGTGGTTCCTGTCAGGCTGTTGTTTGCCAGGCCTTTTATGGTCAGTGCTGAGGACTGCTCGCCCACAGTACCTCCCATAGAGGCAACGAGCGGCATAAATAATGCCATTACGGGGTTTATCTGTATATGATCTTCTTATATGGTCACTACTTTCGAGCATAATATACCCCCAAAAAGCGCTATAACAAGCCAGAACAATATTCCCTGGGTTATTTTCCAAACTTTATCGGTTGCTTCAATATCCTGCGAGATTCCTGACATTAACTGAGCCTTTCCGGATAGCTAAAACCGAGATCACATCGGGGTTGTAAATTTTTTCAACAAGGTCGCGTGGTGAGGCGATCAGCAATTTTTCGCGAGACAACAGTCCGAAGTTGAATAAAGAGATAGCAGCCGCTCTCGCACATCGTCCTCAAGTTCCATGAGAACATCGGTGGCTTCCTCCTTATTGAGTAGCGATGAGATATAACGCGCCTTTGCGGGCGACAGTTCGTCCATCACCCCGGCAATATCGGCAGCGTACAAATCATTTATTACCCTCAGCAGAAAATCATCATTATGTTCTTTAATGGCTGCCTTTGCTTTTTCTATAGCGAGGTGCTTATAGTTTTCAGCCATGTTCCCTCCTGATTTTCTGGGATGGTGAAAGGTATTCTAAAGAATTCATCTCAGGGCTAATGTTTGCCAGCAGCATGTTGTGTGCGGTGCTGATCTCCACATAGCTGGGCCCCGATTTTCGGCCGAAGTTTCCGGCCATCACTACAATTAGGTCTTCAGGAAGTATTTCGTTTTGTTCGATAAGGCGGGCGAGGGTTGCTCTTGTGAACTCTTTTTTCGAAATCCGCACTTCCATAAAGTCTGCATAGACCCCGTAATTTAGGGCCAGTTCTCTTACTACCCGCGCATCGTAGCATTGGGAGTATATGGGAGTTTTCCCTCTGAATGCCGATAGATATCTTGCCGTTTTGCCTGTGTCGGTATCTGTAATAATGGCTTTTACATTCAGTTTCTCGGTTGAGTTGACAGCAGTCTGAGATAAGTAAACCGAAATGCTGTTGTCATGTGGCAGCACATTGCGGTCGAGATGAAAAGGTTTGCTGAGTTCGGCCTCTCTTGCTGTCTTGGTCATGATTTTCACGGCCTCTACCGGGTAGTTGCCAAATGCCGTTTCGCCACTGAGCATGATGGCATCAGCACCAGAAAAGATTGCAGTGGCAATATCGCTTACCTCGGCGCGTGTGGGCCTTGGATTGTGTATCATCGAATGCAGCATTTGAGTCGCTACAATTACCGCCTTCTTATTGGTAATACATTTTTTGATCAGTTGGGCCTGAATACCTGGGATGCGCTCGGCCGGCACTTCAATGGCCAGATCGCCACGGGCTACCATAATGCCGTAAACATGCGGAAGTATCTGGTCAATGTTGTCAATGCCCTGTTGGTTTTCAATCTTGGCGATGATTTTCATCGGGCTGTTGTGCAGGTTCAGAATTTTCTGAATGTCGTGCACATCCTCGGCATTCCTAACAAATGAGTGGGCTATGAAATCCACATTATGCTGTATCCCGAATTCGATGAATTCCCGGTCTTTTTCAGTGAGTGATGGGAGGTCAATGACAGTGCCCGGCAGATTGATGCTTTTTCGGCTTTTTATGATTCCCGGATTGCACACCTTGCCCAAAAGATAGTCAGTATGCTTTTCCACAACCTCTATTTCAATCTCTCCGTCATCAATCATGATCATACTGCCTACATGGAGCAGGTCGGCAATTTTTTCATAGTCTAAGTAGAGGGTGTTGCCTTCAGATGGAGCACCTTGCTGCCCTTTTATAGTTAGTGTCTGGCCGGTAGAAACCTCAAGCTTGTTTGGCGATGCATTGGTTCTGATCTCGGGTCCTTTGGTGTCGAGCATTATTGCAATGCGATCAGAGACTTTTCTGACATTTTGAAGCAAAACAGCGGTCTGTTCAGGTGTTTGATGTGCAGTGTTAATTCTTACAACATTCATGCCTGCATTAAAAAGTGCTTGCAGAAAGTCCGGCTCGCAGCGTATATCTGATATTGTTGCAACAATTTTTGTCAGTTTCTCCATGGTTATTATTTTGCTGCAAAATTAGCTTTTTGTATGCAAATGCTTCTAATAATTGCAAAGTTATTACGGTTGCTGCTTTATGGGATTTAGTTCTTCAAAGTAAAAATCCCGGTTTGGTACATCGAAAGCCATGCTTGTAACCTGCATCCGGTTGTTGATGTTAAACTGCAGTGTCCCGAATCCGAACCAGGCCTGGGTTTCGTCCCAGCGGATTTCCCATGTGTTATAATGCCAGTGGTGGAGACTGGCCGAAAGTCCCGGCGAGTGCTCGAATTCCAGCCTGAGGTTGCCATCATCGGCAAGTTTTACATAAATGTTTCCATAAATCGCCGATTTGTAGGTGCCCGCAAAACTTTCCAGTGGAAGCCAGGGTTGCGTATTGTGTATGCGTGCATTGCGGATAGCTGTTATCCTTTCGTCTTCCTGAAATTCGCGCTGCGCTGCAGGAAGTCTTAATACCGACCAGTCGCGGGGCGACTTGCCCAGCAATGTCTCCAAAGTAAAATTGGTAATGGGTCCGATTGGGCTTTTTGCTCCATTTGTAAGAACAATAACCCCAATTCTATCTTTTAAAAGCATGCGAACCTCCGAAATCATGCCGTCGTAAGCTCCTGTGTGCCCTGCAATAAACCGACCATGATAGTCTGCTATTCCCCATCCCAAAGCATAAGCCCTGAAATTGCGGTCGAAATCGTTGTTGCGGGTGTGATCTACCACAAAGTTGTTGTGGGGGGTAAAAATCCGGTTGAACTGGGTGGCTGAAAGCAGTGTGTCGCCATTCCATACGCCCCGGTTCATGTTAAAAATCATCCACTTGGCCATATCATTGATGCTGGAAATGACCCCTCCGGTGGCGGCCACCTCCTCCCAGTCAACCCATTCAATCACCGTGTTTTGGTTATTTATTCGGGCATGGGGGCTTGCAAAATTTCCCATGCGCTGCAAATCTTCAAGTTGGATTATGGTGCGGGTCATACCCAGAGGCTTCAGTATCCGTTCCCTTACATTCTCTTCGAAGCTTTTTCCTGTTACAGTTTCAATTATCTCACCGGCAACAATGTACATCAGGTTGGAATATCCCCAACCTGCCCTGAATTCATGAGCCAGCGGCAGATGGGCAATCCGGCGGATGATCTCTTCTGCACTTTTGGTGCTTTTATACCAAATCAGATCTCCGCTAAAAGTTCCGAATCCTATCCGGTGACTAAGCAAATCGGCAATGGTGGCTTGTGTGGTAAGCCAAGGGTTGCTCAGGGCGAAATAGGGAAGATGGTATTGTACTTTATCGTCCCAGCCAAGCAAACCTTCATCCACCAGCATCCCTATTATGGTTGCAGTAATCGCTTTGGTGTTGGAGGCTATTGCAAATAGCGTATTGGCATCCGGAGTTGCGGTTTTCCCAATTTCTTTCACACCGTAGCCGCGGCTAAACACCAATTGCCCATCATAAACAATCCCTATGGCCATTCCGGGCAGGTCCCAGTCGGTCAGTACGCGTCTGTAATATTCATCGAGCTGTCGGATGGTGCGTGGAGAAAGACCTGCAAGCACTTGTTGCCCTGTAAGCAAAACTAACAGGAAAAACAGAATTGCCGAGGTAAGCCTGGCAAATGAAAATTTCATTCCTCTGCAATATACTCCGGGTTGTGATGCTCTGCCAGTGATTACTTCGTGAGCAGCAAAGTTGTTTAGATAAAATCCAGATTTCATGGCTATGTTGCGTTAAATGAGCGTTTTGAATTTCAAGGGTGTTTAAAAAAAAACAGGTAAGAAGGCCTAATTGCAGAAATAAAATAGATTCTTAGCCGAAGAATCACAACAAAGTAGAATTACATGCCTAAGCCTGCCGAACCCGAATTGGTTGAACAATAATACTAAAAATTTTGCAGCTTGCCAGCTAAGTCCTAAAAAAAACGGCCCTCCTTCCGAATGTGGCCGTTTCCTGGTAAATTCAAGAGAGCATGATTTAAATCACCCCCAGCTCTTTACCCACTTTTATAAATTTTTCGATGGCCTTGTCGAGATGCTGTTTTTCATGCGCTGCCGAAATCTGCACCCTGATACGAGCCTGATCCTTGGGTACTACCGGATAGTAAAATCCGATCACATAAATCCCTTCCTGGAGCATGCGGGCGGCGAATTGTTGCGAAAGTTGGGCATCATAGAGCATCAGCGCTACAATAGCAGAATCGCTGGGCTTGAGGTCAAAACCTGCTTTGCTGATGTGGGTCTTGAAGTAAGCCGTATTGTCCATGAGTTTGTCGCGGAAGCTGGTGTCCGTTTCAATGAGATCGAGTACGGCGAGCGATGCTCCCACAATTGCCGGGCTGAGGGAGTTTGAGAATAGGTATGGACGGGACCTTTGGCGCAAGATTTCGATGATTTCGCGTGGGCCGGTGGTGAAGCCTCCAAGTCCGCCGCCCATGGCCTTGCCAAGCGTGCCGGTGATGATATCTACCTTACCAGGCACATTGTAATATTCTGCTGCACCTCGCCCGGTTTTGCCTATAAAGCCCGCACTGTGGCATACATCCGACATAACAAGGGCATTGTATTTTTCGGCAAGGGCAGTTATCTGATCCATCAGGGCAATGTCGCCATCCATGGAGAATACATCGTCGGTAACGATAATCCTGTGCCTCTGTGCCTGAGCCTTTATCAGCTGCTGTTCCAGTTCGTTCATATCGGCATGGCCAAAGCGGTATCTTACAGCCTTGCAAAGTCTGATACCGTCAATTATAGAAGCATGATTGAGGGCATCTGATATGATGGCATCATTTTCGTCGAAAAGAGGCTCAAATACTCCTCCGTTTGCATCGAAACAAGCGGCATACAATATGGTGTCTTCGGTGCCGAAATATCTGGCAATTCTGGCTTCTAACTCCTTGTGGATATCCTGCGTGCCGCAGATAAACCGAACCGACGACAAGCCGTAGCCCCTTGACTCAAGAGCTTTTTTTGCCCCTTCGATTACCGCAGGATGGTTGGATAGCCCAAGGTAGTTGTTGGCACAAAAGTTCAGTACTTTTTGCCCTGTCGAAATGCTAATCTCAGCAGATTGCGGGCTGGTGATTATGCGCTCCGTTTTATAGAGACCGGCTTCTCTGATTTGGTCGATCTGTGATTGCAAATGGTCTTTGATTGTTCCGTACATAATGTGAGGATTTTTTAGGGTATGGATTTTTGCCCAAATTTAGTCCATTTTTAGAAAAACGGCTTACATGTGAATCCCTACCAAAAAATCCAGATTGCAGTAATTCAAAAATCCTTGATGCGCAAGGTGCTGCCAATAAACCTGAGGATATAAAAAGATTACAGCAGGAAAAACCTGCTGTAATCGCCTCAACCAATCAAAACCTAACCAGAACAAAAACCAAAAATTGCAACAAAAAAGCTATTCCAACAAAATTGAGGGTGAAAAACTTCTAAACCGAGGCTCATTTGCCTTCATGTTTACCCTCAACCATAAGACGGCCTAAAGGGATAAAAGTTACATGATAATCGTCTGTTTTTTTGATTATTTTTCCCTTTACCCTTCAATGCGTACCTTTGCAGTCGAAGCCGGTTTCGCTTGCGGAAATTCATTTGCTAACAAGCTCAAATCATCTTTTTCCGGGAAGTGCTGATACCGGTTTCGAGTCTTAGTTTTAAAACTCACGAGGGGCATCCGGACCCCACATGGATATGAATATGGATAGTGAATACTTGTTGATGCAAAAATTCCGGAAGTTTTTGGACTCTGTAATTCCGGACGCCCAAAACACACAGGTACTGCTTGCTGTTAGTGGGGGAGTAGATTCCATGGTAATGGCGTGGTTATTCAGCAAATCATCCATCAAGTTTGCTATTGCCCATTGCAATTTTCAGTTGAGAGGAAAGGAGTCGGATTTGGATATGCTTCTGGTGGAGGAATATGCCCAGCAGCTATCGGTTCCATTTTTTTGCAAGAAATTTGACACCCGCCGCTATTGCAAGGAATCAAAACTATCGGTGCAGGAGGCTGCCCGCAACCTCAGGTATGCCTGGTTGCAGGATCTGGCAAATGAGAATACTTACCACTATATTGCTACCGCACATCATCTTGACGACAGCATAGAAACAGCCCTTATCAATCTGATTCGTGGAACAGGGGTAAGGGGGCTTTCAGGTATTCCTCAGGTGAACGGGAAGATTATCAGACCATTATTGTCGGTAAGCAGAAGTGAAATAGAAAGTTGCGCACAAAGTCAACTTGTTCCTTTTCGGACAGATGAGAGCAATCTTGAGGATGCTTACCTGCGCAATCAACTGCGAAACCATATCGTTCCCGCATTAAAGGGGTTGCGCCCCGGATTTTCTGAAACCATGAAGGATTTCCTTGAGCGAATGCAATCTACCGCAGATGCTTTAGATAAGTTTGTAGATGGATATCGGGTTAAATGCCTTAGCCAGGAAAAAGAAGGAGTATCAATTGCTATAAGTGAGTTGGGCGGCGAGCAATACTCCGGTCTGATTCTTTATGAAATACTGAAAGACTTTGGTTTTTCTGCCGAAGTGTGCAGGCAGCTAAATGATAGCATATCCGGCCAGTCGGGAAAAGTGTTTTACTCTTCCGCTCATAAGGCAATAAAAGACAGGGATAAAATTTTTATACTACCAATTTTGACCGGGAAAGAGGAAGAATCTCATTTCATTGGCAATTCTTCAAGCCAGGTAACTATCGGCAACCTGCTCCTTAGTTTTGAAATGCTTCCACAAACAGAAGTCCCTTCTTATGACAAAGGGAATCTGACAGCATATTTCGATGCCGACAGATTACAGTTTCCTCTAATATTGCGAAAAATGCAACCCGGTGATAGTATTGTGCCTTTTGGAATGCACGGACGAAAAAAACTGAGCAATTTGCTCATAGACAAAAAAATACCGCTCCACGAAAAGGAAAATATCCGGGTGCTATTGTCGGGCAATACCATTGTTTGGGTACCGGGACTTCAAATGGGCGATTTAGGGAAAATCACTACAGGTACTAAGCGTATTTTCAAGGCTTGCCTGCAACCAGACATTAGGGAGTAGTTTGTATCGGGGCAAATATGCTTAATTTTGTATTGTTCTGATGCTCTAAGCTTCATTTAACTTGATTTAACAGAATTTCACCAATCAATCTTTCCCGATAAGCGTTTACCTTATCAAATTTAAATTAGTGCATATGTCGGAATTGCTTAGACCTCTCAAACTTTTGCTGTTTTTTGCAGGTATTTTGATTGCATCTTTTAGCACAGGTCAGATTTTGCAACCTGTAGCCTGGAATTTTAGCAAGGAAAAAATTTCCGAAAACCGGTATGAACTTCAGTTTACTGCCAGTATTGACGCGGGTTGGTATATCTATGGTACCGACCTGCCTCCGGGAGGTCCCATACCAACAGCTTTTGAAATTGCAGAAGGTGCGGGCTTTCGCACCATTGGGGAGCTACGATACCCCAGCCCCGTTGAAAAGTTCGACCCCAACTTCAACATGACGCTGCAGATGTTTTCCGGCGTTGTGGTTTTCAGGCAGCAGGTTGAAGTTACGGGCAGCCAGCCTGTAGTAATACGCGGTGAACTTGTGTATATGGCATGCGACGATACCCGCTGTTTGCCTCCCGATTTCGTAGAGTTTAGCTTTAACCTCCCTGCTAGAACAGGAGCTGCTGCCACTGGGGTGGCAGGTATTCCTGCCGGGCAGGTTGATGCGGCCACCGATACCCTGCCCGTGGGCGATACGGAGGCAGAGTTGGAGCAGGCAATTATTATTGCCGGGGAGCAACTTGCAGCCGGGCAACCCGACGATGGGGCACAAGGGGCATGGTTTTGGGGCACCTTTGTATTGGGATTTCTGGGCGGATTACTTGCCCTGTTAACTCCTTGCGTTTTCCCTATGATTCCGCTTACTGTGAGTTTCTTTGTTAGAAACGCAGGAAATAAATCTCGTGCCACCCGCGATGGTCTGCTCTACGGTTTCACAATAGTTTTTGCTTATGTGGTTTTAGGATTAGCCATTTCCATGATTTTTGGGGCCAATGCTCTGAATGCCATTGCCACAAGCCCGGCATTCAATATTTTCTTTTTTGCCCTTTTGGTGTTATTTGCCGCCTCCTTTTTGGGTGCGTTTGAACTTACGCTCCCTTCGAGCTGGTCAACTGCCTTAGATGGTAAAGCTGATAAAACCGGAGGTTTGATAGGAGTGCTTTTGATGGGTTTAACTTTTGTAATAATATCCTTTTCCTGCACCGGCCCCATAGTAGGCACCTTGCTGGTGAAGGCAGCAACAAGCGGTGAAGTGTTTGCCCCTGCTGCCGGAATGTTTGGGTTTAGCCTGGCACTTGCCATCCCGTTTGGACTTTTTGCCATGTTTCCGGCAGCCCTCAAGTCTTTGCCCAAATCGGGAGGTTGGATGAATACCGTGAAGATTGTTTTAGGATTTATTGTACTTGCTTTTTCCCTAAAATTCCTTTCGACGGCCAACGCCGTGGGTCAATGGGGTGTTCTGAGCAGGGATATTTATCTGGCTATCTGGATTGCCTTGTTTTCATTGCTGGGCCTCTATCTGATCGGCAAGATAAAATTTGCCCACGATAGCGATTTGAAACATCTTGGGGTGGGCAGATTGATGTTGGCTGTTGCATCCTTTGCTTTTGTTATATATCTGATTCCCGGTTTATGGGGAGCGCCCCTGAAGGCCATCAGCAGTATGCTTCCCTCGCAAACCAAGCAGGAGTTCGACCTGAGCCGTGGCTTGGCTGGGGCAACTCACACCCCGGCTGCGCAAAATACGATTTATGTAGGAGAGAGTGTAATGGTGGGTCCTCATGGGTTGTTATCCTTCAGAGATTATCAGGAAGGCCTCGAAGCAGCCCGCAGGGCCGGAAAACCAATCTTTCTGGATTTTACCGGTCTTGGATGCGCCAATTGCCGTAAAATGGAAGCCAATGTGTGGTCTGATCCCCGTGTTTTGGAAATGCTTGCCAACGATTTTGTCAAGATATCCCTCTTTGTTGACGACAGGACTCAACTCCCCGTTGAGCAGCAATTTGTTTCAACAACATTTGGCCGGGAAAGGCGCATACGCACTGTTGGACAGAAATGGAGTGTTTTCCAGGCAGAGCGTTTTGGAACCAATACCCAACCCTATTATCTGATTCTCGGCCATGACGAAAGCCTCCTGGCACCCCCTCATGCCTTCGATTTGAATATTGAGCGGTTCATTGAATTTCTTGAAACGGGGAAAAGGAGTTTTCACAGGCCTTGAGGGCAAGCGAATCTCCATATAAGTTAGTGGGGCAGATTTTTTTTGACAAATGGCTGCGCTTTGCCATATGTAAGGGTTCGCCAAAGCCATTCGAAGGGTCCGTAATAAAACCTGGAAAGCCAAAACCGGCTTAAAGGAATTTGCACAATAAAAATTACTATTGCCAGCAACACTCCCTGGAAGGCGCCTATTTGCCCGTAAAGACCAAAACCGTAGCCATAAAAAATGGTTGTGCAAATAATGCTATGCAATAAGTAATTGGTAAGCGCCATTTGTCCAACGGGCGATATCCAGGCAGAAAAGGTTTTTAACTTGTTTTTGCTTGCGAGCAATACCAGCGTAGAGATATAGAACAATCCCATGAAAATGCCGCTTAACGAATGTCCTATCGTATGCAAAACAGAATATACATCCATTTGTATCGGCTTTACATTGAGGAATGCATAAACAAAAAGAAGGCTGAATGGCAGCCCCACAGAAAGGCCAACCCACATGCTTTTACGGAAGAATGGCAAATGGTCGGAATAGTTTTCAATCAGTTGTTTGCGCCCGCCAAGCAAACCCAACATAAACATGGCGAGTACCACAGGGTAAAAGAACAGCACTCCTGGAGCAAGGAATTGATATTCTTGAAGGCGCATTGAAACCATTTCTCTAAATGTGCCGGAAGAATAAATGCGGGTTGCATTTTCCACCATGTTTTGCACGGTCTTTACAGTTTCAGCATAACTTGCCTCAAATGCAGACGCAGCTTCAGGTATCTGCATTGCCATCCGAATAAAAAGCCACATAAGGGTTGTAAAGACAATGGGTATTGATACAAGCCAAATTGACCATTTAACCAGTCCCTTGTTTGATACTTTAATAAATAAAAGTAGCACAAACCCAAATATGGCATAAAACACCAGGATATCGCCTGTCCATAATAAAACCAAATGCAGGATTCCGATCAGCAACAAAACGCCAAGTCTTCGCCGCAAAACAGGCAAAATACTCACACCCGATGTTAAAGTTTTTGAAAGAAAAATTGAAATGCCGTAACCGAATAGCAATGCGAAAATCACATAAAATTTCCCCTCAAAAAGAAATTTGATAAGCAGAGTAGATGCTTTGTCCGCTCCCGTTACGGTTTCCGGAAAACCAAGCATAAGCGCCATCATTGGCTGATGAAAATATTGCATGTTTACCATCAAAACACCGAAGAGGGCAAACCCGCGCAAGGTGTCGAGCATGGCAACGCGATTGGCTGGCAGCACAGGAGCGGTTAATGTTTTCATAATCAAAACAGGATTAATTTATGCGATAAGGATATAAGGGAGTTTTCGAAAAAAATTAATACAAAAGCTACTCCACAAGTTGCTTTACTGCAAGGTACGCCATCAGCCCCATGCCGGTTTCAAGTGAATCTTCATCAATGTCGAAAGTGGAAGTGTGCAGATTCGAAACTATCCCTTTTGCTTCGTTGCGTGTACCCAGACGGTAGAACAGGGATGGGGTGATTTGCGAAAAGTAGGCAAAATCTTCGGCGCCCATGGTGAGGTCAATTTCCTTCACATTATTGCTTCCCAAATACTCCCCTGCCCACAAGCGAAATTTGCCGGCAAGGTTCTCATCGTTTACTAAGAATGGATATCCCTTGTTTATTTCTACCTCGCAATTGCCTCCCATTGACCGTGCAATGGTTTCAGCCATTTCGGCAATGAGCCGGTGGGCTTCATAGCGCCATTCCTCATCAAATGTGCGAAAAGTGCCGTCTATTGTAACCTTGTCAGGTATCACATTGGTGCGACCTTCTCCTATGATGCGGCCAAATGACAGAACAGAAGGGACAAACGGTTTTGCTCTGCGGCTAACGATTTGCTGTAGCGCAACAATAATGTGGGCTGCAATTACAATAGGATCTACTACAAGGTGTGGAGTTGCGGCATGGCCCCCTTTACCTTTTACGACAAGGTAAATCTCATCGGTGGACGCCATATAATTTCCGCCTCTTACACCAACCTTGCCTGCCGGGAATTCAGGGAACACATGCTGCCCCAGGACGGCCGCAGGCCGTGGGTTTTCCAATACTCCTTCAGCGATCATTTGACTTGCCCCTCCCTCATAAGTCTCCTCGGAGGGCTGAAAAATCAACCGGATACTTCCATCAAATTCATTGCGTAGGGTGTGTAGGATTTTTGCCGCTCCGAGAAGGCTTGCCATGTGCGCATCGTGCCCGCAGGCATGCATCACTCCCTTGTGTTGGGAGGTGTAGGCGCACTGCAGTTCTTCGGTTATGGGCAGTGCATCCATATCCGCTCGCAAGGCAACCATTTTTGTACCGGGGTTTTTGCCGTAAATCTCAGCCACTACGCCTGTGCCTGCCATATCTGCAATGCGCTCGAGGCCCATTTTTGCAAGCTCATTTTTGATAAATGAAGAGGTGTTAAACTCCTGCAGCGACAATTCGGGATGGGCATGGAGATGCCTGCGTATTTCCACCACCTCGGCGTGATACTTACCCGCTAAAGTTTTGATTTGTTCAAGGATGCTCATTTTGTGTGATTTTGAATGCATAAAAATACACTTAAATCGCAACTGTTGTTTCAAGAAAATTTGCTTTTCATACCTTTGATGCCGGATTTCAAATACTCAAAAAAATGTCCACCATAAAGACATTCACATTCAATGCTTTTCAGGTAAACACATACTTGGTTTTCGACGAATCGCGCGAATGCCTGATTATAGACCCTGCCTGTTATGAACCAAAGGAAGAAAGCTTGCTTGCTGATTTTATCCAAAGGCAGCAACTATCCATAACAGGGATTTTATACACGCATTGCCATATAGACCACATTTTGGGCAACAATTTTGTCATAAAACAGTATGGTCATTTAACACAAATGCATGCGGATTGTTTGTTATTTTTGGAGGGCAGTACTGAATACGGCAAGATGTTTGGCTTTGACACCGAAACACCGGTGCTCCCATTTAAATTCATAGGGGAAGACGAAATAATCACCTATGGCAATCATCGTTTACGCTCCATATACACCCCGGGCCATGCCGCCGGCAGCCTGTGTTTTTATAATGAAAAAGACGGCTTTGTAATTGTGGGCGATGTGCTGTTTAGCGGCAGTATTGGCCGTACCGACCTGCCCACAGGCGATTACGATCTGCTGATCTCTTCCATTACCGATAAGTTAATGTCTCTACCTGACCATGTAAAGGTTTACCCCGGACACGGGCCATCCACCACAATCGGCCAGGAAAGAGCGAGCAACCCCTTCCTGACCCACTTGCGTTAATAGAACTTTATTGCCGCAGCCACCACCCGGGAAACGACTATCTTTTCCATACAGTCGAAATGCCCTTTGGGGCACTTTTTGTAGCCAATTTTGTTGCATGGCCTGCACGGCAACCCTTTCACTTCAATTATTTCTGAGAGATTCGGATTTTGAGGCATGTACGGGTACATACCAAACTCCGGAATAGTGTTTCCCCAAATAGAAACGATTGGTTTGTTGAATGCAGCAGCTATGTGCATCAGGCCTGTATCATGGGTTATGATTACTCTGGCCATTTTCACTAAGAATGCCGACTGGTTGAGGGTAAGTTTTCCGCTCTGAATTTGTCGGGGACATTTTCCGGCCAATCCAATCCGCCCGGAGGCAGGAAAAAGTCAAGACCTGTGAAATCATTTTTTAAATGAAACTTCTTTGCGCTTCCAGATACCTGTCAACAATATGCACCTCCGGCAAACGATTTATTTTCAGAGAATATTGTGCAGGTCAATGACATAATCAAACTTTTCGGCGCGCAACCTTCTCACAAGATCGGCAAGATTGCCGTCGTAGGTATGAACCAGGTCAATATATGGGTTATTTCCCAGAAAGGAAGCAAAGGCTTTCTTTGTAGCGTAATGCACTTCAGTTTCAAGACCCGCTGTGTTTTTCAAAATACGCAGTACTGGCGTTGTCAGCACAATATCGCCGATAGAGCTGAAGCGGATTATCAATATTTTTAACACAGTAACACTACAAAAATTTTGGTCTGAACCGCAACATTACGAAAGCCCAGTGTGCGAACTCTTCATTGCTGCCACCCTTGATCACTTCCATGGATTCTGAGCCAAACATTATCGAGTAACCTAGCGCAAGTTGGGTAATATCGTTAAAATTGTAATAAAACTTGGCATCTATCTCTGTGCCCAGATATTTGTTGATGCTGGCACCCTGGTGCAAGAAATTGTTTTGCAGGAAGAAAACATGTAAGTCCAAATCGAGTCTGGTTTTAGGACTGAATCGAAATTCGGTTCTCAGGTGGGGGCTAATTAAGCCGGCACCGCGTGCATCGAGGGGCATCCGGGTGAAGTAGTCCATATATCCCAAAAAGCGGTGGGAGGCTCCATACAAGAAATCGAATCCTCTTTCGATTGCATCGGGCTGCAAGGCATCATTGCCCGAGAATATTTCCACACCAAGCATAGAGGTTGTTTGTGGGCTGAATCTGGCTGTAACGCTTCCCATCAGGTACCAGGCGTTTACTTCTGTTCCCAGGCGGTTTCTGCCGTGCTGGAAAGCCGGGTTGAGGGTGAACAGAAAATCTCCTGCGCGGTATTCGAAATGTGGGATCCATGTGGCTCTTACATGATGCAATTCGGGATTGTCGGGGTTCTGAAATCCATCGGCAACGCCCATGAGCGACATGGTAAAGTTTTGTCCGAGACGGGTTCTGTAATAAATTGTATTGAGCGTTTTGTAGTTATTAACCCGGTAATCTGTCTCAAACAACCTTATACTGCTTTGGTTGAATGCAGCAACTACTTGAAACTCGCTCCGGCGTCCGATATACCTGAGAAACAGTGCATCGTGTTTTTGCCCCGGAAAACTCCAATCGTTGATACCAAAAAATCTTTGATTTCCGTACCTGATTTCCTGGCGTCCGGCTCTCAGAAGCAAGCTGTCGGTAATAGCCAGTTGCACCCATGCTTCGTGGAGATCCAGAGCCGGGCGGTGTACTCGTTGCTCATCCTGCCCCCAAGTGCGCACATCCTGAAAAGATAATTTGCTGGTTACCCTATCAGCCTTGAAATCGAGAATCAATCGGGAGCGCTGGCCAACGAAGGCAGCTGCCTCCTCCTCAGGCAATGGCAAGCGTCTGTAACCGTGGCGGTATTCAGACCTTATTAAAACATCCCCCGAAAGGGAAAGCTGACCCACAGCCGTTAGGCTTAGGGCAATAAACATTAAAAAGATGCTTAAAGTTTTCATAAACCATAGTTTTTTGAGAACATTTGGTAATATAGCTTAGTTAAACGCTCCTTTCAGGTATTCGCGGGTTTTTTCCATTTTAGGGTTTTCGAAAAACTCTTTAACAGGGCCTTGCTCAATTACCTCGCCGAGGTACATAAACACCACATAATCGGCAATGCGCCTTGCCTGTCGCAAAACATGCGTAACCATTACCACAGTGTAATCTTTTTTAAGTTCACCGAATTGCTGCTCAATTACTGTGGCAGAAATGGGGTCAAGGGCTGAGGTGGGTTCGTCGGCAAGAAGGATTTCAGGATTTACGGCGAGCCCGCGTGCAAGGCAAAGTCTCTGTTGCTGGCCAATACTAAGCCTCGATGCTGGTTCCTTGAGCCTGTGGTTCACTTCTTCCCAAAGGTTTGCCTGCCTCAGGTATTTTTCAACAAGGGCCGTGAGCTTTTTCCTGCCTCTTACCCCATTTATGCTAAGTCCGTATGCAACATTTTTGAAAATGCTCATAGGAAGCGGTGATGGCCGCTGGGAGAGCAGCCCCATTTTTTTTCTTATCTGGGTTACATCTGTACCATTATGGAAAATATCTTCATTGTCAATAAAAATTTTTCCATCAATTTTAACCTTTTCATCAAGTTCAACAAGGCGGTTGAGGGTTTTTAGAAGTGTAGTTTTTCCGCAGCCTGATGGACCCAGAATTACGGTAAGTTGATTTTCGGGGATTTCGATGTTTACATTTTTTAAAATATGGTGCTTGCCAAAATGCAGATTGAGATTCTGAATGGAAATTTTGCCTTTTTGCATGGTCACTTAATAATATTTTTCTTAAAATGGTTGCCAATTATCCTTGATAAGACACTGACAAGGAGAATGATGATGATTAGAAGCAAAGCCGATGCGTACGCTCTATTCTGGACTACCTCAATGGGGGAGCCTAATTGAAAAAATACCGCCAATGGTAGTGTTGCGGTTTGTTGCATCAGGGAGGTGGGGATATTGTCAGAAAACCCTGCTGTGAACATTACGGCTGCAACATCACCTACTCCACGGCCAAATCCGAGCATAACTGCTGTTACAATGCCCGGAAAAGTCTGCCGGATCATTACCTTGAAGGAAACATCGGCATTAGTAGATCCCAATGAATAGGCCGACTCGAGCATTGTGAGCGGCACATTTTTCATTACCTCGTCCATGGAGCGGATCATGATGGGAAGAATAAACAACCCAACCGCAATGATTCCCGCCAAAAGGCTTGCCTGAATGCCAAGGAAAATCATGAGGATAAATCCGAACGCACCATACACAATAGCCGGAATGCCCCACAATATATCCAGGACAAACCGCACGCCATTTACAAACTTTTTGTTATTCCTGAAATGGATGTTCAAAGAAAGAGCTACTGGTAAGCTCAGGATTAGCGACAGGACTACCGCTCCTGCCGTAAGGTAAAGAGATCCGATAATTGCATTGAGCAGGCCTCCTCCACGCCCGATGTAAAAGCCTCCCTGAGGAGTTTGGCTTACCAGCTCCCAGGTTAGGTGGGGCAGGCCGCGATACACGATGCTGAAGATGATCAATGCCAAAATGAGGGCCAGAGAGGCTACACTCATTACCATGAAATAATAGAAAATTCGGGCTTCAAGTTTTTTCCACATCCCAGTTATATTCTTTTTTCTAAAATCACAATCAGCGATCGTGAAAGAAAGTTGGACATCATTACAACAACAAGCAAAATGAGGGCAGCAAACATCAATGCCGAATCGTACATCGGGATAGACATCATTTCTCCGTAATTATTGGCGATTAACGCAGGAAGGGGATATCCGGGGTCGAAAACACCATTGGGCATTGCAAGCACATTACCAACAACCATCAAAACGGCAATGGTTTCGCCAAAAGCCCTTGAGAGCCCCAATCCAAATGCAGCCACGATTCCGGGGAATGCCCTTCGCAGAACTACAAGCTTTACGGTTTGCCATTTATTGGCACCTAACGAAAGGGAGGCCTCAGTTAGTTCCACCGGCACTGTGCGAAGCACCTCTATGAGGATATTTACCACAAACGGAATGAGCATAACCGCCACAACTATACCGCCCGCAAGGATGCTAAAGCCCGTTCCCTGCACACCAAACAACGGCATGATATAATCGCGCACCAAGGGAACAATGACCAAAACGCCCCATACGCCGTAAATTACGGAAGGTATGCCGGCCAGGATATCAATTACGGGTTGCATGAAGCGCAACAGCCTCGCCGAACCATACTGGGTCAGGTACAAGGCCGAAAACAGGCATATGGGAGCAGTTATTATTACTCCAAGCACTGTTACCCAAATTGAACTGACGATGAATGGAAGGAAGCCAAATTCTCCTCGAGTTGGTCTCCAGCTCGATGTAAGAAGCAGATCATGAATCCCGACTGCTTCTAAAACTATAAGAGATCTGATAAACAATACCACGCCAATAAATATCGGCAGCAGCAAAACTATAGCCAGGGCAACCTTTATCCAAAATGACCAGGATTTATCCTGAAGTTTTCTGATATTTAAGAACATTTCAGATGATCAAAATTTTGGGCAATCACTATGACTTATTCTACCAGTGCCGGTAATTTTTCCAGATTCTGTGATATGGTCTCCTCTGAAATGGCCACATAGCCTGCTTCTGGCGCAATTTCCTGCCCATGCAACATCACCCAGCGCAAAAAAACAATAACAGCAATATTAGTAGGCTCTCCGCGTGAAACAAAATACAAATTGCGGGCAGGTGGTGTAGGAAACTTGCCTTGAGAAATGGCATCCATTACTTCAGTCAGGTTGTCGTAGAATGATTCTTCAGGTGAAATCCGACCGTCCTCATTCAGGTCAAGGGGAATGATGCCTAATCCTTCGAAAGGTTGCCCGGTTTTAATATCAAAAGCAAATGCAATGTTGTTGAACCCAACACCTGCTATATCATTTCTGACTATATTGGCAATTCCCGGGTCACCAAAAACACCAATCCCCAAAAGGTCTTCCTGGGCTCTTCCTAAGTACAATGCCCATGTTTCGGCTGCACCACTTGCATCGGAGCGGGTGTAACCATTGATTGAACCATGTCCACCAGGCAGGAACTGCGACCAGTCTTTCTGGCCTTCTTCCAAGAAAATGCTCTGAAACTGCCTTCTGGTAAGCCCTTGTTTCAAAATGGCATCCCGGTTCGGATTACCAGTGTTGAATGTAGGTACTACAGCATCTTTGGCTGCTGACACATACCAGGCGTTCTGCGCAATCTCTTCGGGGTTTATTCCGCGCGAAACCATGGCAAGGTCAACCATGTTATTCAGTACATCGGCCATTCCTTTGCCAGCTCCGCCGGCCGAGATGTCGATCTGCACATGTGGATGGAGCTTGCGAAACTCCTCGGCCCAACGCACTACCAAAGGGTACATGGCCCATGCACCCGAAATACTGATTCTACCATGAAGGTTGCCTTCCGCGTCAAAACCGGCTTTTCTGGCCCTCTGACAACTTGTGGCAGAAATAAAAAAAATCGCACAGATCACCAACAGAAAAATCTTTTTCATTTTGTAAAAATTTAACAATTTGTTTAGTGCATAAACTTTTGGTATTCTCTTTTAGTCGAAACTCTTCAAAAACTATCCAATCAAAGGTTGCGGCCTTCTCATGAACAAAAATGCCGGAATAATCGCTATTTTCTCAGGATTGCATTATCGTAGAAGCTTGTTTTCGTTATCTGCAAGGCTGCAAAGATAGGATTATTTTTATACCTTAATAGAAAGGGAAGGGGTTGAACAGAGCCTAACCAAAAGATGCCGGGCAGAATGAAAGAAGAAAAAAATCAGAAAATAGGACTATCCGGTCAGGTTGCTCTACAAAGAGATTAAAAAAGCTTCCTACAGGGATATTTCAACAATCCGGTAATTTTTAAATATCTGCTTGGTGCTCGTTAAATCTTTTGAATACCCGAGAATAAATCCTCCCCCGCCTGCTCCGCAAAGTTTGAGAATAAACGCACCGGTGTCTAAGCCTTGCCTCCACAAATCCTTTAGACCCATCGGGATCATTTCTCCAAAATAGTGGTACTGTAAACCAGACAGTTGTTGCAGTTGTTTTTGGAGGGTGCTTTCATCGCCTTTAATAAGGCTGGTGATACAAGATGAAACGGAAGGGATATATTGGGATAGCAATATTTCCTGAAAATCCGCATCCTTATTTTTTTCAAAGAAAAGCTTTACCAAGTTGCCGGTTTTGCGCGACATCCCAGTATCAAGCAGAAAAAAGCCTGTAGCAGAAGATGCTTTTTCAAATGGAAGTTGCACAGGAATTATTCCTTTGTCGGAAGAAAACTCCAGTGGTACTCCCAAGTAGCAACTCAGTGGGTCTATCCCCGAACTGCTGCTATGAAAAAATGCCTCCATTGCGGCTAATTGTTTCTTTAGTTGCTCTAAGTCAGATTCCGGATGGACAGTTTTGCCCTTAGCGGTATATCTGCGGTAAACTGCTGCCACCAGTGCCCCCGAACTGCCCGCCCCGTAGCCCTGGGGTATGTCTGATGCAAAGTACAGGCCATTGTTGAGGTCTGCCTGGAAGGTTTGAATATCTATCCCGAATTCACTAGTAAATATTGTACTTGCCGCCAAAAATTCCTGATACTTTCTTAAAAGTTTATTCAGGGCAATTTGCTGCTCACTCTGATTTTTCGGGGGAAACCTAAAGGTGCCTGAAAAATTTCTCAAAGGAATGGTAAGCGCCCTTCCCCCACACAATACCCCATATTCGCCAAACAGCATAATTTTTGCATAAACACAGCGCTCTGTTGTCTTCATTGGGTGCTTTGTAAAGATGCCTTTTGGGGTGTAATTTTAGGAATATTTGGAGTTTTTAGCTTTAAGACGCTTGCCAGCATTGGGCTATGCTGGCAACTGATCCCGACTTCATAACGGACTTTTTAAAATGTCAAAGGGATAGGACCTTCACCTAAGCCATCATCAATCCAACTTTCATTGCAACACAGGCTTTTCATATTATTTTCAATCCATTCCCTTACTATGCGCTTATCTTTATCAAAATAAATCAGGTGAATATTTGGTCCCGCATCCAGAGTAAAACACATATTCACTCCTGTTTGTAGCCGGAATTCCCTGATTTTTTCAATCATCAAAAGGGTGTTGGGCTTCATCAGAACATATCCCGGGTTGGAAGTCATCATGAGTCCATGAAGGGTAAGGGCTTCGTTTTCCACAATCTCCACAAACAGTTGCTCCTCTCCCGTTTTCAGCGCGTAAAGAAGGGTTTCCAGATTTTTGCCAGCCTGTATTATTCTTGAGTTGCGGTAAGGGTGGTTTTGCATAAGATTGTGACCCTGACTGCTCGAAACGGCTTTCTCCCCTGCATCTGCAATCAGAATTGCATCGTGGATGTTGTCAAAAACCGGATGTATGTCATTGGAGTCTATTTGTATTGCATAATCGTCGCTAGCATTGGTTACAGCAGGAGTGCTTCCCCAAACCGTATATCCTCCATATACCGAACGACAGGCACTGCCGCTTCCTAATCGTGCGCTATAGCTCGCTTTCCTGAAAAATTCCTGCTGAGATGAACTCTTTTTACCAAAAGTGTCGTTGAGAGTTTCGAGCACCAATGCCAGCGCACTAAAGGCTGCTGCCGAAGAGGCAATGCCCGCTGAGTGGGGGAAAGTGCTTTGGCTTTCGATATCAATCGAAATAGTATTCAGAAACGGATATCGCAATTTCTGGCTTTGAAGGAAGGATTCTATCCTATTCAAAAATTTTTGATTTTGCGAACCGTTGAGGGTAAACTCCTGCAAAATACTACTATCACTATTGCCGGGAAAATATCTTGCCTTCAATCTTACCACGCTGTTTTTGAGCGTGAAGCTCAGCGAAGGGTTCATGGGCAACTGGTTGCCATGCTTCCCCCAGTATTTTACCAATGCTATATTCGACGGGCTTTCCCAGCCCACAACCCTTTCAGTTGCTGACATATGGTTTTGTTTGGTTGAATTTTAACGGCTGGGGGTGTGACTAGTGGGGGAGAGCGGGCTGCATTTTCGTCCCCCGACGAAAACGACCGAGCGGGCGAAAAAGCTCCGAGTACCCAGTATCATCCCATATTAGCTACACCCCTTGTTAGCAAACATTATTCAATCACGACTTTTAAATTTTTCCCTAAGCCTGCTTCAACAATTTTTCTGAAAGTTGACATTTCCATGTCCGTTCTATTATTTTCAAGTCGAGAGATATAAAACCTTGATGTTCCACTTCTTTGAGCTAATTGAGCTTGTGTCAAACCTGCTTTTAGTCTAGCGTTTCTAATTAAACTTCCAAATCTTGGTTTTGCAATAACTTTTAATTCTTGGCTTAATTTATATAGAACATCTGCACCGATTTCGTAAGGGTGAATTTCAACTTCCCCGTTTTCATTTTTAATCTTAATCTCAATGTTCGACCAGGAAATCGTGAAGTTTCTTAAAGTCAGTTTTTTAAATTCTTTAGGGTCGAGCAATGGATATTCTATATCGGTTTCTGATATTTTCCAATCGGTAAAAATTTTTTGAAAGTCGAGCAATCTGCTTTCTCCGTTATTAAACATACACTGTACTTGGAAATCTTGTACTTTCTCGACCTTTATTATTCGTGGTATTTTAATTTTCTGTCTCATAGCCTTGGATTTAATTGTTTAAAAACCTCCAACAAGAAATTCTTGTGTTTCATAGCCCATTCAGTTGCCTTCTTTCTTTGCTTCTTCGGAACATATCCAATGTAAGTCTTCATGGTTTCAATTTCGATAAGTTCTTCTTATTCAGCGAAAAGTGTATGAAAATGCGGTGGTAGATGTTCCCTTGAATAAAGGTCAATTTTTATTGAGTCTATGATTTTTATTGTCGGCATCTTATTGTCTAATTAGACAACAAAGATAACAGCTTCTTTGTTCAATGTCAACTTTCTTAATTTTTTTATTTCTAGTTGAATATATTCCTGTCGGAAAGTCAAAACTTCTATAAAACTTTCTAGTTGCACGCTTAGGGAAATGATTTTTTGTTATGTTTAAAGGTCAGATTGTCTGTGCGTTGCAGAGTCACATAATGTTTGCCATCTATTAAACATGTATTACCATTTCCCCGAAATTTTTTACCACAGGGCAGCCTTTTCCCGAAAAATACTGTTTTACCAGCAATTCATCAAGGTGGGTTGCGGCGAGGACAAAATCTCCGCCCCATGCCCCCAGCGATTTCACTGCACCGGGAAAATCATCAAAGCGTTCCTTCTGCACCGGGCACATGTCAATGGCTTCCGAAACAATTTGCTCGTGCAGCCCCATGAGTTTCATAAACATATCGAGAGATGTTTCAGAAATCATCTTTAGCGAAATGTCAGTAATCCTGCCTGCCTGTTTCTGCGAAAACGCTTCCTGTCTGATCATACCGATACTTTGAGCGCTGCTTTGTTTCTTGCCTGAATAAACAAACCATAAGTTTCCGGCAAAAGGAGGATTGAAATTAACGGGCTGAACAAACGGGGCCATTCCTTTTCCCATGTACTTATACGAGATGGGCGATTGACTTCTGGCACAAGCAATGTCATAACCCGAACCCTTTGAAGTAAGAAAGTGCAATTTGTAGGGGTCAACCCTGGCCCATGAGGCCAAATTGCAAATCAATGCCGAGCTGCTTCCGAGCCCCCATTCCTGCGGAAACCCTGTGTTGGTAACAACCGTTGTATGCATTGCCTGGTTGGCGAAGGAGGGGTTGAGGTTGCCTGCTGCCTGTAGCAGGGCTTGCAGGTAGTCGCTCTGTCCGGTTTTTGGTCCATTGTAATGAAACCCCGCATCAAAAAACTCTTGGCGAAACCACTCCCTGTCTTTTGCTTTGGCTATCCAGATTAAAGATTTTTGGGTTCCTTCTGCTGGCTGCACCTTCATGCTTTGCCCTAAGCGAAGCGGAACGGCAAGTACCATGGCACCAAAAAGAGCAAAGTACTCACCGGAGATCATCAGTTTCCCGTTTGAATAAAAATTCATTGCAAAAAGGATGTTTAAGGATTTTTCGAACGCAGCTTTTTTAAAAAATCTTCAACCGAATGAAAGGAAACAGTATTGCTGCGAAAATGCAGCATAGCTTGTTCTTTTTCTTGAATGCTTGCATGAAGGCTGGTAAGTATATTGGGCAGATGCATACGCATATGACCGGCCTGAATGCCCGTGGTAGTGAGCGATCTTACGGCAGCGAAATTGCTTGCGATTCCGGCTGAGGCAGCTATCTGCATTAACATAGAAGCATTTGGATTTCCTAATAAGTTCAGCGACAGGGCCGCCAGAGGGTGGTTTTTTGTCAGGCCTCCCACTGTTCCCACTGCCATAGGCATGGTTAGCGAAAACCTGAAAAGCCCGTCATGCACCTCTGCTTTGCTGAGCGAGGTGTAGCGACCCGATTGTGCGGCATAGGCATGTGCACCTGCCTCAATGGCGCGAAAATCATTGCCCGTGGCGATAATCACAGCATCCACCCCATTCATGATGCCTTTGTTGTGGGTTGCAGCCCGGTAAATATCACTTGCTGCTATCTCTACTGCCAGCGCAAACCTGCGGGCAAAATCCTTACCACTCTGGCCGGGTGTAATATTATCCAGACTGCTTACCGGACATTCGGCTACAACTTCCACAATGCATCTGGGGACATGATTTGAGAGGATTGACATCACAGGCTCGTATGATCCGTTTTCAAACCCTTCGGTAGTCCCAAAATATTCGCCTAATGTCCGGGAGCACTCTTCGAGAATTGAATTGATAAAGTTGGCCCCCATGGCATCGGCCGTTTCGAACTCTACATGAAGCTGGTAATAATCAGGTATTAGGTTTGTGCGGTTCAGAATTTCAAGCGAAATAATTCCGCCCCCGCGTTTCTCCATTTTTTCGGTTAAGGAGGAACCTTTATTACGCAGATACCGGCTGATGGATTCGGCATGCTGTGTCAGCTTATCGGGATCATCCCGAAAAAGAAAATGCACCTGACCGGATTTTTGCGTTCCTATGGTTTTTGCGATAAAACCGCCCCTTTCGGCCCAAAACCGCGCTGCAAAAGATGCCGCAGCTACTACCGAACTTTCCTCGGTAACCATGGGAACCATGTACCATTTGTTGTTCACCAAAAAGTTTGGGGCCACATTGTAGGGCAGAGGAAAATTCGAAATGGTGTTTTCGCTCAACTCGGAAAGCAGATTTTGCAAGTCAGCGTCCTGATACAAAAATGAACCCAGCACCCGGGCGGCCTTTGCCGGGTCTTCACACAGCTCTTGTACCAGTTTGCGCTTTTCTTCGGTCTGCAACTTCGAGAATCCGCTAATTAATTGGGATTGGGACATGGTGAGAAAAATGGTTAATCTTTGTTGCTAAATCTGCTTGTTCTATTTCACGCGCAAAAAGGCATAGGCCATTTGCAGCCCTTTAGACTGAAAGGCTACAAACTCACGGAGCGATTCATAATCTCCGCGGGCATGCTTTAGAAATGCTGATGCCTGACCGTAAACCGCCGGTAGTTTTGCCTTGCCAACCAGATAATACCCATCGAGAAACGAGCGGATACCGCCTGAAATAATCAGATGTTGGCATTGAATGGTGTTGGGCTCCGCATCTATGATTTGATTTACCATCTGCAACATCTGTTCAGCAGTGTGGCCAATATGTGCAAAAGGGCCAAACACAGCCTTTTGGGCTTCGTTGCTTCGCATAAGTTCCATTTTTGCAAAGTTGGTTCCTCCAAAGGCTGCAAACTCGATTGCAGCCAAAGGGAGCTTCAGCAACTGCCTTAGACTTTCATAACCCATCCCTTGGCCTACTTCTTTTACCAGAATTGGGAACTTCAATTTTTCGAGCAATTCCTGTACCACCTCAATGGCCGGCTTGCTGAGCCGGTCTCCTTCCGGTTGCAGCCATTCCTGAAAGGGGTTCACATGCAGGCAAAGACCATCGGCTTTGAGGTTTTCAATCAGCGATTCTATCAGGTCGGCCTTTCCCTGTTGCAGCATTGTCTCCACCTGGTTGACCCCCAGGTTGGCCCAGAATGGTTGTTCGTTCCCGATTATATCGCGCAGGTCAAAATCCGGAAGATGTGTGTTGTCTTCAAGCAAAATCCTGCAGCTTCCCAAGCCCAAACCCAGCCCAAACTCATTGCAGGCTCTGGCAAGATTGCGATTGATGATACCTGCTTCTTTAGTGCCACCTGTCATACTCGAAATCCAGACAGGCAGGCGCATTTTTTTGCCACAAAATAGTGTTTCCGGGATTACACCAACCGAAGGGTGCGCGCTAAGCATGGGTTCGTAAGAAAAGCGTTGATCCAGATCATCTGTGGGTGTCTGGGCATCAAATGCCATGCTGAGGTGGTCTTTTTTGCGATTTTCCATAATTTGGTTGCTAAAGGCCCAAATACCGGGCAATTACCATTCTTAAAATCTCGGAGGTGCCCTCGCCGATTTTCAGTAGGCGCTGGTCGCGGAAGAAGCGCTCCACCGGATGTGGCTTATACAAGCCCGAGGCTCCCAGCAGTTGCACTGCCTCATCTGCTATTTCGGCGGCTATTTCTGATGAATACAATTTGGCCATTGCAGCCTCGCGGGCAAATTGCATTCCGGTATCTTTCTTCCAGCACGCCTGATACAACATGTTTCGGGCAAGCTCTACCTTCATGTCCATATCGGCCAACTTGAAGGATACAGCCTGAAACTTGTGGATGGGCTGCCCGAATTGCTTGCGATTTTTGACATGTTCTAATGAGGCTTCGAATGCTCCCTGGGCTAATCCTACGCCAATGGCAGCAACAGATAGCCTGCCTGCATCCAAAGTGTTGAGCATAATGCGGCCGCCCTGTCCCACTTCGCCCAGCAGATTGGATGCAGGTACCCGCACATTGTCAAAATACAAACGCCCTGTATCGGAGGCCCTCCACATCAGTTTGCCCAGCGATCGCTGACGCGTAAAACCGGGCGTATCTTTTTCAACAATAATTGCCGATAATCGCTTTCTGCCATTCTCCTCGCTGGTTACGGCCTGCACAATCACGCCGCCTGAAATTTCCGATGTGGAATTGGTAATATGCCTTTTTTCCCCATTGATTATCCAAAAACCATCAACCAATTCGGCAGTGGTCTGAGACCCCATGGCATCGGATCCGGCATGCTCTTCGGTGAGGCCAAAAGCCCAGGTCATGCGGCCGTTACACAATTGCGGAATGTATTTCTTTATCTGTTCTGGTGTTCCATACTTCAATATGGGGGCGATCGCCAAAGAGTTTATTGCAGCAATGGTGGCTGCTTGTGAGCTGTCAACACGGGCAAGCTCCTCAACAATAATCATGTACGACAATGTATCCATTCCCTGGCCCCCCAGCTCTTTCGGAACCTGAATGCCAAAAAAGCCCATATCGCCCATTTTGGCAGTCAAATCAATGGAAAACTCCTCTGTTTCGTCAAGTTGACCTGCAAGGGGTTTAATTACTTCCTCGGCAAACTTCCGCACCCTATCCCTAAGGGCATTATGTTCTTCGTTCAAAAACGGACTTCTAATCATAATTAAAAAATGATAATATTGCAAGCATAACAATGAATCAAAAATTTAGTTTAACAAAACTAAAATCTTGTTTAATGGTTTGCCTTAAATGTTTGACAAAAAAATAAGCACCTGCTTATCCTGAACCAATTGCCCCGATGAAACTTTAATTTGTTTAATGATTGCATTTTCGGGCGCAGTAATGCGTGTTTCCATTTTCATTGATTCGAGGGTAAGGAGAGTATCGCCCTTGTTTACCTGGTCCTCGGCAGTTACTTTAATTTGGTTAATGCGGCCAAACATGGGAGCGTGTAAGGAGTACGAGCCTTTGACCGAAGCTGTGAATTGTTTCGTTTTGCTGTTTTCTTTCAGGTGCCTGGAAGCCCCCATCATCTCATATACTTTCCCATTGTGCTGCAAAAATAATCGGCCGGTTTCATCCGACGAATGCAACATCCGTTCTTTTTTACCCGAAGCGTTAATAATCATCTCATTACCAGCTTTTGAGGTTAATGTGTAAACCTTTTGGGAATTGTCACCTATAACCACAGTGGTGGCATCGGGGCTAATCAGGTTTTCCACCACAGATTTGCCATTTATTACAAGTTCGGTGCGGGGGTTGATGCGCCATAATCCCAGCCGATTCCACGCAGGTATTGCAGAGTTGCCAGTTTGTCTTGTAGCAAAGAGATAAGCTGCCATTAGCAATTTGGGATCCATTCCTGTCTCTTGCGAGGTGAGGAATTCGTTCTCAAGAAACAAGTTGCAGAAGTTGGTGTCAGCTTCTCCGCTAATGAAAGATTGGGTACTGAGCAGGCTGATGAGAAAAGGAATATTTGTTTTTATTCCGTGAACTGCATAACTCTCCAGACTCTTAATTAACTGAACCCGTGCTTCCTCCCGGGTGGGGGCATGACTGATCACTTTGCTGATCATGGGGTCGAAATGATTGCTAACCTCGGTGCCCGATTCTAAATAGCCGTCAACGCGGATTCCCTTACCTGACGGGGCCTGGTAAAAAATTATTTTTCCGGGGGATGGGCTGAAGTTGTTTAGGGGGTCTTCTGCATACACACGGGTTTCGATGGCATGCCCATTGATGGTCAATTGTTCCTGTGTAAACGAGAGGGGCTTACCCATGGCAATGTTTACTTGTTCTCTTACCAAATCAATGCCTGTAATCATTTCGGTTACTGGGTGTTCCACCTGGATGCGGGTATTCATCTCCAAAAAGTAGAACTGATTGCCCGTAACCAGGAATTCGATGGTGCCTGCATTGAAATATCCTATTTCCCGGGCTATTTTTCGGGCGGCATCCATAAGTGCAAGTCGCAGTTCGGGACTTACATTTGGACTGGGAGCCTCTTCGACAATTTTCTGATAACGGCGTTGTATGCTGCACTCCCTCTCGAAAAGGGTTGCAATATTTCCAAACTCATCTCCAATAAGTTGCACTTCGATATGGTGTGGATTGTCGAGGTATTTTTCGATATACACTTCGCCATCTCCAAAGTAGTTCATAGCTTCGATTGATGCGATTTCGAGCATATCTTCAGCCTGATCGGGCGATGCCACAATGCGCATACCTTTGCCTCCTCCTCCTGCTGCAGCTTTCACAAGCAAGGGATAACCTATTTGGTCGGCCTCGTTGAGCAATCGGGCAGTGGTTCCCGAGGCACCACTGATCAATGGCAGCCCAAGTTTTTGCACCAATTTACGGGCTTCTATTTTGTTGCCCATGAGCCGGATGGCTTCATCAGGCGGACCTATAAATGACATGCCTGCAGCCCTTACCGTCCGCGAAAACTCTGAAGACTCTGAAAGAAAACCGTAGCCAGGATGTATGGCATCGGCGCCGGAATGCCTTGCTGCGGAAAGAATTTGATGGATGTTGAGATAAGTTGCGGCTATAGTGTCGCCTTCCAAAAAGTAGCTTTCGTCGGCACACCGTAAATGTTTGCTGTTTGAGTCGGCATGCGAATACACTGCAACAGTCTTAATACCCATTTGCTTCAGTGTGTGAAAAATGCGAATTGCAATTTCACCCCTGTTTGCTACCAATACCTTACTGATTGTTTTGTTCATTGTTTATCCTTTATCCTTTCCTGCTGCCCTGACTGTTTCAGTAGTATTTTTGAACCACTTACCCCAACATGCATTTCGGGTACATTATGATAGCCGGATTTTCTTCTCACTTCATTTTAAAATGAACCTTGATTAGGCGATTTTGTTTTCATTTGAACGCGGCCATACTGCCTTTCTTTTCTCCAGAAAGGCTTTTATTCCTTCTTTTGCTTCGTCGCTGCCCTGCAATTGCTGCAGTAATCCTGCGGTATATGCGCCGAGGTCGTCGTCAATTGCCATGTCTGCAACATGCCTGATGAGTTGTTTAGTGGTTTTCACCGCCTCGGGTGCATTAGTTGTAATATGTTGTGCGAGGTTTAGAATATAGGCTTCCATTTCTGGCCGGGTGCCCGAGAAATCGGCCAGACCCACCGAAACGGCATCAGCAGCGCTAAACACCTTTGCACTTACCATCAACTGCCTCGACCGGAATTCGCCGATTCGTTTTACTACAAAAGGGGAGATGGTTGCAGGCGCCAGACCCAGTTTCACTTCGCTAAAGCAAAAGCTAACATCCTCTGAAGCCACAACAAAATCGCAAGCTGCAATTATCCCTATTGCGCCTCCCATTGCTGCTCCCTCCACAAATGCAATTACCGGCTTGGGAAATTCATAAATCGTGCGAAACAATTTAGATAGAATCATTCCCGGTTGTTCGTGCGTTGGGACCGCCTCGCCTTGCAGCATCCAGTTCAGGTCTCCTCCGGCACAAAAATATTTGCCCTTGCCCTTGAGTACCACCATCCGTATTGTTGGGTCGTTTGCTGCATGAGCGAAAAAGTCTATCAGTTCCAGAGCCATCTGCCTGTTAATCGCATTGCGTACCTCTGGTCTTGACAGCCATAGGGTGCTTACATAGTCAGCATTTTCGTATGTAATTGTTTCGAAGGGGCTCATTATTTCATTTTTAAAGATAGGCAAGATGGTTTTTTTATCCCAGTTTGTTTTTCCATCATGCAAGCTACATTCGGTAAATTCCACTTTTGGGTTCGCCGTATTTTTTGTTTTGTGAGATGGCTATAGCCATAGCCACAACCTGACGGGTTTGCAAGGGTTCGATAATGCCGTCGTCCCAGATTCTGGATGTGCTGTAAGTAGCTGCGCTCTCGGTTTCGTATTTCGCCAGAATTTCGGCCTTCATAGCTTCCAGTGCTGCTAAGTTTATCGGTTTGCCCGCAGCCTCAAGTTGTTCCTGTTTTACCTGGGCCAGAACATTGGCAGCTTGTTGCCCGCCCATAACCGAGATTTTTGCTCCGGGCCACATAAACAGGAAATGGGGATCATACGCTCTGCCTGCCATTGCGTAATTTCCAGCTCCGTAGGAGCCTCCTGTAATAATGGTAATTTTTGGCACGGTGGCATTTGCCACTGCATGCACCAGTTTTGCCCCATCGCGGGCCAGGCCTTCGTTTTCGTATTTCTTTCCCACCATAAAGCCGGTAATGTTCTGCAAAAACAAAATGGGTACTTTACGGAAGTTGCAAAGTTCGATGAAATGGGCACCTTTGAGCGATGATTCGGCAAATAGCACTCCGTTATTGGCAATAATCCCAACAGGGTAGCCCATAATGTGAGCAAACCCTGTAATCAGAGTTGTGGCATATCGTGCCTTGAATTCATGAAATAAGCTTCCGTCAACCATGCGTGCAATTATTTCATAGGGGTTGGTTTGATGGCGGGGGTCGGCTTGTATTATGCCGTATATCTCCTGGGGGTCGTAGGCCGGAGGCAGGGAAGTTCTGATTTCGAGCAGCTGTTTGTCAACGGGTTGCAGGGTTTCGAAAATATTGCGGGCAATTTCGATTGCATGCTCATCGCTTTCAGCAAGATGATCGGCTACGCCCGATTGGGCCGTATGCACTTCGGCTCCACCCAGCTCTTCGGGTGTAACGGTTTCTCCTGTGGCTGCCTTCACTAAGGGCGGCCCCCCTATGAATATTGTTCCCTGATTGCGCACAATAATAGTTTCATCGCTCATGGCTGGGATGTATGCACCACCCGCAGTGCACGACCCCATAACGATTGCCACCTGCGGACAACCCATTGCCGACAGTTGGGCCTGGTTGAAAAATATGCGGCCAAAGTCGTCGCGGTCGGGAAATACTTCGGCCTGCTCGGGCAGAAATATGCCTCCCGAATCAACCATATAAACGCATGGCAGAGAGTTTTGCATCGCTATTTCCTGTGCCCTGATGTGCTTTCGGATGGATTCCCGTATGTAGGTACCCCCTTTAACTGTGGCATCATTGGCCACAATGACGGTTTCTCGTCCATGAATTACACCTATTCCCGTTACGACTCCTGCCGATGGGAACTCATCGCCATATTGCCCGTTGGCCGCCATGGGCGACAACTCCAGGAAGGGGGTGTTGGCATCTATGAGCAGGTCAATGCGCTCTCGGGCCAACAATTTGCCTCTCGTTCGGTGCTTCTCCACGGCAGATGTTGGTCCACCCTGAGTGATTGCCTGTAGCAGCGTTCGATGCTTTTCAATCAGCTCAATATAGACAGCCCGGTTCAACTGGAAGTCGGCGCTCTGCGTGTTGACGGTTGTGGGTATCTTAAACACTGTATGTGGTTCTTTTGATGTTTTACAAAGGTCTATTCCATTCTGATAATTGTTTCTGTAATGCAGGCCACAAGATACAAAAAGCATTAAATTAATATGAAACCTCAAACATTGTTTAAGTTTTTGTTAAAAATGTATGAACAGAAAGGTGAAGCCTGTTGGAACTATTAGAGTGTAATTGGTCTGATAATTCCGTTACCCAAAAGTCTCAAAAAAGAAAATGCAAAATCCAAACCCAATAAATTACTTTCATGATTTATTTGCGAGGTACACCACTATTTCTACTTTACGAAGTTAAGTATGTTGAACCGTTCTCTGTTTTTTGTAACAATAATCTATATCGAGCTGTCGCTTGCGATGTCGTTGAGCCATTTGCTCCAACCTTAGCTGCACTTCCTTTC
>Ga0209316_100082_pt1 | contig 36347 bp, 38 predicted proteins | sample 3C3metaG_FD_184150 | JGI IMG/M metagenome (GOLD analysis project Ga0209316, IMG submission 184150) | Freshwater bacterial and archeal communities from Indian Creek, Illinois, USA - 3C3 metaG (SPAdes) (version 3) | ecosystem: Environmental > Aquatic > Freshwater > Unclassified | place: USA: Indian... | reverse complement strand
CTTTATTAATTAAACTCATGGGCTTCCAATTGGATATGCTCTTGTTAAAAACGCCATTAAAAAACATCCCACTCATATTTCTCACATTAGATACATTCCATCTGGATATATCTTTATTAAACTTTGAACCGGCAAACATATAATCCATACTTGTTACACCAGATAAATTCCATTCAGATATGCACTGATCGAACTCAGATTTGGAGAACATAAACCCCATACTCTGCACTTTTGACACATCCCATGCTGATATGTCTCCATTAAATACAGAGCTTTGAAACATCCCTAACATATTAACTACTCTTGAGGTGTCCCATTGACTAATGTCACCATTAAATGCTGATTCATAAAATAAACTAGACATATCTAAAACACCGGATACATCAATGTGATTTAAATTGCAATTAACACCATTGAGTTTAACTTCTTCTTCAATAAGTTGTTTTAAGTGATCTTTATCTTTTGCTGTTATTTTTTTACCATGTTTTTTGCCATAAGACTTATAGTTATATTTGTTGTATTTCATAAAATTATATGTGGTTTTTCAATTTAGACAAGGTGTTATTGGTGTATTTTTAAAAACCTCAAATTGAGAAATTTGGCAGTGAGTTCCACCATGTCAGCCTGTGGAGAGGAAGGCTCTGGCTTTGGGCGCAAGTTTGAAACGAAACCAATCTCAGCGAAGCAGGAATTCAGCAGCAAAGCTCCCTATGGGTAGCTTTGTGTAGGTATGGATGAATGGTGTTTTAAACGAACAATGGTTTGGGCAGACTTCATTTATGGCTTCGGCATCTAATTAGGTTACATCTTACACTCATTACAGAACAATATTATCATTAAAACCAAGTTGTTCTTGTCTTTATCATGGGAATGTGTTATTTTATTTAAATTATGTAAAAATAAAATGAGATAGTTCTATTAAATGTAGTTAAAAGAAAAAAAATTAGCATAATTTTATGAAAACAAAAATAATAGCAAAAGACAAATCACATTTATTATTCTTAATTCAAAAAGAAATCAAATACAATGGAAATAACTGTGATTTAAATCACATTGATGTTTCAAACATAACTAGCATGTCTTTTTTATTTCATAATTCAAACTTTAATGGCTGTATCAACCAATGGGATGTTTCAAGTGTAACTAACATGGATTATATGTTTTGCAGATCAAAATTTAATCAAGATATTTCAAATTGGAATGTAGCCCATGTGAGAACTATGGAAGCAATGTTTTATAACTCAGTATTTAATCAGAATATATCAAATTGGGATGTATCAAGTGTTTTGGATATGTCAGCCATGTTTTGCAACAGTGTTTTCAATAACAACATAAGCAATTGGAATATAAATCATGTAGATAATATGGCATATATGTTTTATCAATCTGCATTTAACCAAAATATTGAGGCTTGGACACCAAAAAAATTAAAAGATAAGACTGGAATTTTTGATGGTTCTTCATTAGAGGCGGAAAATAACTTACCATATTGGGCTAGTGTAAATATAGAGTTTTTAGAGCAAGCAATAAATGCTCATGAGTTGCAAAAGAAATTTAATCAACAAATACTTTTAGTGCCTAGCAAAAATCATAAAACATTACCAACAATAAAATTGTAAACACTTAAAATAAAAATGTGTAATAAATATAGTATAGTTGTTAAATTAAATTATAGTGGAAAAAACAGCAAGCAGTAAGTTATTGTAATAACCATTATGAATCATTACACCAATAATCAATTATCAATAATATTAGATTTTAGATTTCAGGAACTTGTCTTGTGGCATGTGTTATTTTAAAATGGGAAATGAGTTGATTCATAGTTCCAAAGATCCACTGTGCACCTATTGGGTTTTGTGAATGCACACTAAACTTAAAATTCTCTGGGAATGACAGCCTGCCTTCAATAAGTTGGTCGGTAAGCCAGTTGATAAAAACACGGCTTGTATCTTCACCACCAAGGTCATGGTCAAAGGATATCCTCTCCGGCACGCCATTAAGAATAGTCCAAGCAATTGCTTCTGCACTTGACCTGACTATCTCATAACTCCCATCAGAGGGGTATCGCTCATCATCAATAAAGAGTTTTTTTGCCACCATATTATGCATTCTACACTCATTTATGTTTTTTGCCAAGCACAGCTTATTTGTTTGCCAACATTTTTATTATAGTACAAATAGTGGTGATTTTCAATGCCCCCATGCCATGTGAGGTGTATTTTTTATACTATGGTGACAAAAAGCACTGTCACATGAAGGATGTGAATTGGATAATTTGCAGTGATTGTTTTAATGCAGATATTCCTACATTGGCTCCATCATTTACAATTTGAATCAAACACCTTCAAAGTTATTATGTTGAGTAAAAATTATTAGGTTATTTTTAAAAAATACTTGACTTTGAGTGTTGTTTTATTATAACAATACTCTATTATTATTGGAGTTGCATATGGAAAAAGAATTAGAGCTAGTAGATAGAAGGAGTAAACCAAGGGAAGCAATCACAGCAAAAAAACCCACGGTTAATGAAGATGAGTTAATATTCATCTTTGAAGAAGAATTTGAAGAAAACCCTGCAAAAAAATTAAATCTAGAACAGGTAGCACTAGTAAATGCATTCAAATTAACACTTGAAGTTTTATGTAAAAAAAATGGGTCAATATCTAATGAAGAGTTTGTAGAGATTTTTGAAAAAATGGGGATGACTGACATTCATAAATCAGGTATATATTGTGCATCTTACCTAAAAGCACTGCAAGATGCAGCAAAAATTGGTTATAGAGACCAGTACTTGAGTATTATCAGACAAAAAGATTCCAATGAAAGATTTGATAGGCTTATTGAAAAAATAAACAAAATGTCAGATAGATTCAATAATAGCTTGGAAGATTTAGATAAAAAATTGGATGAGGTAATGGAGAAAATAGCATTAATTACCAACAGTTCCACATTAAATAAGTAAATCTTTGCTATCATGTATGAACTCATGTGACAACTTCAGAATTTATGTTTTATAAAAGAGGAAATGGGCATTATTGCTTTTGACAGCAATATAAGTCAAAGTACAATTAATAAACTTGCTTGTTACAGAGTTTTTTACCTATGGGGCAGACCCTTATGGGGGGTATTTTATTATAGGGTGAAAATATGGAAAAAAATATGATTTCAGAACAATTGGCAAGAGTGAATAACTTTGAGTTAGAAAAATTGAAAAATACTGAATACAAAAAACATCATTCCAATAATTTGCTTGATCTACAAATAAGTAATCAACAAAAAGATGTAATGAATTTAATCAATAAAACCTCAAAAGATGTAGACATAAAAATAGAAAAATTAAACAATAAACTAGAAGGTATTAAAACTACTTTAAGCTTGTTTTTTTAATAATTAGCAATCGTCTTGTCCCAGGCGCGGAGGCCTTGGCCTTTGGGCCGGGGGAGGATGTCAAATTCAAGCTAGTTGGTCAGCAGACCACAAGACACAAGTGTGTTTAAGTTGGAGTTGTGATTTTTGATGCAAAGCCATTGAAAGAATTAATAAGCATACACTTAAAAGCAAAAAGCTGTATAGATTGTGTCCCACTATTACAAGAAAGAAATGGATTCACTTCGTTCTTGTAATTCTAAGTCGAGAATTTTTCTATGAAAACAAAAATAATTGCAACAGATAAAGCACACTTAAAAAGCCTAATTCAAGAAGAAATTAAACTCAATGGAGACACCAGTGATTTAAATCATATTGATGTTTCAAAAATTAAAAGTATGAGATTTCTATTCCAAGAGTCAACATTTAATGGTGATATAAGCCAATGGGATGTATCTAATGTGCAAGATATGGGCTGGATGTTTAAGTCTTCAAAATTCAATGGTGATATTTCAAGGTGGGATGTGTCTAGTGCATTAGATATGCGTGGCATATTTAATAACTCAATATTTAATCAGTGCATTTCAAGTTGGGATGTATCTAATGTAATTAATATGAATGCTATATTTTATTACTCACAATTTAATCAAGATATATCTTCATGGAATGTATCAAAAGTAACAGATATGGGGTGGATGTTTGCGCGCTCTAGATTCAACCAAAATATTTCCAATTGGAATGTATCTAATGTTACTGATATGAAGGGCATGTTTTTTGAATCTGTTTTTACTCAAAATCTGGATGATTGGACTCCCAAAAAACTAAAAAATAAAGACACTGCTTTTAAAGAGTCTCCGTTGGAAAAATGTAACAATCTACCCTATTGGGCTAGTCTAAACATAGAACTTTTAGAGCGAGCTATTGAATCTTATTGGTTGCAAAAACACTTAAATAAAAATTTAAAGTGTGTACCAACAAAAGAGCCCATTATTAAAATTTAAAAGTAATATTGTATTATTAACAATAAGCACATTTGCTGCATTTATTCTGAGAAAATAAAGAACACTTAAAGCAACTTATTGAGGTTGAAATAGAAATAAGTGAAACATCAACGTGATTTAAATCTCATTGATATTTCAAAAATTACAGATATGTCAAAATTATTTCAAGAGTCATTTTTTAAACAGTGATTTTGACCAAAATATACCCCAATAGAATGCTTCTAATGTAATCAATATGAATGAAAAATATGCTTTAAAACTCATGAGTTAACCAAAATCTCTCTAAATGGGCATCAAAAACCTAAAAAAATAAAGGCTCCATTTTTCATGTCTAAAAATTAGATAAACCAAATGGATTGCCATATTGGGCAAAAGTTGACATTATGCTCTTGGAGCAAGCTATGAACCCATATCAACTACATGAACAATTAGCTATGGAACTTAATATTAAACCAACAAAAAACTTAACCAAGTTAAACTTAAAACTTTAGATGATTAATAAACATTTAAAATAATAAAATAATATAATAGGTTAGTGGGTAAATTCGGCGCTGTTCAGATAAAGTATTGACGACGCACTTTTGAGGGGCCAATACTTTGATTTTTAAGAGGTTTTTGCACTGGCCTCATAAAGTGCTATACTAAGGGCTGGAGGCCAGTTATCAACACATAACCTGAACAGCGCCGTAAATTCAGATATTTTAATATTGCACTTTTCAGCTTTTTAATGTATGATTCAAAAACTAATTGGAGAGTGCTAAAACAATGATCACATTAAACAAGATAACCTCAGCTTTTGAAAAGTATTTTTATGAGCCAGTATTGGGGGTGTCTAATAAATTAGTGACACCACTTATGGTTTTTCTAATCTCTGTGTTCGCTGTGATTGTTTTATATTTGAGCTATTATGCTTTAATATCCCATCATGTGGATGGCAGGCAGAACACCATTAATCCAACACCTGCACCAAGTGTAGGGCAACATAATCATTCAATTCAAAAATTTGTTACAAATGCCAATATTTTCTTTACCAAATATGAGGCAACATTTTTTAAAATGAGTGAAGATGAAATAAGACAACTAATTTTGCAAGAGAATCTGGGGGTTATGAGTTTTTTTTACAAAACAAATAATCAAATTGTTATTGGAATGGAGTCTATAAATAATGGGATTTATCACTCTTCTAAAAATGTGAAGGTTATGATTAATAGGTCAGAACAAAAACAGGCAGGTGAAGGCAGCCAATATGTAATAAGTTTTTATTCAAAAATTTACACTGAGGCACAGAATCACATTATTGCAAACAGAAATTAAGCAAGTAGGAATTGATAATGTCTTTATCTTCTGTGTCAATTGACTATTAAGTAATTACTTGTAATTATTTATAATGACTTATGTATGGTTTATTTCTGACAGTTTATTTTAGCACCTCTTTAACAAAGAAGAGGTGCTATTTTTTTTAGGAGAAAAAATGTTAAATGTAGAACACTCAATCCTTCATGTAGATGGAAGCATAAGTCAATATTTAAACGAGTCACAAAAAGTAGAAAAAATTGCAGGAATAGGTGGTTATCTTTTGACAAACAATAGGGTAAGGGATACATTTTATAAAATATTGGGAGAAGAAATACCATTTATAAATCATCATGAGGAGCATGCTGTCATTGAGGGAATAAGATGGTGTAAGCAAAAAAATATAAGGCAATTAATTGTAAGAACTGACTCCATTTATTCCTATAAAATTTTTAATAATTGCAAAAAGATACATGGTCAAGAAGATAAGTTTTTTTTGCTCCAATACTTAATGCTGGAATATTCTTTTGAACATTTGGAGGTACAGTATTTCAATAGAAAAGAAAATGACTTATCACATAATTTATCAAGAAAATACTTGACTGAATTTATAAAAAAAAATAGTTTAAAAAAACATGATACAGTTACGGAAATTAAAAAAGAACACACAAAAGACGAATTGAGGAAAGCAATAACTTCTAACATTATGAGTTTCCTGTAGTAATAGATTGATAAAAAGAGATTTCATTAATTGGATAATTAAAGTTTGGATTTAATGATTTTTTTGGTATAATTAAAATTAATCTGATTTTAGGACAAACAGCATGAAAAAAAACACGGATGTTAACCAATTATTTAACAATTTAATGAAATTAAGCAAGGAGTCTGAATCATTCTTCTTCAAAGATTTTAGCTTGGATGATAAGGTGTATAGAATATTCAATTATAGACTTGCTTCTTGGACTGAATTTCAATTACCGGATGCAATTAATGCAAGAGGGATAATGTTTGACATAACAAGCGATTGCAACCCAACAATAGCATGCATGCCACCAACAAAATTTTTCAATTATGAAGAAGGAGGGGTTAACCATAAGCAAAATAAAATTGGAGACCAAATGGTGAAAATGGACGGATCTCTAATATCAACCTACTTGCATAATGGAGATTTATTTTTAAAATCAAAATCCTCATTGTTTTCAACACAAGCACTAAGTGCAATGAATCTTTTAAATAACCCTGAAAATAGTGCCCTAAAGATAGAGTTGCAAATCTTGGCCAATATGAGCTATACTGCAAACATGGAGTACACTAGTCCAAGCAATAGGGTGGTTGTAAGTTATGAAAAAGATGCCCTAACTCTACTTGGAATAAGGGAGCACAATACTGGAATGAGCTTGTATGCTTCAGAATTAGAGGTATTTCTAGATAGGCACAATATGCCAGAACTAAAAAAAATATTGGTTAAATATATTTCATTAAAAGACAGGGTTATAAACCAGGAAGAATATGTGAGTAGCATAAAGGCAGAACAAGAAGGGGAGGGCTATGTTGTTGAGATGGTAGGGGAAGATGGGGCATACCTGGTAAAGCTAAAAAACACAAAGTATTTAATGTTACACCAAACAAAAGAGGCAATATTTTCTGATAAAAAACTATTTGAAGCAGTTATTGAGGAGGTAACAGATGATTTGAGAACTTTATTTATTGATGATGACCATATTATCAGACGAATAGAGGACATGGAGAATAGAGTTCGGCCAGTTTATAACCATATGATGAGCACTGTTGAAAGCTTTGTGGAAAAAAACAAGCATTTAACGAGGAAGGAATTTGCTATTTTAGGGCAAGCAGAGACCAACCAATTGTTTGGATTGTGTATGGCATCATATTTGGGCAAGGAAGTATCATTTAAAGAGTTTGCAAAAAAATACAGGAGAGAGATTTTTAATATTGAAGATAAAATATTTGACTTGGAAGAGATAAGGAGTAGTGAAGTTTTTAAAAAACGTAGCCCAACATAAAACACGATACAACCTATAGCCCCAATGTATTATGCTGAATTGAGTAATGCTTGATTTTTTTGAGAAACCATGTATTGTCTGCAACAATATATAAGAAAATTTTGCATTATGAATTTATTTAGGAGAAAAAAGATGAAAACTTTATTTTTAGCTGCAATGGCACTTGCAGGAGCCTCAATGGGTGTGCAGGCAACAACAATTACGCAGCCACCAGCAGCTAGTACAGCAACTAGTGTGCAGGCTGGCATGGACTTGGCAAGGAGTAAGGGCTGCATGGCTTGTCATGCAGTGGACAGGCGATTAGTTGGACCTTCATTTAGAGAGATAGCAGGAAGATACAGGAATGACTCCACTGCTGAGGCAAGGATGGCAGAGGTTATTTTAAAGGGTGGTAGAGGTGCTTGGGGGCCAATTCCAATGCCAGCAAGCAGGAATGTGTCGCAAGAAGAGGCAGTGCAGTTGAGCAGATGGGTGTTGGCACATCAGTAACTAAAAAAGGTTCTTGTGGGTTATTGAAGATGATTTAGGCACTTAAAGAAAGTATTTTCTTAGGCAAGTTCTTATGGGCTTTCTGTGGGTATTAGAGGTATTACATGTTGAATCTAGGTCTAGTATGCATCTTTCAAATACAATGAGCAAATTATCAGATAAATTATTGGTATTAAATTTCGAAGATTGTTTTTTTAATAAAAAAATAATAACTGATAATGGGAGCCTCCAATCTTTACCAAGCGCCAAAAGTCTGTTCTACTTCAAAGAGATTCTCTCAAAAATAAAACCAAATATATTATTAAGCAACAACCCAAATAATATCTTTCATAACAGGGAAGATATTGAAGAATGGTTTCATTGGCATAATATGGCTGTTAATGTTGATGAACAACTGTTTTTGGTGTCATCTGCAATGTGCCAAAACCTGTTTACAGAGGCTGCTGCAATTCTTGACAAAAGAAAAAATCAGGTTGTTTTTTTAGATAGCAATTTAAGACCTGTAAATTCTCTATATAAAAGAGAGATGGCAATAATCAAACAATACAACTTTAAGAATGCCATTTTTTTGGGAAACAAAAGAAGAAAATCATTAATAAATGAGGGAGAATACCTTTTGCATGAAGGAAAAGAGAGTCATTTTAAAAAAATTGTAAAACAAAAAGTGGCAATAAAAAAAAATCAAACAATCACAAGGGTTGTTTATGAAAGTCTGATAGAGAAGTTTAAAAACTAATATTTTCAAATACTACAACATATATTATATATATCATATATATTGTTAGATACCATTAAGCAGAATTCTGTTGGTATTTTGATTGGTGTTTATTTTAACCATTTTGTAATCATTTGTTCAAATATTTAACTAAATGAGCACCTGTGCACATAAACAAGATTATACAATTGATTCTTGTTGCTTTTTCCTATAGATTGAGTAATGTTTTACTAAACCAATAACGTTAGTTACCATATAGAAAAGCTGCTGTGTAAGAACTCCATATTGACTTGTATAAAAAACACTAAGGGCAATAATTGCACCACCCCCTACAATCCAGAATGGCCAACATATATGGGAATATTTGTGTCTAGAAGCAAGAGCAAGAGATCCAGCAATGCTAAATAGCATGCCGGTCCACTCAAGGGAAACTTCCGAAAGCTCTATTAAAAACCAAGCAAGAGTAAAGCCACCAATCGTAGCCATTATTAAGCTAATCAAGTAGAGGTATTTGCCAATATTTGGGCTAATCAGTGTTGTTGAACTTCTCCACTGGTAGTATCCAAAAATATTAATAAATAAACCAATAAAGTGTTTAGTAAAAAGACCATACTGTTGAGTATGTAAAAATAAAACCATAAAACATATATTGGTAAAAATCCAAAATAACCACGCATATGTAATTTTAACAATTAGGGTAGCAGCTATAACAGCCCCTATTATGGCTGCTATAGTGCCACTCCACTCTAGCAACAAGAGCATTTAGTCCTTTATTTCAACAGTTGATAAAAGAACCCATCCACTAGAGTTGCTGTATGCTTCTGTTTGTTTTTGACTTATCAACACTTGGAGTTCCTCAGCAGATGCTTGAGTTCCCCATTTTGAATTAAGTATAAAAAATGATGACTTCAAAGTAATTTTACCATTATTAGTTCCAATCCAATTTGCCCATATGTGGCTTGTTTGTGGCTCTAATTGTAGACTGCTTTGGGTGATGGTTGAAAGAGTTTTTTTAACTTGTTCATTAACAAGATGTTCAAAAATCTTATTATAATTGGTAACATCTGATCCATTAGCCTCACCAAGGTTGTCTGTATGTGCCTCTACTTCATCTTGCAAATGCCTATTGTAGTTTTGTTCCAAATTATTTGTGGTATAACCCTTAAAGGCAAGGGTTTGGCTTTGTAATGTTTTTGCTGTATTTTCATTATCTTCTATGGTTGTTTTAGTGATCTCATGAAGGTAATCCTCAATACTAGAAGAACGTTGCCCATTAAGGATATTGGGGGCAGTAGCAGTCTCATCTATAAATTTTAAAAGCTGTGCTTCAATATCAAAGGATTGTACTGATACAGATTGCCGTTGGATGCTGTCAGTCAGAATGCAGTTATCCTTTAGTGTGGCTAATTTAGTCTCTATATCCACTACAGCGGACTGACTGTGTGGAATATCATATTCAGCAACAGTATTTGCACTATTGTTGGTTAGATTGTTGATGTTTTCTTGTGCATCTTGTGCTTCCAATCCATGAACTGCATTAACATTATAGTTACTTTGGTTGACAATTTCGTTCTCGCTTTGTGAAGTTAACATAAAAGTCTTTCTTTTGGGGTTTTCCAAGCATATAAACTAAAGCTCCATTGTTATTTGGGTTATTTAGGTTATATAGGGCATTATTTTAATAGGCAATGATAAAAGAAATGCATAATTTTGTCAATAATAAATTCTTACAATCTTAATATTTGCTTTATTGGCATAATTGAGGTTGACTATGTTGACTTTATTGATTACAATGGGAAAAATTAAGCCTAATAAGTAAAGAAATTAGGGTAAATTTTCAAAAACAGTGCTTAGAACACTTGGTTCAAACAAAGGGGAAAATATTATGTGGTATACATTGCAGACTCGCCCAAACTATGAGGCAAAAGTTACATTAGAAATTGAAAAGAAAATCAAAGAATACAATCTGCCCATACGTGAGATTTTTTCACCAACAGAAACCATTATTGATTATAAAAATGGCCAAAAAAAAGAGAGGGTAAAAAGAACATATACAAACTATTTATTTGTTGATATGGATTTTGCGGATTCAGTGTGGCATGTACTGAAAGGTGTAAAGGGGGTTGTTGGTTTTGTTGGAAACAGGGCTCAACCATTAGCAATTTTAGACTCTGAAATTGCCACAATGAAAGAAAGAGCAAGCAGCGCTGTCCCTAAACCAAAGATGTTATTTAGGACTGGCACAAAAATTAGAATTGCAAGTGGCAGCTTTAAGGATTTCTATGGTGTAATGAAAAGTGTTGACTATGAAAAAAACAGGGCAAAAGTTGCTGTTAATATTTTTAACCGTGAGACAGAGATTGAAATTGAATTGACTGCCCTAGAGGTTGCTTCTTAATTTGGGTTCTCTTTAAGAGAAGAATCTGCCCATTATGAATAGATATGCATCAATAAGTAAGATATCTGAAGCAATGTGTGCATTGCTCATAACTTTATGGTGCTTGGAGAACACAGATAAATTAAAGCAGAAGATGTCAGAATCAATCTGCAAAGCCATCTTGTGTAGCTTTGTGTAGATATGGGTAAACAATCTAATGATGTGAGTAATAAAAAAGAGTTATATAGGAAATACTTGGCAAGCCAAATGCATGAGTCTGATTTAATTATTCAACTAGATTCAATGCAAGAAAAGATGGTTAAGGATGATGGTGTTATCTACACGCCTTGGAATATTGTTCAATCAATGATTGAAATTGCAGAGCCAACACCAGAAATGAATATTATTGAACCATCTTGTGGGCATGGTGTTTTTCTAATTGGTTTGCTTTATTGCATGAATGAAAAATATGGTCTTGCAGGTAAAGAACTTCATGAATGGTTTGTAAAAAAAGTATCTTGTGTTGACATTTCAGAAAACACAATAATTGAAGTTAAGGAAATTCTTTCAGTTTATTTTCTTAAGCATTTCAAGTTATTAGTGAGGTCTGATGGCTTTAATAATATTCATTGCCATGATGGTTTAACATTTAACAGTGGAGTCACATTTGATTTATGTATCGGGAATCCACCATATATAAGGGCAAAGAATATTAAGCCAGAATATCTTCAATTTTTGAAAGATAATTATGTGTCCTGCAAAAAAGGGGCAATAGATATTTATTTAGCTTTTATTGAAAAATATTCAAATACAGCAAAAAAACTGGTATTTATTACACCAAACAGTTTTTTAACTAGCAATACAGGCACTGCATTAAAAAGATTATTGATGGACAAGTTAACATTGCTTGTGGATTTTAAGGAAAAGAGAATTTTTAAAGATGCCAATGTCTACACATGCATCTTTAAAACTGTACTTGACAGTTCTGCAACAGAAATCATCTATAGCAATACTTTAAGTAATTATGCAGTTATATCAAAGGGTGAAATTTTTCACAATGTTAATGACAGCAAGGGAATAATAGAAACAGTTCTTTCTGGTGTAGCAACTCTTTGTGACAGCCTTTATGTTGTAAAAAAGGCAAAAGATGGCAAGTTTTACACCACTTATAATGGTGTTTCTTATGAAATAGAAAATGGCATGATCGCGCCTTATCTAAAAATCACAAAGATAAGAGACAATAACCTTTCAAATATTAACTATATGCTTTATCCATATGGGGACAATAAGGCAATAATCCCTGAATTGGAGTTGAAGGAAACATACCCGCTTACCCATGCTTACTTGTTGGCAGTAAAAGAAAGATTATTGCAAAGAGACAAAGGAAAGACTGAAAAGTATGAAAGCTGGTATGCTTATGGCAGAAAGCAGGGATTGCATACAATCACTGAAAACATTGTTATTATACCACAAGTGATTGGTGGGGAGTGTAAACCACTCTTAATAAACATTTCTAACCTATTGGAACAATACAAAAAAATAGTATTCACTTCTGGTTTTATTGTCCCACAGACTGAGGAAAGCAAGGTTGCTTGTGAACATATATTGGGGGAACACTTTATTGATTTTGCCAAAAAGAATGGAAGAGCTTGGCCTGGGAAAAAGGGGTTATATTTTAGTCTCACTTCAAGGCAAATCAAGAAATTTAAGGTCTGAATTAACACAGCAATTAACAATGTGTTTTGGGGCTTTCATGTGTATTGTTTCAAGTTTTAAAAACATATATTTATTTTGTGACAGGGGTGGCAATTAATTCATGTATAACAAGTGTGTGGCTCTTAATCATTGCTATTGTACTGATATAATAAGGTGCTTTGGGATTCAGTTTATATAATATTCGTATGTTGCCTTCACTTTGTTCTATTAAATCATTTATTTTATTAATATGCAGATGTGCTACGTCAATCTTAACAAATACATCTTTTAATTGGTTTAAGTAAAAGATGTTGTGTTTAATTGTTAGCTCTAGTGTTTTGCCACTGTTGTTGGGGGTTTTTTTAGATTGCACTCTATTTGTAGAGGCATTTTTTCTTGCTTTACTAGGTCTTAAGGAATAATGATTGGTGATTGGCTGCTGCTTTACTGCTGCACTATATTTTTTACCATTCTCATGCCTGCTGTTTTGTCCGTTATTGGGTTTGTTATGACCCAATAAATAAAACAATTTGCTGATTTTGCTTATTAACTCATACAATATAATCATGTTATTTTATTTTACTCATTCATGGAGCAGCAATTGGTGCCTCTGATTTTTTTGCAATAGAGTTAAATAGTTTAAAAAACTCAGTTGGGTTTTCAACTCGTGCGTAGAGCATTTGTTTAAAGCACAATTCCCTTTCATTTACTCCAAATCTAATGGCTTGTTTTTCCATAAAGCCATTAAATTCATACACATAGTTGGGGCCATAAATAAATTGATAAACAGGTTGGTTTTTAAAGTAACCTATTTGATGCAAATATTTTGAGTGATTTAAAAAAAAATCTACCTTTTGCACTAATTGCTCTTGTAGGGTTTGCTCCTGTTTTTGTATCATATATTGGGTTTGATATTGTGTATTGCTTTTAACTAGTTGCTCTTTTATGTATATAAGAAGCACACCAACTATTGAGCATAAAAATAAAACTACAATTATAAATTCCATAGAAATAAACTCCTTCGAGGGAAGTATAGTTTAAATTAAAATTAAAATCAAATAGCGTCCAATAACAAAACACCACTTGCTGTTAACCAGGGTGGCTTTGGATATTTGACTTTATGTATAAAAATGGTGATATTAAAATAATAATATTATTATTTTAGGTAACAAATGAAAAACAAAGAGATTATAAGTAAATTAGAGCAGAAGTATGCCCTAGGATTCTCAGAGGATATTCAGTCATTTTTGGCTCCAAAAGGTTTGAATGCTGATATGGTTAGGTTTATCTCTGAGAAAAAAGATGAACCTGCCTGGCTGTTAGATTTTAGATTGAAGGCATTCAATGAGTGGAAGCAAATGAGGTTCCCTGAATGGGGGGGGTTTGATGAGGTTAATAAAATTGATTATCAGAACATACACTATTATAGTGCCCCTAAAAAAATTGATCCAAGCAAGGAAATAGACCCATATATGCTGGAGTATTTTGAAAAACTAGGTGTTCCACTAAATGAAAGAGATATATTGTCTGGGAGGGTTGCTGTTGATGCTGTTTTGGATTCAGTTTCAGTGGGAACCACATTTAAAGAAAAATTAATGGAAGTTGGTGTTATTTTCTGCTCTTTTTCAGAAGCAGTAAGGGAGTATCCTAAATTAGTTCAAGAATATTTGGGTAGTGTGGTTCCATATAAGGATAATTTTTTTGCCTGTTTAAATAGTGCTGTTTTTACAGATGGGAGTTTTTGTTATATTCCAAAGGGGGTGCATTGCCCAATGGAATTGAGTACTTATTTTAGAATAAACCAAGCCAACACAGGGCAATTTGAAAGAACCCTAATAATTGCAGAAGATGATTCTTATGTGTCTTATTTAGAGGGCTGCTTTTTACCCAACACATCAGTACTTACAGAGCATGGGGCAAGATTAATCCAGGAAGTTGGACCCCATGGTGTTTGTGATTCAATTTTTGATCATTTAGGGGGGCTACAAAAAATTAAAAATAGGCAAGAGAAAAAAGTGGAAAACAAAACCATTTTTGAATTTGTGTTCTTTAATAAAAAATTAAATTTTTCTTGCACACATGAACACCCATTATATATATACAGGGAGGGTGAGTTTTCCTTTACAGAGGCAATAAACATTGGATTATCAGATAGATTGTGTATTAAGAAGGAGCTATATGTGAATTTTTATGATGAGTTATTTTTTGGTAAAAGTGAATTAGACAACAATATAGATAAAACAGAATGTGGTGGCTATATTTTGGTGAATATTGAAGAAATTATTAAAAAAACATATACTGGAATAGTTTATAATTTAGAAGTTGAAAACACTCACACATATAATGTAAATGGGTTTGCTGTACATAATTGTTCTGCACCACAACGAGAGGAGAACCAGCTTCACGCAGCAGTTGTAGAAATTATTGCAAAAGATAGAGCAAAAGTAAAATATGCAACAGTGCAAAATTGGTATCCTGGGGATGAAAATGGATTGGGAGGGGTATATAATTTAGTAACAAAAAGAGCCATTGCAAAAGGATATAAATCACATGTTGCTTGGACACAGGTTGAGACTGGTAGTGCAATTACCTGGAAGTACCCATCAGTTGTTTTAAGAGGTGATGAAAGCTCTGCTGAGTTTTATTCGGTGGCTCTAACAAATCACAAACAAAAGGCTGATACAGGGACAAAAATGATTCATATAGGCAAAAACACAACTTCTACCATTGTGTCTAAATCTATCTCTGCAGGCAAATCAGAGGGCACATATAGGGGGCTAGTAAGGGTTTCTCCATCTGCTGATAATGCAAAAAACAAAACTGAATGTGACTCTTTAATATTTGGTTCTGCAAAGGTGTTTACTCATCCATATATAGAGACTTATAATCACACAGCAAACTTGGAACATGAGGCTTCTACAAGCAAGATATCAGAAGACCAGTTGTTTTATTTGGAGCAGCGAGGGATAAAGGCAGATGATGCTAAAAACCTGATTATTAATGGGTTTTGTAAATCAGTTTTTCAAAAATTACCAGCAGAATTTGCAGTTGAGGCACAAAAGTTGATAGAAATACATTTAGAAGGAAGTTTGGGATAATACTATGAAAATTAAAAATTTAACAGTAAAAAAAGCAGAAAAAGAAGTTCTAAAAAACATAAATCTAGAACTTACAGATAATACAATAAGTGTTATCATGGGTGCTAATGGGTGTGGCAAAACAACACTTGCCAATACAATTGTGGGAAACCCGGATTGCATTGTTGTAAGTGGAGAGATTGTTTTTGGTGGGATGGATTTACTAAAGATGGAAACCTTTGAAATTGCCTTAAATGGGGTGTATTTATCACCACAAAATCCAATAGAAATAAATGGTCTATCAAATGCTGCATTTTTAAAGCATGCTGTTAATGCAAAGAGAAAGTTTCTAGGTCAAGATGAAGTGGATGAGTTTGAATTTTTAAAGCTATTAAAGGAAAAAGCAAAAGAGTTTTATTTTGAGCCAAAGGATTATATTAGACACTCATTTAATGTGGGTTACTCTGGTGGTGAAAAGAAAAGAAATGAAATGTTGCAAATTTCTTTATTGCAGCCAAAGTTGATTATTTTAGATGAGGTTGATTCAGGATTAGACTTGGATATGTTTAAAAAGGTTAAAAAATTTCTTTTAGAATACAAGGAAAATGGTGGAACCATACTAATGGTAACACATAACCCAAAGTTTATTGAAAATATTGGGGTAGATAAGGTTTTTTTAATGAAAGAGGGCAGTGTAAAAAAAGAAGGAGACAGTAAATTAATTGATTATGTTGCCAATCATGGATTTGGAGATTTATAATGGATAGGTTTAATAAAGATCATTATTTAGATAAAAAATTCAGATTGATGGATGTGGAAGATATAAATAAGCATGTAAATAATTCTGCATACTTAGCATTTTGTAACATTTTAACACTAAATGGGATACCATATCACGTGCTTAATGAAAATAAAAAAAGCATTTCTTTTCATGATGGTTTAAATATTGTTTTGGTAAACCACTCTATGCAAGGAGAGAATACACTAAGGTTTAGTGTAAATAAGGACGCTAAGATAATCTGGATTGAATTAAATAATGCAGGGTCTTCAATTTATAACAACTATGATGTAGAGATTCAATCAAACACAGAGTTCATAAAATTATACTTGGGCAGTAGGGTTAATGCAAATATAAAAAACAACTTCAATTTTTTATTGCGGGGTGGCAAACAACTGCACTACAAGGCATTTTCATTTGTGAGTGCAGGACATGTTGTGGATGATGCAATTGAGTGTTTGCATTTAGAGGATGGTGCAAAAAGCATTTTGGAATATTATTCTTTTGTTCTGGGCAAAGTGGTAACACAAGTAAACACCATTATTAGACAACAGGCATCTAACAATGAGAGTCATCAAATCTTAAAGCATTTATTATTAAAAAACTCTGCGCAGTGTTTTTCCAAACCAAACCTTCAAATTGAAAACAATCAAGTAATTGCGAGTCATGGAAATGCAATTTCTGCATTAAACAACCATGATTTATTTTATTTAATGCAAAGGGGGTTAAGTATAGATGACTGTTGTAATGTGTTGCAATATTCTAGGTTGGCAGAGGTTGTTGGTGAAGATTTTATATACAAATTAATTTTGGGGGTTATAAGTGAATAACATAAAGGATTATTTCCCATTTTTTAAAGAGACTGGCTGGAACTATTTAGATAGTGCAGCAACCTCACAAAAGCCAACAGTTATGATGGAAGAGTTATGCAATTACTATACAAAATACAATAGCAATATTGGTAGAAGTGTTTATGATTTGGCACATAAATCAGAAGAGTTATTGGGGTCTGCATGTAAAAAAATTAATCAGTTTCTTGGCAAAAGTGGAAATTTGAGCTTCAGTGATGGTTGCACAGCAAGTTTAAATGAAGCAGTTTTTTATATTCAGCAATTATACACAGGGAGTCCTGCCTACTTTAATAAAGACACAATAATATTGTCTGTGTTTGAACATCATGCCAATATTATGGCATGGATTAGATTCACAAAAACTTACAACTTACAGATATATTGGATAGAAAAAGCAGAAGAATTAGAGGATTTCAGCAACATACCACCAAATATATTAGAGAGAGCATTAGTGATTAGTGTATGTCATGTAAATAATGTTACTGGGGAGGTTAATAATTTAGCTTCACTAAACAAGCTAAAGGCAAAATATGGATTTTTGTGGGTGGTTGATGGAGCACAGGCTACCACAAATGTAAAATGGCCATTGGGTGGATTAAATGTGGACTTTTATGCATTTTCAGCACATAAAATATATGGCCCAATGGGGCTTGGGGTATTATGGATTAGCAAAAAGATTGCAATAGAAAATCCATATAAATTGGGGGGTGGAATTATAGATGACGTAACCCAAAGTGGATACACATTGTCTAATGAAAACAATTTAATGGCAGGGACACAAAATATTGCCAATATACATTCATTTGGAATGGTTATTGATTGGTTGGGTGAGCAGGAAGAAGTAAATTACAAGAAAACAATTTCATGTCTAAAGAGAGAGATAGAAAATCTTGATAATGTAAGGGTTTTGGAAATAAGCAATAAATTAGAAAAAACAAACATCCTTTCAATAAACACAAAAGGGATTCATGCACATGATTTGGGGACGTTTTTAAGCAATAAGAAAATAGCTGTGAGAGCAGGAAAACATTGCGCTCATACATTTTTGAATAAAATAAGTGTAAATTCTTCCATAAGAGTTTCTTTGGGAATATATAATGATGAGCATGACTTGGAGGAATTTGTTATGGCTATTAAAGAGGGGTTGCGGTATTTTTCTTAAAAAAGGAGCTAATTTATGTTAGGGAATTTAGAAGAGGAAGATTTTAATGAGTTATACCAAGATGTAGTTTTACAAAATTCAAGAAAGCCAAAAAATTTTAAAAAAATATTTTGTAACTATTGTGCAAGTGGGAAAAATCCTTCTTGTGGTGACAGTTTAGAAATTTATATGAATTTTGAAAGTGACAGGTTGGCTGACATATCATTTCAGGGGGAAGGGTGTGCCCTATCTATTGCTGCCACTTCATTACTAACAGAGAAATTAAAGTTCAAAACAATAGGAGAGATAAAGAAAATATTATCTTTATTCTCCATATTTATTTTAACACAAGATAGTCACATTAATAAAGAAAATGAATGCAGACAGTTGAATGCGCTGGATAATTTGGCAATTTTTAAGGGAGTAAAAAAGTACCCATTAAGAATTAAGTGTGTAATGTTATCATTTAGAACAGTGGAGCAAATTATAAAAGATTGGGAAGCAGAAAATGCAAGAAGAGACTGAAAATGGCATAAAAATAGTTGATAACTTTGGAAACAATAAAGAAAACCACCAAAAAATTATTGAGGCACTAAAGTGTGTTTTTGACCCAGATATTCACTACAGCATTTATGATATGGGATTAATATATGAGATTCATATTGAAAAAGAAAAGATTCACATAATTATGACATTAACCAGTGTTAACTGTCCGGCAGCAGAATCACTGCCAGCAGATGTAAAGTTGGAGTTGGAGTTGGTTAGTGGGTTTGAAAATTGGGATATATCAGTAGAGGTGGTTTTTGAACCAAATTGGACTGTTGATAATATGACAGACGAAATAAAGTTAAGATTGGGCTTGCTGTAGTTGACCTTGTGCTTTATTGCTCCATAAGTGGTTATTAAATTTATTTGCTTTTAGATTATCTGCTACTTGTGGTGTGCATATGGGGTAATATTGATGCAATCTTGAAGAAGTCTATCCCTCAATCTTTGGGCAGTTTTTAAGGTGCTGGGCTGATTGGTTAGTGGCTAATTTTTAACAAGCAAGTGTGGTGTTGGTTTTTGACTTGACATGCAATATAAATGTTTTTACATTATTTACTATTATCAAATTGTTAGAATTTTAATTAAAAATTAGAAGTTAAAAGGGACAAACTGAAACAATAATGGCAAACTCACTTCAAAAATTAATTACTGAAAAAAGCAGCAAAGGAACCACCCCACCAAAAAATAGTGGGGGGCAAACTTTTGGGGGGCAATCTCATAAACAACTAATGCAAAAAATAAAGGATGGAAATGCTGGTGTGGATGTATTGTCACAGCCTAGGTTGCCACAAGAAATTATGGATAAATTGACAACAAACAATGGCTATTCTGTATCTATAACTGAGTCAACAAAATCAGAAGACTTGGAGCAGGAATTGGCAGTACTATATGCTGATGGAAGAATTGATGTGGTAATTGATGCTTTAAGAAAATATTTAAATAACAACAAGGGGGATGTTTTGCAAAGATTTTGGTACATGCTATTAGACTGCTATCAAATAACAGACCAAAAAGCAGATTTTGATAAGGTTGCCCTTTCATTTGCTCACAAATTTCACACCTCACCACCTTCATGGCTAAAAAAAGAGGAGAAAAAAGGCGGAATTGTTGGTAAAAATGTACTAATATTAGAACAGGCATTAAATTTAGAGCATGTATCGATCTTTAAGGATTTTCTAAAGTCAGCAAAAGAAGAGGGGTTTTGCAGAATAAACATAAGTGGCTGTAAATTTGAAAAAAGTGATGTTTTAGCAGTTCAGTTGCTACATAGGCTATTCCTGGATTTAAGAAAAAACAAGGTATTATCAGTACTAATGGGGGAAAATAATTTAACAACATTTTGCAAGCAGTACATGAACCCAAATAGTTTTAATAAAAATTTGGTGGCAGAGTTTATGGAAAATGAGCAGATTTGTTGGTTATTGTATCTTGAAGTATTGCAATGGAGAGGTAAGCAAGAAGAGTTTGAGGCAAATGCAATAGAGTATGCAGTGAAGTTTGAAATTTCACCACCTGGATGGGACAATGGTGGTGTGATGAAAATAACAGAGAAAAAGGATGAGAAGGAAGTAGATGGTGCAGCAGATATCACCGGGGTATTAACTCCAAACAATATTGGGGCATTTATAGATGTTATAAAAAAAGAGATTAAAGTAAGGGATCATGTTGAAATTGATTTAGCTACAGTAACAAGAATAGAAAACTCAGCATTTAGCATTATGTCAGGTTTTTTACAGGAAGTGGTATCCAATTTCAAGGGTAAAAAAATCACATTTAAATACCCAAATGAATTGTTATTGGTTTTATTAGAGGTATCTGGTATTACTGAAATTATAGAGGTGACACACAGAAAGCGTTAGGTTTGGATTTAAGGAGTTAATTTTGGGTCTAATCCAAAATATTTTCTAGCACGCATGCATCTTGGGTTTTGTCTACCATCCGCTAAAATAACAGGAAAGTCTCTACATACATTTGGGCGGTTCTCATAAATGGTGCAGGAAACTGACTTTCCAATTTCTCCTGTAAGTCCAATACATTTTCCTTTAAATGTCTTGGTGCCCTTCATGTAGGCAGTCTTTTTGCTGTAAAGTGCAGAAGAATCAATGGTAACAAAGCCACCCTGCTCAGCCCGCTCAGATGAGGGAAAGTAAATTCTAAAGTAAGAGCAACAAGCCCCACAGCCTAGACAAAAATTCTTACCCTTTTGGTATCTTAATGGATTTATGTGCAAAAGACCTTTTATGTGCTCTTTTATGTCATAAAAAATATCCAAAAACATATAACAACCCCTTGGAAATGCTTTCAAAATAAAAATTAATTATTAAAGCAACATACATATATTCTATACAATAATTATTGTCAATTTTTACTTTTGTGTGATACAATGACTAGTCAGTTGTATTTGTGTGTTATAAACTATACAGCAAAGCATAAAAAATAAAAGGAGTTTTTATGATTACCCAAAAAAAGAGTCCACATGAAAGACTAGAAGAAATTCAAGAAAAAAGCCAGAAGCTAATTCAAGCAGCAGTCCAAATTAACACAAAAATTGAAACAGCAAATGAAAACAAAAAAAGACTAATGTCCACTCTTGTGGAAAAATACCACACAAGTGATATTGCTACATTGGAAACAATTTTAGTTCAGTGGGAGCAAGAAAACGAAAATGAATTAAAGAAGGCAGAGGATAGTCTCTTGCTATTAGAGAGGGAGATTCAAGAGAAAAATGAAAAGATAAAAAAAATTCATCAGGGTTGACCTGGAATAAGGCAGGCGCATTAATTTTACAAAAGATATTAGTAACAACAAACAATTGCTTTAATTGATAGATGTATACAGAAAAAACAATTTCCACCAATGTAAAAATAGATTTTTGTGCTAAAATGGCACAGGATTGTTTGCAGTTTGCAAGCATTTTGCAGGCACAAAAAGAAAATCTTGTAAATCAAAAAGAAAACCTAACCTGCAAAGTGGAGCAGGCAAAAAAATGGCTAGAAAAGCAGCCAGATTTTCTGGCATTTTTACAGCAGTTACAAAATATCTTGCATCAAAAAAACATTGGGACATTTAGTCAACTGTTATCCTATTTTGTCAAAGATGTACTTAAAAAGGATAAGGATGTGATATGTGAATTATACACATACCACAATTTACCAGCTCTAAAAATTGAGGTATGTAATGATGGATGTAGGGAAAGCATTATTGATGGTAATGGGGGGTCTATTGCCAACATTGTATCCACAGGACTCAGATTGATAGCTTTATCACGAATGGGCAATAGAAAATTTATTGTTTTAGATGAGCCTGACTGTTGGCTTGAGAATGCACACATTCCGGCATTTGCAAAAATTATTGGTGAAATATCACAGAAATTACAAATCCAAACAATATTAATTTCACATCATAAGTGGGAATACTTTAAAGATTATGGCAGGGTAATAGAGTTAAAAAGTGATGGAAAAAATTTATATACGGAAATCATTAATGATGTAGCAAAACAAATTCCAGATAATCTTGATTATATTAAATCAATTGAAATTGGGCACTTTATGTCGCATCATAGAACAAGATATGAGCTTTCCCCATTTTTAAATTGTTTAATCGGGGTCAATGATATTGGCAAGAGTGTGCTTGGAACCGCCTTGAGGGCTGTAGCATATAATGACTCATCTGATAGTTATATTAAGCACTTTGAGAGTGAAGCGCAGGTATTAATTGAAACCTCTTTAAATAAAAAGATTTTTTGGCAGAGATTTAAGGATAAATCAGCCAGTAATCCACAAAAAGTCAAATATTCACTGATTGAAAAATCAAGTGATATATTGGATTTAGAACAAACTGAAAATAGTAATAAAAAAGAGCAGATTACATCAGAATTTGAATCTAATTATGTCCCTGCTTTTATTCAAAAAGTATTAAACATTACAACAGTAGAAGATATTGATGTACACATAGGGAATCAAAAGCAACCAATTTTTATATTATCTTCTGATATTAAGCCACAACAAAAAGCAAAAATATTATCCCTGGGGAAAGAGTCATTATTGATACAAAAAATGATGGAGAACATTAAGGGTAAGACAAAGTTAAATAAAAAAATTTTAAGGGATGCGGAACAAGAGTTTACCAAGATAAATGAACTACTGACCACATTAGGCAACATAGGGGAAATACAAGAAGAGTCTACCAAATTACTAAATCATTTTAAAAGCCTAAGAGACAAACATGTCAATACACAGGCATTGTTAGAAAATATCAATAAGATAAAAGAGGTTGATTTAATTGCAAGCATAGAAAAAATTGGCATTTACTCACCACCAACTAAACTTCATGGAGTTGAAGGATTACGGGACGTGTTGCATAAATATGTGGGGTGCCATGAGTTGGCACAAATATCAGAGATAAAGGCTACTATATTGCCCCCATTAAGGCTAAGAGCAACACAAGAAGTGGCCTTGGATATAAGAAAAATGGTTATATTAAATAAGGCATGTGAAGTTGATCCCATTAACACACATTATATATACAATACATTGCCAAAATATAAAGAGGTAAGTGAAATAAGAAATCTTATAGGAGATTATAAAAGAATTGAAAAAATTACTTCAATAAAAAAAGTTCAAATTGAGTTAGGCAAATTTAGTTGTAAATTGAATGATATTCAAGAATTAAAAAGAAGTGTGCTGCACACAAGAGAAAACAATGAAATTTTTGCTAAATTATCAGAAGAACAAAATCAATTAAGCAAAACAGAGGCAGACTTAGAAAAAGAAAAGTGTGTTTTTGTTAAAGAACATGGTGAATCCTGCCCATTGTGTCATCAAAAGATAGATTTAAATAGGTTGTTTGGATAAAGATAAATCTTTTAAGACTGTATTGCATGTTGGGATGCCAAAAATCAAACTGTTTTTAATGTATTGTTGCTGCCTTATTATTGTAGGTGTTTCCATTTATCTTATTTTTTTGGATTTCATCTAATCATGTTGAAAACCTCTTGTAAAGTTTTTATTTTTATATATTCTATTCTTGGGAAGACCAAAAAATGTTAAAAATTCAAGGTCGACCTTGTATTAGAAAATCCTCCCTTTACCAAGGCTGCTGAAAAGTAGCCTTGGGTTTTATTTGATTTTACATTATATTTATAATATAATCCTGGTTCAATTTGAGAACATTAACAAAATACTGTATTTTAGCAGTATTGGTTTATTGAGTTTAAACATGTCAAATCACTAATGTAAGAAGAAAATATGAACCATATGGAAAAAGAATTTATTGTCTTTAGCGATATTCATTTGGAAAAATTTTCAAATGTGCTACAGAATACTCTATTGGGTTCAATAAATAAATTTATAGCTGAAAAAAGAAACAAAAATATTGAGCCTGTGTTTTTGGTTGCTGGGGATATCAATAATGGAACAAAAGGCTTTGATTTTCTTGAAAAACTAGATGCCAACTCTTTTTATATTGCTGGAAACCATGAGTTTTGGGGGAACGACTATTTTCAACTTACACAAGAGCTAATAAAAAAATCAAATAGCAAAGTGACATTCTTACATAATGAGATATCTATTGTAGATAACAAATACTTAATTGTTGGAGCCACATTGTGGACTGATGCAGGGAAAACCATTAATCCTGCTATCAAGGGGCATGTGGGATCAAAGATAAATGACATTCATTTTATTAATGCAAAAAAACAGTTACAAGGTGATGTAAGAAATGTGTCAGTTGTGGGTGTGGAGTCACAATCATTAAGAAACACAAATAAGTGGAATGTGGATATACAAATAGAAGAGAATCAAAAAACAGTTGATTTCTTTCATTCATTGTATGGAATTATATTAATTTTAGAAAAATTTAAAGATGAAGTTAATATGCACAATAGGGGGAATAAGCTAAATTATGAAAAAATAAAACAAGAAATTCTCACTGTAAAAGAATATGCCAAATATAGGGAGGTTATTGGTATGGTTATTGGGGAGATTATTAACCCTCAATATTTATCCAATAAAATTGAGGAAGATTTTAAGCGGTTACTTATAAGTGAGGAATCATTCAATTTATTGATAAAGTTAAGGGGTGTTAAAAGCATATCTGATTTAAAAATTATTTTTTTAACACATCATGCCCCTTTTCTAGAAGAGCTTTGGCTTGCAAGACATGATGATTTTGTTAGGAAAGAAGAAGTTAATTTGCTGACTCAACAACGGGGAGACCTATTTTTAGCAAGAGATGAAAATTCATTTTTTGACCAACACTATTTATATAGATGTGCCAAAGGAGACTATGACAGATATGAAGATATCACAATTATTTTTAATTACTATAACAACTTATCCCTAAGATTACACAAGGGGCTAATGAAAAGGATTAATGTATGGGTGCATGGGCATGATCATTATGTGAATTTTGAAAGTATGGTTAAAAATATTTTAGTTGTCAATAATGCTGTTGGGTATGGATTGTCTTTCTTGGGGCAGACTACTGATGTGCAGGAGCAATTGGATAAATGGATTGCAAGCCATTTTAGGGTAATAAATGACAAAAAAATGACAAAAAAGGGCTTAAAAGATAGAATCATCTGTGAGGCAATAGAGCAGTTCAATTTTAATGATTTCTCACAATCTATTGATAATGCCCAATATATGATAGAAAAACTATTTGCTCTTAATAATAGGTTGCTTAAAAATTTAAAGATTAATGAGCGTGAATTTAATCTATTTTTGGATTCATTAAGCCTTACAGAGGAAAAAATTAGGGGGCAAATAAGTGAGTTTAATTTATATATAGATATACAAACAGATATAGACTGCAGTATAGATTATATTATTGCAATAAAAAATAATATATTTAAATCAAAGCCAAAAAAATGTGTATTTATGCCATTTCGCCTATTTGAAACACTACTTGTTATACTTAAGGGAATTGACCAAAATACAAACCAAAATGATTTAGAAATGAATGTACAGACACTATTTCAGTTAAAGAATTTAATGAGATTTATTAGGAAAGATATTACAAAAATTAAGCAATACAAAGAGCAGAATCGAGTTCCAGAATTGTTTATAAACAAGGGTGGGGAAAGCCAATCAATTTTAAGTGATGATAGGACAGTTTATAAAAAAATTCATGAAAAATGGGACAAGGTAAGAGGCAAATACAATGTGGAGCAGTGTTATATCTTAACTGAGCTGTATTGATTTTATATAAATTTTATAGTCTAGTGAAATAAAAAAACAAGCACAATATTGTGCTTGTTTTTTTATGCTTGTGTAGAATTGTGTAAGGCTCACATAATTAATAATTAATCAATTATGATTTTGTTTGTGCCATCAGCAGACTCATTAACGGGCTTGATTTTTGTAGCATAAACAGTAAGTATCCCATGTTCATAAACAGCCCTTATACTAGACTCTTCAATTTTCTGTGAAAAACAAAATTGTCTAGATGAGCTTAGGCTTCTAAATTCGTTATGCAGAATTTTTTGGTTTTCATATTTTTTACTTTGTGTGGTATTGACACTAATGACTAATGTCTTATCCTTATTAAATTCAATGGATATATCACTTTTCTCAACACCGGGGATTTCTGCTTTTATTAAAAATTGATCTTCTGTCTCAGTCATTTGCACTCTGAAGTGGCTATCAAAAAACCTTGGTGATAATTCTGTATTGATAAATCGGTCAATGGAGGTCAAAAAATTAATTGGATTTGCTATACTATACATATTTGTCTCCTTTTATAAAATTTGTATAATTATGATTACTCATACTTACTTAATGGCATACAAGACTTAAAAAACAAGGGCTATGTGTGGGTTTTTTAGTATTTTTATTTTTTTAGTAGCTGTCTCTTGCTCTAGATGACCTGAATGGTTTTATTGTCATCTTGTGAAACCTTGTGATTAGATTCTTGAATAAATGTCCCAATGCGCTTCTCACGCTCTTTACTTAAATAACCCTTAGCATTAGATACGGTTTTTTCAAGTGATTCAATTGTTTTTTTCATGTTTGGCAATGCCTCGTTGCGGTAATTTTCAATTGTGTCTATTGCTGAAAAAATTTGTTCAAATGATTTATTTAAAACCTCAACAGAGATTGAAGCATCTGTAGCCTTTTTTTGAATTTGTAAACCCTGATCTTTTAGCATTTCAGAATTGCGTGTAATCATTCCATTTGTAATCTCATTAACAGCACCAATTTGGTCAAGCACTAACTTCTGTGTTCCCAATGCCTCAGAGACAAGAATGGCAGTTTGCAAAGCAGCAATAGTTGTTTTAGTGGCTCTATCAACACCTCTAATTAATTCAGTATTGTTTTTTTTAATAACTTGCAAGGACATATAACTTTGCATACAAACAGCTAAATGCTGGTAAATGTCAATGCTTTTTTGCCTAATAGGAAATAAAATCTCTTGTTTTATGTCAGAGGCTTTAATTTTATCTTCTAGCTCAATCTTTGAAATTTTTTCTGTTATATTGGAATCAATCTGTTTTATGACATAAGCATACTGTTCAAGATAGTTCATTAAGCTTGCTAACTGCTCGCGCTCCTCATCGATATGGGCGCTGTCTTCTATCAACTCATCCTTTCCATTAAGCAGTGATTTTACTATGTCATCAATTTGTGACTGTGAAGACTTAAACTCCTGCATGTAGGAATCAACACGGTTACCAAGATTAAATGGTATTTTTATACCAAAAATTTTATGCCTATTGAGCAGTTTACCTTTTTGAGTTGGGTCAAGATTTGTAACAGTAGTTCTTAGTTGTTTCAAGGAGGATGCAATAGATTTTCCATTTCCAAAGTCATTTTGACTCAGTGCCTTTAATGGGCGTGCAAGCATGCGGTTTGAGATACTTGAGGTTTTAGCAATTTCATGGTTACCCATTTCATTCAGTGAGTCAGTGATGTCCTTGAACTCTTTGGAGTGTAAGGGGGAGGATTCAATTTTTTGAATAATACTCTGAACCTGCCCATCAAGGTTATTTATAATGGACTGCTCAATGTTGGTAAAAGTTTTAGTTTTACCATCTTCTTGCACAGTCCCTGATCTGTGCTTTAAATCATCTGCCTCAATGGGGGCAACAGCCTTTGGTGCCTCCATTGTAAAGCTTTCTACCCCAATAAGTTCTTGTTCCTGTGCAGTATTCTTTGCTTTATTGCTAGGCATATTCATTTTCCTTTGTTTATAAATAGATAGCAAAATTGGCAATTAGCCAATAATTTGAAGCATTATATACCTTTTTTGATTTAATTTCAAGGATTATATTTTTAGTCATTTAAATATCAAAATAGCACCAAAGGTTTTGGCACTTGCACTCTATATGGGTACTATAACCACAGGTGTGTGGTGTGAGTTCAATAACAAAAACAGCAACTTATATACATATGAGTTGCTGTTTTTGTGTAGTTGCCATTCAAATCCAATGGCGCTGTTCAGATAAAGTATTGACGACGCACTTTTGAAGGGGCTAATACTTTGATTTTTAAGAAGTTTTTTGCACTGGCATCATGAAGTGCTATACTAAGGGCCGGAGACCGGTTATCAACACATAACCTGAACAGTGCCAATCCAATTAAGCCAAATTAAAGCCCCTTGAAAAAACTAGGAAAATTATTTTTCAAAAACTCAGTGTTTAAATCTAGCATTGTTTTAGAAAGTTTAGCATGAGAATCAGACAATTGCTTATAATCAAAGCCATTAGTGGTGACAAGGTTTAGGTTCTTATGAAGATGTTCTGTAAGGAGGCTTTGTTGTTCATAAATGCTATCTGTAAAGTTTTTTGGCACACCATTTAGACCATTTTTAAGGGTTTCTTGCATCTGTGTTAAAAGATTTGCTTGATATTCAAAAAAATTGAAATTGAGTGATGGGTTGGCAGTTGTTGCTTTCATAAGGGCTCCTTGTTAATATGTTGCAGTGCAGCAATTATTGCAAATAAATTTATTAATGTCAAGAAGATTTATAATTATTTTTTATTTATACAAATTTATGCTTGCATTGTTTGTTGTTTTTTGTTATTTTTATATTCAGATTTTTATTTGGCATACAATATTTGCTTGTTTGTCTTTTTTTATTGGAGAACTTTTTATGGTAAAAAATTTTTGGAGTGGTTTATTGGGGATTTCCATGGGCTTGGTTATGAGCTTCACAGTGGGTGCACAAGGTTTGGTGCCTCCAAGGGAGGGTGTGGACTTTCGATATGTAAATGTTGGGGCTCATTCAGTAGTGCAGGACAGTAGTAGGCCAGTAGTTGTGGAATTCTTCTGGTATGGATGTCCACATTGTTTTAGGGCAAAGCCAATTGTTGCTGAATTCAAAAGGGGTAACCCAAACATAGATGTGATTCAGTTCCCAGTAGTCTTTAGTGGATGGGAAAGTGGTGCAAAAATACATTTTACATTAGAGATGATGGGACTGAGTGAAGAGTTTCATGAGAAAGTATATAATGAAATACATGTTAACAGGGGGCGAATTTTGCAAAATGATGCTGATTTCTTTGCATTTATGCAAAGAAACAAGGCTGATCCAGGCAAGGTAAGAACAATACATCGCTCATTCACAGTGGCAACTAATGTGACAAGAGCAAGAAATATTACAAGGGCATACAATTTAAAAGGAACACCAAGCTTTGCAGTGCATAGGGATGGCAAAGTAATGCTAGTTGAGCCTTCTGCTGTGGGTGGGGTTCAAAGGGCAATGGATATTATTGAGGCTCTTGTAAAGTAATCAAAAATCATAGGTCTTAACTAGAAAGGCATTATTGATTTCTGCCTATATGGGAAATAGGCATGTAATAAATAAAGAATGAAAATCATGTAGTGTACTAACTTTTACTACTTCAGTCCTAATACAAAAGATAACATATGGGTGGGATATAATAATATGAGTCAACAAAAAGAGAGTACTAGCCTAACAGAGGTGTATGATGAATGCGAGATTGCTTCTGCCTATGAAATGGAGTTCACACAGAGAGCAATAGAGAGATTGCAAAATCAAATGAAACCAGAGACAAGCATAGATTTTGATGGAAAACATTGCATTGAGTGTGAGTCTGAAATACCCAAAGGAAGACTTGCAATGAAAAAAATCAGGTGTGTTGATTGTCAAACTGTGTTAGAAAAAAGATCTCGAACAAGAGGTTAACAAGAGGCTAGACTTTTGTTGGCTGACATAACCAAAGAAGTCAAGCAAACCTATGGCTTTGGTCATGGGTGACTTGGGTTTTGGCATTCACAATATTGGGTAATATTTTCACTGTGTTGACTTTTTTGAATCAGGTTGTTTAAACTCTTCCTTAAACATTCTGTATTTGCCAAGAACTTTTCTGCTATATCTTCTTGTCTGGTCTCTTGTGCTGCCATTATATTTTTGAAGTGCCATAACAATATTGCCATTATGGTCTTCCAAATACTTATTTAAAATAAGCATACCAATATATATATTCCATGAAACGTCCCAAATGGAATTTTTTGTGGGCAGCCTAGACATTTCCTCTGGGTGCCATCGTGGTATTACTTGTGTTAGTCCAATGGCACCAGCATGGGATTTGCTATTTGGTCTAAAAGTGGACTCAACCCCAATAACGGATAATGCAAGCAGTGGACTGATGCCCTGCTTAATGGCATTTATGTGAGCATAAAAAACTATTTTTTCTGCCAAGTACAAGGGGGTAGAATATTTATTAGAAATATATAAAGCAATGTTTTGCAATTTTCCTGTCGCATTAATGTTTTCAAGATTATAAAAATGAGCAATCTCAGGGTGGTTTTGAATTTTTGTAACTGTTAGATAATTAAATTTGCCCTCTGAAGCATCTTGTTTTTTAGGAATGTTGTTTTTTATTGGGTGCATTAAGGAATAATTTAAGTTATAAGTTAAGTTATTCAATTTCTCCTTAAAGAGTTCAATGTTTTTTGTGGTATCTGGATAAGATGGGCGTGAGTTGATTAATTGAAGCTTATGTAGAAAAACAAATAAAAAGCAAAAGCTAAAAAAGAATACTATAATTTTGGGTTTTATATTGGCATGTTTCATGTGTGAGCACTTCCTTTTGTCTATATTTTTTGGAGTTTATTCTATTTTAAATTTTTCAAAAGAGAGAGGTTAAACAAAAGATTACTCTAAGTCAACCCGCAGAAGTTACAGATATTGACTTAGAGTATGTTTTTGTTTAAAATGCCAACTTAATTCACAGGTTGCTTTGTGTTTTATGTTTGCCATTCATATGCGTTATGAAGATCAAATAGTTAAATAGCTACAAGTCACACATGTTAATAAAAGGAATGTTTATGAATATGAAAAAAATTATTGTCATATTTTTGGTGGCAAATTTTATAGTTGGTTTAGGGTTGTTTGTTTTTGCAAAAGTGGCTTCACAGACAACAGGTCTAGCAGCAGAAAAAACACAGACACAATCAACACAACCCATGCATGACAATAAAAACCTTAGCATGCAACAGCAGCCAATTATGGTGGCAACTTGCATGAGGTTTGGACCACTTAACCCAACTGAAGCAGAAGCCTTTAACCTTCTAGTGGGTGATTCAAAAAGCCTCCTAGAGAATCCACATAGAAAAAGTGTGCAAACCATAAATGTATACCAACTGTATTGGAATCTGGGAACAAATGAGGCGGTTGCCAGAAGCCTCTTTGATAGACAAAAACGTGGAGCTATGTCTGATGATAAGTTTCAATTACGTCGTGGGGAAAATGGAAATTGGTTGGTTAACATAACAGAAGTTGCAGGTAGTGAGGAATTGGTCAAGGAATTAACAGTAGATTTAGCTGAGAAGGCAAACAAAGTTAATGCAGGAGGCACCTGGTCTTTCAGGCTGTCGCATCAATCTTCACTCTTTACCATTAATGAATTCAATATGATTAATGCACAAACTAAAAATGAAATCAATTCAAAATTTGGAACGGTAGGTCAGCCATGTGTGGGATAATAAATAAATTATTAATTTATTTAAATTAAAATAAAAAATTTGTATGGTTTTTTGTTGGTAAATATTGGTTTACTAACAGGTCTTTAATTTCCTTATGAATTTCTGGGTGGGTTTGCATCTTATGGTGTGGGATTTTATATTTTTCCAAAAAATTTAGCATACATCGCTTAATTTCCCCTGATTCACTTTCACTATGTACTCTACCATCTTGATCAAAAGCATGATTCCTCTCTAATACTATGTTTATATTATTGTAATAATTGAATTGCTCTAAAACTAGAGATTCAAAGCTGTTAAAATATTTTTTTGGAGCATATACTGCCATCATTATTAGTGGACACTCCATTATGGCAATATCTCTCTTTCCCATTACTCGCTCCAGCCCCCTATTTTGCTCCCCAAGTAAAAAAATTTGTTGTGAGAATATGGGGTGTGACAGTGGTTTGCCACTCTGAATATCCCTAGGAGTCTCCCAAGCATAACCCTTACCAACTTCTGGTATAACTTCCACCCTATGACCGCCAACACTTAGCTCATAAAAAAGACCGGCAGCAGTAACACTCTTGCCAGAGCCAGGCTCCCCAATAATATTGACAACTTGCATAGCAATAACCTCCTGTTATTTTAACACTTTTATATTGTGTTTTTATGTTATATTTAAACTATAAATAAACTTTATAATGTCAATATGTGTTGGTTTATCAATTTTTAGAAATCAATAAACATAAAATGAAAGAACAAAAGCACATTTCAAATCAACATACAAGACTAAAGATTATGTTGATTTTTTTCATTATTTATTATATAATGGCAAAATATTAAGGATTTTCAAAATGAAAATTATATCGGTTTTAAACTACAAGGGTGGTGTTGGTAAGAGCACTATTGTAACGAACCTGGCAAGTTACTTTGCCAACAGGGGGGAAAAAGTTTTAGTTGGTGACTTTACTACTCAACAGTCAGTTAGTAATTGGCTTAAATTAAGACCACACAATGCTGCCATAATAAGCTCTTGGGGGGTAAGGGATAACGAAGCAGCAACACCAGCAAAAGATACCAATTATATTATTGTTGACAGCACTTTTGGGATAAAGGATTCAGCATTAAAGAAAATTGTTGGAATCTCTGATAAGGTTATTGTCCCATTAAAATCAAGCATTTGTGATATTGTGGCAACCCAATCATTTTTAGAGGAGTTAGTGGGCATAATTAACGAACAAACAAAAGAAACTGATGTATGCCTTGTAGGGAGCATGGTTTATCCAAAAACAAGAACACATGAGCAATTGCAGCAATTTCTAAATGAAACCGGGTTAGATACAGCAACCTCTATTACTAATAATCAGTTGTATGTGCATTTAATGGATAATGGATTATCACTATTTGATTCAAAAGGCAGCTTATTTGAAAAAGAGATTAGGGAAGAGTGGTTTCCATTGTTGAAATGGGCATTAAAGCCAATTTGACTATTTTTTAGTATCAATTTTTTAGCAGAGCATTAAAAATAGCTTCAAGAACAGGGACACAAATGCTATTGCCAGCTTGCTTCTTAATGGTAACCTCACCTATTCTATAGCTGCATTTAGAGAGTTTTTGATAGTCACTTGCTTCAAATCCCATGAGTTTTAAGTGTTCACAGGCAGACATATACCGTAGAGAGCCAGTTTTTGAGTTAATAATTTTCACACGTGATTGTGCTCCACTAGCAGTGATAGTTGGAGCAATCCCATCATCAAAGTAGCAAATGTTTTCAGAATTAAAGGTTGTATAATTGTTCAAAAGTGTGGTGTGCAGATTTGATTTTTTAATTGCTGTTTCTGTGGGGGTTTTGTGCTTTAATTTTTGCTCCAAGTGTGGCAGAAGTAGATTAGTTGAGATATGGTCTTGCTCCAAAATGCTAGAAATGTTTTTTTGTGTGGGGGTACCAATGGGGAAGGTAAAGCCCCCATTTTTATCATTTAAGACACTAACAGCAAATGCCCTTTTTCTGTTTTGTGGGCAGTCAAAATGTGAGGCATTTAATATCTCATAAGATGTGTGGTATCCAAGTTTATTCAAAAACTCTAACCATGTGTTAAAAAATGGCATAAATTTCTTACTAAAAAGATTGGCAACATTTTCCATCAGTAAAAAGGTTGGCAAGCGACCCTCGTCTTTTAATGTGCTTAAAATTCTCTCTATCTCCCAAAGTAAGGAACTTGAGGTTCCTGTGTTCTTGCCAAGCCCCTCTTGTTTTCCTTGTAAAGAAATTGCTTGACAAGGAAAGGAATATGTCAACAGATCAAAATCTGGAATTTGCTTAGCTAAAATATTAGAAATAGAGCCAATATTTTTTGTAACCTTATGTGCCTTATATAGCTCAAATAGTTTTTTCTCTCCTATATTTTTTATATTTAAAACAGGAGTCTTCCCATTAGTGCTAAATGTATATTGAGATAATTGATTTATAACTTCTGATTTCTCAGGCAAGACAACACTATCCATTTCTTCATTTTTATGAATGTAGGCATAAGAAATTAAGGCATGAATATCCCATTCACTAATTGCCACAATTTCATGTTCAATATTTAAATTTTTTAAGGCCTTTGCTTGTGAGCCAATGCCTGCAAACACTTCTACAACCCTTAAGCCTAACATATGGTTCCTTTATTAAATTTCTTTTAGAGTGTAGCATGCTTATGTTTTTTAAACAAGACTTTTGCCTTAGATTATGGTTAGATTATGGAGGTTATTTGTGAAAGCAAACATAAAGCCAACTAATACAAGCAGACACAGATAAAAATAAATAAAGAATAAAGCATAGGTAGGGTTGGCTTTTAAAATTCAAGGTGGACTTGCATCCCTTGTGATTTATTGCTAATATTATAGATAAGAGATTAATTTAAACATTAATATTTAAATTAATGAGATGATAAATAAAAAAAATTAACAAAGGAAGCCCATCTAAATGAAAAGACAGATTGCACTAGATACTGAAACCACTGGACTAAGACCTGAGGATGGACATAAAATTGTTGAAATTGGGGCTGTGGAATTAATTAATGGAGTAAAAACCGGAAAAACTTTCAATACACTGATCAACCCAAGAAGATTAATCCCTGATGAGGTTATTAAAATACATGGAATTACAAATGAAAGAGTAAAAAATGCCCCTGTGTTTCATGATATTGCTGATGAATTTATTGCATTTATAAAAAATTCAGAGCTACTAATTCATAATGCTGATTTTGACATTAAGTTTTTAAACAGTGAGTTAGCATATGCAGATAAAGGAAAAATTTGGGATCATGTGTTGAATGCAGTTTGTACACTAAAATTATCAAAAAAACTGTATAAAACAAGAGAGGATTTTAAAATAACAGACATAGGAACTAGTGGCACAGGTCAAAAGAGGGTGAGTTATAAATTAGATTCATTATGTGAGCTATTAAATATTGACAACTCACACAGGGTTTTACATGGAGCCCTATTGGATGCAGACTTATTGTCTGATATATATATGGCAATCAGAAAGATGCACCCATTAGAAGATATAGAATCTGATATGGAACAAACCAATTGGGTTAGACCACCAATCAAGAGAGTGGGTGGACTGAGGTTTACCAAGGCTGTATTATCAAAAGATGAATTAGAAGAGCATGAAATGTTTTTAAAACATTTAGAGGCTGACTTTAAGGTATTACCAATATTTAAACTAGAGGTAAAAAAGTACAAGCCATAGTGGAGGGTGTGAGCAGTTTGCTTGACATCTGTCCATAACTAATTTATGCCATCCATTATGAACAGATATATGGCAATAAGCGAAGCCTCAAAGGTTTTGGGTGTGTCAAACACAACCTTGTTGCAGTGTCAGGAGAGGCTGCAAGGCAAGCTGATTTCACAGCACACAGCAGTACACCAACGCAGGCTAGATGGTGTCAAACAGGCTGTGGTGGCTGCATCATGTTGATCGCCCACAAGATTGCACTCGACCCGAACAATGTGCAGGCCACCTACTTTGCCCGTGCAGCCGGGACTGCCCGGTTTGCCTATAACTGGGCA
>Ga0209316_100081_pt1 | contig 36522 bp, 30 predicted proteins | sample 3C3metaG_FD_184150 | JGI IMG/M metagenome (GOLD analysis project Ga0209316, IMG submission 184150) | Freshwater bacterial and archeal communities from Indian Creek, Illinois, USA - 3C3 metaG (SPAdes) (version 3) | ecosystem: Environmental > Aquatic > Freshwater > Unclassified | place: USA: Indian... | reverse complement strand
AACAAAACCAGATCGTATGCCTACCCTGATCTGCCCAGAATGTGAAGGGACTTTAGTATTCAAAAGAGAAACGGTAGACACTTAGTCCACCGTCCCTTAAGATTGCCCGATAGGGCAAATTTGTTCTTTAAAAACTTGCAAAATTATATGAAAAAGATGTTAAATTTAAAATCGAAACTCTATAAGGCTTTTGAAATAGGGAGTTGAACCGGATGGGTATCAAAAAAATAGTTATAAAGGGAGCCAGGGAGCATAACCTTAAGAATATTGACGTAGAAATCCCAAGGGACAGTTTCGTCGTATTGACAGGCATTAGTGGTTCGGGGAAATCTTCGCTGGCTTTTGACACATTGTACGCCGAGGGACAGCGAAGATATGTTGAGTCCCTGTCGGCTTATGCAAGACAATTTTTGGGTCAGATGGAGAAACCTGATGTAGATTATATTGAAGGCTTATCTCCGGCTATATCTATCGATCAAAAAACTACTAGCAAGAACCCAAGATCGACGGTCGCCACGGTTACTGAAATATATGATTATTTAAGGCTTCTTTATGCTAGGATTGGTATTCCGCACTGTCATATTTGTGGCAAGCAGATAACACAGATGACAGTTGATCAGATGGTTGACAGTGTTATGGCATTTGGGAACGGAACGAGAATTCAACTTTTAGCTCCGGTTATTCGCGGCAGAAAAGGTGAATATGTCAAACTTTTCGAAGACATAAGAAAAGGTGGATATGTACGCGTCAGGATCGATGGTCGAATGTTGGAGTTGTCCGAGGAGATCAAGCTTGATAGGAACAAAAAGCATACCATAGAGGTCGTTGTGGATAGGTTGGTTGTAAAGGACAGCATTCGCCAAAGACTTGCCGGATCCCTTGAAACAGTATTAGAGCTCGCCGGTGGATTGGCAATTGCAGACGTAGGCGAGAACGGCGAAGTAATGTTCAGCCAGAATTATTCGTGTCCTGATTGCGGAGTAAGCATTCAGGAGCTTACTCCCAGAATGTTTTCTTTTAATAATCCATATGGAGCGTGTCAGGTTTGCCACGGATTAGGTATCTTGATGGAAATTGACCCGGATTTGGTCATCCCCAACCGCACCTTGTCGCTTTCACAAGGCGCTATAGCAGTCCCCGGATGGAATTCGGCAAATGGTGACAGTATAGCAGGAACGTATATGGAATCATTAGCTAAGCATTATGGTTTTAGTCTTGATACTCCGGTCAATGAACTGAGCGAAGAGGTGTTTAATACAATTCTCTACGGGACAAAAGGCAAGAAAATCAAGATAACCTATACTAGAGAAAACACACAGAATTCTCATATGACTTCTTTTGAGGGAATAATCCCTAACATGCAGCGAAGATATAAAGAAACTGATTCGGAATGGAGTAGAGGCAGCATTGAGGAATTTATGGGCAATAATCAGTGTCCGTCTTGTAAGGGTGCGAGGTTAAAGCCTGAGGCTCTTGCGGTTCTAATAGGCGGGCTCAATATAAATCAGCTGACTTCTTTTTATATAAACGAAGCGTCTGATTTTCTCAAAAAACTGGATTTAAGTGAGAAGCATAAGTTAATATCCCATCAAGTCTTGAAAGAAATAAGTGCCAGACTGAATTTCCTTATCGATGTAGGACTTGATTATTTGACATTATCCAGATCTGCAGGCAGTTTATCCGGAGGCGAAGCGCAGAGAATCAGGCTTGCGACGCAGATAGGTTCAAGCCTTGTCGGAGTGTTGTATATTCTTGATGAACCAAGCATAGGTTTGCATCAAAAGGACAACGGAAAACTTATTCGAACGCTTAAAGGTCTTAGAGATTTGGGCAATACTGTGGTTGTGGTGGAACATGATGAAGATACGATACGAGCTGCAGATCATATTCTGGATATAGGACCGGGCGCAGGGATAAATGGCGGCGAAGTAGTTGCTTCGGGTACTTTGGATGAGATTTTGAGCACTCCCGGATCATTGACCGGGCAATACTTAAGCGGTGAAAAAAGGATCGACATTCCGGACGTCAGAAAAAGAATGAATGGTAAATTTATCGAAATTTCCGGCGCTATGGAAAACAATCTGAAACGAATTAACGTAAAAGTGCCTATAGGAATGATGGTAGCAGTCACAGGCGTATCGGGTTCGGGAAAAAGCAGCCTCATTAATGAGATACTTTACAAGTCACTCGCAAAGGAACTTAATAATTCGTCTGTCAAGTGCGGGAAGCATGATGGTATAAAGGGATTTGAACATCTAGACAAAGTGATTAACATCGATCAATCTCCGATAGGCAGAACGCCGCGTTCTAATCCTGTTACCTATACCGGAGTTTTCGATGCGATACGCGATGTGTTTGCCCAAACTGCAGATGCAAGAATGAAAGGGTACGGAAAGGGAAGATTCAGTTTCAATGTTAGGGGCGGAAGATGCGAAGCTTGCAGGGGAGACGGCATTATTAAAATAGAAATGCATTTTCTGCCGGATGTTTATGTTCCTTGTGAAGTATGTAACGGAAAGAGATATAATCGTGAAACTCTTGAAGTAAAATACAAAAATAAAAATATAGCAGATATACTTGATATGACTGTAGATGCAGGTCGTGAATTCTTTAAGAATAATCCAAAGATATTCCGTAAGATGGAAACCTTAGCGGATGTGGGGTTAGGTTATGTCAAGCTTGGACAACCCTCAACGACTCTATCGGGAGGTGAGGCTCAGAGGGTTAAGCTGTCATCAGAGCTTGGTAAACGTAGTACAGGCAGAACAATCTATATTCTAGACGAACCTACAACCGGTTTGCACGTTGCTGATGTACATAAATTGATAAATATACTTCATCGTCTGACTGAGGGAGGGAACACTGTCGTTGTTATAGAGCACAATCTTGACGTCATTAAAACAGCCGATTACATAATCGATTTAGGTCCCGAAGGTGGGAACAGAGGGGGAGAGATAGTTGCGCAGGGAACTCCCGAAGAAGTTGCAGACAATCCGACCAGTTATACAGGAAGTTTTCTAAAGCAAGTTTTTGTACGGGGATACTGATTGGATTATTGTATTTCCTCATTGTAGTTTGACTCAAGTTCATCAAGACTTGCCGCAAAATCAAATGCATCTTCTCCAATGGCTATAATTGTAACCGGATTGCGCAAATCAAGTGATGCTACTTCGAGGATGTTTTTAGGATCTGCAAGTCTGCCTTGGGACTGGATTCTGACGGTACATTTGTGCTTAGTCACAATGTTTACGAGGTTTGCTATTCGAGATAGCCTGTTAAGACGGATATTTTTTTCTATTCTGTTCATGTAATCACCCCTAATATTCTTCTAACAGATATAATCTCATAATTTCCAAGTAAAATCAATCGGTCGCAGGTTAAGTTTATGTTAATTTTCATACACTGAGACTTCAGATGATGAACTCAGTCGCTGCGATTCTTTCCTTTTTAATTTATGAGGATTTTTGTTTGTTTAGACGAAGGGAGATTTAGTTTGTTATTGTACATACTTCTTAATAATATCGCTCCTATCTTTGCATTAGTTGCAGTAGGGTATCATATCGGCAAAAAGTTTAATTTGGACATCTATACATTGAGCAAGATTAATTTCTATGTTTTCATCCCTGCTGTAATTTTTGTCAAAATATATGAAGCGGACATTGATTTAGATCTCATAAGGGCAGTTGTGTTTACCCTTGGATTTGCTGTAATACAACTAATCTTAAGCTCGTTTATTGCTCGGATGTGTAAATTGGACTACTCCAAGGGAAATGCCTTCAAAAACGCCGTTTCATTCTACAATACTGGAAACTTCGGACTGCCGCTTATCACATTGATTTTCTCAACCACGGAATATGCCGAATATGCGGTTACAGCGCAGATAATGATACTCGTAACCCAAAATTTGTGTACCTTTACATTGGGATTTTACAATGCAGCCAAAATGAGCATGCGTTTTAAGGAAGCGATGATGACGATATTTAAGTTGCCGGTCGTGTATACAATAGTCATAGCATTTTTAGCCAGGGGTATTCCGTATGAGATTCAGGACTTCTTTTTGTGGCCCGCCGTTTTATACGCAAGGCATGGAATGATTCCCGCCGCGCTTTTATCTTTAGGAATACAGCTTTCAATTGTAAAAATAGATTTTAAGGATAAGGACGTGTATCTTGCGTCTTTTATGAGGCTTTGCATAGGACCGGTACTTGCTTATCTTTTGATATTGATTTTAGGGGTACAAGGAGTGCTGGCGCAGGTAATGTTGATTTCATCCGCGGTTCCTACTGCGATTAATACTGCGCTTATTGCTGTCGAGCTGAACAGTCAACCTGAATTTGCCACAAGAGTTGTTGTCATATCAACGATATTCAGCGTTGTTACTTTGCCTGTAGTGATATTTTTGGCCAAACAAGTTTTATTTCAATAGGAACAGATTTGGAAAATTCTTTTTTCTTGCCAATGTGTATGATTTTTTGTATTATGATGTATGAGGTGATAATGATGCGTACAAATATTAATATAAACGCTAATTTGATGAAGGAAGCGATGCGCATGGCGCTTACCAAGACAAAAAAAGAAACAGTTGAAATAGCATTAAGCGAGCTTATCGAAAACAGAAAACGCAAGCAAATCTTAAATTATCGCGGTAAACTGAATTGGACCGGCGACCTTGACGAAATGAGGAAGACAATGTGACCGGAGTTTTGGTTGACACATCAGTCTGGATAGAGTTCTTTAACGGTACATCTTCCCAGTATGCCAATAAATTATCTGAATTAATTGAATCAGAAGTGGTTGTATGGACGACACCAACCATTCTACAGGAAATTCTTCAAGGATTCAAGTCTGACAATGATTTTGAAACTGCCCGTGAATTATTGCATGCCTACCCGCTAATAAAGGCGGATCCTGTAGAAGCAGCTATTGGATCCGCTATGCTTTATCGTACGGCTCGCAAAAATGGCATAACTATCAGAAGAAGCAATGATTGCCTGATTGCATGGTACGCCATCAAGGCCGATCTTCCAATATTCCATAAAGATCGCGACTTCGATAAATTGACCATGATGTGTGAATTGGAAGTTATCGGCTTGTAAGCATATTGGTTTTAATGTTGTGACTATTAAGGTGCCCTTTGAGTCAAATAAGGTATGCTCGAACGAAAGATTAAGGGGCGAACCACGTGAAAACACTAAATGTGTTTTCACGCACTTGTTGGGTATGGTTTCAGCGTTACCGGAATGAAATTGAGGTGACGATAGAACTGTCCCCGTGGTGTAAGTAATGTTGATATACTGCTTGACACACTATGTTGCTTCTGCTAGACTGACCACTAACATTTGAAGGGACTAATAACGAAGGAGAATAATCTCTGAAGTTTTAAAAGTAGCTCAGACAAGAATATAACAGGGAGGCGATTGAATTGAAATTTAAAATTCTATCGGAGGGATTGACATTTGACGATGTATTGCTTCTTCCGAAAAGATCGGCTGTTTTGCCGAAAGACACCGAAGTTTCCACTTATATAACCAAAACTATTAAACTTAATATACCGATCATAAGCGCAGCTATGGATACAGTCACTGAAGCAAGGTTAGCTATTGCCATAGCGCGTGAAGGCGGATTAGGTTTTATACACAAGAACATGAGCATTGAGCAACAAGCTGACCAGGTTGACAAGGTGAAACGATCCGAACATGGGGTTATCGTGGATCCTTTTTACTTATCGCCCACACATCGTTTATCCGATGCCGTAGCTCTAATGAACAGGTATCATATATCCGGAGTTCCGATAACTGAGAAAGGAAAACTAGTTGGTATCATAACGAACAGAGACATAAGGTTTGAAACGGATTTTACAAAACTTATAAAAGATGTTATGACACATGAAAATCTTATAACGGCGGCTGAAGGCACAACGCTTTCGCAAGCGAAAGAGATATTGAGGAAGTTTAAGATAGAGAAACTTCCGATAGTTGACGATAATGGGATGCTAAAAGGTCTTATAACGATTAAGGACATTGAAAAGGCTATAAAGTATCCAAGTTCCGCCAAGGACGCAAGCGGCAGACTGCTTGCAGGGGCTGCTGTCGGAGTAGCCAAAGATACCATGGACAGAGTAGCTGTTCTTCAAGATGCTAAAGTCGACATAATAGCGGTTGATACTGCGCATGGGCATTCAGTGGAAGTGATAGAAACGGTAAGAAGAATAAAATCGAAATATACTCATCTGCAGATCGTAGCGGGTAATGTTGCTTCAGCGGCAGCGGTTAGGGATTTAATTGAAGTCGGAGCCGATTGTATCAAAGTGGGGATTGGGCCCGGTTCAATTTGTACAACTCGCGTTATAGCCGGTGTCGGCGTACCACAGCTTAGCGCGGTAATGGAATGCGCTGAAGAAGCCGACAAATATGGAATACCAATAATCGCGGACGGTGGAATTAAATTTTCAGGAGATATAACTAAGGCTATCGCGGCAGGCGCTAATGCCGTAATGCTTGGAAGTTTACTCGCAGGAACAGAGGAAAGTCCCGGAGAGACAGAGCTTTATCAGGGCAGAAGATTCAAAGTATACAGGGGAATGGGCTCAATGGGTGCTATGGCTGCCGGAAGCAAGGACAGATATTTCCAGGATGACGCAAAGAAGTTAGTCCCTGAGGGTGTCGAAGGCAGAGTACCTTTTAAAGGTCCGTTGTCAGATACAATATATCAATTAGTAGGTGGTTTTAAAGCCGGTATGGGATATTGCGGAGCTTCGGATATAGGAGCGCTTAAACAAAACAGTCAATTTGTGAAAATAACAGGCGCAGGATTGGTCGAGAGCCATCCGCACGATATTTATATAACTAAGGAAGCTCCAAACTACAGTACCGGCGGTTAATTTAAAAGGGAGGCGATCGCTATAAAAGTCTTATATTTTGAGCCGTTTTCGGGTATCAGTGGGGATATGGCTTTAGGAGCCATGCTTGACTTAGGAATCGATCATACGGAGTTTTTAAGAAGGCTTGACGCTTTAGGCTTGAAGGAATTTGAAATACATATTACGAAAGAGCGCAAATGCGGCATTACAGGTACCAGAGTTTCTATAAAACCACTTAATTCTTCAGATGACTTTGAAGATCAAATTCATGACAGCGATCACTGCCATGAACATTCAAATGATCATGGTGGACATCACGGAAATTTTGATGAAGAACAACACCGTCATGCGCATGATCATGTTCATCGCAGCTACAAAGATATCAAGGATATTATCAAAAAAAGTCATATTTCTGATGAGGCGAAACTTTTAAGCATCGCTGTATTTGATAGACTTGCGATTGCCGAAGGTGAAATACATGGAGTTCCGGTAGATGATGTGACGTTTCATGAAGTCGGAGCGATCGATTCGATAGTAGATATAGTCGGATTTGCTATATGCCTTGATATGATCGGAGCAGATCTTATGTATGTGTCATCCATAAATGTCGGCGGAGGTATGGTGAAAAGCAGGCATGGTCTTTTGCCTGTTCCTGCACCGGCTACTTTGGAATTGCTGAAAGGAATGCCCATGCATTCGAGCGGTATTTACGGTGAACTTACAACTCCAACCGGAGCGGCCATACTTGCTGCTTTTTTTGATCCGTGTCCTAAATTCCCTTCGCTATCCGTTGAGAAAATCGGTTATGGATTAGGCAAGAGGGATTACGAATTTCCTAATTGCTTAAGAATCTCTTTGGGAGAAGCGGAACACAAAGATAATGGAGCTGACAGAGTAAGTATTATTGAGAGCAATATAGATGATATGGGAGGGGAATTTTTCGGATTTCTCATGGAAAAACTTCTTCAACGAAATGCTTTAGACGTTTGGTTTACTCCGATATATATGAAAAAAAACAGGCCTGCGGTTAAGCTTAGCGTTATGTGCAAGGAAAGTGACCTGAAAAACTTATCAGAGATTATTTTTAAAGAAACGACCACTATAGGGGTACGTAGCTATACGGTGGCTAGAACTGTTCTTAATAGAGAGTTCATAAAGGTCGATACAAAATACGGCGAAGTTACTCTTAAAGTGTCAAGCGGTTCGGGAATATTTGCAAAAGCTGTGCCTGAATACGAAGACTGTAGAAAGCTCGCCATCAAAGCTGATGTTCCGCTAATTGAGGTTTATGATGCGGCTATGAAAGCATTCGATAAAAACTTAATCGAACAATTAAATTAAATATCAGAAAAATGTTCAGATTTATATTGACAACTTCTTGCTTGCTTTGATAGTATTGTAAAATGTACCGGAGATTTTCCGGATAAAAAGCGAGAGGGGAGAAGATATATGGAAAGTTTTTTTAGGCTAAGACAAAACAACACGGATGTGCGAACCGAATTAATCGCAGGCGTAACCACGTTTTTCACCATGGTCTATATTGTTTTTGTAAATCCGCAGATTCTTGCGGATGCAGGCATGGATCCTACAAGCGTGATGCTCGCCACATGCATTTCAGCGGCTTTAGGCTCAATTCTTACAGGACTTATGTCGAATCTTCCGTTTGCCCAGGCTCCCGGAATGGGATTAAACGCATTTTTTGCGTATACGGTAGTTTTAGGTATGGGTTATACCTGGCAGCAGGGCCTTGCTGCTGTGTTTATTTCCGGAGTTATATTTTTTATTGTCGCAATTACCAAATTAAAGGATATCATTACTGACGGAATACCAATGTCTATTAAAAAGGCCATCGGGGCCGGTATAGGACTTTTTATAGCCTTAATAGGTCTTAAGAATGCAGGGTTGGTTTCAATGGCGACCGGCAAACCGATGTTCGGAGATTTTACGGATCCAACCGTCTTATTAACTATAGTGGGACTTGCCATCACTGCGGCTCTTATGGCAGCGAAAGTCAAAGGAGCTTTGTTTTTGGCCATAATTATAATAACAATAATAGGAATCCCGATAGGAGTCACTCAATTGCCTGAGCGTTTCACTATTGAAGGCATAAGCCTTATGCCGACATTTTTCCAAATGGATTTTGCCGGGCTTTTGAATATAAAGGAAGGGACGACTTTTCTGGCGTCTATGATATCAATCGTAACAATAATCATATCCTTCACAATGGTTGATATGTTTGATACGATTGGAACTCTTATAGGAACTGCGGTCAAGGGAGGATTTCTTGACAAAAAAGGCAGATTGCCGAATATGGATAAAGCGATCATGGCTGATGCGATAGCCACTAGCGCAGGCGCAGTACTGGGAACATCTACTGTGACAACTTACATCGAGAGCGCTGCAGGTATTAGTGAAGGCGGCAAAACCGGACTTACTTCAGTGGTTGTGGGTATACTATTCATAGTTGCGATTATACTTGCTCCATTAGTTGGAATTATACCCGTTGCTGCTACTTCTCCTGTACTGGTAATTGTGGGCGTTTTGATGATGGGTGCGATAAAAGACATCGATTTTGATGATTTTGAAGAAGCCCTACCAGTCTTTGCGACTCTTCTTTTCATGCCCTTTACTTACAGCATTACTAATGGTATCGCAGCAGGATTCATCTTCTATCCGATAGTTAAAATGGTTCGCGGTAAATGGAACGAGATACATCCTGTAATGTATATCTTAGCAGCTTTGTTTATACTAAGATTTACTCTGCTAACAATAGCGTAGTATTAAGTGCGGTTTTCATTATATAATTCAGAGCTTAGTGAGGAAGACAAAAAATCCGATTGGCTAAAAACCGATCGGATTTTGAATTTTTGTATGAAAGAGGGCTGATAGCATGAATAAACTCAATTTGATGTATGAAGGGAAAGCTAAGCGGGTATATTCAACCGACAGGGATGATCTCGTAATGATAGAGTACAAGGATGATGCTACTGCTTTTGACGGAAAAAAAAGAGGGACAATTGAACAGAAGGGGATAGCAAACAATCTTCTCTCAAATCATTTTTTTTCTTTATTGGAAAAAGAAGGCATCAAGACTCATTTTGTGAAACAATTATCAGAGAGAGAAACTTTGGTAAAATCAGTTCGGATCATACCTATTGAGGTGATTATACGTAACAGGGCAGCCGGCAGCTTATGTAAGAGGCTAGGTCTTGAGGAAGGAACACGCCTGACACATACCGTGCTTGAGTTTTGTTATAAAAACGACGAGTTGGGTGATCCTATGATAAACGATTATCATATTCGCGCCCTTAATCTTGCAAGCGAGGCGGAAGTTGAAAGGATTGTGTCGCTCTCTTTAAAAATAAACGAGATTTTAAGAAATTATCTTTTGAAGACTGATCTTGAACTGATCGATTTCAAGCTTGAATTTGGGCGTTTTAACGGCGATATCATTTTAGCGGACGAAATTTCGCCGGACACATGCAGGCTCTGGGATGCAAAAACGCAAGAGAAGCTCGATAAAGACAGATTTAGAAGAGATTTAGGCGCAGTAGAGGAAGCTTACCGGGAAGTACTAAGACGAATTCAGAACCAAGGGGAGCAAGGAGACCAAGGGGACGGTTCCATCGATTGCGGAAAATTTAACAATGGGAGTGTGTCTTAGTTATGGTAACGCCGATAGAAGCGAAATGGAGGAAATGTGAATAGAATGCGTGCCAAACAAAACGTCCCGTCGGTACATGAGTTCGATAAATTTAAAGAAGAATGTGGGATATTCGGAATACTGTCAAATGATGACCATGAAGCGGAAAAAATCGTCTACCAGGGACTTTTTGCGCTTCAGCACAGAGGTCAGGAGAGTTGCGGGATAGCAGTTTCCGATACTAAAAATATACGTTATCACAAGGAAATGGGACTTGTGGCAAGAGTCTTTGATGATCATACACTTAGTAAACTAAGCGGAGGTAAAATTGCAATCGGTCATGTAAGATATTCAACGACGGGAGCAAGTTATCTTCATAATGCGCAGCCGCTTGTGTTGAAATATAAAAAGGGGACGCTTGCGCTGGCGCACAACGGCAATCTGGTCAATGCAAAAGCATTGAGAACAGATATGGAGGAAGCAGGAGCTGTTTTTCAAACTTCAGTTGACAGCGAGATCATAGCAAACTTGATTGCGAGATTTTCCGAACATGGAATAACTGAAGCTGTTAAAAGAACAGTGGCAATAATAGAAGGTGCGTATGCGCTTCTTATAATGACTGAGGATAAGATGATAGCCGTGCGAGATCCGAACGGGATGCGTCCTCTTGCGTTAGGCAAGCTTGATAATTCCTATATCGTTGCATCTGAGAGCTGCGCATTTGACGCTGTCGGCGGAAGTCTTATCCGTGATATAAAACCCGGTGAGATTGTGATTATCGAACGAGAGGGACTTAGTAAAATACAGACACCTGTCCCGCTCAAATCGGCTCTATGTATATTTGAGTTTGTCTATTTTGCACGCACAGACAGTATAATTGACGGAATAAGCGTGTATATGGCAAGAAAGGCGGCCGGTGAAAAGCTTGCGCTTGAGCATCCGGTTGATGCGGATTTAGTAATAGGAGTACCTGATTCGGGAACAACTGCCGCATTGGGCTTTTCTGAAGTTTCCGGAATACCTTTCGGTGAGGGGCTCATTAAGAACCGTTATGTCGGAAGGACATTTATACAACCTAATCAGCAAATGAGAGAACAGGGAGTGCGAATGAAACTCAACGCTCTCAGTAAAAACTTAAAAGGTAAGCGCGTAGTTATGATAGATGATTCAATAGTACGCGGAACGACAAGCAAAAAAATAGTTGAGATGCTTAAGATAGCCGGGGCAAAAGAAGTACATATGAGAATAAGCTCTCCTCCCGTTATGTATCCGTGCCACTTTGGAATCGATACACCTAATAGAAGGCAACTTATAGGATCTTCTAAAACCGTAAGTGAGATATGCAAAATAATCGGAGCGGATTCTTTGGAATACTTGAGTATAGAAGGCTTGCTTAAGACGGTTGAAGACAGTATCGGAGGGTTTTGTCTGGGGTGCTTTAACAATGTGTATCCGATGGACGTAGAAGGCGATGATAGACTGGATTTAGAGGAAGAAGATTTGTTGAAAGGGGAAGAGAACAATGGGGATGACCTATAAGCAGGCAGGAGTTGATGTTGAGGCGGGTTACAAAGCTGTTGATCTGATTAAAAAGCATGCGGCAAAAACTTTCAACAGCCGGGTATTATCGGGGATTGGAGGGTTCGGTGGAATGTTTTCACTTGATATGTCTGATGTTGATGAGCCTGTGCTTGTTGCCGGTACCGATGGAGTCGGAACGAAATTACAGCTTGCTAATTTAGCCGATAAGCATGATACCATAGGACAAGATTGCGTTGCGATGTGTGTAAACGATATAATATGTCACGGCGCTCGACCTCTCTTCTTCCTGGACTACATAGCCATAGGAAAAATGATTCCTGAAAAAGTCGCTTCAATTGTCAAAGGAGTGTCAGACGGGTGCATAAAGGCCGGCTGTGCCCTGATCGGCGGAGAGACTGCTGAAATGCCCGGGTTCTATAAAGAAAATGAATATGATATCGCCGGTTTTGCAGTCGGGATAGTATCAAAGAGTAAAGTAATAAGCGGGGCAGGGATATCTGAAGGGGACGAGCTTCTAGGAATAGAAAGCAGCGGGCTTCACAGTAATGGTTATTCGCTTGTAAGAAACCTCTTAGCACAAAATCCTTCTTTAATTCAGGAGTTTTTTGAACCCTCCGGCTGTACGCTTCTTGAGGAGATTTTAAAACCTACGCAGATTTATGTCGAAGGGATTCTTAATGTCTTAAAGGTGTATCCTGTAAAGGGTATCGCACACATAACCGGAGGAGGTTTCATCGAAAATATACCTCGGATGTTCCCAACCGGACTGACAGCAGAAGTATTTAAGGGTAGCTGGCCAATTAAACCGATATTTAATTTGATTGCTGACTTAGGCAATATTGACTTGCAGGAGATGTTTAACACATTTAATATGGGAATAGGTATGGTTATAGCATTAGAACCTGGTATGGCAAAGCAAATCTCTGAAATTCTTGCTAAAAGCGGATTTCAAAGCCATATCATAGGAAAGATTAAGAAAGGTTTAGGCGGTGTGGAGTTCGTGTCATGACATTAGGGGTTTTAATATCAGGAAACGGTTCTAATTTACAAGCGCTAATTGATGCGATAAATTCGAAGTACTTATCTGCTCGAATAGGCGTGGTCATTTCAAATCGAAACGGCGCGTATGGTCTTGTACGTGCAAAACATGATCATATACCAATTAAGGTCCTCTTAAGAAATGAATTTGACACTGAGGATAAATATGATGAAGCTTTGATTAACACACTCATGGAACACAAAGCTGATTTAATTGTATTGGCAGGCTTTTTGAGCATTTTGTCGCAACGGGTAGTAAATGTCTTTAAAGGGAGAATAATCAATGTGCATCCGTCGCTAATTCCTGCATTTTGCGGAAAAGGCTATTACGGGAAAAAAGTTCATAAGGCAGTTTTAGACTACGGAGTAAAATTAAGTGGAGCAACGGTCCATTTTGTTGACGAAGGAACCGATACCGGTCCGATTATTGTTCAGGAAGCGGTAAATGTTGAGGAATCTGATGATTTGGAGTCACTTTCGCAAAAAATTCTTACGCTAGAGCATCGTTTGCTTGTTGAAGCGGTTAAAATGTTCGTCGAGCAAAGACTAGCAATTGAAGGCAGAAGAGTGAAAACACTATGACATATGGGAGGTTAGGATGAAAAAAAGAGCTTTAATTAGTGTTTCTGACAAAAATGGGGTAGAGAGGATTGCAATGTCACTTCATATGAAGGGTGTCGAAATCATCTCAACCGGCGGAACAGCTAAACTGCTTAAAGATTCAGGTATACCTGTAATAGGAATAAGCGATATCACAAATTTCCCCGAATGCCTTGATGGAAGAGTTAAAACACTTCATCCGGCGGTTCATGGAGGTTTGTTGGCTTTACGCGATAACAAAGCGCATATGGATCATATAAATGAATTGGGTATAGCTCCGATTGATTATGTAATAGTAAATCTGTATCCATTTAAGAAGACCATCCGAAAAGAAGGCGTCACCATTGAAGAAGCAATCGAAAATATTGACATTGGCGGACCTTCTATGCTGAGATCAGCGGCTAAAAATTACAAACATGTTATTGTGATAGTGGATCCTTCTGACTATGATAGGTTAATCCAAAGCCTTGACGAAAATGATGATATACCATATGAATTCAGAGCTTATCTGGCTGCGAAGGTTTTTGAGCACACGGCACACTATGATGCTCTTATATGCGAATATCTCAGAAATTATCATGAAATTGCGGGTTTTCCGAGTCTTTTGACTCTGGCATTCGAAAAAGCGGAAGATTTAAGATATGGTGAAAATCCTCATCAGATAGCTGCTTTGTATAAGGATTCATTGAATGTCGATGGAGCTTTGACAAAATACAGGCAGCTACATGGTAAGCAGATGTCTTTTAATAATATAAACGATGCTAATACTGCGATTGAGCTTTTGAGGGAGTTTGACGAGCCCACTGCTGTGGCGATTAAACATGCCAATCCATGTGGGGTGGGAAGCGGAACAAGTATTTGCGAAGCATTCAGGAAAGCTTATGAAGCTGATAAGGTATCTATATTTGGCGGTATTGTTGCCTTAAACCGACAGATGGATTTTGAAACTGCCGATATGCTAACTGAGATTTTCATAGAGGTGGTCATTGCGCCTTCCTTTACAGATGATGCGCTTAAACTATTAACACAAAAAAAGAATATAAGACTACTCGAATTGCCGGGAGTAGAAACAAAATTAAAAAGCAATACGGATGTCAAAAGAATTGCCGGTGGGCTTTTAATTCAAACAAGTGACGATAAATTGCTGGATGACGAAAAACTCGAAGTAGTAACTTATAGGAATCCGACAGAAGAAGAAAATAATGATTTGCTGTTTGCATGGAAAGTTGTCAAGCATGTTAAATCCAATGCCATAGTTATAGCAAAGAACAAACAAACTTTAGGAATTGGCACAGGACAGATGAACAGAATTTGGGCAGTCGAAAATGCGCTTAAAAGTGCTAAGGACAAAACCATTGGGGCAGTTATGTCGTCCGATGCTTTTTTTCCTTTTGATGATTGCGTTAAGACGGCGGCTTTGGCAGGTATAAGCGCAATTATTCAACCCGGAGGTTCGATTAAGGATAAGGATTCTGTGGATGCTTGCGATAGAAGTGGGATAGCCATGATTTTTACAGGAATAAGACATTTTAAACATTGAAAATAAAACCTTAAGTGGGGTGCTATATGCGAATCTTGATAATTGGCGGAGGCGGGCGGGAGCATGCGCTCGCATGGAAAATAAAACAAAGTTCACGATGCTCACGAATTTTTTGTATGCCCGGAAACGGTGGTATATCTGATATTGCCGAATGTATTGGGATAGAAGCTACTGACATTAGAGGTGCTGTTAAATTCGCAAAGCAAAACTTGATAGATCTGGCTGTAGTGGCACCGGATGATCCGCTTGCTTTAGGTATGGTAGACGCTTTAGAGTCGGAAGGTGTCAGAGCATTTGGTCCGAGAAAAAATGCTGCCATCATAGAGGCCAGCAAGGTATTTGCTAAGGATTTAATGCACAAGTATGAAATACCGACGCCTGAATTCAGAGTTTTTACGGATTATTCCGAAGCGATATCATATTTAAGACACACGCAATATCCGACCGTAATAAAGGCGGATGGACTTGCATTGGGTAAAGGTGTAATAATTGCGAGCAATTGCCAAGAAGCATTTGAAGTTGTTGATAATATGATGAACAAAAAAATATTTGGCATTGCAGGCTCAAGGATAATTATAGAGAGTTTTATCACAGGCGATGAGGTATCTGTACTTGCATTTACAGACGGAAAAACGATTATACCTATGATTTCGGCAAAGGATCACAAAAGAGTGTATGATGGAAATAGAGGTCCGAACACCGGAGGAATGGGCGTATTTTCACCAAGTACTACTTATAATAACGCAATTGCTACTGAGGCTTTTGAAAGAATAATCGAACCGACTATAAAAGCGATGAATAATGAAGAAAGAGCCTTTTCAGGTGTTTTATACTTTGGTTTGATGCTGACTTCAAACGGTCCATACGTTCTCGAATACAATGCGCGATTTGGTGATCCTGAAACTCAAGCGCTCTTACCATTGCTAAAAACAGATTTACTTGAAATATTTGATGCGATACTCTCTCGGAATTTGGCTGATATTAATATTAAATGGGAGGATAAAGCCTCGGTATGTGTTGTATTGGCTTCAGGAGGTTATCCGGGAGAATATATCAAAGGAAATGAGATTTTGGGCATTAATTGTCCTGTGTTCGAGGAAGATGTTTGTATATTCCATTCAGGAACAAAAAAAGTCGGCGAAAAGTATTATACAAACGGCGGAAGAGTTTTGGGAGTTACCGCTTTAGATGACTGCGTTGAAAAAGCTGCGGCTAAGGCATATAGAAATGTTGAGAAGATAAGCTTTGAAGGCATGCATTACAGAAAAGATATCGGGATCGTTTAGTTTTTGATTGGAATAGTATGATTTTATGATAGAATAGATACATAAAAATTCGAGAGGAGTTTATAGAGTGGTCAGGATTAATGAAAACTACACAAAGCTGCAGGGGGCATACCTATTTTCTGAGATAGCAAAAAGAAGAACCCAATTTGCACTAGATAATCCAGGTGCTCAGATTATAAGTTTGGGAATTGGTGATGTAACCCAACCTTTATCACAACCAGTCATTGAAGCCATGCAGGAAGCAGTCATTGAGATGGGCGATGCAAAATCGTTTAAGGGATACGGACCGGAGCAAGGGTATGATTTTTTAAGGGAAATGATAGCTAAAAATGATTATCATGCAAGGGGAGTACGAATTGATACGGATGAAATCTTTATAAGCGACGGCTCTAAATGCGATACAGGTAATTTCCAGGAAATACTACATATTGATAATGTTGTAGCCATTACAGATCCGGTATATCCTGTTTATGTTGATACCAATGTTATGGCCGGTAGAACAGATGAGTTCGATAGTTCCATCGGAAGATATAAGGGTATACAGTATTTAGATTGCACTGAGCAAAGTGGGTTTAAGCCTAATCTTCCTCAGGAAAGAGTTGACGTAATATATTTATGTTCTCCTAATAATCCGACCGGTATTGCATTTTCTCATGAAGAATTAAAAACATGGGTGGATTACGCAAAAGAGAATAAGTCGTTAATACTTTTTGATGCTGCGTATGAAGCATTTATCAAAGAGAGTGAAATTCCTCATAGCATATATGAGATCGAAGGCGCGAAAGAAGTTGCCGTGGAGTTCAGAAGCTTCTCAAAAACTGCCGGATTTACCGGCACAAGATGTGCTTTTGTCGTTGTTCCTAAGCAGCTGAACGCTTTTGACAGCAAAGGAAACCCTTATTCGCTAAATGCGTTTTGGAACAGAAGACACACAACCAAATTTAACGGTGTATCTTATGTGATTCAGCGTGCCGCTGCCGCCGTGTACACGGAAGAAGGAAGAACACAGGTAAACAAAACGATAAACTATTATATGGAAAACGCCGCTTTGATACGTACAAGTCTTGAATTGCTCGGATTTAAGGTATTCGGCGGAGTAAACGCTCCATACATATGGTTAAAATGCCCTGGTAACATGGGGTCATGGGAATTTTTCAACAAACTGCTTAACGAAGCTCATCTTGTCACCACACCGGGGGTTGGATTCGGCAATAACGGCGAAGGTTATGTTCGATTAACAGCGTTTGGCAGTCGGGAGAATACTGAAAAAGCTATGGAGAGATTAAGGAAAGTCGGTCTTTAGGAAAAATATCGATAAAGTATCTTTATATGACACGAAGGGAAGCTTTCTGTTTATGAATTAAGGGAAGATTGCGAAATACTATGAAGAAATCGTTATAAGAGTGTTCAAGAGATGTTGTGATCGTGTATAATTAGGGTAGACGCAATTTCATTCGGAGGGGGTTTAGTTTTGATTCAAGTCAATAGAGTGAGCAAGATCTATCCGGAAAATAAAACTGTAGCTCTAAATAATCTCACTTTGCATATTGAGCGAGGGGATTTTGTCTTTCTTGTAGGGCCTAGTGGAGCCGGAAAAAGTACGCTTATAAAATTAATTTTTAGAGAGAATGATCCTACCGAAGGGAGTTTATATTTTCTCAATAGAAACATAGCCCGGATGAGAGCAGGTGAGCTCCTGAAGCATCGGCGTCAGATTGGCATGGTTTTTCAGGATTTTAGGCTTTTAAAGCAGAAAACTGTATATGAGAATGTTGCGTTCGCACTTGAAGTGATAGGCAAATCGCCTAAGAGAATAAGGGAAAAAGTGCCTGAAGCTTTAGATAAAGTGAATCTTTTAAGTAAAGCCAACGCATTTCCATCACAACTCTCAGGTGGTGAGCAGCAGCGTGTCGGGATTGCAAGAGCCATAGTCAAGGATCCTTTGCTTATTATGGCTGACGAACCAACCGGAAACCTTGATCGTGACAATTCGGTTCAGATAATGAAGCTTTTTGAAAACATCAATACGGCGGGTACAACTGTAATTATTGCTACACATGCTTGGGAATTGGTAAATTTGATGCAAAAAAGAGTAGTAACTCTTGAAGAGGGTAAGCTGGTACGCGATCAGGAATGGGGGAGATACAAGTGAGCATCTATTCATTGGGTTATTCCATGCGTCAAGTTTTTGTATCCTTGCGCAGAAATCTGGGACTGGCTCTTATAACATCCGGCATGATAGCAATCTCCCTTATAGCTGTCGGCGGATTTCTGCTTGTAGCTTTAAATCTTGAACAAGTTTTTCGCAATATCGAAACTACAATGGAAATAAGTGTTTTCTTAAATGATGAGGCTGATGTTGAAGAAATTCGTCAAAATCTTGATGACCACTCCGAGGTGTTAAGCTATATTTTTGTTCCGAGGGACCAAGGCTTGACGGAATTCGGGGAAGCAATGGGGAATATTCAGATACTAACGGATTTGACCGGTGAAAATAATCCGTTGCCCGATGTATTCAGAGTTAGGGCAAGACGAGTTGAGGCGGTTTCTGCATTAGCATCGGAGATTCAAGCATACCCTGGGGTTGAAATGGCAGATTATGGGAGAGAAACATTGAATAGATTAATAATGGCTACTGAATGGGTTAGAACCTTTATCTTAGGAACAAGTGTTATTTTGGCAATTGGTGCAATATTTCTAATAGTTACTATAATCAGAATGTCAGTTATGGCTCGACATGAAGAAATTAGTATAATGAAGTATTTAGGCGCCAGTAATTGGTTTGTCCGTTTTCCGTTTGTTTTAGGAGGTATGATCATTGGCTGGATTGGGACAATTGTAGCTGTAAGTTTGATTGGAGTCGGATACTTTCGCATAGCCGAATCCTTGCAGACAGAAGCATTAGCTTTTTTTCTGCAGCCTGTTCTTGAACCATCAAAAATTATTCCCATATTTGTTAATATGATGCTCTTAGGAACTTTAGTGGGCGGTTTAGGCAGCTTCATATCTGTGCGAAAATTTCTTAAAGTATAATCGGTTTAAGCTCGTAGAAGGAAGTGATTAAGGAAGGTATGAAACGAACGTACATAAAGGCGATAATATTTTTATTGGGTTTTTCAGTGTTGATGTTTACCTTTCAGTTATCCGCGAGCAGTACTCTTGAGGAAGCTCAGGATGATGTTGAAAGAACAAAAACTGAAATTGCTGAGTTTGAGAAACTTATAGAGGATATAGAAAATGAGATCAACAAACGAATTTCCCGCATAGAAGATCTCGGTGCTGAACTTGAAACAGCGCGAACGGATCTTTTAATCGCAGAAGAAAATATGTTCTTGGCTCAAGAGGACATGTCGAAGAGTCTTGATCTGTTTGCCGGAAGATTGCGGAGTGCCTATATGAAGCATAATGTCTCATATCTGGAAGTCTTATTTCAAGCGGAAAGTTTTGCGGATATAATCGTCTGGTGGGTGTATCTGACCAGAATTCTTGAAAATGATGTCCGTATTATAACCGATCTTGAGCTAGAACAGGCTTCGATTGCGCAAAAGCGCACTGATATTGAAAGACAAATAGCTGATATGGACGATTTAGGAAATCAGATTCAGGCCGAACAGGTGAATCTTAATGCCCAACGAGAAGAAAAGGAAAAGCTTTTATCCGAATCTGAGGGTCGATTGGAATCGGAGCTGGCAGAACTTGCGCGTCTCAGCCCGAGAGCGGAATTTAAGACTGTTTACGCAGTTGTTATAGATAACATTGAAAATGCAAGACCACATCATGGGATAAATGAAGCCAATGTCGTATACGAATACGAAGTAGAGGGTGGAATAACGAGGTATTTAGCTCTGTTTTCAAGCTTTCCGACCAAAGTAGGTCCGATTCGAAGTGCCAGATTTCATAGTGCTGTCCTAGCAATGGAGAATGATACATCTTATATTCATGCCGGAGGCGGGGTGGATGTGTTACAGGCGATGAGAAGTCTTGGAGTTAAATCAATAAATGAATTAACTTGGGACGGTGAAGGTTTCTTCCGAGACGGAAGGAGAAGAGCACCACATAATCTTTATGTAAACTTAGCAGATCTGGGAGTTGAAGACAAGCCTGAACAGTTCATTATGAGGCCGGCATATTTGAGCCGCAGAGGTACAGAAATACGCAATATAACGATTGAATATAACCGCAGGCACATTGTCAGTTATACTTATGATCCGCAAAAGGAAGCATACAGGCAGATGATAAACGGAGAAAGGGTTAGGGATGCTCAAGGCAAACAAATATATGCGCGAAATGTAATAATAGCTTATGTGCCTTATGAAATCGATTTATTTCTCAGACCGACAGCAGAATTGGTTGGAGAAGGAGAAATCGACTTTTATTCTATGGGACAACACTTTAAAGGCAGATGGCGAAAAGAGGACTTACATTCGCCAACACGCTTCTACTTTCTGGATGGTGAGGAAATACAAAGAGTTTATGGTCAGACTTGGATACATTTGATGAGGGCAAACTAATCATTGCGTCTTCCCAGCATTCCCGATAAGAGAAGTAACCTTAATAGTTGCATCACAGCCATAAGAGTCGCAGCTATATAAGTAAGAGCTGCGGCGTTTAATACTTTTCGAGCGGGCGCTATTTCGTTGCGCATAAGATACCCGCCTCCTTCAAGCGCCTCTATTGCGCGGTTGCTTGCGTTGAACTCAACCGGCAAGGTAACAAGCTGAAAAAGTACCGCTAAACTAAATGCGAAAACACCTATCTCGATCAAAGAGGGGGCAGCTAATATAATCCCCAGGAAAAAGAGAGGGAAAGCAAGCTGCGATCCGATTGTAGCTATCGGCACTATTGTGCTTCTTATCTTAAAAGGGATATAACTTTGTTCGTGTTGCATGACATGACCCGCTTCGTGAGCGGCAACTCCTAAAGCCGCAAGAGACGATGAATTATAAACAGAAGCAGAAAGCCTTAAGACACGCTTTCTTGGGTCATAATGGTCGGTTAAAACACCTTTTGTCATTTCTACCGGTACGTCATCTATGTGATTGCTCTTTAGGATGTCTCGCGCTACCTGTGCTCCTGTTAGGCCGCTTTTAGCACCTACCCTTGAATATCTGTTGAAAGTGTTCTTTATCTTGAATTGAGCATACATAGCCAGTAAAAGCGCCGGTAAAAGCAAGATCATCGTATTGTCAAAAAATAGTGGCATAAGAAACTCCCTTCATAAACGAAAAATTCTGTGAGTAGTAAATACCATTAACCACAACAAAATACTAATATATATCTGTAGAAAAGTCAAGTAAGTGGCTTAGACATCATATTTTTGAAAGAATTGCGATATCGGCATGTAAAAGTTTTCAAGGTTTTTGGGAGGCCGATTCCTTAGGCGGACCGCTTCTCTCGGATGTGAAAATGCCCATCTGAGTATTCTCATCCAGATAGTTGCCAAAGCGGTTAATAGATTTTTTTGCGCAGGGTACAGGGTGAATCCAAAACGACGTAAGCCTGGACCATGAATAGTCATTCCGCCGATAGCTTTGATCTTCGTATGAAGTTCATGTGAATGCAAGTATTTACAAAGAATAATTAACTCTGCTCTTATATAAGGAAAAAGTTGCAAATCAGAGGCGACCGTTGCATTTCCTACCGATCCTTTTGCCAATATGATGTTTGATAGATGCATTTCGATTATGAAATCTCCTTTACTCAGTCTACTTTTATCGGTAAGTTCGAGAGTTTTTCCTTTGTATCTAGCTGTTCTAATGCATAGAAGGCCATAACTCGAGCCGTCTATCGGTTGAATTCTTTTAATTTTACTTATAAGCTTTTCCCACTGGACGATTAAAGACCTAATCAAAGTTTTAAGCATTCAATTTACCTCCTAATTCCTCCAACGTTATAAATCGATAACCTTGAAGTTTCAGGGAGTGGATTATAACCGGCAAAGCTTCGACGGTTTTTTTGGGTGCAGGATAGTTATCACCATTATCATGCAATACTATTATCGCACCGGATTTGGTTTTGGTTATAACAGTATTTGCAATTTTTTCGGGAGTTATATCAGATTTCCAGTCGTAGGCTGTAACAGACCAATAAGTAAGTGTTAATCCTAATTTTTTCGCTGCATATGGTATAAGTAGATTGAATGTTCCCCAAGGTGGGCGATACCATAGTGGTTGTCTGCCGGTTATATTTTTTATAGTCGAGCAAGACTTCGCTAAGTCTTTAAGAAAAGCAGTAGGAAACATAAGCCATGCATGGATATGCGAATAGGAGTGAGTTCCGATCGTGTGTCCGTCAGTCTGAATATTCTCGATTATGTCCGGGTATAAAAGTGCATTTTTGCTGACTACGAAAAATGTTGCTTTAACTCCGTATTTTTTCAATATCCTGAGTATTTGAGGTGTATATTCAGGATTCGGGCCATCGTCAAATGTCAATGACACATTAAGTCCGTCATTACCTCCGCATCGCAGAACAGGTTTTGAAAAGTTTCGCAGCCATATGTTTGGAATTAGACAGTAAACCATAAAATAGGTAATAATTAATGTCAGGGCTGCATAATACCACATATCATTCTCCATTCAGACTTGTTTCAGTCTGATAGAACGCCTGCTTTTTAATGTAGGCGTCCTGTATTTGGGTTTTGGAAATTTTATACTTATATCCTTATTTAAGTCTAAAAACTTTAATATTATACAAGCTGCATCTTTTGAGGCGGTTGGTTTTGATATCCTCATTGTTGACTGTTTCATTTCATCCAATATAGAAGGATTGCGTACAAAGTTCATGATATATTCAACTGCCGAATCTTCATCGTTTGCCAGCACCGCACAATTATGTGAGAGCAGAAAGTGAACGTTTCCGGATTCATGACCGGGGAGAGGGTTGTGTATAATCGCAGGAAGATTTTTGGCTAATGCCTCAAATATAGTAACACCGCCGGCTTTAGTAAGTAAAAGATCGGACATTTCCATAAGCTCCGCAATATTTTCTACAAATCCCAATACTCTTATCGGTACGAGGGAAATGGAGGATAATTGATGCAATTTTTTGTACATTGTGTGGTTTGTACCGGTAACAGCTAAAATCTGTATCGGGATCGAAGCGGTCGACAACATTGAGCATATCGTTTCCGCTCCTGATAAGAACCCGCCGCCGCCGCCCATAACCATAAGAGTGAACAAATCCGGATTCAGTTTGTATTTGTGCCAAGACTCATTTGAGGACGCCTGACGCTCAAATCCGTCTCGTAAGGGAATTCCCGTTACATGGATGATTTCGCTTGGAACATTAATTCTCCTAAGTCCCTCGGCGACAATTTCCGTCGCTACCAGATATGCATCTACATTTGGGTGGACCCATTGGCTGTGCACAGCTACATCGGTGATAACTGTAATAAGAGGAATATCAATATTTTCCCGGATTTTGATAGCGGATACTACGCCTGCCGGATTAGGGAAAGTGCAGACAACAACTCCCGGTGACAATCTTTCCAGAGTTTCCATAAGCTTCTGACGTCCGACTGCGTGAACAGTTTGATTGAGCCTCGAATTAGGGCTTAAGTTTCTGGTAGCTTCATAAAACCATTGGTATCCATAAGTAAAATGCTTAATGCTTTGCTCATAGCTGAAACGTATGAGATGCTTAAGTAACGGATCTACATGGTCGAAAAAGTCATAAATTACAATATTAAGATCCGGTCGCTCTTTTACAAGGCTTGACTTCAAAGCGCCTGATACTTGATAATGGCCTGTTCCAAGATTTGCGGAGAGTATAAGCACGTCGCATTTTTCTTGCCCGGAAAAAGACATAACTTAAAAACCTCCAGCCGGTCAAAACTATATAGAAACCGCAAACTGTTCCTTTGGATTTAGCTTAACCTATAATTTATTTACGACAATCAGAAAGAAACGATAATTCCTTTATTGTCACAATACATACTACTCAGCGCAGCAGTCGGAAGAATCAAAATCTCCTTAAAAGCGCATCTTTTCATAATTTCTTCCTTAAGCCATTTGGCTCTCTCGATATTGTTGACATGAGCAATAGCTAAGACCTTATCTTCAACGAATTTTGCGTTTTCAGATATGATCTCAACTAGGCGCATAAAAGTCTTATCAACGCCTTTGGTTTTCTCAATAAGTTGAATATTACCATCGCTGTCAGCGCCCATAATTGGTCTGATTTTTAAAAGTGTTGCAATAGCGCCTTTGAATTTTGAGATTCTACCGTTTTTAATGAGATTATTCAAAGAGCCCGCAACAAAGTACGTTTTCATATCATCAATGTATTTTGTGACTTGACTGACTATATCAATATTTGCTATATTTTGACGATACAAATCATGTATTTTCATTGAAATTAATGTTTCGGCAACTGAAGCGCTTTTAGAATCAAAAACATGAATAAACTTTTCGGAAAAATCCTCAAGAAACATATCTTTGGCAAGTTTTGCGCTGTTAAATGTAGCGCTTAGCTTTGACGATATAGTGACTAAATAACAGTCCTCGTCACCATGCAAATGCTCAAGAAAGTCTCCTGGTGAAGGGCAAGCTGAACGTGGCGCTGACGGTGATTTCTCCATCTCAGTTATAAAATGATTCACATCTATATTTTCATCGTCTACATATTCTTTTTCATCTATGTAAAGCTTGAAAGGTACTAAGTTAATGTTGTAATGCTCTTTTAGCTCCGAGTTCATGTCGTTTGCACTATCGGCAATTACTTTAATTGGCATATGGTTCTCCCCTATTGTAAAAATTATGTTTTGAAACACAAAATAATTATATGCCAAATAGACTCAGTTGACAATATAAATTCAAAAATGGATGTAATACACACAATATGTGTGATAAAATAGCAATATTAAGTTTGCGAAAGGGAGAATAAAATGCTCGATTTATCCGGGCTTGCACCACAAATTGAGAAAATGGCAGCAGAGAGCAGGCTTGATATAAATAAGTATACATTTAAGATTAGCAATGCCGGTCTTGCATTTGATGATTATGATAAAAATCCGGACTTGTGGCTTGATAAAATAAACTCAGATAACCATCATTTTTTCGTAGCTTTTCCTCAAGGTCGGATTTCTGATGTTTTTTCACTTCCGAAATCTTTCGTACCATATACGATTGTAGCTGTTGACGGTTCGCAGATTGATATTGATACCCATGAGATTGCCTTGTGTTATGTTTTAAATTCCGGAAGGGTCGCAATTCACTATGGGACAGGCGAGCTTTCTCATATGGACAGCGCTTCCAAACTTTTTTACAGGGATGAAGATCTCTATAAGCATGGAGAAAATGGATTGGTGTTGGTACAAGGTGACAGAATAGCGGAGTTGCGGTTGATAATGGAAGCTTCAGAGCTTAAAAAGATGATCATTGAGCATCGCAAAGAATACGTGCCGCTCGTCGCCTTCGTTGACGGCAGACTGGTTTCATGGGATAGGACAGGCGCTGCCAGAAAAGATCCTTCAGCTTTTAGTGCCCCGTATTTTGAGGAAGCTTTTAAAATTGGTCAACTCTATAGAATTCCGGTGGCAGGGTATGTCTCAGGTTCGCGAACTTCACTGGTGGTAAATACATTAAGGGCTAAAGATTGCGTAAAGCCTGTTATGAATTGCTTAAAGTGCGAACATAATGATGAAAAAAATGCGAATTGTAAAATGTTGGAAGGAGTTAGAGATACTGCACTTTTCAACAAAGTCTTAAAGTTAGGTGAAAGGTCTTGTCACTTCTACGGGGGGATTAATTCTTTGCCTTCGAATACCGCTCCGCTTTACCGCATAGGCTTTTTCTATGTAAATGTTGGAAGTGAAATCGCAAGGGTTGAAGCTCCCGATTATGTGCTTGAGAATATGGATTTATTGAATTTGCTGCATTGGGTGACATTTGATCAGGCTCAAAAAGGAATGGGATACCCGATAGCTTTGCAGGAGGCGCATCATTTTGCAGTAATAAAAAGCGAAGACAAAGAGAGATTTTATCACTTACTGAGGCAACAGATGGCTCGTCACGGTATACCACTTAAGGTAACACATAAAAAACTAGGGAAGAACTCAAGAATATTTTAAGGTTAGGGGACACACCGCCGCTTTCTGTGAATGAATACTGCGGTATGTCCCCAATTTAAAGGAGGTAAGCAGATTGATAGCTGAAGTTATAGAGAGTAAAACTGATCAATTTGTTGCAGAAACTGTCAAATACCACGAGATTCCTGGTTTTGGTTCATTTGTGAAAGTACAGGATGGAACAAGAAGAATTTACGGAATAGTATCAGGAGCTTATACAGGTAGTCTTGATGGTTCAGGCAAAGCCCGAGCTTTTTTTAAAAGCTTGCAGGAACTCGAATTAGAACAGCCTCAGATATTCAGTCTTCTAAGGACTGAATTTACAGCCGTTGTAGCAGGCTACTTAGAAGCAGGCATTTATAGATCTTATTATCCTCCTGTGCACATTAGGCTGCACCTTCCCGTTGAAAGATGCACCGATGAGGAAGTGTTAAAAATATCAACAAATACAGGATTTTTAATAAAAACTTTAAACTGCCCGAACGGTAACGGCGATGAATTGACAGCGGCGGCGCTGCGTACGGTTGCCATTTTACATGATAATCCAAAAGAGTACCTCCTAAATGCCGGCCGGGAACTTCTTAAAATGCTGTCATATGATACGCAAAGACTAAAATCAGTTATTGAAAGGGTTGATATTCTGTGAAGGGGACTATTCTGCGAGGCTCATTATCCGGAGGATTTGACATAAGGTTAGATATTGGCGAGGAAATCGAAAAAATCAAAGTAGGTACATTTTGTATCGTCGAAGGCAGAACATATGATTTTCTCGCTATGGTTATGGATGAGGATATTGAAGCCGCAAACCCAAAAGCAATTTATGAAACAAGCCATACCAGCTCTTTATTGAATGAAATAGTTAAAGGCACAGGTATACTGGATAAGGTCAAGATCCAGCCCATGCTTGCTATTGATCGAGAAGATGGCAGAGTTATGCCTGTTAAAAGCATCCCATCACATCTTTCAAAAGTGAGGGAAGCCGCCGAAAACGACGTGTTTGCCGTATTTGGTAATCCGGACGATACAAACTTTCATATAGGCTATCCGCTTGATATGGAGCATATACCGGTATGCATAAATCTTGAAAGATTTATTGAACGATCAAACGGGATTTTCGGGAAATCAGGTACGGGTAAGACATTTTATACGCGTATTATGCTATGCGGAATGATAAAAAGCGGACTATGCAACACACTTGTTTTCGATATGCATTCAGAGTATGGGTGGGAAGGCAAGGATGAGGATAAAACAAGAAAGAAAGCAAAGGGATTAAAACAGCTTTTTGGCGCTGAAGTAGCAATTTTTACACTTGATCCTGAATCTTCAAGGCGAAGGGGGGTGCGTCCTGATTATGTAGTAGAAATACCGTACCGTTCAATTGACGCCGAAGACATTGCGATGGTTTGGGAAGAGCTTAATTTAAACCAAACTGCACTTGAAGTCATTTTTGTCCTCCAAAAGCATTTTGCTGCAGATTGGTTGTTTAAGTTTCTTAATATGCCGGCATCTGAAATTCTTAGTTTTGCCGAAGAAACAGGTTCTCACTCCGGAGCGTTGCAGGCTTTGCAACGAAAGCTCATAAAATTGCAAAAATTGCCATTTATTAAAGAAAATCCGGTCGATGACGCTGTTGAGCGTATCATGCAATACATTGACAACGGAATGAATGTAGTGCTCGAATTCGGGCATCAAAGGAGTATGCTTGCATATATGCTGGTAGCAAACATATTAACAAGGCGTATTCACGAGTTATATGTGATGCGAAGCGAAAAAGCGTTATCAAACGAAACTATAGTAAATACACCTTTGGTTATTGTAATTGAGGAAGCACATAAGTTTTTAAACAGGGAAACGGGAAGACAGTCTATTTTCGGTATGATAGCAAGAGAAATGAGAAAGAACAATGTAACTTTGCTTGTTGTTGATCAGCGGCCATCCGAAATTGATTCCGAAGTTCTTTCACAGCTTGGGACAAAAATAATAGCTCTGTTGACAGAAGAAAAGGATATCGACTCAGTTTTATCCGGCGCTAACCACGCAAAAATGCTGAAAAATGTGCTTGCGACACTTGACACAAAACAGCAAGCATTGATTTTAGGACATGCGGTTCCGATGCCTGTGGTCATACGAACCCGCACATATGGGGAAGACTTCTATAACGATATGCAAACCGGGAACACAAAGATATCCGGATTTAAGGGTAATGTGAACAAAAGAGCAACTGAATCAGGGAACAATGTACAGGGAAAAGATTTTGAAGATCTTATGAAGGAGCTTTATGGAACATGAATGAGCATATAAGGATTATACATACCGCCGACCTTCATATAGGCACACAAAATTATGGGAAGATTGATCCTTCAACCGGTTTGCATACGCGCCTTCTGGATTTTTTGAAGACTTTTGACGAATTGGTCGATCAAGCCATTGACAGCGATACTGATATAGTGCTTATTTGTGGAGATGTATTTAAAAGTCGTGAACCTGATGTCACCCAGCAAAGAGAATTTGCAAAAAGAATAAAGCGTCTGTCAAAAGAAGGTATTGTCGTATACATAGTAATAGGAAACCATGATCTGCATAATGCCTCCGGTAAAGCTACATCGGTTGAGATATATGACATAGTAGGACTTCCGGGAGTTTTTGTAAAAAGAAGGCCTGGGATTGATATCATAAATACAAAACGCGGCAAAATTCAGTTGGTTGCCTTGCCTTACGTTACTTCGGCTAATCTTTCCTGTGAAGGCATGTCGATTGAGGAATTATCACTTGAGATGCGTAAAAGATTATATGAGTTGACCGAACAGTTATCCGCAGGTATAGACATGACGCTGCCTGCGATTTTAGCTTCTCACTATTCGGTCATCGGAGCGGATTCAGGCTCTGAAAAGGGTATAATGCTGGGCAGGGAAGTTACATTGCCGGTATCGTTGTTTGAAAGATCGGAATATGAATACGTGGCTATGGGGCACATACATAAGCACCAAAAACTGGGGAACAATCCACCGGTTGTATACAGCGGCAGCTTAGATCGAGTGGACTTTAGCGAGGAGAACGAAGATAAGGGCTTTGTTGAGCTGTTTGTAAAGAAAGGGGAAACACACTATAACTTTGTCAAATTAAACACCCGTCCATTTAAAACGATTTCTGTCGATGCTTCATCGGGGGATCCTTTCCATAAATCAATACAGGCAATTGATGAAATCAACGATTTGAGCAGAACAATAGTTAAACTAAAAATAAGCATTGAAATAAGCTCGCTGCATAATTTAAATGAATCCGAGCTTTACAAGCTGCTTCGCCAGAATGCCTTTTATGTAGCGGGAATAGAAAAAACCTTCAGTCGCGACACTTCTCATTTGCGACATCCGGGGCTGACGGAGCGTATGGATGCTAAGCAAGCTCTATCTGAGTACATTTCGAAAAAGGATGATTACTCGAAAATCAAAAGCGATTTACTGCTGGAAAATGCACTTATTTTAGATGAAATTAGCATGGAGGCGAAGAATGAAGCCGATTAATCTATATATGAGGAATTTCAAATCATATGGCGAAAATGCTCCCGAGCTTGATTTTAGAAATTTTGACATAATACTTCTTACAGGGGATAACGGAAACGGCAAATCATCGATAGCTGATGCCATAGCATGGGCTTTATGGGGCCAATGTAAGGGAGTCACTCTGCGCAGCGGTATGGACGATTTGGTTAGGGCGGGTTCAATCGAGATGGAAGTAAGCTTTACTTTTGATGAAGACGGTGTGGTTTACAAGGTTATAAGAAAACGTGATAAAAAAAGAGGACAGTCATCCCTTGATCTATTAATTTATGATGATGTGAATAGTTTCCTTCCCGCAGGTGGGAGTACGATATCTGAAACTCAAGCAAAAATCGAAAAGATAATCAAGCTTGACTATGATACCTATCTTTGCACTGCTTATCTGAGTCAGGGCAAAGCCGATCTTTTTGCGATGAAAACGCCTAAAGAAAGAAAACAAATACTCTCTGAGATTTTAAATTTATCAATATATGATCGGCTCGAAAAAAGGGCTTCGGAAAAAAGAAGAGTTTCGGAGAATAATAGTGAAGTGCTGGATAGGGAGATTAATTCGGCTCTTAATATGATAACTGAGAATAATGATGTCGAAGTCCGCTTGAATGAGGTGTTTGAACAACTTGGCAAAATTGAGAAACAAAAGCAGGTTATATTGGAAAAATTGCAGACGTTACAGACAAATCTGCAAGAGATGGAGTTTTGCAAAAGAAAAGAGCAAGATTACCGTGAAAATCTTCATAGTATAAGGCGTGAAAAAGAAGTTCTCGAAAAAAATCTGGCAATAGTTTCCGACAGAATTAAAGCTTATCAACTGCTTTTGCAAGATGAAATCGTTATATCTCAAAAGTATAAGAGATTTCAACAATTGCGGGCTGAAAACGATATTCTAAACAATAAATCACGGCGTCTTTCAGATCTGGATAAACAGAAGACTGCAGCGGAACAAGAAATAAAAACAAAAGAGATCTCCATAAAAAATGACATCAGGTTGATCGAGCAGGAGGCAAGACAGCATCGACTTAAGATTGATAAGAAGGATGAATTATTAAGTACAAAAACCAAACTGAGCGAAGAACTAAAAAAACTTGATGAGGCGGAACATCATCTGTTGGTCCTTGAGGAGGCCGTAAAGAATGAAACCAAGATATTTTCCATGCTTTCTGCGAGCGTCAAAGTATTAGATGAGAAACGAAGTGAGAACATTGAAAAGCTTGAAAAACTTAAGAATGCCCAAAGTATTTGCCCGGTGTGCTCAAATTTGCTTGATGATGTCCATAAGGAAGAATTGATCGAAGAGGCTGTTGCTTTCGATGCGAGACTTCAGGAAGAGACTATAAAGGCAAAGCTTGAAATAAAAGCAACTGAAGACAGAATAAGAACACAAAACAAGATTATAAATGATGTAAAAAGTAAATTAAAGGGGCGAGCTTCAGCTGAAGGACAATTAAGAGCGGCATTAGGCCAATTAGACGATGCGGAAGTTTCAAGAGTTGAGATTGAAAGACTAAATAAGAATGTTTACCTACTGCAAAACTCGCTTGCCAATCGTGATTATGCTATAAATGAGCAGGATAAATTAAGCAGCTTAATCGAATCGATCAATGTAGTTGGCTATGATCCCGAACTGCACAAACGTATTGAAAGCGAACTTAAAACTCTGGGCTCTTATCAGGATAGTTGGATAGAATTACAAAAGGCTGGGGCTGCTTTAAGCGCTGATGTTGAAAATCGAGGACATCTAATTTCGACCCTTAAACAAAAGGAAAAAGCTCTCGTAGATCTTGATGCACAAATTAACGAGTTAAGCGTTAAGACGAAAGGTATGCCGGTCATTAAAGAGCAAATCCAAACTACACAAAGCGAAAGAAATATCATTGAGTCGAACGCAAAGGATTTGGAAACAAAAAGAGGTATGCTTATTGAGCGGCATAATGCCGTAAAGCGCGCTCAAAAAGAAATTCTAATCAAACAGACAGAGCTGGAAAATTTAAGAAAGATGGTTGTGATATACAAAATTTTAGCTGAAATATACGGAAAAGGAGGTATACAGGCCGCAATAATAGAAAACGCAATTCCGGAATTGGCTTATAAGACCAATGAGATCTTGAGCAAGATAACCGACGGGAGGCTAAATGTTGAATTCTTGACTCAACGGGATAAAAAAAGCGGCGGTACTATAGAAACACTTGACATAAAGATCTCGGATGAATTCGGAACACGCAAATATGAAACATACTCGGGCGGAGAGGAATTCAGAATAAATTTTGCAATAAGGATAGCATTATCGAAAGTGCTAGCACATAGAGCCGGAGCTTCTTTGAGAATGTTGATACTTGATGAGGGCTTCGGGGCTTTGGATGAACAGGGTAGAGAGAAATTGGTTGAAGCTATAAACTCCATAAGGGATGAGTTTGATAATATTTTGGTAATCACTCATATACAAGATCTAAAAGAAGCTTTCCCGTTGAGGCTTGAAGTTACAAAGGAAGTCAACGGATCTACCTTTAAAATGACAGGATGAAATGGTAATTTTGTAATTGCGCATAAATTAAATTTACAGTAAAATAGTGACATTACACAAAAACCGCAAAACCATCACATACCGACAAGGAGGAATATTCTTATGCCCAAGAAAGAAACGATTGCGTTGATTCTTGCAGGAGGACAGGGTTCAAGACTTAAGTCACTCACAAAGAACAATGCCAAGCCTGCTGTACCCTTTGCCGGCAAATATAGAATAATTGATTTTACCTTAAGCAACTGCGCCAACTCTTACATAGACACCGTGGGAATTCTGACTCAGTATCAGCCTCTTATACTTAACGCACATATAGGAATAGGGAGCGCATGGGATTTAGACAGGGTGTTTGGCGGTGTCAGAATGTTGCCTCCGTATATGAGCGATAAGGGAGGATATTGGTATAAAGGAACTGCTGATGCGGTGTTTCGTAACATAAACTACATAGATTACTATTCCCCTGAGTATGTTTTGGTTTTATCAGGTGATCATGTCTATAAGATGGATTATTCGATCATGCTTCAACATCACAAAAAAAATAATGCACATTGCACTATTGCAGTGATAGAAGTGCCTAGGGAGGATGCTTCCAGATTCGGAATTATGAACACTTATCCTGACAATAGAATATACGAATTTGAGGAGAAACCCCAAAACCCTAAAAACAATATGGCTTCAATGGGAGTGTATATGTTTAAATGGGAACAATTAAAACGGTTTTTATACGAGGATCAGGAGGATAACACTTCGGACAACGATTTTGGCAAGAACATAATACCTAGAATGCTTAATAGCGGACTTAATATGTATGCCTATCCCTTTAGCGGTTACTGGAGAGACGTCGGTACGATTGACAGCTACTGGAATGCGAGTATGGATATTTTGTGCCCTGATGTATTAGCACTTGATTTGTTCGAAGATGATTGGAAAATTTATGCCGCAGATTATTCATATCCGCCTCAGTATATAGGAAAAAACGCAACGGTCAAGATGTCTATGATAGCCGATGGATGTACGGTGCTAGGCCAGGTTGAGAACTCGATACTGTCACAGGGAGTATATGTTGGAGAGAATGCTATAATTAAGGATTCTGTTATTTTAAGCAATGTAATGATTGAAAACGGTGCGCTAATCAATAAGTGTGTGGTGAACAGCCGCTCGCAAATTGCGTCAGGTTCAAGGATTGGGAATGGTAAAGACGTACTGCTATATTCGGGTGATGGACTGATAGAATAGCAATCTTACCCCAATATTGGGGACGGTTCTATCGATGGGACAGATCTGCTGAATGAGATGTTGCTTCAGTAGAATTACTCATTCCGAACCATGGGGAAGGTTCGTATGTCGATATACCTCGCTGTAGTAATAGTTATAGCAAGAAAATGAGGAGATGAGGAACTTATGTTAAAGAATTATATGGGAATAATAACACTGAACGAGGATGACAGCGATATCAGGAGTTTAACGAAGGCCAGACCAATAGGTTCTATTCCTGTGTTCGGAAGATACAGAGTAATCGATTTTATGCTCTCGAATATGGTAAACAGCGCTATAACCAATGTTGTTATATTTACAATGGGTAGTTCAAGATCGCTTAGAGATCATTTAGGAACCGGAAAACCATGGGATTTAAACAGAAAAATAGACGGCTTATACATATTTAGCCACGCAAACGACAAGATGCCTTTAACAGAGATTAATCTTTTGAAAAGTAACCAGGAAAGCCTTCTTAGAAGTAAAAAGAGCGAACTTATAATGGCTCCTTCCTACATGCTCTGCAATATTGATCTTGGTGCCGCTGCGGATTTTCATGAGACTTCAGGCGCTGATGTAACAATTGTTTACAAAAAGACATATGGAAAACAAAGTATGTTTCTGGATTGCGGTGTCCTCAATTTTGAAGCTGATGGAGTAAGAGTAGCCAGCATAGGCAGAAATACGGGTGTGCAAGAAAACATATGCATCTCAACGGAAATATTTATTATGAACAAGGAATTTTGTCTTGATTGTGTTGAAAAAGCATTGCATCAGGGAAGCTTCACTACCGTAAAAGACTATATTTACGCTAATGTAAGCAGGTTCAATGTTTCAGGCTATGAGTTTTCAGGTTATCTTGGTTGTATCAATTCTGTAAGTTCATACTTCAAAGTGTCTATGGATGTGTTGAAAGAAGAAGTTATGCCTGAACTATTCATGGACAAATCAAGGATTTATACAAAATCAAACGACTCCCCCCCGACTAAATACATGCCAAACGCAGAGGTCTCAAACTCTCTTATAGCAAATGGTTGTATAATAGATGGGACTGTCAAAAACAGCATTTTATCACGGGGAGTGGTTGTTAAAAGCGGAGCGCAGGTAACAGATTCAGTAGTCTTTGCGCGTACCATTATAGGGAAAGACGCGATGATCAAAAATGCCATCCTGGATAAGGCGGTGGTTGTGGAACACGGAAAAGTGCTGGTAGGTGACCCCGTTTATCCTATAGTCATAGAGAAAGGGAACAGGCTGCTCTAGTCGAATGTGTGTTGGATTTTTGGTAATTAACAGGAAGTAGGTATATGGAGAATTGACTTTTATAGAAGTTACACCAATTGATGTTAAAATCGAAACGCACGATTTTGATAATTGCGAAACGCATGAGTTATCAGGTACATATTACAATTATGATATTACTCGTTGGATCGATTGTTTGAGCGAAAAATATGACGGTAATGTGCAATTGATCTATATAGATCCTCCCTTTATGACAGGGCAGGATTACTACTACACCCAAAGAGTGGGGAGCAATGGCTGGCAGGGAGATCGATCCGGTATAATAAAGCATTTGGCTTATAAAGATGCGCGTTCTTTTGAAAAAGACAGCTTTCTTTCCATGATGAATAACGTTCTTAAAGCTGCTCACCGGTTGTTATCGGATGAGGGCAGCATTTTTGTTCATGTGGACTACAGATTGAGCACGTACATGAGAATTATGCTTGATGATATTTTCGGTGAGGAGAATTTTCTTAATGAAATCATCTGGCAATACAACAGCGGCGGCAGATCGACAAAACATTTCAGTAGAAAGCATGACAATATACTCTTTTATCGGAAAACAGAAAAACATTATTTTAACATAAAGGAATCTGCGATACTAAGGGGTAGCACCAAGCGTAACAACATGAAAAAAGGCATTGACGAGCAAGGCAAGGTATTTTACTCAATAAAATCGGCAGGGCGCGAATACAGATATTATGAAGATGAATATATAAACCCGGGGGATGTGTGGGGCGACATATCTCATCTGCAGCAAAAAGATCCCGAACGTACAGGATATGATACTCAAAAGCCTGAAAAGCTGATAGAGAGGATTCTTAAAGTATCGACTCGCGCAGGTGATCTTGTGATGGATCTTTTTGCGGGTTCCGGGACGTTACCGGCAGTTGCGCAAAAGCATGGGAGGAATTGGGTTGGGATTGACAGCGGCATATTTTCTCTTCACGTGTCAAGAAAGCGCCTTATCAACTCACAAAATGGAAACGGGTGTTTTAAGCTGACTTTTTATCACAATGAATCGTTTAGCGAACCCGCAATGAAAAATGTACCGGAATTCGAATATTGTTTGCTTGATAACGGACAGCTTGAGATAAAGCTTAAACAATATACTTCAGATTGCTTAAAGGTGATCTTAGGCCCGGACAAACTTCTGAGCTTGATTGACTATTGGGCGGTTGGATATATTAACGCAGGAATTTTCGAAACAGCAGGGTTTGAAACACGCACACTGAAGCAACCTGATTTGATTGGAGTGTTGAAGATCGAATCAAGAGAAAATAAAACAATAGGGATACATGTAATTGATGTTAATGGGAAGCAAGGGTTTTATAGGGT
>Ga0209316_100080_pt1 | contig 36919 bp, 32 predicted proteins | sample 3C3metaG_FD_184150 | JGI IMG/M metagenome (GOLD analysis project Ga0209316, IMG submission 184150) | Freshwater bacterial and archeal communities from Indian Creek, Illinois, USA - 3C3 metaG (SPAdes) (version 3) | ecosystem: Environmental > Aquatic > Freshwater > Unclassified | place: USA: Indian... | reverse complement strand
TCTGATTACTGCTCCAGCGCTCTCTGCTTAACGTTTTGCAGTATTGCCTGACAACCACTTTCAGGTGGTCTGTTTTGCTGTGTCCTTTTTGGGGGTAGTGTGTAAAATCACAGTGTTTCAAACTTAATTCCTCCTTTTATAATGGAGACCGGGGAGGATACTCGAAACCTAAGGCCCTGCTATTTACTCGCTTTCGGCAACATACCGGCGATTTTGCGGACAATCTCTTTCTTTGACTCTATGTCGTACTGGGACGTGATGGCGATCTGCTCCATAATGGGAGAACCACCGCCGTGATAGGCGCCGTAAAGCATGGAGCCGGAAGCGCTGGACAGGGCAAAGTCAACAAAGCTTAGCCAGAACTTGATCTGCTCCTGGATTGGGATCTCCGGGTTGCGCCTGAGATACTTCTCCAGCAAAGCTTTAGTTTCGGGGTTGGTCAGGTCTTTTTCGTAAGGAAAGGTGGCGGGGAGTCCCCCAGCTATATTGCAGAGGATCTCCTGTTCGTGAAAGACGGCCTCACCGCTGAGGCACCGGCCCACGTTGGCGTAGATGGAGTGGGGGATACAGCTGCCGGGGCCGTAGGGGACGAAGCCCGCGCCCGGGAAGTATACTTCATTTTTACCTAGAGCCGATGCAGTATAACCGGCAGCGTAACCCAGCTCACCGGTCATGATCAACTCGGAAAGCATTTCCCGTACGTGGGGGGTTTTCTCAATGCCGTTTATCTCCGCTGCCATGGCGGCAAGGCCAATGACGTAATCCAGCATTGCAGGCTTACAGCCGGAGTAAGAATGGCGGTGGAAAAGGGCGAAGAGCAGGGCGGCTATGCCGCCGTGCTGGGTTTCCCCGCAGAGAAAGACCCGATCCCAAGGCACAAAGCAGTCATCGAAAATAATATACGAGTCTGTATAGCCGTACTCGATGCCGCGCTGGAAATGTTCGCGTTTGCGAGGGTTGTGGAAATGAACCACCTGCTTTACCCCTTCATGGTCAGCAGGGACAGCGAAGCAGATGGCATAAGAGCCCTCTCCTGGGGTGAGGGCTCTGGTAGGCACCACCAGAATTTCATCGGCTATGGAAGCTTCAGAGATGTGCACCTTAGAGCCACGTACAACAATACCGTCATTCCGCTCCTCCACCACCCGCAAGTACATATCTAGGTCTGTTTGCTGCCCGGGTCGCTTGAGGCGCTCGCCCTTGACGTCTGTCTGGGCGCAACAGCCCACTAGGTCTTCCGACTGAAAGCGTCCCAGCCACTTCAGCCAATTCTCGTAATAGGCAGTTTTGGCGCCGGAGAGCTTTTGCGCCTCAAAGGAAACGGCATGCACGGCATTAGCGGCATCTATGCCCATGCAGCGCTGGATACACTGCCCCACCTTATTACAGAGGAAGCGAGTCATATCTTGCTTTTTGTGCAAATCCCCCGAATTCTGATGAATATGATTAAACCGGTTGATGGTTTCCCCCGTCAGATGGGACAAGGCAGTACATAGGTCTCTGCTTTCAGGATCCCACACTGCATCAAAGGTCAGCCCCATAACGTTGATGACTCCTTGCTGGCGCTCATCCAGCCTGTCGATCTTCTCCCCATTGCTGTAGAGGTTGCGGTTCATCTTGCTCAACCCCTGGATATACTGCTCTCGTGTCCTCATGTTCAAACTCATCTCCTGATTTTGGCTGTAAACATTATCCTGAATGTGTGATGCCAAACAATAAGGTGATTAGGGAAAAGACATTGAGGTTTTTTGCGCCAATTGAAAAAGGGGAACAGAGCTTAATAGCTAAGTTCTTTCGATAATTGTAGCCACACCCTGCCCGCCTCCACAACAGGCGGTTACGAGCCCATAGCGCGCTCTTTGGCGCTGAAGCTCATAGATCAATTTGACAGTCAAAATGGCTAAAGAGCCGGCGATGGGGTGACCTAAAGCAATGGCCCCTCCGTTGGGGTTAACTTTATCCATGTTCAAGCCCAATTCTCTGACGCAAGCCAAGGCTTGGGCAGCGAAAGCTTCATTCATTTCAATTACATCTAAGTCGTCAACTGTGATACCGGCTCTCTTTAGGGCAAGTCTTGTTGCCGGTACAGGTCCAATGCCCATAATGTTGGGATCAACTCCGGCAGCAGCTGCGGCGCGAATTACACCCATTGACTTTAGACCCAACGCCTCCGCTTTGCCGCGCTCCATGATCACTAATGCGCCCGCACCGTCGTTGATTCCGGAAGAAGTACCCGCTGTTACCGTACCGTCTTTTTTGAAAACAGCCGGAAGCTTGGCCAGCGCTTCCAGGGTTGTGCCAAAACGGGGGTGTTCATCGGTATCAAATACTACCGGTTCCCCCTTTTTCTGTGGGATGACAATCGGGACAATCTGTTCTTTGAAGCGGCCTTCCCTAATTGCCCTCTCCGCTTTTTGTTGACTGGCCAACCCGAAAGCATCCTGATCTTCACGGCTGATCTTGTATTTCTCCGCGACATTCTCCGCAGTAATGCCCATGGGTGGATCCCCGATTTGCTTAGGTGAAAGTGGGCGAGGCTGAATAAAGACTGGCGCCGACCTTTGGTAGGGTGAAGCTGTTTTTTCCAGCAGATAAGGCATCCTGGTCATACTTTCGACTCCACCGGCAACCACTATTTCCGCATAACCCGCCATAATGAGGGCTGCCGCCAAGTTGACGGCTTCAGACCCAGATCCGCACTGACGATCAATGGTCAGGCACGGTACTGAAAAAGGAAAACCGGCTTCCAGCCAAGCTACGCGAGCCATACAGCCCACGGCTCCAAGGCAATGGCCCATAACAACTTGGTCTACTGTCGCCGGGTCAATACCCGCCCTGTTTACCGCTTCGCTGATTACCAATGCGCCATATTTCTCAGGTGGCACATCTCTTAAGGCACCGTTTTCTCTGGCAATTGGAGTCCTTGCACCCGAAATAACAACTGCTTCTCTCATCTAATGTAGTCTCCTTTTGTTAATTTTTTTGCCTCATTTTAGTAATTACGCAATAATCTTCGCTAGTGAGTCAACACTACTCGCTACCTGAATTTTTGGTTCGCAGCGGCACTACGCAAAATTAGGCAAAAGCTTCCGGTACATTTTTAAGCGTCGCGTAGGAAAACACCGGTCCGTCTTTACAAACATAGAGATTGCCCGCATTGCAGCGTCCACATTTGCCGATACCACATTTCATCCTGTTCTCAAGGGTAGTGTATATCTGGTCGTCAGGAAAATTAAGTTTTTTCAGGTTTTGCAGCACAAAATTAATCATGATGGGTGGCCCACAGGTTATGGCGATAGTATTTTCAGGGGAGGGGTTCACCTCCATCAGTAGTGCCGGTACGAAACCCACATAGTGAGGCCAGCCTTCTTCTTTCACATCAACAGAAAGATGATAGCAGGTGTTTTCAATTCTTGCCAATTCACCGAATTCCCCTTTGAAGCACAAGTCAGCCGAGGTCCTAGCTCCATAAACAACGGTCAGTTCACCATATTCTGATTTTTTAGCCCTGACATATTCGATAACGGGACGTAAAGGTGCCTGTCCTATGCCTCCGCCGATAGTGATGATATTTTTGCCTTTCCACTCATCGATCGGGAAATTATTACCATAGGGGCCGCGAACAGTCATCTTATCGCCCGCTTCGAGTTCATGTAGCGCTTTTGTAACTTTCCCTGCACGCATGACCGAAAAGCGGAGAAATTTTCCCTCCGTGGGAGAACAGGAGATGGAGATCATGCTCTCCCCTGTTCCCAGCACTCCAATCATGGCACATTGGCCGGGCAGATGGGTCCAACTGTCCCTCACCTCTTCGTCGTCAAAGCCCACCTTAAAAGTCTTAATGCAGCGGTCGCCGTAAGTCTCATACCAAGTGTCCTGCACAGTAGCAAAATTTGGGATATACGGATGGGTATTCATAGCACATCCTCCCCAACCTTCGACAAAATGTCGAGAATATCGATGTTTACAGGGCAGTGATTTATACACCTGCCACAGCCCACGCAAGCAATAACCTTAAATTTGTCCACGAAATATGAAAATTTATGGTTGATCCTGTTGCGAGTGCGTTCCCGCCGAGTTGGACGGGGGTTGTGTCCCGAGGCGTGAAGTGTGTACTCGGAAAACATACAGGAGTCCCAGGTCCGGCATCTCCTGGATTCTACACCTTCTGTCTCATCTTGCATGTCAAAACAGTGACAGGTTGGGCATAGGTACGTACAGATCCCGCAACCGAGGCAAGAAGCAGAAATTTTTTCCCAAACCGGGCTTTCCCAGAGGGCGGGCAGTCTAGCTTGGACACCGGACGGATCGATTTGCCGCCTAATTTGAACTGCCGCTTTTTCCTGCAGCAATTTAGCCGCATCTTTGTCTGCGCCGGATGCTTCGCACAGCAGTTTCCCTGCAGCTTGGCAAAGCACTTCGCCCTTCCCCGTCAGCACCTCCAGCAGGTAGCTGTTACCCAAGTCTGTCAGCAACAAATCCAACCCATCGGTTGAGGTAGGACCACCACCCATTGATGTACAAAAGCAATTTACACAGGGGTCTAGGCAGGCCAATCCGACTAAAGTTGAATTTGTACGTCTTGTCAGATAATAAGGATCCTCTACGCCCCAAGAAAACACGTTGTCGACAATGAGCATCGCCCTAGCATCACAGGGTTTGATCCCAAACAGCACTATTTCGCCTGCCGGCTCCGCCGTCTTGATGTCAGTTGCCCATTGCTCGAACCTGAGCATGGTTTCCGTCTGGGGAAAAACAACGCTTTTAGGAGGAACATTTGTATTGTTCGCTGTCAGACAGAGGTCACCGGCTTTTGTTATTGCGGTAAACTTAAGCGTTTCGCCGCATAGCTGCGGGCCGAATATTGTCTTTCCGGGAATTGCCGCCAGAAAATCAGCCAATTTATCTTTGTTCAGCTTCATAGCTCAATACATCACCACCACTATAAAATAAAGTCTCCCTTGTCATTAGGGCGGTAGCCCACAAGTAGCGGTTTGGCCTCAGGATCAACCCCCGGCGTAAAAGCGAATTGTTCAGTTACTTCTTTAACAAGTTTTCTGTTCAGGTAGGACAGTGGTATTTCAACAGGACATACCCGTTCACATTCCCCGCATTCTATACAGCGTCCGGCCAGGTGGAACGCCCTGGCCAATTGAAAAGCGGTATTTTCCGAGATGTTTACCGAGCGCTGAATCCAAGCAGGATTTTGCTTGTCTAGAATACATTCTGCGCAGTAACACATCGGACAGACATTGCGGCACGCATAGCACCTGATACAACTGTTGAATTTGTCCCGCCAAAAAGTCCATCGTTCTTGCGCGCTTTTCACTTCAAACCTGTTAATGTCTTCGAAAGCAGTACTGCCACTGACTTCTACGTTTTCCCCCAGTGTAACATCGGCGATAACTGGGTTCGGATAACGGCAGGTCAGACATTTTCCGGCAACAATCTCCTCCCGGGGAAATACTGCGTTACCACTAGGCAGGTCCAAGCTGACATTGCCATTTTCCCATCTTGCTCCCACCCTGTCTAAAGTATGAGGATACTTCTCCTCTAACTTCCTCAGATCTACAACCCCTTCACAGGGGCATCCGATTACATAAACGGCCTCTCTTTTAATTCCCTGTTCAACCAATTGCTGCACTACCGCCCGGCTGTCACAGCCTTTTACCAATATCGCTACTTTGCGCGTGTCTGGTTGAGAACCGCGGGGAACAGGCCGTTTTTCTGCCAAAGCAAGATAGGTGGCCAGGTTGGAGCTGCAAAGCGGAGAAAAAATCAACTGGTCAGCATCTTCAGGGATCCTGACAAAGTGCGGTGATGTGCGATAGCCGTAAGTGCCTTGTCTCCACCCGATCAGGTACTTAATATCATCTCGGGAGATAGTTTCTTTGGCTAATGCCCTTAGCTTGTCAAAGTCAGGCAATGATTTTCCCTCCCTCTACCAATCAATCTTTTTTCTAGGAAATTCTGTAAAGGCACCAACCTCATGTAAATTATCAACTACTCCCTTTACCACATCTCTCCATTTGGCGCCTTCAGACGCAGAAACCCAGCTCATATTGAACCGCCGTTCATCCACTCCCACAAAATTCAGCAGTTCCCTCATCAGTGCAACTCTCCGTCGGGCTAAAAAATTACCTTCCATGTAATGACAGTCACCTGGATGACAGCCTGAAACCAAAACTCCGTCAGCGCCCTGTTGCAGAGCATTAACTACAAACATTGGGTTAACCCTGCCGGAGCACATTACCCTGATGACATTGAGGTTCGAGGGATACTCAATCCTGCTGGTACCGGCAAGGTCCGCACCGGCATAGGAACACCAGTTGCACAAAAAAGCGACTACATTTGGTTCGAAGTTCTCACTCATAACTTACCCCCCAAGGCTGCTATTTGCGGCAGAATCTGGCTGTCCATAAATGACTTTTGCTGGACTGACCCTGACAGGCATCCGGCGACACAGGCTCCACAACCTTTGCAGAGAACCCCGTTGACCCGGGCTACATTTACCTGGTGGCCCATCAAGTTGACCAACACCAGTTCAATGGCCGTATAAGGACAAATCTCAACACAGTAACCGCAGCCACGGCAGTTCGGCTCGTTCACCCACGATATCTGAGCTTGCACCTTAACTTTCCCGCTGGACAGAAGTACAAGGGCGGATGATGCCGCTCCTTTAGCCTGTGCCACCGTGTCCGGAATGTCCTTAGGCCCCTGTGCGCAACCGGCCAAGTAAACTCCTTCGATAGCTGTATCCACAGGAGCAAGCTTGGGATGAGCCTCCAGGAAAAAGCGGTCTGACGACTGAGACAGCCTTAACAGGTCAATCACTTCCCTGGCGTCCCGGCGCGGTTCCAGTCCAACCCCCAAAACCACCATATCAACTTCGTCTTCCAACGGCTTGCCCGTAAGGGTGTCTTCAACCATGATTACAAGTTTGCCATTTCTTTTAAAGATTTCCGAAGGGTTTCCGCGGATATACCGTACACCTTCGCGCCGCACCCGATCATAAAACTCTTCAAAGCCCTTGCCGAAGGCGCGAACATCCATGTAATAAATTCTGACGTTTGCTTCGGGGAGCTTGTCTTTCACGAGGTGAGCCAGCTTGGCGGTATACATACAGCATACGCGGGAGCAGTACTCGTTTCCCGTGCTTTTGTCTCGGGAGCCCACGCATTTGATGAAAGCAATTTCTTTGGGAACATATTCCCCGTCCCCTTTGCCAAGAACCAGTTTGCCGCCCGTAGGGCCGGAAGATGAAATAAGGCGCTCCATTTCCAGACCGGTAAGTACGTTATCGTAATCACTGTAACCGTACTCAGGCTTCCGCGCGGCATCAAACACATCAAAACCCGTGGCCACGATGACTGTCCCGGTTTTAAATTCGACAATCTCATCCTTTTGCTCAAAATCGACAGCTCCGGCCGGACAGGCCTCTACGCACTTAGGAGCCTTGCCGCATTTACCCCTTGTCAGGAACAGGCAACTGTGCGGATCTATCGAATACTTGGCAGGCACAGCCTGCGGGAAAGGCAGATAGATAGCGGAACGGTTACCTATACCCATGTTAAATTCACTCTTAACGCGGTCAGCCAGCAGGCATTCCTCCGCACAAAGCCCGCAGCCTGTACATTTGTTAAAATCAACATATCGCGCCTTTTTGCGAACTTTTACCTGGAAATTACCTACATAACCGGTAATGCTTTCCACCTGCGAATAGGTCAGCAGGGTGATGTTAGGATGACTGGCCGCATCAACCATCTTCGGAGTCAGAATACAGGCGGAGCAGTCCAGAGTCGGAAATGTTTTGTCAAGCTGAGACATCCTGCCTCCGATGGAAGGTGTTTTCTCTACCAAGTATATTTTAAAACCGGCATTGGCAATATCAAGCGAGGCTTGAATTCCGGCAATACCCCCACCGATAACCAATGCCGCGGCTCCCACATCAACTTCCTTTTCTTGCAGAGGTTCAAGGAACCTTACTTTAGCCACAGCTGCCTGCAGCAGCTTCTTGGCCTTGGCGGTCGCCTCCTGCTTATCCTTGTGTACCCAAGAACAGTGTTCCCTGATATTGGCTATCTCCAAATAGTATGGATTCAGGCCGGCTTCGACCAGAGCCTTGCGAAAAGTCAGTTCGTGCATACGAGGTGAGCAGGAGGCGACCACAACCCGGTTTAATCCGTTTTTCCTGATGTCCTCCCTGATCATAAGCTGACCAGGCTCAGAACACATATAGGAATAGTCACTTGCCACCCTGACATTCGGAAGCTTGACCGCATACTTGGTCAGCTCCTCTACGTCCACCGTCTTAGCGATATTAATTCCGCAATGGCAGATATAAACGCCGATTTTCGGTTTACTGCTCATAACACATTTTAATCCTCCAATTAGCTGCAGTCAGGCGACAATAGCAACGCTGTCTCCTATGCCCTTAATTCCTTGAGTTTTTCTGTCAGCTTGGGAACCACTTTAAAGAGGTCGTCGACTATGGCATAGTCAGCTACTGTAAAAATAGGTGCATTCGGGTCCTTGTTAATGGCAATGATGGTTTTGGCTGCTTTCATGCCGGCCAGGTGTTGAAAGGCACCAGATATACCGATGGCAATGTAGACTTTAGGTTTTACATTCTTCCCCGAGGTGCCGACCTGGCGGTCATGGGGCAACCAACCGGCATCGATGGCGGCGCGCGAACCGGCAATAACCGCGTTAATGGCCTTAGCCAAATCCTCGATCATCGGTAAATTCTTTTCTTCTCTTAGACCGCGGCCGATGCCTACCAGGATTTCCGCCTGGCTGATATCCACATCACCTACAACAGCTTCAATATACTCTACAAACTTGCGATACTGAACGTCTTCCTTCATCGGGGAAAGTATTTTTTCCACTGTCCCAAACTTCGTCGGATCCCCTGCGTTGAAGGAAGATTCCCTGACGGTAATAAGATAAGGAGGTTTCCCTTTAAAGGCAAAATCTGCATTTATCTTGCCTTGATAATACGTCCTTACCGGCTGCAGCTCGCCTCCTTCAAAGCTCAACCCCACAACATCAGTCACAAAAGGCATTTTTAGTTCCACGGCCAAGGCAGGTGCCATATCCACACCCTGCGTGGTGTGAGCGACCATCACTAATTCCGGCTGATACCGGCCAATCAGGTCAGACAGGGCTTGCTGGTATTTTTCTGAGTTGTAATCTGCAAAAAGAGGGTCATCTACATAAAGAACCTTGTCGCTGTAGCCTGCCAATTTTTCGGCAAAAGAATTGACCCCGCTACCAAGCAGGATGGCTATGATATTACCCCCTAGCTTGGGCGCTACGTCAGAGGCAGCAGCCAACATTTCCAGGCTTACCTCGCGCAACTCTCCTCGACGGTGTTCGGCTAGGACAAAAATGTCACCCATTACAGCAGACCCCCTTTCACCATCTTAACGGCCATGATTTCAGCTTTTTCCTCGGGTGTTCCTAAAATTATTTCAGCGATTGAAGCAACAACAGGAATATACAGATTGAGCAGTTCAACGCGTGAACCAGCTTCACTTACTTCCGTTTCAGCCAGACCAAGATCTTCCAGTTTTAGTACCTTAAGTTCCTTTTTCTGTGCTTCCCGGATTCCACGGACCGGTGCATAGCGAGGCACATTTATGCCTGTCTGAATGGTGATTACGGCCGGCAAAAACATTTCCACCACTTCAGACAAACCGCCTTCCAGTTCGCGCCTTACCCTAATTTTACCGTCCATTATTTCTACGCTTTTCACCATTGCAGCATGAGACACTCCCAGTTCCTCGGCCAAAGCTACGCCTACCGACATGTTGCTGTCGTCACCGGACATACAACCTGTCATCACTAGGTCGAATTGTTCTTTTTTAATTGCTGCAGCCAACACCTTGGCTACTTGCAACGGATCTTTCTGGTTGATACGTGGGTCCTCAATCCGGACAGCGCTTTCTCCGCCTTTGGCCAATGACATGCGGATAACCACATCCGAGTCCTTAGGACCTATACAGAGAAATTTAATTTCCCCGCCTCTTCTCTCCTTGATTAGCACTGCTTCTTCCACCGCGTAATTATCAGCATCATTAATACCGAAAGAAAATCTGCTGCTATCAACGTTCTTCCCTGTTTGATCAATTTTCACATCCGCTTCCGAGGTATCGGGGACTCTCTTTATGCACACAAACATTTTCATACTGACTGCACCTCCAAAAACTGACAATATGATTAGCTCCCTGTAGCAGGAAGGACTACCCGGCGGCTTCATTTAGAATTTCCAGGATGTCAACTACCTTCATCTCCTCTTCGAGACCTTTTGCCTTCAGCGCATCATCCAAAGTCAAAATGCAGAAAGGGCAGGCAACTGCTAACACGTCTGCACCCAACGCCCGGGCATCCTTAATTCTGTTTTCCGCCAAGCGTTCCTTAAGCGATTCGGTTTCCACCCACATTTTCCCGCCGCCGCCTTCACAACAAAGGCTTCTTTCCCTTTTACGCGCGAATTCCAAAATTTCCATACCGGGAACCTGCTTTAAAATAAAGCGCGGCTCCTCAAAGACACTATTTTTCTTGCCCAAGTAGCAAGGGTCGTGAAAGACAACCTTTCTGCTAACCTCTTTTGTCAACTCCAGTTTACCCTCTGCCAGCAACTTGCATAAAAGATGAGTATAATGAACACTTTCCATTTTCAACAGAGGGTGCTGGTTTTTGAAGGTTGAATAACAATGCGGAGATATAGTTACTATCCTGTTGACTGCAAAGCTGTTTAGCAGCTCGGTGTTATCTTCCACCATCATCTCGAATAAACCAGCTTCTCCTAAACTGTACACCTCACTTGAACAGCACATTTCACCATCTCCGACCAAACCGTAGTCAACCTCTGCCTTGTTTAAAACTTTAACCAAGTTCCGGGCTATATCCTGAAGTTTTGGGTCGTAGGCGACCGTGCAGCAAATAAAAATAAGATTTTCAACCTTTTCTCCCGGTTTGGCAATCTTAACCTCAAGTCCCTCGGCCCAGTCTAAGCGAGTAGCCCTCGGCTTCTTCCAAGGGTTTCCTTCCTGGAACACGCTTTCCAGGGCATCGCGAACAGTAGGTTGAACCATGCCGCTTTCCACTAACACTTCCCGCAAACCTATCAGTACTTCCAACGGCTTAAGCCCTTTCGGGCACCTAACCGCACATGTGCTGCAGGTGGTGCAGTCCCAGATCTGCGGCAACTTAGATATTTTATCTAACATCTTTTCGTCCATAGACTCATAAATTAGACGCCTGACATTCAGGTCAGTACGTGCCGCCACCGGGCAGCCCCCCGTACATCTCCCACACTGGATACAGCCCAGTAAATCATGTTTTTCCAAAAAACTCCTGACTTCCGAATTCATAACCTTGTACCTCTTTCAACATATGTTAGAGACACGCTGCGGCGACCTTTTCTCATACTTCGCCAAGAAAGATGTCCCCAGTGTCAAGTCTAGGCCGGGGTGGCGGATCCTGAGCCGGATAACCAAACGGTACCAGAGCCGTGACAAACAGGTCCTCCGGCAGTGCCAACATCTCTTTTACCTTTGCTTGGCTGAACAGCATCACCCAGCAACTACCCAGTCCTAGGTCCACACCGCGCAGAACCATCTGCTGAACGGCAATTGCCACGTTCAGATTCAGGTAGGCAAGCTCAGCCGCCTCATCGCGCGACTTATTTTTCCGGTACTCGCTGAGATCGATCTTTTCCAGGTCGGTACCGGCGAACGCACCGGCGGCGGCAAGCTCCCGCAGGCGCTCAGGGCGCGCGCCCGTTGCGGAGCGGTCAACGCAGCAAACCATGGTCAGCGGTGCTTGGGCAATAAAATTAACGTTAAAAGTACAGGCCGTCAGTGCCTGACGTTTTTCTTCACTGACAACGGCAAGAAACCGCCAAGGCTGCAGGTTCGTGCCGGATGGCGCAAGGCGGGCGGCTACCAGCAGTTCCTCTATTGTGCCCGGCGGCAGCGGATCCGGCCGGAAAAGGCGGATGCTCCGTCGCTGCTCCAATATTGCTTTCAATTCCACAACAATCACTCCTTCCTAATTTTTTGGAATATAGCGCCTGATTTACAATACCGTACTTTATCCTGTGTTTAATACCATATAGGTCACTGTGCCGATGGCCACCAATCGGCCATCCTGGTCTGTGACCTCGGTTGTACCGACAATGATTCTTTTTCCTCTTTTTACAATTTTACTCTCTGCATAGATTTTTCCAGCTCGAACCGGCTCTAAGTAATTAACCTTCAGTTCAACCGTCGTTGCTCTTTCGTTCGGGTAGAGCGTCAAAGTAAGTGCCACCGCCACCGACGAGTCTATCAGTGAAGCAATTGCGCCGCCGTGCATCTGCCCAAAAAGCTGTAACAACTCATTACTGCAAAACATAAAAAGTCGGGCGGAGTTGGGCGCGGCGTACTCAACCTTCATGCCAAGCAACTGCCAGTACGGACAGTCCTGTAAAGTTTGCCACCTTATTTCTGACATTTTGCCACCTCTATCCAATTAGGAAGTCTACTTTATGCAGTGAAATCAAAATAGTCATAAGAGTAAAAAATCAAAGGCACTATTAAGCTCCTTGCCGAATAGACCGCGGTCTATTCGGCTTACAGCCCCAAATAGGACTTGCGGAGATCTTCATCCTGCAACAGTTCCTGGCTCGTCCCTTCGTTGACCAGCCTGCCGTGCGACAACACATAGTTGCGGTTAGACATAGCAAAGGTCATTGCCACATCCTGCTCCACTAGCAAAACAGTAATACCGGAACGTGCCACCACCGCGATGCGCTCAAACAGTTCCCGTTTGACAATCGGCGCCAGCCCCACAGACGGCTCATCAATACATAGCAGCTTTGGCTTGCCCATCAGTGACCTGGCAATGGCCAACATCTGCTGTTCTCCGCCAGAAAGCGTGGCTGAAATCTGCCTTCCCCTGTCTTTAAGGATGGGGAAAAGAGAATAAACCTCATCCAGTAAACGCTTAAACTCCAGGCTGTTCTTTTTGAGGAGATATCCGCCGGCCAGGATATTTTCATAAACCGTCATTTCCTTAAAAGGTCTTCGGCGTTCAGGGCAATGCACCAATCCACGGCGTGCGATTTGATCAGCGGGCAGGTTATTGATCTGCTCCCCATTAAAGCTGACTTGCCCTTCTAAGGTGATTTTCCCCAACCGCTGTCCGCGCCTGTTGTCCTTTTCCCATTTAACCAAGCCAGTAATCGCCCGTAGTAAAGTCGTCTTGCCGGCGCCGTTAGGGCCGACCAAACCAACAAGTTCACCTTCCTGCACATTAATACTGACGCCGCTCAAAATGGTCGCCATATCGTAGCTGACCGATAAATTCTTTACTTCCAGCAACATTTCAGACGACCTCCTTGCCAATGTACGCCTCTATTACCTGAGGATTGGCGATAATCTCCTCCGGTGTGCCGACAGCCAATATTTCTCCAAAGTTAATCACAATCACCCTGTCCACAATTTTCATCAACTCAGACAGCTTATGTTCAATAATAATCATGGCCGGCCCTTCACTGTGCAACCGTCCAAACCGCCCGCCTTTATGGAGTCTACGCAATGATTTGGCCATCAGACTAGTCTCGGTAGGGCTTAAACCGCCGAAAGGCTCGTCAAGAATCAACAGATCTGGTTCACAGGCAACGGCTCGGGCTACCTCCAGTCGCTTCAGATCGCCTTGAGAAAGGCAAGAGGCAGGCTCTCTCGCCATATCGGCAATACCGGCAAATTCCAAAGCGTCCATTGCCCGCGATTCAATCTTTTTCACCCACTCGCCACGCTTGGAAGCCCGGGGAGAAAGGCACGAAACCATAACGTTGGCAATAACTGGCAGACGGGCAAAGGGGCGTGCATTCTGAAAAGTAAGAGCCAAGCCTTGGCTTACTATTTCCCAAGTTTTTTTGCCAATCAGATTTTGCCCATTAAAGACTACTTGTCCCGAGTCAGCCCGGATAATACCTAACAATAGCCGTACCAAGGTAGTTTTCCCGGCACCGTTCGGACCGATCAATCCCACTATTTCGTGCCGCCCGACGTTAAAACTGACATCACGGACGGCGTGTAACCCGCCAAAGCGTTTGCACAGTCGCTCTACCTGCAAAAAGTCCTCAGCCATGACCTCAGGCCTCCTCCTCTTCCCGCAACTCCCGGCGCGATACTTTGCCTACGTCCGTTTTAGGTAGCTCCCCTCTAAATTCGACAATTTTGGGAACTTTGTAAAATGAAAGCCTCTCCGTGCAAAACTGAATAATTTCCTCTTCAGAAACTTTGCCGCGCGCTTCCGGCTGCAAAACGATATTAGCCTTAATGAGCTGTCCCACACGAGGATCCGGCACGCCAATCACCCCGGCAGCCTTGACCTGCGGGTGCAGGTACAAAACATCCTCCACGTCGCGGGCAAAAACGGAATATCCTTTAAATTTAATCAAATCGCGCTTACGATCCACAAAATAGAAATAACCCTCTTCATCCATCTTCCCAAGATCACCCGTACGTAGCCAGCGCTCTCCATTAATTTCCACCAAAACTTCAGCTGAGGCCTCCGGCTTGTTCCAATAGCCAAGCATCACGTTAGGACCACGTACGATGATCTCCCCCACTTCGCCGACTGGTAGTAAGCGGTGAGGATCATCCGGATCTGCAATAGCTGCTGTGATGTTGGGCAGCGGTATACCGATACTGCCCATTTTCGGTTTATTCTGCGGGTGTCCCAGGGAAACACCGCCGCCTTCCGTCTGGCCATACCCTTCGATGATATGAGAACCGGTACGCCTTTCCCAGTCAGTAATCGTCCGCTCTTGCAAGGTGTCAGCACCGCACAGGATTAACCTAAACCGCCGCCAGTTAACCCTGCTTGTCTTGTCGTACTCCTTAAGAAACTCGTACATGGTGGGTACCCCAAAGAAAACGGTCGCCTGATAACGTTCTACAGCATCCAGGATGTCGTCGATAGCCGGCGTGGTAAAAATAATTAAAGTGGCAGCATGTAATAACCCGCCTACCATAACAGCCATCTGTCCATAGGCATGATACAACGGCAGGTAAGCCGGATAAACCTCCTGCCCCTTGACAGAATTAGGGTAATAAGCATGAATCATCGCGGCGGTGGACAGGAGTTGCGCATGACTCAGCATCACGCCTTTCGGAGGGCCTGTGGTGCCGCCAGAGTAAGAAATGGAAGCCAAGTCACACTGGGCGTCTATCTGAGCAGGTAAAGCGGTTACCTTTGCCGGCTTTAGCAAGTCTTGAAACCAGCATATATTTTTCTCCTTCGGGATGGATGGGGTGGGTAAGTTCATCTCCAATGCAAACTTCTTCAACATGGACTTGCCAAGCAGTTTGCGGACCGTAGGGAGGTACTCTTCCACGCCGGTAACGATGACTTTGTCCAGTTTAAGTCCCGTCTTATCAAGGTTGTCGTATAGAATGTCCTGGCAAAGAATTGCTCTTGCCCCGCTGTCCTGCAGTTGATATTTTAATTCATGGCTGGTAAAGACTGGGCTGACCGGCGTCACCGCTGCACCGGCAGTCAGCACAGCCAGATACGTAATGATGTATTGTGGGCTGTTTAACACATAGAGAGCAACCACATCCCCCTTGCCGATCCCCATGGCGGAGAGGGAGGAGGCCAGCATGTCCACCTGCTGCAGTAGCTCCCGATAAGTAAGCTGCTTGCCATAAAATACAATGGCGAGTTTATCAGGGTATTGTTCGACAATCTTTTTAAAAGCCTGCGGGATAGAGTCTCCCGGAACATCCACTGTTGCCGGTACGCCAGTATCGTAACTGGTCAGCCAGGGTTTACTCAGATATGTTTCCATCATCATGTTCCACCTCAGTTTAGTTTAATGTCTTGTCTGCCCGACTGCACGTCCCTATGTCCGTACAACATATCCTGCACTCTTTCCGAAGAAAGATATTACGCTCCTTGCAGCGTGGGCATTGACGCTCCAAAAGGTCCTGTGCCCTGTTGGAAATCCCTTCCGGCATAAAGCGCAGCGTAACAACGACAATGCCGGTAAAAATTAGCATCCGCCAATCGGGAATTATACGCAAATATTCCAGCAAAGGATAAAGAATAAATACCCCGACAACCGGACCATAGATTGTGACCACACCGCCAAAGATCCCCCAGATGATGACCTGTAATGACATCATTATATCTAGGGTTGATGGGCCAACAACCCTCAAAAAATGGGCGTATAGGCTGCCGGCGAACCCGGCAAAAAAACCGCTACAACAAAAAACCAACATTTTATAATAGGTGGTATTTATCCCGGAAACACGCACCACGATCTCGTCTTCCCGGATAGCGTGGAAAATCAGCGCGGTTCTTGAAGTGGCAATCTTCCACATCAACAGCGTCAGCACAAACATTGATATTACAAGAATGTAATATTCCCCCGTACGCGTGCCTGACAAGCGAGTGATACCGGAAAGACCCATTTCACCGCCGGTAATTCCCGGAAAACTTAAGATTAAGCCCATCAAGATAACTGGCATAGCCAAGCTAGCCAAACTAAAATACGGACCCCTTACCCTCAGTGCCGGCAGGGAAAGGAGCAAGCCGGCCAGCACTGCCACCAGGGCTCCTGCCGGTATCGTCAGAAACGGGGGAAAGCCAAGGCGCAGGTTCAACAATGCAGACGTGTAAGCAGCAACACCGAAAAACAGGGAGTGTCCGAGGGTAGTCTGCCCAGAAAAACCTACCAGCAAGTCCCAACTTGCCGCGTAAACAGCAAAAATTGCAGCCGTAGCAAAGATGCGCATCAGGTATGCGTCATCCGTCACCAGCGGCAGCAACAGCAACGCCAAAGCTGCCACAAACATAATTGTCCTGGTCGGCAAAGCCAGAATTTCCCCTTGAAAATCGCGCCAAAGTTTACGGGTTAAATATGCAAACACTCATTTCACCTACCTTTCTCCTTCCATGAATACACCGTATAACCCTTCCGGCTTGAACATCAGCACCGCCAACATCACAATCATGGAGACAGTGCCGCGTAAAAAAGCTGCCCCAGGAACAAGAAAAACCAGACTTACTTCAATAAAGGCCAGCATGAAGGCACTGATGACACTGCCCTTGATACTGCCAAGGCCTCCCAGGATGACAGCAGTCAGGACTATAACCAGCGGATGAAGCCACATCAACGGATCAATGACGCCAAGAGGAGCCACCATTGCCGCCGCTATCACAGCCAAGCCTACGGAAACCGCCATCGTTAAGATAGCAATTCGACTCTCCGGTATCCCCATCAGGTTAGCCACTTCCCGGTCCTGAGCCACCGCCCTGATAGGTATGCCGAACTTGCTTTTAAACAGAAGAAACCAAACGCCAAGCAGAGACAGCAATACAGCAGAAAGCGCCAGAAGATGCTGGTTACTGATAACGGCATCACCGAGCTGCAGAGTCCCCGGAGCAAGCCGAACAAGGGAGCGGAATTGCCCGCCGAAAATAATCAGCATCAACTCCTGGGCCGCAATGCCAAGCACCAGGCCGAGAATCAGTACGGTAGAGGTTTGCGCCCGTACCGGGGCAAGTATTAATTGATAAACAGCAATGCCCAGACTGACCATAAATAGCAAGGTGAGGATATAAGTCGCCGACAAACTCAACTCTAACACCTGGTTCAAATAGTAAATAGTAAAAGCACTCAGCATATAAAAAGCAGGGTGAGCCAAATTCAGCACACGGGCCACTCCTAGAATCAGAGAAAAGCCCAAAGCCAGCAAGGCGTAATGCCCTCCGATAATTAAGCCGTTAATCAAGATTAGCTGCCACAATTTCCTCACACCTTTCCACGAAAAAGACATATCGCAAAATAAACATGGCGGTGAAAATACTCCGGATAGGCACTCCCGGCACAAACGGTTCTTTTCACCGCCCCATGTCTCCTATTACCTCCTTGGTATCATCCATGAGGGCAGACGGTACGGCACTGTACCGCCATAACCGGTTGGCCAATAAGTTTCAATTTTTCCATCTTGCCACTGGAGTGCAACAGACATCACAAAACCAGGGCCAAACCTTAAATCATGTCGCTCGCTAAAAGCAAGCTGTCCGCTGAGCCCTGAAAAATCAGTCTTTTTCATCTCTTCAATCACTTCGTTCACGGAAATTGTCCGTGCTCGCTCAATAGCACCCTTCAATACATGCAGGGCGTTATGTGCGCCTGAAGCGGTAAAAAGAGGAACTTCATTGTTGTGGCGTCGCATAAAAGTGTCAAAGAACGGTATGGTGCTTCCAGAGAGAGGTATTCTGCCCAATGTGGCCATCGTTGCGACATAGTTGGCTCTGCCACCGGTTGCTTGCCAGAAACGACCTCCTTGGGCGTCTGTATTAATCCCCGCTAGCGCTGCCGGCACTTGCATATCCGCCCACTGCCTAGCAAAAACCGTACCTACAGGACCTACAAAAACCTGGATAATGATTTGTGCCCCGGCGGCACGAACCGCCGCCAACTCTGCCGTCGTGTCGGTAGCTGTAGCAGTGGGGCGCCAGGTACCAACAACATCCATCCCCATTCCCGGAAGTCGCTGCTGGAATGCTGCCACAAGACCATCAGCCCAAGCAGCCCGTTCGGCGACAATGGCAACGCGCGGCCTGGTTACGCCCAGCTCTCTGCGCACCGCAGTCGCCACATCACCCAACTGCATGAAGACCAGCCGACCAAGATAATCAGTACTAAGCGGACTGACCCGGAAGAAATACTTGTATTTTTCATAATCATCGGCAACTCGCTGAGTAAGGACGGCATGCGCGGCACCAACCCCAAGAAAGATCCGCCGGTGCTCGGAAATTACATCTTGCATGGCCAGCACGGCTTCGGTGCGCACTCCTCCGACCAAGAAATCAACCCTGTCACGGGTAATGGCACGCTCCACGGCACTGGCCGCATCCGGTACACTGAGCAGCTCATTGCTATCTACTCTGACCAGTTGAATGGGCCTTCTAACATTACCAACGGTGACACCGCCAGCCCTGTTAATTTCCTCAGACGCCATCACTGCCCCATGCCACATATGCTCTCCTGAGATGAAAGCCATTGGTCCGACAATACCTACACGAATGGGAGGCCCTTGAGGCCCCACTGCTGGTGTCGTGGTTCTCAGTGCCACCGCCCTTGCGCCGCCAATCCACTCAACTTGGGCGCCGAGCCCCTCGCCCAAAAAGCGCAAAGGCACTAAAACGCGCCCGCCCACCAACCTGGGCGCCACATCCAGAGTTACGTTCCTGCCCCTGACAGTGGCAGTTGTCTGCCCAACGGTCAGACGGATGACATCATTGCCTTTGGTAACTGTTACGACCCTAGTTTGAGCGTTCCAACCAACCGTGCCCCCCAGCCGTTCTGCAATAACACGGTAAGGAACCATGACACGTCCACCGACCAGTTGAGGTGCCACATCCAGCGTCAGCGCCCCCCCATCGATGGTTACCCGTATCGGCGCTGGCACTGTGGCGGCCATAACCAGACTGGGAACGACCACTGACAGCACAAGCGCGACAACCATCAGCAAGCTAAGTCGTTTAATTTTGGTTGCTGTTCTTTTTTTCATTTTCGTCACTCCTTCTGTTTATTTGTAAACCAACGCACAGTATCAATAAAGATTACTTCCACCCCTCCTTTTCTTATTTGTTTTGTAAATATTCTGACTATTGACAATATTCTCTTTGTCTGACAGTTATCCTTCTTGTTTATTCAAGAATATTACCCCTAATTAAGAATATTGCAAGAAACATGCCAGGAAGCCAGAAAACAAGCCGTCACATGATATTGAACGAGTCATCGAGTCATTTCTGAATGCGATAAAGGCTAGTGCAGTTAAGATAATTAATTTTGCAGCCATCTAAGCACACCTACAGTTCCAGCCGGATCATGTTCAAATGTTTAACAGTTCTCCACGCTGTCAAATATATGAACGTCCCGATAAGTTTTTTATTTGTGGCAATGTTAATCGTTTATCTGTTCCGGACCTGCCCGATCCCCTGCTCCAGGTAGCTTGCCGCCAACCGGACATAGGCGGCGGAGCTGGCCTCCACCCACCACAGCGCTTGCCCGGACAGCTCTTTTTTAACGACTGCCGGAGTGCCGGCCGCCAAGTGGCGGGCAGGTATTTCCGTTCCGCTAGCAACGACGCTGCCGGCGGCAATCATCGCCTGTTCGCCGACAACGGCATTATCCATCACCACAGCGTTCATTCCGACTACACTGCCTCTTTTTATGGTGCAGTTGTGCAGCACCGCGCCGTGCGCCACCGTGACATGCTCCTCCACGATTGTTGCGCCGCCCGGCAACACATGGATTACGGCGTTGTCCTGAATACTGCTGCAGGCGCCAATCACGATTTTGCCAAAATCCCCGCGCAGACGAGCACCGAACCAGATGCTGGCTCCTTCCTCCACTACACAATCGCCTATCAAAGTGGCGTCAGCCGCTAAAAAGGCCTTCTCGGAAATCTGGGGTTTTTTGCCGTTGTACTCAATCAGCATTTTTTAACCTCCGTTAGATAAATAATTATTTTACATAGTTACAAGCTTTGCTCATCTCCGACCAGCTACTTTTAAATCGGCGAGCTGCTCACCCGCGATGAACCGCCTGACGTTTAGCATAGCGCCCTTGCCGATACGGTTTTGTGCCTCTATAGTAACTCCCGCGCCATGAGGGGTGAGTAGGACATTGGTCAATTTGCGCACAGGACTTTCCGCTGGCAAAGGCTCTTGATGAAAGACGTCCAGCGCCGCCCCGCCCAAATGATCGCCAAGAGCATCTAAGAGAGCGTCCTCATTTACTAGGCCCGCTCGGCTCGTGTTAATCAAGAAGGACCCTTTCTTCATCCGATAAAGTTGCTCCCGCCCCAAGATGTTGTCGGTTTCAGGGGCAAGCGGCAGGTGTAACGTCACAATATCACTTCGGGTCAACAGGGCATCTAGGTCCACCTGCCTCCCCGACAAGGAGATTTCTGTTAGCTGAAGCTGGCGTCTCGCATAATAAAGCAGGGAAACATCAAACGGCAAAAAACGTTTCGCCACCTCTTGCCCTATGCATCCCATCCCGATAATTCCCACCGTTTTACCGGCCAACTCGCAGGAGGAACCGGCCCAGGCGCTAAACGGCCATCCTCCGTTTTTCATACTCTCATAGGTATTGGTCAGATTCCTTAGCAAGGCCAGAGCTGACATTATAACATGTTCGGCAACGCTAACCGCGTTTGCCCCTTCCACATTCGCCACAATAATCCCCTGTTGGCTAGCCGCCTCCAGGTCGACATGGTCTGTCCCCACGCCTGCAATCTGAATAAGGCGCAGGCGCAGGGCGCGCTCCATGTGCGCCCTGCCAAGAGGAAACATGGTGGTGGATACAATTATGTCAACATCATGTAAGTTCCGTTGTAGCTCAGCTTCATTTGCCACAACAACAACAATGCTCTCGGGCAAAACCTTCTGTAATAGCTTTTCTCGTTGTTCGAGCATTGCCCGGTCTTCAATAAACAACGTCACCAGCACTTTGAACATATCCGGTATCCTCCGTTCAGGCGTAGCACTTTCTCGGAAACTAGCGACCACGTATGCTTGCTGAGGAAAATGAAGGGATTTCGCAGTGAAATAAACCTTACACCACCGTATAAAATGACTCGTCAAATTCCGACTGACCATTGTAGCGTCCCATGAAAAAACCGGGCAAGATGTCAATCTGAGCAAATATTGAGCTGTCGACTTCAATGCCTGCTTCAGTAAGCGCATTGACGATGTCCATCGGCTTAGGCGGACAGCCTTTCACAGCAAGCATCTTCTGAATGTTTGGGTGGCTTTTATTGGCTTTGTGCATACACTTGCCAATAAGGATGGTGGCACTCATACCCGGTGCAGGCTCCATAATTTTACCCGTTAACACTTCCACGTTATTCCAGGGCTCACCTTTCCAGGCGGATCTGATGGAAGCCAAAATCACCCCGTTTAGTGCTGAACAGTAGGTACACATTGAGCTATCAAATTTGCGGTAGAAAAGACCTGAGATTCCTTGCTTCGCCAAAGGAATCGGCATCTCCCCGTTTTCGGTGCTGCTGTACTCAAAATCACACTCGTGAAATGAGTTCACATCTTCAATCGTTTCCCCCACCACCACGATGTCTGACAGATCAAGGGGGCGCATCCGTTTCTTTGCCGCCCAAACAAGATGCGGCACATTTGCCGGACTGTGCCCGAGTACCATGGCGCCGACCATGTCGGCGGACAGGATGTCAGCTGACGCTACCAGCACGTTACTCCGCTTCATCCTGCCGTCAAAAGCAGGGCCACGTGCCAGCGTGTAGATACCATCAATCAGTGTCAGCATGGGTGGCATTTTGTCCGCCAGCTTTGACACGTAAAAATTAAGATCTTTATCAGGCGTTGAACTGTGGCAATTCTTTCGCGACTGGACGTCAATGGTTCCTTTCAGGTTTTTGATACCGAGACTGACTACAGTCTGATTGTGGGATTTCATAGCAGGAATATTAACCACAAAGTCGCTCTCTAGGATGTCTTGGTTAAATTTTAATGACACGCCGTCACCTAGGTCAACCTTTTTAAAGGTTCGCTCCATGATATTTAGATACTTTACCCCGTAGCGCTGGCCTAGTGTTTCATAACCCAGTCTTTTAAAGGCATCGACCTGTGTCTCACTGTCTCTTTGCCCGGCAACCGTCCCCTCTCCAATCGTAATGTCTTCAATGCCATGTTCTTTTAATAGCACAACAATATCTTCAATCACGCGCGAAGTTGTGATTACCCCCCATTTTGGGAAAACACAAGTCTTTGACCAGAAGACAATATTCGGTTTAATAAATACGCGGGCTCCCGACGGGAGGTGGTCGAGTCCCCGGCAATCCGTAACAGCCTTCCTAACTGATTGATAAGGTTTTTCATATCGTGTAATTGAAACCAGATTTTTCCGCACGGCAGTTTCCTCCCTGTTCATAACAATTTTTTTAAAACTATCTACCCGACAGGTTGAGCAACGTTTATGAAATTTTGACTATTTGCCTTTCCAAAGCGGTGTGCGTTTCTCTAGGAACGCCATGACTCCTTCTCTAAAATCTTCCGTGTCTTTCAGATATTCTATCGCTTCAAGCTCCAGACTGATTCCGGTAGCTAAATCCACCCCTATACCTTTATCCATCACTGATTTAATCCGCTTAATAGCCAATGGCGCCTTACCGGCAATCTTTTCAGCCAGATCCAAAACCGTTTCTTCCAGTTTTTCTAGGGGTACCGCTTGGTCTGCTAAACCTATTCTCTCTGCCTCTTTGCCCGAAATATGTTCTCCAGTGAAGATCAGCCGTTTTGCCATCGACAACCCTATTCTTCGAGGCAGTCGTTGGGTGCCGCCCCACCCCGGAAGAAAACCGCGTTCTATTTCAGGTTGGCCGAAAACGGCGACTTCCGCGGCGTAGATAAAATCGCAGGCTTGGGCAAGTTCACACCCGCCGCCAAGGGCAACACCTTTAACCATAGCTATGATTGGTTTGTTATACGCAGCGACATAATCAGGCAAAGTCACGTTGTGAGGGAATTTTTTGCCTGCCTCGGACAGATCCCAACCGGCGGAAAAAGCATGCCTGACCTCTTCTTTGCCATCTTTGAGCCTGACACGTGACGCGCCAGTTAAGACAATTACCCGAATAGCGTTATCTTCTTTTACCTCCTCAAGAGCATCCTTGATTCCGTCCTGCAGCTCTCTGCTCAAGGCATTGAATTTTTCCGGGCGGTTCATAGTCAACTTCAGTACATATCCAATCTTTTCGGTCAACACCACTTCTGAACTCATTTTTCAATCCTCCTCTTTTTTTTACAGTACTTTCTCGGAAACTCGCAATCGGGTATCCACACCTCTTTTCGGCCTAGTGGCTTTTAACTTTCCTCTAGGCACTTTACTCCTGCGATGCTAACCTTTTTTCATCATCTGAGCAGCAATCACCATGCGCTGGATTTCAGAAGTACCTTCGTAGATGCGGGTAATTCGCGCATCCCGGTAAACCCTTTCAATAGGCATTTCCTTCATATACCCCATGCCACCGTGTATCTGCACCGCTTTGTCGGCCACGCGGTTATAAACTTCACTGGCGAACAGCTTGGTCATGGCAGCGTCTTTGATAATATTCATACCTTGGTCCACTTTCCATGCTGTCTGGTAAGTCAAGGCCCTTGCCGCCTGCGTCTCCATTTCCATATCTGCCAGCATCCATTGAATAGCCTGGTTCTCAATAATAGGTTTACCAAACTGTACTCTTTTGCCTGAATAATCTAGCGAACGCTCAATCAAGCGGAGGCAGGCGCCCACGCACCTAGAGGCCAGCCCAGCCCTTCCATTGGCAAGGATTCTGAGTGCAGTGATAAAGCCCTCATTTTCTTTGCCCAGAAGGTTCTCCTCGGGAACTTCGCAATCATCGAAAATAATCTCCGAAGTGTGACAGCCCCTCAAGCCCATTTTCTTCTCCACTGTCCCCACACGGAAACCTGGGAAGGTATTTTCAACCAAGAATGCCGAGATACCCCGCGCGCCGCGGGAAGGGTCTGTTACTGCCATCACAGTAATTACGCTCGCTTCTGGACCGTTTGTGATAAAATGCTTGGTTCCATTTAGCAGCCAGCGACCCCCCTTCTTCACAGCGGTTGTTTTAAGGTTTGAAGCGTCAGAACCGGCATCAGGTTCCGTGAGGGCAAAAGCACCAATCTTTTTACCTTCAGCCATGTCAGGCAGGTATTTTGCTTTTAGGTAGTCGGAGCCAACCATCACGATGCCGGAAGTCCCTATGCCCGCATGTGCGCCATGATAGCCTGAAAAGCCAGCGCTACCGCGGCCCATTTCTTCACCTACTACGCACTTCCCAACCATGCCAAGGCCAAGTCCGCCATATTCCTCAGGGATGCTGATCCCAAACAGCCCTACCTTCCGTGCACCTTCAATCAGTTCTTCAGGTATACAGTCTCCGTCCTCAATCAGGGTTTCCCTGGGGTACACTTCCTTTTCAATAAATTCCCTTACAGTAAGTTGAATCATCTTAAGTTCATCAGAAATTAAAAAGTCCATGATTACGCCCCCTCCACATTCTACAGCTGCTGTACTTAAACAATGCTATTTGCCATCATAACTCACGCACAAGAAACCACATGCTAAACCAATTCTAGAATTATTGCCATTCCCTGACCTCCACCGACACATAATGTAGCCATACCAAATTGTTCCTTTCTGCGCATCATTTCAAACAGTAGCGTCGTCATTATGCGAGCCCCTGTGGCGCCTAGTGGGTGGCCAAGGGCAATAGCGCCGCCGTTAACATTCACAATTGCCGGATCTAGCCCTGTCAGCCTTATAACGGCAAGCGCCTGGGAAGCAAAGGCTTCGTTGAGCTCGATCAGGCCAATATTGGAAAGAGCCAAACCTGTCCTTTCCAAAAGGATCTTAATGGCAGAAACAGGGCCTACCCCCATAACCTCGGGAGACACACCGGCCACGGACCAGTCGACAATACGGACAAGTGGCTTCAGGCCTAGCGACATAGCTTTTTGTGCCGACATCAAAAGCATTGCCGCCCCGCCGTCATTTCGCCCGCAGGTGTTTCCGGCCGTCACCGACCCGTCTTTTCGAAAAGCAGGAGCAAGCTTTTTCAGTTGCTCAATTGTGGTGTCAGGGCGCGGATGCTCGTCCGTATCTAATATCAAAGTCTCTTTTTTTTCCCTGACTTTGACAGTAACAATTTCTTCGTTAAATTTTCCGTCGGCTATGGCTGCAGCTGCCCTGCGCTGGCTTTCCAGGGCGAAAGCATCCTGATCCTCTCTACTTACGTTATACCTCACAGCCACATTTTCTGCGGTCGCGCCCATTCCCAAGTCGTCACCGTAAATTTCTGAGGGTTGCTGTCCGTTTTCAAAATTTGAGTCGACCAGTACAGGTTTGCCCTCGCCAAACCTGGCATTGCGCAAGTAAATAGGAGTTCTGCTCATGTTTTCTACGCCACCTGTTATTACCACATCGGCATGATTAAAAACAATCTGTAGCGCTCCGCACGCTACGGCCTGCATTGATGAAGCGCATAACCTGTTCACAGTGTAAGCAGGTACACTCTCGGGAACACCGGCTCGAAGAGCCGCTACCCTCGAAACGTTTGAGGATTCGGTAGACTGGCGCACCTCTCCCAGAATAACCTCGTCAACCAAATCAGCGGTAATACCTGCCCTTTGTATCACTTCTTTTATGACAATGCTTCCAAGAGTCCCGGAATTGACAGTCCTCAAAGAACCGCCAAATCGCCCTATCGCGGTTCTAGCAGCACTCACTATCACAACATCATGTTTCATCCTCTAACTTCCTCCCTCCACCCGGGCATCATTCAGTTAAAATTAAGCGCAGACTACAATGCCTACGCAATTTTTCATGCTTACGTATTGTTAACGATAGTTCTTTGTCTTGAATTATCTATTACCTCAAGGAAAGCTTCAACCTGCGCCTTGATTCTGCTGTCAGACCAAGCACGAGGATCGGCCATATCGCTTTCAATAATAAGGGAAGGGATGCCAACCTCATTTAAAACGTTGCTGTAGTGTATCTGGCCAAGACTTGTGGCGCGGCAGGAACGGTTACGGTGCATAAGCGCGCCGTCAAGGTCATATTCCCTGACCCAGTGTAAAAGCCCAAGACTGCCGAGCGGGCCAAACACTGCGTGGTTGCTGACCTCGGGCGCCGCCTCAGTCCTACGTGAGTGGCGCCAGCACGTTTTTTTCCAGATCCTCTGCACGAGCCCCTCAAGCGGGTCGCTAAGGTCAACTTCCTCGGGCGGTCCGCAATAATAACTTGCTTCGATTACCACCACCGCGCCGAGGGATTCCAAGTAGTTAAACAGACCGAGGTTGAACCAAGGCGGCAACCCGGTCCAGAACAGGCGGTACTTCTCATTGGTAATCACGCCCACACCATTTTCCACCCGCTGCTTTACCTCATCGTGGATAGCCTGGTAGTAGTAAATTGTTTCTTCTTCGCCGAGCATGTACATCTGGGGGATGATCGCCGAGAAATAGTCGCCCGCGCTCATGGGGCACGGCTTGGCCTTGCGCATATCAAGTATTTCATGCAAGATTTTAATGGCCTTTTGCGAGTTGGCCATAATTGTGCGGAACCTGTCGGGATTAAATTCCTTTCCTGTGTGCTTCTCCAGAAAAGATATTTGAGCTGTTAGATCAGCACGGTACTGTGATACATAATGCTCTGCTACCCTTGGGTCTTTGACATCAATGTCAAAAGGCGGACTCATCGGATCCGTGCTAAACAGAGGCACAGAAAAATACCTTGTAGCTATTGCCTGAAACCACTTCCAGCGTGGGTCGCAGGCGTACCCCGAACCAAGGAGCATCGTCGGGATTCCCATTCCTCCTTCGAGCGGCGATTCAGGAGGAGGGGCAGACAGGTCAATCGTGCGTTTGCAGTAGCCCATGGTATTGGTAAGATATGAACAAAGTTCTCCAGAATACCCTTCCCCTTCCGCGATCTCGATGAAACCCGGCGCTACCAACCTTGCCGCGCACATGGTGCTGAAATTCTCCGGCCACTCCGAATTAAGGTCAAAACTCTGGAGCAGCTCCGGAGGGATACCCGCCATGCACCATGCCAACGCGCCGTCGGTATCTTTTCTCTTCCGCGCCCGCAAATAAAACTTAGGCAGCATCTCTTTTGAATTTTTAACAGCATTAAGCGACCTTACTGCCCGGGTCATTTCACTGAAAGATTCAACCATGTTTTGATACCTCCGAAATTATATGACGAGAAAACATGCTCCAACAGGGCGAATCTGTCAATCTAGGCTGGATGCAGCACCGCAAAATGCGGGTATGCGTCCAGCCTGAATTAGGTTTTATAAAGTTTGCGATGGCTCTACTTGTCGTACGTGTAAAATCCTTTGCTCGCTTTCTGTCCCCATTCGCCCTTGACATATTTTTCTACGATCGTAGGTGAGGGTTTTTTGGCCGGATCCATTGTCTCCATATAACGCTCCATCCCCACATGGTAACTGAGGTCGATCCCGGTCAGGTCCAACAGGCGGAAAGGTCCAATAGGGTGGCCAAGCGCATTGACCACGGCACTGTCGATATCCTCGATGGAAGCTACGCCGGTTTCATACAGGAAGAGTGCCTCTTCAGCGATGACCTTGAGAATACGATTCACCAGGAAGCCGTAGACCTCCTTATGCAAAAGCACGGGCACTTTTTGTAGCCTTTTGGAGAGATCCATCGTGATTTCCGCCGTCTCATCCGAAGTATGTGGCCCTTTTACCACCTCAACACACTTCATAACCAGCGCCGGGTTAAAGAAGTGCATGTTGCACACTTTGGCGGGGCGGTTGGTGGCGTCGGCAATCTTAGAGCTGACGATGTAGGAACTGTTAGTGGCTAATATAGTGTGTGGCGGGCAGAGTTCGTCCAACTTTTTAAACAGTTCCCTTTTGATTTTGATTTTCTCAGTCGCAGCTTCAATAACAAAGTCGGCATCCCTTACAGCTTCCTCAAGATCCGTGGTAAAACTGATGTTTGCTTTGGCACGGTCGGCCTGCTCCTGGGTCAGCTTGCCTTTGGCCACCCTACCCGGCAGGTATTGCTCCACGAAACTGCTCGCCTTGTTAAGTTGCTCCATGCTGATGTCGGTGCACACCGTTTCGTAACCGGAAAGTGCGCACTGCAAGGAAATCTGGTGGCCCATGTTCCCGGCGCCGATGACACATAATTTCTTTACATCATCAATTTTCATTTATCCTGCCTCCTAAACTTGATTCTACTGCAAAAACATAGATTAAACTTCGCCGATTTTGTTCATTTCTATTTTTATGGTATTCGCAAGGGATTCTTAAGGGCCGATTTGTGTGAAATGAAAGTTGTACTTCCTTAGCAAACCTCCTAACCTTTGCTTGATGTATTCGAGGGTTTTCAGCGGAAAATCTTAGTTATACTGTTAATTATCAAAACGTGACGTTAAAGAGTTTAACGTCTTTGTATAAACTTAAAACAGGGTAAAAATACTGCTTATGAAAGAAGGTAAAATCTTTGCCTGCGGCGAAAACATTTTAGCACTGTTGCAATAGACATAAAAGGTACTTTTTGATTTATGTTTTAAATATATGCAATAATCATGCCGCTTTGCGTGCGGCGCATTATTTTTTTATTCTAGATTTTGGCATATATATTGCATAATTTACGCATGATCCTTGTCTCAATCCTGGTTGTGCACGCTGGAGCAACCAGCTAGAGCTATCTACGAATTAAGGGGTGATACGGAGAGATGACCGCTGACAGACTTTGGCTAAAAAACTATACAATCAGATACAACCTCGATTATCCATTAGTTTCACTTTATGAGTATCTGGAGCAAAACATTAAAAAGCTTGATGCTACCGCTCTCATATTTTTGGGCAAAGAAATCACCTACCGTGAGCTGCTCGAAAATATTAACAAGATTGCTACAGCAATTGCTGACCGCGGTCTAAAAAAGGGTGACCGCATCGCCTTAATGATGCCGAACTGCCCCGAATTTGTCTATACTTACTACGCAGCCATGCGGCTTGGCGTTGTTGTAACCCAGGTCAACCCGCTGTATACGCCCCGCGAACTGGAATTCCTTATTAAGGACTCCGAATCCAAGCTGTTGTTCGCCGTAGATGCGGTGTACCCGACCATCAGACAGGCTAAGGACAGGGGAGCGCTGCAGGAAATAATTATCTCCCGTCTCAAAGGAACTGAAGTTGATGGTGAAATTATCTGGTACCATGATTTGCTGGAAAAATATGAAGCGTCCCCTCCCGCTGTGCAGATTTCCCCAAAGGAAGATGTCGCCGTCTTCCAGTACACAGGCGGCACAACAGGCTTCCCCAAAGGCGCAATGCTCACCCATTTCAACCTGGTGGCCAACTGTACACAAGTTAAGGAACATCTCAGCCAGTGGCGGGAAAAAAACGGTGACAAGCAGGTTTACAGCATCGGCGTGCTACCCTTCTTCCATTCTTACGGCATGACCTGCAGTCTAAACACCGGCCTTAGCGCAAACGACACGATTATCGTGCTGCCGCTGTTTGACATAGAAATGCTCCTGAATGCCATCAAGCAGTACCGTCCGTCCCTCTTTCCCGCCGTACCTACCATTTATAACGCTATCGCCAACCACCCCGAAGCCGATAAATACAACGTCAATTGCATTGAGGTCTGCAACAGCGGCGCGGCGCCGATGCCGCTTGAACTTCAAAACCTGTTCCAGGAGCGCACAGGCGCAAAACTCCTCGAGGGATACGGATTGTCGGAAGCATCGCCTGTAACCCATTCCAATCCCTATAACGGTGTTAGGAAAGTCGGCAGCGTCGGTCTTCCATTTCCCGATACCGACTGTAAAATCGTTGACCTGACGACGGGCACAAAAGTGATGCCAATCGGCGAGGAAGGCGAGCTCATCATCAGTGGTCCGCAGGTTATGCTCGGCTACTGGAACCGACCAGAGGAAACTGACAACAGCCTGCGCGACGGATGGCTTTATACAGGCGATATCGCCAAAATGGACGAAGACGGGTATTTCTACATCACCGACCGCAAGAAGGATATGATTATTTCCGGCGGCTACAACATCTACCCGCGTGAAGTTGACGAAGTTCTGTTTGCGTACCCCTCGGTGCTGGATGCTACCACCATCGGTGTCCCCCACTTGCATTACGGCGAAGTGGTGAAAGCTTTTGTCGTGCTGCGGCAGGGCATGGCAGCGACGGCCGAAGAGATAATTGATTTTTGCAAAGAAAGGCTGGTCCGCTACAAAGTACCGCGCGAAATCGAGTTCAGGGCTGAACTGCCAAAAAGCAATGTTGGGAAAATTCTCCGCCGCGTCTTAAAAGATGAAGAAAAACAAAAAAGATCCGCAGGGGGTTTATAACTGGACGGTCTGGGTCATTTGCGGTACTGCTACCTTTATCAGCGGACGTCTCTTTTCTACTCCTCCGCCTTGCGTTTTACCATAGTTTTCATTTCACCTTTTTGCACAACATTGCCCCGCTGGTTAATCAGTTCAACCTGCCGAATCACGATACCGCGATCCATTTTTGAAGTTTTGCGCTTTTCCGTGATTGTGGCTCTGGCACAAACGGTATCGCCAAAGAAGATGGGGCCGGTAAAATCCCAGCTAAGTCCCAAAAAAGCGATGGTTGTGCCTTCAGCAACTCCAAGGCGGGAAAGCAGGCCGCTTGCAACCGAAAGGCCAAGCAGTCCATGGGCAATTGGTTTGCCGAACAATGACCGACTGCAAAACTCGGTATTTGTGTGCAGTTGGTTATAGTCGCCAGAGAGCCCCGCAAATGTCATCACATCGTGTTCTGTAATCGTTCGGCCAGGACTGATAAACTCCTGGCCGATTTCATAATCTTCAAAATAATATCCCACCGGCTTTACCTCCAAAGCAAAATTTCTTTTGCGCAATTCACTGGCCACCATTTATCTCGCAGGCATATATGGCTGCCCCGAGCGCACCAGTAATCTGCGGGTTAAAGGAGACTTTTACCTCACAGCCCATGATTTTGCTCAGCGCCCCGGCCATGCCTTTGTTTTTAGCCACTCCGCCCGTAAAGACTATTTCTTTATCCCCGGCCAGATGCTGCTTGGCAAGGGAGTAAACACGCCGCGCGACCGCGTTGAAAATTCCGGCCACTATCTCTTTTTCCGCGGTGCCCCAAGAAATATGGTTTATCACCTCGGTCTCGGCAAAGACGGTGCAGACGCTGGTTATCTCCACGCTGCCCGTTGCCGTCTCGGCGGCTAGGCTGAATTTTTCCAGGCTCATCTGGAAGACATTCGCCATCAGCTCAAGGTAACGACCGGTCCCCGCCGCACACTTGTCATTCATGGCAAAGTTTATGACCCTACCCTCATTATCCAGTTTAATAACTTTAAAGTCCTGACCGCCGATATCGATAATCAGCCGGCAGGCGGGGAAGAGCCAGTGCACTCCCTTAGCATGGCAGCTTATTTCTGAAACAGTCTTTCTTGCCAGCCTGATATTCTCGCGACCGTAGCCGGTCGCGACGAGCGATTTTAGGTCATCTTCGGTCTTGCCGGTTTTTGCCGACCACTGCTCAAACACCATTTGCGCTGATTTAAGCGAGTTGCCACCGGTAGGGACCACATAGAAGCCTTCGATTTTGCCGTCTTTCATGACAACGAGCTTTGTTGATGTGGAACCGCTGTCTAGCCCTGCAACATACCCCATTTATTCATCACCCCCCTTGTGCTGTCAATGTATAATTTACTGCAGCATCTCAAGAAAGGCCTGCACCCTATTTTTGATTGTCTCAACATTGCCAAGAGTGTAGTCATCGTTGATTAAGAGCATGGGAATCCCGTGCATGCCGAGGTAGTCGCGCAGATCTGGATAGTCAAGCTTGTGAGGGTCACAGAACGCAAGCGCGTAACCGATTACACCCTGAACACCGAACTCGCGCACAAGGTCCAGCAGGTAGCTGAAACGCTCCACTGACGGTCCATGGTCGGTGCGCGGGCAACGGAAATCCCTTAAATAAGTATTGGTAAGACCGCGCATGATGCCCTTTGTCGTATCAATCTCTTCAAGGACGGTTCTCGTCCCTATGCAAAGGTCGTCGCAGACAACGTAAGCGCCTGCCTGCTCGATTATGTCAAAAAATTTTATATCATCGATAATGCAACCCCAAACAAGGATAGTCGGCAGCTGCTTACCGTCTTCCTTTCTCGCTGTAGCCTCTTCCTTTACTTTCTCTAAAAGCTCATTGTATTCCTCAGCAGGCAGGCAGGAACCGGCGAGCAGCACCTGTAGCATTTCCGTGCCGCTAATTTTTGGTGGCTGCTTTTTTCTTAAATCATAAAGTTCCCTGATTAGGCGCCTGTTCTTGTTGCTCACTTCAATGGCGGCAGCAAGTTGCTCTTCGCTGATCTTATGGCCTGCAAGCTTTTCCAGGCTCTCCTTAAAGAAGGTGAGTTCCCTTTCAAAAAAGTCAAGCGACCAGGGAGAAACCTGGTGCGGGACATTGAAAAGATAGCTGTAGTTAGGCTTGTTGTAGTACTTCCAGATGCCGTAAATCCTCTGTACCATGTCGCAGCTGTGAGGGATAACCCGCCCTTCGAGGAAATCAAGCCGGCCTTTTAAACTCTGCTCGAAACAGTTCCTCACATAGGGGCAACCATACGGTTCGATGTAACGGTTCGCTTCCACGATATCATCTCCAAGCTGGCCCGTAATCCGGTAAGGAATCATACCGGCGGCGGAAATTATCTCGGGCGGAGCAAAATGACAGAGATAGCCTATCAGCATCCTGCCCCTGCTTAACTCCTTTGCCCAACTGGCTCTGTTTTCATAAATGTCCCTTACCTGTGCCAGCGCCGACTCGTTTTTCATATCCAACCCCCTTCCCAACATTAGTATGCTTAAAATTGCGGTTTATAGGTCAGCCGGCCGGCGTAATCAGCCGTTTCTGCTAGGACTCCGTGGGCGACAAGCCAGTCTAGGCGAGCGCTAACGTCGGAAACAGCCAGCAGCATGTCCCAGCCGCTTAGACGACCGTAAAGCTGGCAGGCCAACTCGAAAGGAGTGCATGAGCCGCGCGATTGTAAGATTTCCCTGATACGCTGCAAGCGACGGCTGTGGTGGCTTTTTATTTCGGCTATCCGCGCTCCCGGTGTTTCCAGCGGTTCGCCATGGCCCGTGAGAACCAGCTTAAGAGGTATTTTTTCCAGCCTATCCATGGTTGACAAAAACTGGCTCAGACTCCTGGACCTTTCCTCGGGCCTCGCAGGATGCACTTCCACCAGTAGGTAGGGACTGATTTTTTTCAACAGTGTGTCGCCAGCCAGCAGCACCCCGCTTTTCTCCTGATAAAAGGCCAGATGTCCGCCGCAGTGACCAGGCACAGCCAGAACCGACAGGCGATAGCTTGTAAACTCCAGCGTATCACCCTCCTGCAGAGGCCTGTGGCCCGCCAGGCAGTCACCCCGGTATGCCGCCATCCGTCGGTTCAGAATTTGCGCCGCATCCAACAGTTTTTCAGGAACACTCAGTTGCCGGAAGTGCTCCCTTTGCGTCGGCCAAAAGTCGAGCCCTGACAACCTTTCCGCTTCCAGCGGGTGCAGTAACACATCCGCCCCCATTTCCAAGAACCAGGCTGCCAGGCCAGCATGGTCGCTGTGGCCGTGCGTTATGACCACCTGCTCAATATCTTTCGGGGCAAAGCCGACCTCGTTCAGGGCAGCGGTCAGACTGCTGCGCGCTTCCAGAGTGTCTGGCCCGGTGTCAATCAGAGTCAACGGCTCGGCCTGCAGCAAGTACACGTTTACCGGACCGACCGGGAAAGGTGTCGGCAAAGTTAGCCTTTGCCAGGAGAATTGCTCCGCGCTGTGCCACTGCTGTCTACAGTCATGTTTACTTGACATCAGATACTCCTGTTTCCTGTTAATTTAGTTTCCATGTCCGCAGGCCGGCGAATTGCGGCTAATTTGACAGAAGCAGTAAGGTCCAGAGAGCCGGACTTTACTGCTTCTGTTTTATAAAATATTAAAATGCCTCTTCTGCAATGTCAAGGACTGAAGTGTCCCCTCCTCTGATAATGCTACCCAGCGTTTCAATAAAGGGCACGACATTATTGATATAATATCTGGCACTGAATACCTTCCCTTTATAGAAAGTGGATTCACTGTTGACTTCAAGTTCTGAGAGTTTGTCAAGAGCCACTCTGGCCTGATCAGCCATCAAATAGCCACAGTAAAGTATAGATACGGCATGCAAGACCCGTGTGGCAAATGTGGTTACAAGACGGAGATCCTTACCTGTATATTCGATGATTGTTTTATAAATCTCCTTAACCTGGCCGAATGCCCTCTGAAGGGAAGCAAATTCCTGTTCCAAACCTGTGGTTCCCTGGTACTTTTCAATGTTGGCACCCAACTCCGCTAGCCAGCCAGCGAACAATTGACCGTTTTCCATCCTCCATTTGCGACCGATTAAATCCATTGCCTGAATGTAGTTTGTGCCCTCCCAAATGGAATAGATTTTAACATCCCTTGCTTGTTTTGCAACCGGATAGTCCTCGATGTAACCGGAACCACCGTACACCTGAATGGCGTCTGCCACCAGTTCCCAGGCTACATCAGAGCAGTAGGCTTTGGCCAGTGGGTTAAGGATGTCAATCTGTTTTTGGGCGTATTTTCTTTCTTCTTCGTCAGGGCTGTACATCAGTACGTCTACGTAATACCAAACAGTAAATACCAATGCCCGCATGGCTTCGAGAATAGCTTTTTGATTCAGCAGCATCCTGCGCACGTCCTCATGCTTGATGATGGGAACACGCGCTCCCTTCATGTCGCTAAGGAGTCTCCCTTGAATACGTTCTTTAGCATATTTTACAGCGTTATTGTAGGCGACGGTTGCAACATAGAGGGCGGAGTGACCAGTGCCATGGCGGGCGATGTTCATCATTTGAAACATTTGCGCCATGCCCTCAGCCGCACCTTTCTCGTCAGGAGGACTCCCAAGAAGAATTCCTTCGCAGCCATCGTTGTCTCCAAAACTCAGCAGACAGGTAGCTGAACCTTTTAACCCTAATTTATGTTCAATGGACACGGTGGTAACATCGTTTTTATCTCCCAACGAACCGTCTTCGTTTACCTTGACTTTTGGAACTATAAATAAGGACAGACCTCTTGTCCCGGGAGCTGCTCCGTTAATTCTTGCTAACAGCAGGTGTACAATGTTCTCCGTCATATCGTGGTCACCGGCTGTAATGAAACATTTTGTCCCTTTGATTTTATAAATACCCGGTGTATCAGTGGGAAAAGCCGCGGTAATGGTATCGCCGACATCGGTGCCTGCGTCTGGCTCAGTTAGGCACATAGTACCGGACCAATCTCCAGTATGCATCTTGGGAAGGAATAAGTCTTTGTCCTCCTGTTTCCCGAAACTGGCGATCAGTCTTGCCGCTCCCCCGGTTAAAGTAACATAAGAGATAAAGGAAGGATTAGCTGCGCCAAAATACTCTTTGCATGCGGCCTTAACCATTAGAGGGACAACAGTATCTTCTGGATCTTCGGTTCCCCAGCCGTTTGCATTTAAGTATTTGTAAGCATGGTGGAATGACTGAGGCAGCTTTACCTGGCCGTTTTCCAGTTTTACGCCAATCGTTTCTCCGTCATCATTGCTAGGAGCTACAACTGTTTCCGCTACTTTAAGCGCCATATCGAGTGTCATATCAATCAACATATTAACTTCGTCCATTTCGCTAACATCAAACTTAGGGTAGCTAAAAATCTTCCTGGAATCCAGCCAGTCATGAAAAATAAATTTGTGGTCCCGTGTTGAATACAAAAAGTTGCTCGCCATTCAAAAGGCCTCCTTACAGATATAATGTATTGTTTTAAGTCTTATTCTTTATACAGTATTGCAATATTAGTGCCAAGACCGTCTCTGAAGCTAGGATAAAGCAAAAGAGCGGGAAACAGTTTGCATTTTTCACAGCTGGCAATGTATAGTGCTTGTAAATATGTCAATCAGAAAGTCATCGAATGATGATTGCGGTTTGGTTTAATTTCCGAACCGGTGTCCGCGTAAATTACTTGGTGCCATAAGTGAACCTCCTGTTCAAAAAATAAACACATACCGAGCGTTCTTGGGAAACTAGTATTTGTCACTTTCGCAATAAAGACAGAGAATGTGTAAAAATAATAACTCAACTTTCCCACCCAAAATCAAACCTAAACCTTAAAAAACCCATATATTAATTGACATTAAAACTACAGAAAACCCCCTCGGTATGGTATAATTGAAGTGTCCAAATCCCAATAATACCAGCCATTTGGAGGTTTCCTATGACTAATATTATAT
>Ga0209316_100079_pt1 | contig 37147 bp, 33 predicted proteins | sample 3C3metaG_FD_184150 | JGI IMG/M metagenome (GOLD analysis project Ga0209316, IMG submission 184150) | Freshwater bacterial and archeal communities from Indian Creek, Illinois, USA - 3C3 metaG (SPAdes) (version 3) | ecosystem: Environmental > Aquatic > Freshwater > Unclassified | place: USA: Indian... | reverse complement strand
TGCGATCATGGGCCCCATTGTAGGAACTTGCGCCCGCCGCTGCAGCGCGCGCGTAAGGTCTAGGACTGCAGCAGCCGCTTGGAGCGCCCGATGGCGAGCAAAATCCCCAAGCTGGCGCCGAGCGTGAGCATGGCCGTGCCGCCAAAGCTCATGAACGGCAGCGGCAGCCCGACCACCGGCAAAATGCCGCTGACCATGCCGATGTTCACAAAGGCATAGACAAAATGCACCAGCGTCAGCGCGCCGGCCAGCAGGCGCGTGAACAGGGTCGGGGCTTCGAGGGCGATTTTGAGGCCGCGCCAGACCAGATAAAAATAGGCCCCCAGCAGCAGCAGCACACCCAAAAAGCCAAATTCCTCGGCGTAGGCGGCAAAAATGAAGTCGGTGGTGCGCTCGAGCACGAAGTCGAGCTGGGTCTGGGTGCCTTGCAGCAGCCCTTGGCCCCAGAGCCCACCCGAGCCGATGGCGATCATGCTCTGAATGATGTGAAAGCCGCTGCCCAGCGGGTCGGCGGTGGGGTTGAGCAGGGTGCAGACGCGCACCTTTTGGTAGTCTTTCAGCAGCACCCAATCGACCCCGCGCTGGCACCAGTGCGGCTCCATCACCACTAGGGTCACGATGCCCGCCAACCCCAGCAGCACCGGCGGGACGATCAGCTTCCAGCTCAAGCCAGCAAAGTAGATCACGAACAGGCCCGAGGCGGCGATGAGCAGGCTGGTGCCGAGGTCGGGCTGGTTCATGATCAGCGCCGTGGGTGCGGCCACGATCACTGCGGCCACCAAAAAATCGGGCCACTGCAACTGGCCCTCGCGCTTGTGAAACCACCAGGCCAGCATCATCGGCACGGCCAGTTTCATGATTTCGCTCGGTTGCATGACGATGAAGCCGAGGTCGAGCCAGCGCTGCGAGCCATTGCGCTCGATCCCCACCCACTCCACCGCCAGCAGCAGCAGCAAGCCGCCCACGTACAGCGGTGCAGCCAGCGCCAGCCAGCGCTGCGGCGGAATCTGCGCCACCACGAACAACACCCCGGCGGCGATCAGCAGGTTGCGCACGTGCAGCTCGAAGCGCCCCGGCATTTCGAAGGCGGCCGAATACATGGCCAGCAGCCCGAGCGTGCTCAGGAGCGCAATCGCCAGCAGCAGCGGGCCGTCGAAGCCCTGCACCAGCGGCAAGGCCCGGCGCCACAAGGGTTGGTTTTGGATCACGACGGCCATGGCGGCACATTATCCTACGTGCGCGGCGCTGTTACATTGCGCCCCATGGCCAAAGACAAGTCCCACTACAGCTGCCAGCAATGCGGCGGAACGACGCCGCGCTGGCTCGGCAAATGCCCACACTGCGGGGCCTGGAACAGCCTGCTCGAAACCGCTCCCGAGCCGCAAACGGCGGGCAAAAACCGGCTCAGCGCCGCTGGCCAAACTGGGCTGGTGGCGGCGGCCGAACTGGCGCCGATCTGCGATATTGAGGCCAGCGAGGTGGCGCGCACCCCCACCGGGCAAGAGGAGCTGGACCGCGTGCTGGGCGGTGGCATCGTGGCCGGGGGCGTGGTGCTGATCGGTGGCGACCCCGGCATCGGCAAATCGACCCTGCTGCTGCAAGCGCTGGACGCCATGCAACGCCAAGGCCTGCCCACGCTGTACGTGAGCGGCGAAGAAAGCGCGGCCCAGCTGGCGCTGCGCGCGCGCCGCCTCGGGCTGGCGGCGAGCCCGGTGCCGGTGCTGGTCGAGATCGGGCTCGAGGCCATACTGGCCACGCTGGCGCGCGAGCGCCCGGCGGTGGCGGTGATCGACTCGATCCAGACCCTGTACTCCGATCAGCTCAGCTCCGCCCCCGGCTCGGTGGCCCAGGTGCGCGAGTGCGCCGCTTACCTGACGCGCGCCGCCAAGGCCAGCGGCAGCGCCATCGTGCTGGTCGGGCACGTAACCAAAGAGGGCACGCTGGCCGGGCCGCGCGTGCTCGAGCACATGGTCGATACGGTGTTGTATTTCGAGGGCGACAGCCACGGCCCCTACCGCCTGATCCGGGCGATCAAAAACCGCTTCGGCGCCGTGAATGAGATCGGCGTCTTTGCCATGACCGAGCGCGGGCTCAAGGGCGTGAGCAACCCGAGCGCGATTTTTTTGAGCCAGCACAGCCAGCCGGTGCCCGGCAGTTGCGTGCTGGTGACGCTCGAGGGCACGCGGCCGCTGCTGGTCGAGATTCAGGCGCTGGTGGACAGCGGCGGCCCGAGCCCGCGCCGCCTGAGCGTGGGGTTGGAGCGCGAGCGCCTGGCGATGCTGCTGGCGGTGCTGCACCGCCACGCCGGGGTGTCGTGCAGCGATCAAGACGTGTTCGTCAACGCCGTGGGCGGCGTGCGCATCAGCGAGCCGGCGGCCGATCTCGCGGTGCTGCTGGCGATCGCGTCGTCGCTGCGCAACCGCGCCTTGCCGCAGGGTTTTTTGGCGTTTGGCGAGGTCGGGCTGGCGGGCGAGGTGCGCCCGGCGCCGCGCGGGCAAGAGCGGCTGCGCGAAGCCGCCAAGCTGGGTTTTACGGCCGCTCTGTTGCCCAAGGCCAATATGCCCAAAAAGTCGGATCTGGCGCAGCACAAGGCCTTGGCCGGCATGACGCTGCACCCGGTCGAGCGCATCGAAGAGGCGCTCGCGGTCGCGCGATCTCTGTAGCCGCAGCGCCGAGCCCGAATTCATTCGGCTTTCACAAGCGCTCGCGCATAATGGCTTCATGAACCAACGATCCAGCCCCACCCAACCCCTGCCCATCGACCTCGCCTTGCAAGGCGGAGGTTCCCACGGCGCCTTCACTTGGGGCGTGCTGGATCGGCTGCTGCAAGACGAAACCCTAGAAATCGCCGCCATCAGCGGCACCAGCGCCGGGGCCATGAACGCGGTGGCGCTGGCCGCCGGGCTGATGGAGGGCGGCCGCGAGGGCGCGCGCAATACCCTGCGCGCGCTCTGGACCCAAGTGGGAGCGCAATCGCCCTTTGCGCTGCTGCAGCCGGCCATGGGCGGCATCAACGCGTGGACGGCGCGCCTGCCCGGCGTGCAAGCTTGGCAACAGGCCAGCCAGGAGTCGATGCGCTGGTGGAGCAAGGCCATTGGCCAGTCCTTTTCGCCGTATCAGTTCAACCCGCTGGATCTGAATCCGCTGCGCGGCATCTTGGAGCGCACGGTCGATTTCGAGCGCGTGCGCGCTTGCACCAAAACGCGCTTGTTTATTGCCGCCACGCACGTGCACACCGGCGCCTTGCGCGTGTTTCGCCAGCACGAGCTCAGCGCCCAGGTGGCGCTGGCCTCGGCTTGCTTGCCCACGCTGTTTCAGGCCGTGGAGATCGACGGCGAACCCTATTGGGACGGCGGCTACGCCGGTAACCCCTCGCTCATGCCGCTGATCGACGAGAGCCCGGCCGACGACTTGCTGCTGGTGCAGATCAACCCGATGCTGCGCAGCCAGGTGCCGCAGAAGGTGGCCGACATCATGGATCGGGTCAACGAGATCACCTTCAACGCCAGCCTGCTCAAAGAGCTGCGCACGATCCAGCTGCTGAAAAACCTGATCGAGCAAGACGGCCCGGCGGCCTCGCACCCCGGGCGCGACCCGCTCATGGCGCGCATCGCCGCGCTGCGCACGCACCGCATCGACGGCGGCGCGGCGCTGGTCGAACTGGGGGCGGCGTCTAAAGTGCGCACCGACCCGCCCTTCTTGCTCGACCTGTTTGCACGCGGCCACAGCGTCGCCGACGCCTGGCTGCAAGCCCACCGCGCCGACATGGGGCAGCGCGCCACGCTCGATTTGCGCCGCGAGTGTGGGCTGGTGGGCGGCTGCGACACGCTCTGAAAGGGCGGAGCGCCAAGCTGCCACAGAGCGCAACTTGGGCACTGTTTGAGCGCCCGCTGCGGCCTCAATGCCCGCCGGTGGCGCGGTACAGGGCGACCCGGTTTTGCAGCAGGGCAAAGCGCAGCTGCACCAGTTGCTGTTCGGCGGCAAAGGCGCTGCGCTGGGCGTCGAGCAGTTCCAGTTGGCTGGCGCTGCCCAGCGCCAGCAGCCGCGCGCTCAGGTGAGCGCGCTGGCTTTCGGCCTGCCACAAAGCCTGTTGCGCGGTGTATTCGGCCTGCATAAAAGTTTGGCTGGCGAGCGCGTCGCGCACCTCCTTGAATGCGCTTTGTATGGCCTGCTCGTACTGCAGCAGGGCGATGTCGCGCTCGGCTTGCGATGCCGCCAAGCGCGCCCGGTTGGCGCCGTAATCGAACAGCGGCAGCAGGGCTTGTGGGGCCAGCGTCCAGCCCCAACTGCCGCTGGCAAACAGGCCAGCCAGTTCGGTGCTGGCGCTGCCGAGCTGGGCGGTGAGCGCGATGCGCGGAAAGAACGCCGCGCGCGCCGCCCCGATCTGCGCTTGGGCGGCAGCGAGCCGGTTTTCGGCGGCGCGCACATCGGGGCGCTGCAACAGCACCTCGGAGGGCAGGCCGACGGCCACCGGCTGCAGCAGCGCCAGCGTTTGGTTGCCGTTGGCGCTGCTGGTGTCGTTGGGTAGGGGAGCCGGTGTGCTGGCGGCCGGGTCGTGCAGCGGCCCCACCAGCTGCTGCAACTGGTGCAAGGCCAGCTGCAGCTGGCGCTGCTGGCGCGCCTGCGCCACCCGCGCGGCTTGCACCAGCGCCTCGCTGTGCTGGCGCTGCAGGGCCGAGGCGGTGCCGTGTTGCAAGCGCAGCTGCACCAGCCGCAAGCTGGCCTCGTGGTTGGCCAGGGTGCGCTGCGACACCTCGAGCAAGGCGTGTGCGCTTTGCACCTCGAGCCACGCTGCCACCACCCCAGACACCAAGCTCACGCGCACCCAGCGCTCGGCTTCGGCCGATGCCAGGTACTGCGCCCGCGCGGCCTCCGACAGGCTTTGCAGCCGGCCAAAAAAGTCGATTTCCCAGTTGGAAACCAGCAGCCCGGCGCGGTACTGGTTACCCATGGCGCCATCACCGCCCGCGCGTTGGGCGTCGGCGGCGGCGGCCAGCGTAGGGCCTTGGGCGGCGCGGCGCTGCTGCCATTGGGCTTGCAGTTGCGCCATTTGGCGCTGGGCGATGCGGGCATCGAGGTTGTACTGCAACGCTTGCTGGATGAGGGCGCGCAGTTCGGGGTGCTGCACCCAATCGGCCCAGGGCAGGGGGGCGCTGGGGGGCGTGGCGGCGCTTGCGCTTGGTTCGGCCGTGGCCCAGTCGGGTGGCAAGGGCAGGTCGGGGCGCTGGTGCGGTTGCAATGGCGCGCACGCGCCTAGGGCCAGCGGCAGCGCCAAGGCCAGCGCCAAGCGGGTGCTGTGCAAGCGGGGGGTGTAAATATTGGAGGTTTTATTCATGGCCTGCTCCTAGGCTGGTGGCGCGGTTTGAAGCGCCAGCGCGGGGTTCGCCCAGGGTGCGCACCAGCACATAAAACAGTGGCACCAGCAACACGCCCAGCACCACGGCGCTGACCATGCCGCCGAACAAGGCGGTGCCGATGACCTGCTGGCTCAAGGCGCCGGCGCCGCTGGCCAGCATCAGGGGCGTGACGCCGGCGATGAACGCCGTCGAGACCATGACGATGGCGCGCAGGCGCAAGCGCGCCGCCACCAGCGCCGCCTCCATGGCGCTACGGCCTTGGGTTTGCAGGGTTTTGGCAAATTCGACGATCAAAATCGCGTTCTTGGCCGACAAGCCCACGATCGTCACCATGGCGATCTGAAAATAAATGTCGGCCTCGAACCCGCGCCACAGCAGCGCCAGCAGCAAGCCGACTGCCCCCAGCGGAACCACCAGCAGCACCGCCAGCGGCAGTTTCCAGCTGCCGTACAAAGCCGCTAAGCACAGGTACACGGCCAGCAGCACAAAACCCAGCACTACCAAGAATTGCGCCCCGGCGCGCTCTTCTTCGAGTGACTGGCCGGTCCACTCAAAACCAAAACCGGGCGGCAACTGCTGCGCCAAGCGCGCCATTTCGGCCATGGCTGCGCCGCTGCTCATGCCCTCTGCGGCTTGGCCGTTGATGCGCATGGCCGGAAATCCGTTGTAGCGCACCGTTTGTGTGGGCCCTTGCACCCAGCGCGTGCTGGCAAAGCTCGACAGCGGCACAGCCTGCCCGAGGCGATTGGGCACGGTCAGGCGCAACACGTCGTCAGGCGTCATGCGCGCTGGCGCGTCGGCCATGATGATGACGCGCTGCAGCCGCCCTTGGTTGGGAAAATCGTTCACGTAGGCCGAGCCCAGCGCTAGGCCCAGAGTTTGCCCGATTTGCTCAAAGCCCACCCCCAGCGCGGCAGCGCGTTCGCGGTCGATGTCCACCTGCAACTGCGGTGCCGGCTCGAGCCCGTCGGGGAACACCTGCGCCAACACCGGGCTTTGCGCGGCCAGCCCGAGCAGCTGGTTGCGTGCCGCCAGCAAGGCCTCGTGGCCCATGCCGCTGCGGTCTTGCAAGCGAAAGCTAAAGCCCGAGGCGCTGCCCAGCTCCGGGATGGGCGGCGGGCTGAGCGGAAAAATCACCGCGTCGCGCACGCCCGACAGGGCCATGAAGGCACGCCCGGCCAGCGCTTGGGCGCTGCTTTCGGGCGCGCTGCGCTCGCTCCAGTCGGTCAGGGTCACGAAGGCCAGCGCAGCGTTTTGCCCTTGGCCCGAGAAGCTAAAGCCCAGCACCCCGACCACGCTCTCGACCTCGGGCTGCGCAAGCATGAACTGCTCCACTTGCTGCATCACCGCTTGGGTGCGCTCTTTGGAGGCCCCGGGTGGCAGTTGCACATTGACCAGCAGCGAGCCCTGGTCTTCGTTGGGTAGAAACGACGCCGGCAGGCGCTGGTAGGCCAGCAGCGCCAGCGCGATCAGCAGCGCGTAGACGAGCATGGTGCGCCCGGGCCGGCGCAAAATCCAGCCGAGTGCGACCAGATAGCGCTGCGTGCCGGCGTCAAAGCGCCGATTGAAAGCGCCAAAAAACCCGCGCTGCGCGCCGTGTTGCGGCAGCGCCTGCTTGAGCACCAGGGTGCACAGCGCCGGGGCCAGGGTGAGGGCCAGAAAGGTGGACAAGCTCACCGACAGCGCCAGCACCACGGCAAACTGGCGCAAGATGTTGCCCATGGCGCCATCGAAAAACGCCAGCGGCACGAACACCGACAACAGCACCGCCGTGGTGCCGATGATGGCACCCGAGATCTGCTTCATGGCCTTGATCGCGGCCTGGCGCGCGGCCAGCCCTTCTTCGCGCATCAGGCGCTCCACGTTTTCGACCACCACGATCGAGTCGTCCACCACGATGCCGATCACCAGCACCATGGCAAACAAGGTCAGCACGTTGATCGAGTAGCCCAGCGCCAGCAGCCCGGTCATGGCTCCCAGCAGCGTGATCGGCACCACGATGGCCGGAATCAGGGTGTAGCGCCAGCTTTGCAAAAACAGAAAGATCACCGCCACCACCAGCAGCAGCGCCAGCGCCAAGCTGAGCACCACTTGCTGCACCGACAGCGCGACGAAGCGCGAGGTGTCGTAGGGGATGGTCCACTGGATGCCCGCGCCCAAGTGCGGTTCGAGCCGGGCGAGCTCGGCGCGCACCGCTTGGGCGGTGGCCAGCGCGTTGCCATCGGCGGCGAGCTGGATGCCGATGCCCAAGGCCGGCTGGCCGTTGAGGCGAGCGCTGGTGGCGTAGAGCTGGCCCCCGAGTTCGACCCGGGCCACATCGCGCAGGCGCACGGTGGAGCCGTCGGGGTTGGCGCGCAGCAGCAGGTTTTCAAATGCGGCCACGCTGCTCAGTTGGCCATCCACGCGCACGGTGGCCACCATGCTCTGCCCGGCCACGCTCGGCAGCGCCCCGATTTCGCCCGCCGCCACCTGCAGGTTTTGGCTGCGGATGGCGCTGAGCACGTCGGCGCTGCTCAGGCCCAGGCTTTGCAGCCGCACCGGGTCGAACCAGACCCGCAGCGCCTGCTCGGAGCCAAACAGCAGCACCCGGCCCACGCCGGGCACGCGCTGCAGCGCGGGCACCACGGTGCGCGCCGCTTGGTCGCCCAGCGCGTACAGGTCGGGCTGCGCGTCGCTGCTGCTGAGCATCATGAAGAGCAAAAAGTTGTTGTTCACCTCCTCGACGCGCACGCCTTGCTGCACCACGCTGGCGGGCAGGCGCGGCAAGGCGCGGTTGAGGCGGTTTTGCACATCCACCTGCGCCATGCGCACGTCGCTGCCTTGCTCAAAGCTTAAGGTCAGGCTGCCGCTGCCGTCGGCTTGGGCCACCGACTCCATGTACATCAGGCCGGGCGAGCCGTGCATTTCGCGCTCAATGATGGCCAGCACGCTGTCTTCGAGCGTCTGCGCCGAAGCGCCCGGAAAGGCGGTGGCGATCTGGATCGCCGGCGGGGCCACCGCCGGGTACTGCTGGATCGGCAGTTGGGTCAGCGACAACGCGCCCGTGGCGGCGATGAAGAGCGCGATCACCCACGCAAAAATGGGGCGGTCTATAAAAAAACGCGACATATGCGGCCCTGTGCTTTAGCGTGAGGTGGCTGGCGCTGCCGGAGCCTGCCAGGGCACTGGGCGCACCGTGGCACCAGGGGCTGCGCGCTGAAAGCCTTCGACGAGCACGCGCTCGCCGCTGGTCAGGCCAGAGAGCACCAGCACCTGCCCGCGCTCCGTAGGCCCTACTTGCACCGGGCGCATAGCCACTTGGTCGGACGCATCGACGATCAAAACGTGTGCCCCAGCGGGGCCGTGCTGCAGCGCTTGCAGCGGCAGCGCCACCGCCGCCGCTTGGGTTTGTGCCAGCCGCACGCGCACAAACAGGCCCGGCATGAGCAGGCCGTCTGGGTTGGGCACCACGGCGCGCAGCGTCACTTGGCCGCTGCTGGGGTCTGCATTGAGGTCGGTAAACAGCAGGCGCCCGGGGTGCGGGTGCAGGCTGCCGTCTTCGAGCACCAGCGTTACCTGGGCGGCTGCGGCGCTGGCGCGCTGCTGCTGGCCGCCTTGCAAGGCGCGCTGAAGCGCCAGCACCTCGGTGGCGCTGCGGGTGAAGTTGACGTAGAGCGAGTCGGTCTGCTGAATCAGCGCCATGGGGGTGGCGTCGCCTTGGCCCACCAGCGCCCCTTCGCTCACCAGGGCGCGGCCCACGCGGCCCGCGATCGGGGCCGTTACGTCGGCATGGCTGCGCTGGATGCGCGCCGTTTGCACCGCCGCCTGGGCTTGCTCGAGCTCGGCTTGGGCCAGCTTGAGCCCGATTTCGGCGTTGACCAACTCTTGCTGGCTGATGGCTTGCTCGGCCGCCAGCGGGCGGTTGCGCTCCAGCACCGACCGCGCTTGGCTGAGCTGGGCTTCGGCCCGGCTCTGCTGGGCGCGGGCGCTGGCTAGGGCGGCGTCGGCGCTGGCGGGGTCGATGCGAAACAGCACCTGGCCGGCGCGCACTTGGCTGCCTTCGGTGAACAGCCGCTGCTGCACGATGCCGCTGGTGCGGGCCCGCACCTGGGCCGTGCGCTGCGCTTCGAGGCGCCCGGGCAATTCGACTGTCAGCGCCGTGGCGGCACTTTGCACCTCGATCACCGCCACTTCGGGTGCGGGCGGTGCGGCGGCGGCCCCGGGCGCAGAGGCGGTTTCGCTGCAGCCCGACAGGGCCAAGCCGAGCAGCCCCAGCAGCCCCAGCGCCAGCCAGCGCGCAGTGGGTGTCGAGGTGGGGGTGGGGAAAAAAGGGCGCGCCGGTGCACGCAAGCGGTGGGTGGAGGCGGGCATGGGGATGGGGTGAACGGGTGTAAACAAGGGAAAGCCAATGCGACAGCGCCGTAATATACATCCAAACATGTACGTATGTATGTGAAAATCGCCCGACCTCGGCTAAAATAGCCGCCACACCGCCGCCAGACATGCCCCGCAAAACCAAAGCCGAAGCCGAACTCACCCGCCAGCGCTTGCTCGACGCGGCCGAGCTGCTGTTTCTCGAGCGCGGCGTGTCGCGCACCCCGCTGCACGAGATCGCGGCGGCGGCCGGTGCCACCCGGGGGGCGATTTACTGGCACTTCAAAGACAAGGCCGAGCTCTTCAACGCCATGATGGAGCGCGCCACGCTGCCGCTGGAGCAGGCCTTTGCCGACCTCGACCGGCAAGGGGTGGACGCGCTGCTGCGCTTGCGCGACCTGTATGCGGCCCTGTTGGGCGCCCTGAGCGCGACGGTGCACGATGCGCGCACACAGCGCGTGTTTGCCATTGCCACCCTGAAGATCGAGTTCGTTTCCGAGCTCGCTGCGGTGTTTGAGCGCCGCCGCGAGTGCCTGCAGCAGGCCGTTGCGCAGACGCAGCAGGTGCTGGAGGCGGTGTGCGCCGCCACCGGACGCGCCCTGCCCATGCCCGCCGATCAGGCCGCCGAAGCCCTGTTTGTGGTGTTCGACGGGCTGATATCCAACTGGCTGATCGACCGCAGCCGCTTCGATTTGCAGCAGCTGGGAGAGCAGACGCTGCGCGTGTTTTTCCGCGGCTTGGGGCTCGACGACTTGCTCAACCCTTGAGCAGCTTAAACACGGCGGTGCTGGCGCGCCAGTTGGGGGCCCAGCGCAGTTCGCGCCCCTCGTGCAGGCCAAAGCAGTCGCTCACATGCAACCCCAAGCGCTGCGCCAGCACCTCGAAGTCGGTGTAGGTGCCGACACGGATGTTGGGCGTGTCGTACCACTGGTAGGGCAGGCGTTTGGTTACCGGCATACGGCCTTGCAGCACGCGCAAGCGGTTGGGCCAGTGGGCAAAGTTGGGAAAGGCGACGATGGCGGCGCGGCCCACGCGCGCGGTCTCGCGCAGCATGACTTCGGTGTTGCGCAGGTGTTGCAGGGTGTCGATCTGCAGCACCAGGTCGAAGCTGTCGTCTTCGAACATCGCCAGCCCGTCTTCGAGGTTGAGCTGCAGCACGTTGATGCCGCGGCGCAGGCACAGCTGCACCTTGGCGTCGTCGATCTCGACGCCGTAGCCGCTGCAACCCCGGTGCTGGCGCAGGTGCGCGAGCAAGGCGCCGTCGCCACAGCCCAGATCGAGCACGCGCGCGCCCGTGGGCACGAGGCGGGCGATGGATTCCAGCAGCAGGCGGTCGCTCATGGGGTGGCCCGCCCGCTGTGTTGCCCCAGCCCGGCCCCCGCCAGCCCCAGGGTGGGGGCGATTTGCTGCTCGAAGTAGCTGCGCACGGCGGCGTGGTAGCGCGGGTCGTCGAGCAAAAAGGCGTCGTGGCCGTGCGGCGCGTCGATCTCGGCGTAGCTCACGTCGCGCTTGTTGTCCAGCAGCGCCTTGACGATCTCGCGCGAGCGCGCCGGGGCAAAGCGCCAGTCGGTGCTGAAGCTGATGAGCAAAAAGCGCGCCTCGGTGCGCGCCAGCGCCGCGCTCAAGTGCCCGTCGTAGTCGCGCGCCGGGTCGAAATAGTCCAGCGCCCGGGTGATGAGCAGGTAGGTGTTGGCGTCGAAGTAGTCGCTGAACTTGTTGCCTTGGTGGCGCAGGTAGCTCTCGATCTGGAACTCGACCTCTTGCGTGCTGTAGCGGTAGGCCAGGCGCTCGAGCGCATCGAGCGTGGCGGGGTCGGGGGCGTCGGTGGAGTCTGAGGGTTTGGAGGCGCCGGCGGCATGGGTGAGATCGGCCAAGGCCTGCAGGCGGCGGCCAAACTTCTCGTTCATCACATCGTCGCTCAGGTAGGTGATGTGGCCGATCATGCGCGCGATGCGCAAGCCCCGGCGCGGCTTGGTGCCGTGGCGCAGGTAGTGGCCGCTGTGGAAGTCGGGGTCGGTGACGATGGCGCGCCGCGCCACTTCGTTGAACGCGATGTTTTCGGCCGTGAGGTTGGGCGCGCTGGCCACCACCACCGCATGGCGCACGCGCCGTGGGTATTGCAGCGTCCACGACAGCGCCTGCATGCCGCCCAAGCTGCCGCCGATCACGGCCGCGAGTTGCTCGATGCCCAGCGCGTCGAGCAAGCGCGCTTGGGCATTGACCCAATCCTCGACCGTGACCACCGGGAAGTCGGCGCCCCAAGGCTGACCGGTGGCCGGATTCAGGTGCGTGGGCCCGGTGCTGCCAAAGCAGGAGCCTAGGTTGTTGACGCCGATGACGAACCAGCGCTCGGTGTCGATGGGCTTGCCGGGGCCGATGAGGTTGTCCCACCAGCCTTCGCTTTTGGGAATGGGGGCGCCGCTGGCGTCGGCGTGGCGGCCGGCCACGTGGTGGCTGGCGTTGAGGGCGTGGCAGACCAGCACGGCGTTGGAGCGCGCGGCGTTGAGCTGGCCATAGCATTCATAGACCAGATCGAAGGCGGGCAGCACGGCGCCGCTGCTCAAAGGCAGCGCCTGACTGAAGTGCAGCGTTTGCGGGGTGGCGATCACGGTCTGTAGAAATGCGCTGGCAAAGGAGTCCCCAAAGGGAAAAAGCTTGGCGCGCAGTATAGGGGATGGGTGGCGGCTGTTGTGGCTTCGCAACGAAAGCGGGGCACCAGCCACCCAATCTGTGCTCGAAGATTAGGGCTTTCCCGATTTTGCGGCGTTTGGGCCAAAACTTCTTGGTCTTTTAGAGCGGGAGGCGCATAATGTGGCCTCGCAGAGCACCCGCGGGTGGGCTGCGCTTTCCGGGTGATCGGTTTTTTCGCGTGCCACTGCAGCCAGCCAAGTGCTATCTTTGTGCCAACGGGGTGCCAATCGCTATTGTTTTTTTGTGTTTTCAGGAGTCCCGGTTCAATGGGCAACAAACTGTACGTCGGCAATCTTCCCTACACGGTGCGCGACGAAGATTTGCAAAAGGCTTTTGGCGAGTTCGGCCAAGTAAGCAGCGCTAAAGTCATGATGGAGCGCGACACCGGTCGCTCCAAAGGCTTTGGTTTCGTAGAAATGGGCAGCGATTCTGACGCCCAATCGGCGATCGAAGGCATGAACGGCCAGTCGCTCGGTGGCCGCAGCTTGGTGGTCAACGAAGCGCGTCCGATGGAGTCGCGTCCGCCCCGCAGCGGTGGCGGCGGCTTTGGTGGCGGCGGCGGTGGTGGTGGCTACGGCGGCGGAGGCGGCGGCGGTGGTCGTCGCGAAGGCGGCGGTGGCGAAGGCCAGTTCCGCAGCCCCTACGGCGGCGGTGGTCGTCGCGAAGGCGGCGGCGGCGGTGGCCGCGGCTACTGATCACCCACCCCTGATCGCTAAAACCGCAGCAACTGGTCGCTCGCGACCAGCCTGAGCGTTTTATCAACCCCGCAAGCCTGCATGGTTTGCGGGGTTTCGTTTTTTTAGCCTAAATCCGGCAGTTACCCCGTAGCCGCAAGCGCTTGAGGCGGCTTGGGTGGCCCGATGGCGGGTGCGATGCGCTCGCCGATGTAGCGCAGCAGGCAGCCCCAGCGATCCAGATGTAGATCAGCGCACAGGAGCGCGCCACGGTCTGGCAGCGCTTGAGGTCCTGCGTCGTAAAGCCACCCAGCCCACACTGGTTCTTCAACTCATCAAAGGCGTTCTCAGCATCGGCCCGGTCACGGTAGAGTTGGGCGATAGATTCCAGCGGGTAGTCCACATAGCAAGGTGGATCGGAAACGGCGCGACGAAGGCTGACTCGATCAGGTTAAGCCTTGGCCCGGAAACACCAGCCACCCCGCCAGTCCCGCCGCGAGGATCACGACGACGACGTTGAGCTTGTTCTTCCAGAAATAAAGGAATGCCAGGGCCGCGGCGAAGATCGATATGCCCGCCGTCAGCGATGGCACGCGTTCGGCAGTGACCCGCGCCAAGTCGATGGTGGTTGCGCCGATCAGGCCGACTACCCCGGCCGCTACACCGTTCAGAAAGGCGTGCAGCCGTTTGTTGTCCACCACCGCCTCCAGCCGGTCGTAGAAAATCAGCGAGAACGCAAAGGCCGGAAGAAAGATCCCCGCCGTCATGGCCACCGCCCCGATCGGCCCCCCCGCCGCATAGCCGACGAACGTGGCGAAGATGATGAGCGGTGCCGGCAGCACACCGGACAGCGCCAGGCCGTCCAGGAACTGCCCATCGGTCAGCCACCCGCGCCCGACGGCGTCGTCGCGAATGAACGGAATCGCTGTGTAGGCACCACCGAAGGTGAGCAAGCCGGCCTTCAGGCCCGCCGCGAAGATGAGCAGCACCGAGGCTTGGCCCTGAACGACCGTTTCCACCAGCTTCGCTGTCGGCGCAGTCCACAGAGCCACGGCCGTGGCCAGCGCCACCGCTGCCAGCGTCACGAGCAGTGCTAAGGCCCGATGCTTGAGCACGAGCAGGGCGTACACAAGGCCACCCGCCGGCAGGGTGATCCAGAAGTCGACACCACCCATGGCTGCCAGCGCGCAAGCGATGGCAATGGCCCACAACCAGCGATCGAGCAGGATGTGCTCGCCGATGCGGTGCACGGCGCGCACGATCAGGGCGATCACGGCCGCCTGCATGCCAAGGAACGCAGCGCCCAGCGCGGTGCCTGCGATGTCAATCTGGAAGTACAACCAGGACAGCGCGAACATCAGCAAGAACCCCGGCAGCATGAACCCGAGTCCCGCCAGTACGCCCCCCAGCCGCCCCTTTGCTCGGACGCCCAAATGAACGCACAATTCGTGGGCTTCGGGTCCGGGCAGCACCTGCATCACCGCAAGCAGCTTGTTGAAGCGTTCGCTGGAGATCCAGCGTTCCTCGTCCACGAGCTCGCTGCGCAACATGCCGATCTGAGCCACCGGCCCGCCCCATGCGAGCAAGCCGAACTTGAGGAAGCGCACGAAGAGCTGCAGGTAGCTCATCGCTGGAGGGACGGCTTCAGTCGTGGCATCCGTCTGAGGACGGGTCAGGGTGTTCACGTTGTTTTTTCCTCGTAACTCTTCAACAGCCAATCAAAAACTTCGCACGCGCGAACGAGCAGCGCGTCGTCGTCGGATTCGGATGCCCTCAGGCCCGCGAGCAGCTGCTCGATGCCCGGCGCTTCCGGTACCGGCAGTCCGCCCACGTCCAGGCAATGCACCAGTTCGCCCAAGCGCGTCAGCGCCGGGGCGTCCTCCAGGCCAAAACTCGCCAGCAGCGTCTCGAAGGTGACCTTGGTACCGACGTGGCTGAACGTCGCACCGTCGAAATCGAAGCCGAGCCAATCGGCTTTGCAGTCGGCAGGACTCGCCAGCCAGACGATGCGGGCCTTCGGGTCGACAAACCGGCGGATCAGCCAGGCCGAGGCGAGCCGGTCCACCCACGGACGGGCCCGCGTGGCCCAGACACGGCCCCGATAGTCGGCCCGCTCCAGTCGCGGAATGTCGGCCTGCCGAGGGGTCGGCTCGTCGGGAGAAAGCCGGCGGGTGAGCGCGTCGCGCAGGTCGTCGAGCAGGCTCAAGGTCTGCCGCTGCGCCTCGCCGGGGAAGAAGTCGATGCGCGCCACCTGCTCGAAGCGGCGCACGAGCGGCTGGAGCTTGCGCGCGGCGGCTGCGCCGTCTAGGGATGCCAGGCTCCGTCCGAGCCCTTTGATCTCCTCGACGATGCCCGCGTACTCCTCGCCCCGGTCGAACAGGGCGCGCAGCGCGGCTTCCTGAGCTTCGTCACACCCCGAGAGTCGATAGACCTCGCCGCTGCCCCCGGCCTCGACCGACTGCGCCGCCGCTTCGTCCAGCGCCGCGGCACTGTCGGCCGAGTCGGGCAGCAGATAGACCCCATCGCGCAGCGTCGCGCAGCCCAGCGCCTTGACGGAGCGCCAGACGCGCATGCGGCCGGTCGATGCCTTGGTGGGCAGGCTGATGAACAGCGCGAGAAAGCTCAAGCACGGACTCCGTGTTGCCAAGAGGGATGAGTATTATATCCTACTCCTTGTTATAGATAAAACGAAATCTATGGAATTGCGTAGCGAGTCCGGTGCGAACTGGGGTGATCAACGCGGTCGGAACCGCGTCGCAGCCCGGTCTCCCAGTCACCGCGTCATTGGTCCTAAAAGCGTCTCTGTGCTGAGCGTCTTGACAACATTCGCTCGATCGTTAGAATCTTCGCATGGAACAAAGACTCTTGAAAGACCTGCTCTACGAACAGGTAGCCCGAATCGGCAAGGCGGTATCCAGCCCGAAGCGGCTGGAACTGCTTGAATTGCTGGCTCAAGGCGAGAAAACCGTCGAGACGCTAGCCAGCGAGCTAGCCGTAGACGTCAAGCTCACCAGTGCGCACCTAAAAGCCTTGAAAGAGGCGCGCCTGGTGGCATCGCGCCGAGACGGCAAGTTCGTGATCTACCGGCTCAGTGGCCCGGATGTCGCCCGGCTTTGGGTCATGTTGCGCGAGGTGGCCGAAGAGCATCTGGTCGAGTTGCGCGTCGCGCTTGGTCAGATGGTGTCCGATCCCTCCCGGCTTGCGGCTGTTGGTCGTCAAGCCCTCTTGGAGCGCGCACAGCGCGGCGAAATCGTTGTGATCGACGTGCGTCCGCAAAACGAGTACGAGACTGCGCACCTGCCTTTCGCCCGCTCGATGCCGGTCGCCGAGCTCGAACGCCGGCTCACCGAATTGCCGCTCGACAAGGAGATCGTCGCGTACTGCCGCGGCCCGTTCTGCCTGCTCTCGGATGAGGCCGTGGCCCTGCTCGCGGCGAAGGGTTACCGGGTTCGCAAGATTCTTGACGGCGTCAGCGAATGGGAAGCAGCCGGCCTCCCGGTAGAGGCGGCGGATAAGCGCTGATGGGCCACCGACTGCCGCTTATTCGTCATCCACTTCAATGCAAGACCAAGGAGCAATGCCATGTCCAGCACGCTTTTCATCATCAATGACGCGCCCTACGGCAATGAGCGGGCCTACAACGCGCTGCGGCTCGCCGGGGCGCTCGCCGGCCGTGAAGATCAGCGGGTGCGGGTCTTCCTGATGGCCGATGCGGTCGGCTGCGCCAAGTCCGGCCAGAAGGTCCCTGAGGGCTATTACAACGTCCAACTCATGCTCGGAAAGATCCTGCGCAAGGGTGACGTGGCCTTGTGCGGCACCTGCATGGATGCGCGCGGGCTGACCGACCAAGACATGGTCGATGGCGCCAAGCGTTCGACGATGGGCGAGCTCGCCCAATGGACCGCCGAGGCGGACAAGGTGCTGGTGTTTTGAGCGCTCGAACGATCGAGGGGAAACAGATGTTTCAAGGCATTCGCAACGTTCTGCTGTTTCAAGGCAGCCGCAACGTTCTGCTTCTTGCATCAAGTCAGGCCATGATGATGTCGGCCATCGTCATGTCAATGGCGCTGGCGGCGATTCTTGGAAGTGCGCTTGCGCCCGACAAGAGTCTTGCGACGCTGCCTATTGCCGTCATGGTCATCGGGGTGGCGATCGCGTCACTGCCCGCGGCCATGCTGATGCGCCGCTTTGGACGGCGTACGGGTTTCCTGATCGGCGCTGCGCTCGGGGTCTCCGGCAGCATGATTGCCGCGCTCGGATTGCAGCGCCACTCGTTCGAGCTCTTCGTGCTGGGCCATCTGCTGCTGGGCTGTTACCAGGGTTTCGCCAACTATTACCGGTTCGCCGCCGCAGAGGCAGTCGATTCGGCTCACGTCAGCAAGGCCATCGCCTGGGTGGTCGCGGGCGGTGTCGTTGCTGCCTTCCTCGGGCCGCAACTGGGCCAGTGGGGGCGAGACTGGTTCGCCAGCGGATTGTTCGTCGGATCATACGTCGCCCAAGCCGCACTCAGCCTGATCGCCCTGACGCTGCTGGCGTGCGTGCGGCTCAAGCCCGTGGTCGTTGCGGCCGGAGGTGCGGCGCGGCCCTTGCGCGAGATTCTCGCGCAGCCGGTGCTGCAAGCTTCGGTTCTGGGTGCAGCGGTCGGCTATGCCGTGATGATCATGGTGATGACCGCGACCCCGCTGGCGATGATCGGGTGCGGACTGTCCTCGACCAGCGTCACATCAGTGATTCAGTGGCACGTCGTCGCGATGTTCGCGCCGTCGTTCATCACCGGTAACCTGATCAAGCGCTACGGCGCGCCCCGAATCATGCAACTCGGCTTCATCCTGCTGCTCGGGCATGTCGCGATCGCGCTGCTTGGCGTCGAGTTTCTGCACTTCCTGTCCGCCTTGATCCTGCTCGGTGTCGGCTGGAACTTCGCCTTTATCGGCGGTACGGCGCTGCTCACCCAGACGTATCGCCCGTCGGAGCAGATGAAGGTCCAGGCGATCAACGAATTCTCGATTTTCGGCCTGGTGGCGCTCGCGACGCTATCGGCGGGCTGGCTCTATGACCGCTTTGGCTGGGCCACGCTCAACTTGGCCGTGGTGCCGTTGCTGATTCTTGCCTTGATCGCCGCGATCGGCATCGAGCGTCGGCTCCGTTCGGTGGCAACGCCAGCCTGAGGGTAGCGCCTACCACCCTTTGGTAGAATTTGGCAAACTTGACAACCCAAAGTCACGAAAGACCAAACTAGGTGGTTTTCAGATGAGTGAAATCGAGAGCGAGATCCTCACGCTGGATGAGGTTGCGGCCTACCTCAAAGCCGGGAAACGAACGGTCTATCGCCTTGCCCAGAAAGGCGAGATTCCGGCGTTCAAGCTTGGGGGAACCTGGCGCTTTCGCCGCTCGGAGTTGGATCGGTGGATCGCCGAAAGCATCAACAAGAAGAAGCCGGAGGCCGAGTGAGCGTGCACCAAATCAGCAACCGAATCACATTCGGGAAAGAACTAAGGGGATTGCTGACGTGCCAGTTCCCATAATTGATCTTTTTGCTGGCCCAGGAGGGCTCGGGGAAGGATTTGCTTCCCTGCAGGGCCACAAGCGGCAGCCATTCTTCGAGATCGCCCTTTCCATTGAAAAGGATGCTGTCGCACATCGCACGCTGACGCTCAGGGCAGTGTTCAGGCGTTTGCGTGGCACCAAGGACGTCAAGCACTACTACAGCTACATACGAGGCGAGATCGATGAGGCCGCTTTCCGCAGGATCCCTGCCGTGGCCAGCGCCTTCGAGCATGCTGCCACCGAAGCGAGGTGCCTGGAGCTTGGCAAGTCCGACGAAGCCAGTATTGATAGGGAAATTCGCGCTGCACTGAAGGGGCAGGAAACCTGGGTGCTGATCGGCGGCCCGCCCTGCCAGGCGTATTCGCTGGCGGGGCGCTCCAGACGCGCCAACGACAAGGACTTTCCCAAGGATGAAAAGCACTTTCTCTACAGGGAGTACCTGAGAATCATCCAGGTGCACAAGCCCACCATTTTCGTGATGGAGAATGTCAAGGGTCTGCTTTCCTCGAAGCACTCCGGCGACCCAATGTTCGAGAAGATCATTGCGGATCTTTCGATGCCGACCGAGGGGCTCGAATATGAGATCCGATCCTTCACCAAGAAGGGCGACGGCAGTTCGCTGGAACCCACCGACTACCTTATCCATTCTGAGCGCCATGGGATCCCGCAAAGCAGGCATCGCGTGATTCTGCTCGGAGTGAGAAAGGGGCTGGACATGCCTCAACACCCGTTGCTGGCACCAGCAGCAAGGCCTGTCACGGTCAAACAGGCCATTGACGATCTTCCCCGAATCCGCAGCAAGCTGTCGCGTGGCGATTCAGTGGAGGCATGGCGCAAGGCTGTTCAAGCTGCCCCCTCTTACGTCAAGGGATGGAGGACAGAAAACGAGTCCGTCATGATCGGGGCAATAATGCGTGCCTTTGCCGCTGCGGCAACCAGCACCACGACCGGTGGCGCCTTCATTTCACGAGGCTACAGAAGGCCGAAGAAGCCGACCGAGCTTCAGCAATGGTTGCACGACCGAAGCCTGGGTGGTGTCTGTCAGCATGAAGCGCGTGCGCACATGGCATCCGATCTTGCCCGCTATCTTTTTTCGTCCAGCTTCGCTCATTTATGGGGATATTGCCCACGGCTGGATGTGTTCCCTCCCAAGCTGCTTCCCGATCACATCAATGTGCATGTCGATCGGGAATCCGAAGCGATCCCGTTCAAGGATCGGTTCCGCGTGCAGTGCAGGAACGAACCGTCCACCACAGTGGTGGCTCACATTGCCAAGGACGGGCACTACTATATCCACTACGACCCATCCCAATGCAGAAGTCTCACGGTCAGGGAAGCAGCACGGCTCCAGACGTTTCCCGACAACTATGTCTTTGCGGGCAGCCGCACGGAGCAGTACACCCAGGTCGGCAATGCGGTGCCTCCGTTGCTTGCCCACAAACTGGCCAAGATCGTTCGTAGCCTTCTGAACGAGATGAGCAGGAGGAGGCGGAGGCAGGCTGGTGATGCCGTACAGAAGAGGCCGGCGGGAAGCGTGCCGCGAAACCTGCCAGAACAGCTTCCGGTACTCGCCGAAGCGGGCTAGTCAATGATCTGACCAATCACCAGGACATCCTCATCGCCATGCAGCCACTCCTCAACCGCTTGCGCAGTTTCCTCGACCGAGTGTTTCAAGGCGCACTCCCAGACGACCGCCACGCGCCAGCCGAGCGCATGGAGAGCCTCCACGTGTCTCCTGTCGCGATCGACATTGCCCAAGAACTTCCGTTGCCAGAATTCTTCGCTGGTCCGGGTGATGGTGGTGTAACGGCAGCCTTCGTGCCGATGCCAGAAGCACCCGTGGACGAACACCACCGCCCTGTGCTTCGGGTACACAAGGTCAGGGGTGCCGGGCAGCTTTCTGACATGAAGTCGATAGTGAAATCCCCTGGCAAAAATAAGGGAGCGAAGGGTTCGTTCCGGCCAGGTGTTCTTTCCGCGAATGCTCGACATCATGCGGCTGCGCTGAGGGGTGGTCGGGGCGCGCATGGCCTTGGGGGCATTCCACTTGGATTTCTGCAGCCACCGCCGCTTCGCACATCTGCCAGCCAATCCGATAGAGGGGAAGCAACCTCCGAAAGGTTAGCATGCAGTTGATTCACGAGAAATCACGAGGGGTATCTTGATGGCACGGGAGCACAGACATCCACCAAGCGCGGCTTGTCTCTCGGCGTCGATGAGAGATCTTGGCTACTCGCTCGAAACGGCCATCGCTGACCTGATCGACAACAGCATTTCTGCCGAAGCCAACAGGATCGACATCATCTGCGACGTTTCCGGTGACCATCCCCTTGTGGTCATTCTCGACAACGGCAAGGGAATGGCGGAAGGCGAGTTGATGGCTGCAATGCGTCATGGAACCAACAATCCCAGACGGCACCGTGCACCAAGGGATCTCGGGCGCTTTGGTCTTGGACTGAAGACGGCGTCGTTCTCTCAGTGCCGTTCCCTGACAGTGGTGAGCACAAACGACGCTTCCATCTGTGGTGCCGAATGGAACTTGGATCGCATCGATGCCGCAGACGACTGGATCCTGAGTCTCCTTGATGAAGCCGATATCCGGGCGTTGCCCTATGTCGATCGCCTTGGCAAACAAGGGACTGCAATCATCTGGCGAGAGCTTGACCGCTTGCTGGAAGACGAAGCTGGGGATCGTCGACAGGAGATCGTGAACGAGAAGCTTGAAGCGGTGGGACGGCATCTTTCCCTCGTCTTTCATCGCTTCCTTTCGGGCGAGGTCAAGGGGCATTTCAGAATCGCGCTCACCATCAATGGTCACCCCATTGCCGCATTCGATCCCTTCTGCAGAAAGAATCCAGCCACCCAGGTCCTTCCGGAGGAAATCGTCCGCATCGGCGATGCAGAGGTGCGCCTGCAGCCCTATGTGCTGCCACATCACAGCCGTCTTTCCGCGTCCGAGTACGACTACTACCAGGATCGCAGCGACTTCATCTCCAATCAGGGAGGCTATGTCTATCGGAACGGGCGCCTGATGGCGTGGGGAGATTGGTTCCGGCTGGTGCCGAAGGGTGAGGCCACCAAGCTGGCGCGGGTGCAGATCGACTTCCCCAACAGTCTGGACGAGGCCTGGACAATCGACATCAAGAAGTCGCGCGCGCGCCCACCACATGCGGTGCGTGAGCGCCTGCGCCAGATCATCACCAAGATCACCACCCGCAGCGTGACGGTGCATCGGGGGCGCGGAGAGAGGCTGTTTCAGGAAACCCAGGCTCCGTTCTGGGAGCGCTATGTTGATCACGATGGCATTCGGTTCGCGATCAACGAACAGCACCCAATCATCGCCTCGCTGGCAAGAAGACTCTCGCCAGAGGATGCAGACCTGCTTCGCACGTTGCTTGATTCAGTTGCTGCCTCGCTGCCGGTCGAGATGATCTATTCCGACTACTCGACCCACCCGCGCGAGATCAATCAGCGATCGGTGGATGAAAGCCAGACCATGGAGCGCCTGAGGAGACTGCGTCAGGTTCTGTACGGTGAAGGGCCGGGCGATGCGAAGGCCTTTCTCCAGATCGTGCGCTCCACGCATCTTTTCGATGGCCAGATCGAGCTGGCCGAAAAATTCATCAGCGAGGCCTTTGCATGAGCATTACAGCCATCACGGAAGAACGAAACATTGCCAACGCTCTCATCTCGGGTCTTGCCAACATGGCGGAAACGCCAACGCGCGAGCAGGTGGAGGAAAAGGCAAGACAGATTGCTGCAATCTTCGGCTACGCGGGAGACCTCCGCAACATTGTCACCGAGGCCATGGAATCGGTTGTGACCCGCATGGGAGCAGGCATTTCACTGGTTGATGTCAATGCGAAACATGATGATCAATGGGTTCACAAGCGCGAGGACGTCAATTGGACCTATGCCAGGGCATACGAGGAATTCCTTCGCAACGAAGGCTGGCCTCCGCAGATGGTCCAGTCGCTGAGCGATGTGACCACCCGCATTCTTGGCCACCTTCAAGATCCACTGAGCGAAGGCACGAGTTGGAACCGTCGTGGCCTAGTCATCGGCCATGTGCAGTCGGGAAAGACGGCCAACTACACGGGTCTGATAGCACGCGCAGCCGATGCGGGCTACAAGTTCATCGTCGTCATTGCCGGCATTCACAACAATCTGCGCAGGCAGACACAGCAACGAATCGATGAGGCCTTCATCGGCCGATCGAGCGATCCCGAGGATCGCCGCAATATTGGCGTCGGTCTCGCTCCGGGATATCCGCATCCGGCAACGCTCACCAACATCAACGAGGACTTCAACAAGAACACAGCGGCCAAGAGCGGCTGGAAGATCAACGACTTCAGCAAGCCGATCATCCTGATCATCAAGAAGAACGTCACGACGCTCACTGCATTGCACAAATGGCTGAAGGAGCTGAACGCCGAAGGGGAAGACCGCATCTCCGATGTGCCCATGCTGCTGATCGACGACGAGGCCGACAACGCATCGATCAACACGAACAAGGAGGAGCTGGACCCGACCCGGACGAATGCCATGATTCGCCGCAATCTGGGTCTGTTCGCGAAGTCCTGCTATGTTGGATATACGGCAACGCCGTTCGCCAATATCTTCATCAATCCGGATGCCTATGGCGATGATGTGCAGGAAGAGCTTTTCCCTCGCGACTTCATCTATTGCCTGGATGCTCCGACAACCTATTTCGGTGCCGAGAAGGTATTCCTCGACGAGACAACCAGCGAATCGATCGTCAGGGCGATCGATGATTGCGAGGATCTCATTCCCTATTCTCACAAGCGTGACGATCCCGTCCACGAGTTGCCTCCCGGCCTCTATCGCGCATTCGACGAGTTCATCGTCGCCCGCGCCATTCGGAACCTGCGCGGGCAGGCCGGAAAGCATTGCTCGATGATGGTCAATGTGTCGCGCTTTGTGCCGGTACAGAAGGCTGTGCGTGACTTCCTGAGTCTCAGGGAGAAGAAGATCAGGGAAGCGGTTCTCGCCAACTACGCGATGCCGGAAGAGGTTTCCTCAAGAAACACGTACATGCAGGGCCTGAAGCACGCATTCGATGCCGAGTATGCCGATGCTGGGTTTACCTGGGCGGAGGTGAAGGCTGCCCTCAGCGGCGTCTTCGAGCACCTCCACCTCTATGTCATCAACAGCAAGAGTGACGAGGTGCTCGACTACGCCCGGTACGCGAAGGAAGGAGTCGGGTTGACGGCGGTCGCGGTCGGTGGCCTGAGCCTCTCGCGAGGCTTGACCATCGAGGGGTTGACCGTCAGCTACATGTACCGCAACACGAAGATGTACGACACCCTCATGCAGATGGGCCGCTGGTTCGGCTACCGGCCGGGCTTCGAGGATCTCTGTCGCGTCCATCTCTCGCGCGATTCGATCAACTGGTACTCCCACATCGCCGATGCCGCTGAAGAGCTTGTGCAGCAGGTCAAGCGCATGCGGCGCGATCGCCTCAGTCCGAAGGATTTTGGCCTTTACGTCCGCTCGCATCCGGACAGCCTGCTGATCACAGCGGCGAACAAGATGCGATCCGGCCAGGAAGTCACGGTCGAGCAGAGTTTCAGTGGGCGACTGCGTGAAAGCTACATTGTCTCCACAGACCCCGATGTAAATGCCAAGAATTTTGCACTGATTGCCGATCATTGGCGAAGTGGATTCGGCGGGCGACCAGAGGAATCAACCGAGAAGGGCGTCATCTTCAGAGACGTGTCAGTCGAGGTGGTCGACGATTTCCTCACCCGGTTCGAATGTCATTCGACCTTTGCCGGACAGAAGTCGGACGTGGTGAGCTATCTCGAACGCATTGCGACGAAGCGCCCGCTGGCCGATGTTCTGCTGATTTCCCCTTCGGGTGGCTCAGGCGGTGAAAACCCGTTCACCCTGAGGAATCAGGTGCGCGTCGTCGGGAAAGATCAGCCGAACGGCACTTCATGGCGCCTGAACAAGGACCGGGTTGCCTCGCGTGGTGACGAGAAGCTCGGGCTCAGCGATGTGCAACGCGATGAGGCGAGGACAGTCGCCGGTGGCGAAGATGGATCGGGAGCGGTATCCGACACACATTACCGCATGGTCCGGAACAAGCCGCTCCTCATGATTCACAGCCTGGAGCCCAAGGGCGAGACCGTGACGGGACCGATCGCCGCCTTCGGCGTCAGTTTTCCCTACGGGGACTATTCGACTACCATCAATGTCGTCGTGAACAAGGTCTGGCTCCAGCAGATGCAGGGTTATGCCGATGATCCTGACGAGGAGGATGACTACGATGCCTGAGTGCTCGCCGTGGGATGACATCACCGTTCCGGGAGCGGACTTCAATGTCCGCCGGGTTGCGGTGGGAACGGCCGTGCCCTGCTTCTGGGGACGCGACGCCAGTGGTGCCTGTCTGTTCATTGTGGAGCTTCAGGGCGACCACGCAGCCCAGTACCGGAAAAACGCGGTCACGGTGAACGGCGTCGATGTCGATCTTCGTGCCGGAGATCAGGGGCAGCAGCACCTAGTCCTCGCCCTTGAAAGGCAGGTCGACCGCGATCTTTTCGAAGGACTGTGCCGAACCCTTGCATCCTCGCTGGAGCACGCCACCGACTCGGCGAGTTCTCTCGCAGTCTCGCTGGCACACATCCGCCGTTGGAAGACCTTCCTGTCAGGCCGAAGTCAGCACCTGTCCATCGAGGAAGTCCGCGGTCTCTTCGCCGAAATCGTCTTTTTGGTGGAACTGATCGATCGACAGATGTCGAGCAGTGCCGCCGTTGAAGCCTGGCTCGGTCCGGAACGATCACATCAGGATTTTATCTTCGGCAACACAGCCGTCGAGGTCAAATCGCTCTCGGGCGCAGAGCGGAGCAGCATCCGCATTTCATCGGAAGACCAGCTCGAATCGCTGAACGATGCGCTGTTCCTGCGCGTGTACCGGCTGAGCAATTTGGCCGACGCGGCAGGAGCTCGATCGCTCAACGAGACCGTCACTGCAGTGCAGGCACGGCTCGGCGAGGCGGATGCCGTCGAGGCCTTTGACCGGAAGCTGGTTGCGCACGGCTATGCGCCGCTCCCTGACTACGATGAGCCTCGATTTGTCGTCAGCGACGTACGCAGCTATCGTGTCGGTGACGGTTTTCCACGTCTGATGCGGTCGCAGCTGCCGACAGGGATTGCCAACGTGGCCTACGACATCAGGCTGGAAACGATTGCTCCGTACGAGTGTGACGAAGCAGCTATCTTCGGGAGGGATTGATGGAGCAGACCGGCGAAGAATTCTTCCACGACTTCCGACAGGAACTGTTGGCGGGCGCTGAAGCCAAGGGCAGCTTCCAGCTCTCCGCATTCATGGAGGCCATCGCGAACGACCTTGTCGAGACAGGCTTCACGGAAGGTTTCGAACTCTGCCATTTCCGGGCGCAGCGGGGCATGCGCGTGGACGGCTACTGGTTCAGTGACGAAGGAGTTCTGGACCTCTTCATCGCGGACTTCGACTCCCGAAACGAGCTGGCATCGCTCACCAGAACAGAAGTGGCTGCGGCATTCAAGCGTGTTGCCAACTTCTTTGAGGCCAGTGCCAACAAGGGCCTGGCCGGCGAGCTGGAGGTCACATCGCCGGAGTACGGCCTCGCCAGGCAGATTGCGGATCGCAAGGACGCCATTCGGCAGGTCAACTTGGTTCTCTTCTCCGAGCGCACGCTCAGCGAGAAAATCCAGGCCCTTCCCGATACGGAGGTGGCAGGTGTTCCGGCTGCTCACCACATCTGGGATATCTCACGACTTCATCGTCAGCGAAGCTCCCGCAGTCACAAGGAGCCACTCGACCTCGACTTCGAGCAGATGTTCGGCAAGGGTATCGCCTGCCTTCCCGCACACCTAGGGACCGATGCCTATCAATCCTATCTCATGGTCATGCCTGCCGAGGTGCTGGCGACCTTGTACGAGAGATTCGGAGCGCGTTTGCTTGAGCAGAACGTCCGAACATTCCTGCAGGCCCGCGGCAATGTGAACCAGGGAATAAGGGCAACGATCCTGAACGAGCCGGGAATGTTTTTTGCCTACAACAACGGGATCACGGCCACTGCGCAGAGTGTCGTGACCGCGACGACGGATCTCGGTCTGGCGATCACAAGGGTTGTCGACCTTCAGATCGTCAATGGGGGCCAGACCACAGCATCGCTGTTCCATACACGGAAGCGGGACAAGGCCGATCTTTCCCAGATATTCGTCCAGTTGAAGCTGTCCGTCATCGACAGCCTACAGAGCGAAACGGTCGTTCCAAGGATATCGGAGTATGCGAACACCCAGAATCGGGTGAATGCCGCCGACTTTTTCTCGAACCACCCGTTCCATGTGCGGATGGAAGGATTTTCCCGGCGGATCTGGGCGCCGGCGCAGAAGGGCGCCCCGCGCGAGACACGGTGGTTCTATGAGCGCGCGCGCGGCCAGTATGCCGATGCACAGTCGAAGCTCACACCTGCGGAGCAGCGTCGCTTCAAGGCGGAGCATCCCAAGCCACAGATGTTCACGAAGACGGATCTTGCGAAGTTCGAAAATGTCTGGGATGACCACCCCAAGTGGGTGAATCTTGGCTCCCAGAAGAACTTTGCGCTCTACGCCGCCCGAATCGGCAGCGAGTGGGAGAAATCATCCGACGCGTTCAATGAGTTTTATTTCAAGAGGGCTGTCGCCCGCGGGCTGATCTTCCGCGCCACGGAGCGCATCGTTTCTGCACAGCCTTGGTACAACGGCGGGTACCGCGCAAACATCGTGGCCTACACGCTGGCGGTACTCGGTGACATCACGAAGCGCAGGAAGGAGAGCATCGACTTTCTGGGCATCTGGAATGCACAGAAGGTCGATCCGGTGCTCGAAAGTGCCATCGCTGTCGTGTCGGGGGTCGTGAATGACGACATCATCAGACCGCCACAAGGCATTTCCAATATTTCCGAGTGGTGCAAGAAGGAGGCGTGCTGGACGAGGATACAGGCTCGTAGCGAAGCGATCGCCAATCTCCTCCCGCCCCAGTTCTACGATCGACTTGTTCCGCAGGATGATCAGGCAGCGATCGTGAAGACAGCGAAGCAGACGCAGAGGATCGACAACGGCATTGAGGCACAGCGAAAAGTGCTGGATGTTCCCGCTGCGGAATGGGCTCGCATCCATCAGTCGCTGCTTGAGAAAGATCTGCTCACGCCGAAGGAAGACGGCGTGCTCAGAGTTGCCATGCAGATTCCCTCCAAGCTCCCGACAGAAAAGCAGAGTGTGGTGTTGCTGGATATTCTGGAGAAAGGGCGTCTCGAAGGCGTGGTTGCGAGCAAATCCTGAGCGCCGCAGGTTGGCGGTCACAAGAACTTCTTGAAGCTCCCCGCCGAGAAGTTCGACTCGGACACCGAGCGGCGCTCTGCCATCATCCTGGAGCGCGACGGAGGAACAAGAAATGCAGAAACCCGCCGCGCCGCAAAAGACCGTCCTGGAAACGATTCTGGACTGGTCAGAGGACCGTCCTCTCTGGCAGCGTGACGCCCTGCGCCGCATCATCGCAAACGGCCGTCTGACGGACGCCGATATCTGGTGAACTCCGGGCCGTTATCGGTCCGTACAGCCAGCGGATACCCCCGAAACCGCGCTACCTGGTCCAGCACGCGGGTAACGTACTGGCCTTAAAATGCAGCAGTTGGCGGACCAGGGCATCCGTTTCTCGCTCGACGACTTTGGCACCGGTTATTCGTCCCTGAGCTACCTCAAGCGCCTGCCGCTGTCGCAGCTCAAGATCGACCAGTCGTTCGTGCGCGACCTGCTGACCGACCCCAACGACGCCGCCATCGCGCGCACCATCCTGCACCTGGCCCAGAGCCTGGACCTGGACGTGATGGCCGAAGGCGTGGAAACCGAAGGCCAGCGCCAGTTCCTTGAACGGATGGGCTGCAAGGCCTTCCAGGGCTACCTGTTTGGACGGCCCGGCCCTTTTGAAGGAGATTGACCATGAACGCCCGTTTGCCCACCCCCGCACTGGACGCCGCCACACTGGCCGCTTTTGTCGACCAGCGCTGGGATCAGGCCCTTATCCCCGAGCTGAAAAGCTACATCGAGATCCCGGCCAAGTCGCCCTCGTTCGATGCCGACTGGGCCCGAAACGGCCACCTCGAAACCGTGCTGCAGCGCGCCGCCGAGTGGGTGCGCGCGCAGAAGGTCGAGGGTCTGCAGCTGGAGGTAGTGCGGCTGAAGAAGCCCGATGGCAGCGACCGCACCCCGGTGCTCTTTTTCGAGGTACCCGCCTCCAACGGCCGCCACGGCGGCGCTGCGCCCGCATCCGGCCAGACGGTGCTGATGTACGGCCACCTCGACAAACAGCCGGAGTTCACCGGCTGGCGCTCCGACCTTGGCCCCTGGACGCCCAAGATCGACGACGGCAAGCTCTACGGCCGCGGGGGCGCCGACGACGGCTACGCCGTCTACGCCAGCGTGGCCTCGCTGCAGGCGCTCAAGGACCAGGGCGTGGCGCACCCGCGCATCGTCGGCCTGATCGAGACCTGCGAGGAAAGCGGCTCGCACGACCTGTTGCCCTACGTGGACGCGCTGCGCCCGCGCCTGGGCGACGTGGGCCTGGTGATCTGCCTGGACAGCGGCGCCGGCAACTACGACCAGCTGTGGTTGACTACCAGCCTGCGTGGCATGGCCAGTGGCGTGCTCAAGGTGCAGGTGCTGACCGAAGGCATCCACTCCGGCGACGCCTCGGGCTTGGTGCCGTCGAGTTTTCGCATCATGCGTCAGGTGCTGAACCGCCTGGAAGACAGCGCCACCGGCCGCCTGTTGCCCGCCAGTTTTCATTGCGAGGTGCCGGCCGAACGTGTGGCCCAGGCTCGGGCCACCGCCGCCATCCTGGGCGAGGAGGTCTACAAACGTTTCCCCTGGGCCCACCACGACTGTGGCGGCTCCAGCGTGTTCGCGTTGCCCACCACCACCGACCCGGTCGAAGCCCTGCTCAACCGCACCTGGCGGCCCACGCTGTCGGTCACCGGCGCCGACGGTTTCCCCGAGCTGAAGAACGCCGGCAACGTGCTGCGCCCCTACACCGCCTTCAAGCTCAGCCTGCGCCTGCCGCCGCTGGTGGATGCGGCGTTGGCCGTGCAGGAGCTGAAAACCCTGCTGGAGGACAACGCGCCCTACCAGGCCCGGGTCACCTTCGAGGCCGAAGGCGGCGCCACCGGCTGGAACGCACCCAACGTCGCGCCCTGGTTCGAGGACGCGCTGCAGGTGGCCTCGCGCGCCAGCTTTGCTGGCGCTGGCTACGGCACCATTGGCCAGGGTGGCACCATCCCGCTGATGAACATGCTGAGCCAGGGTTTTCCGACCGCGCAGATGATGGTCTGCGGCGTGCTGGGCCCCAAGAGCAACGCCCACGGACCCAACGAGTTCCTGCACCTAGCGTACGCCCGGCGCCTGACGGCCTCGGTCGCGCAAGTGATCGCTCGCATGCCCTGAACATGACGACGACCTCACAGGCTCCTTTCACCCTGCGCGACGGCCTCACCCTCGCCCTCTACGGCTGGCCCCTGCCCGACACCGTACGCCCGCGCGGTGTGGTGCTGATCGTGCACGGCCTGGGTGAACACGCCTGGCGCTACGACCACGTGGCCCGCCGGCTCAATGCCTGGGGTTTCTGGGTGCGCGCCTACGACCAGCGCGGGCACGGCGAATCGGGCGGCGCGCGCGGCGTGCTGCCGGCCGATCACGCCCTGCTGGCCGATCTGGCCGAGGTGGTGGACGACACCCGCGAGCAGCTGTGCAACCGCTGGGCCTGCCCGCTGCTGCTGCTGGGGCACAGCATGGGTGGGCTGGTGGCGGCCCGCCTCGTGGCCGGCCGCTTGCGCCCGGTGGAGGCGCTGCTGCTGTCTTCGCCCGCGCTCGATGCCGGGCTGAACCCGGTGCAGCGCGCGTTGATCGGGCTGCTCTACCGGCTGGCACCCGGTCTCGCGCTGGGCAACGGACTGGATGCCCGCAAGATTTCCCACGACGCCGAGGTGGTCCAGCGCTACCAGACCGACCGGTTGGTGCACGACCGCATTTCCGCGCGGCTGGCGCGCTTCATCGACACCGAAGGCGCCGTCACCCGCGCGGCCGCACCCGGCTGGACCGTGCCCACCTTGCTGATGTACGCCGGCGCCGACGCGCTGGTGAACCCCCGTGGCAGCCGCGACTTTGCCGCCGCGGCGCCGCCCGCGGTGGTCAGCAGCCGGTGTTTCGACGGGCTGTTTCACGAAATCTTCAACGAATCCGACCCGGCCGAGGTTTTCGAAACCCTGGAACACTGGCTGGAGAGCCGGTTCTAGGCAGACCCGCCACCTCTACTGCAGCCGCTCGGTGCCGGACAGCGTGCTGGCGGCCATCGACCAGGCCCTGGCCCGCATGGGCACACGACCTCCCGGGGGCGCCGCGCCGCGATGAACGACCGCACGGTTGCCTCCGGACGCTGGCGCTGGCGCCCCAGCCTGCGCCTGTCGCTGCAGCTGGTGCTGCTGGCCACCGTGGTGCTGCCAGCCGTGGTGGTATCGAAGGGCATCCGGCGCTCGTCGGCAATGCGCAGCATCAGCAAGCGGATGGCGTCAGAGGCATAAGCGGACCTACCCCCCTGCCCACACCCCCCGCGCCGCCGCCACCGTGGCCTCAACATCAGCCTCGGAGTGCGCGGCGCTCACAAAGCCGGCTTCGTAGAGGGCGGGGGCGAAATAGACGCCGCGCTCGAGCATGGCGTGGAAGAAGTGGTTGAAGCGGGTGCTGTCGGTGCGCAGCACGGCGGCGTAGTTTTGCGGCAGTTGCTCGAGCAAGAAGAAGCCGAACATGCCGCCTTCGCTGTCGGTGCAAAAGGGCACGCCGGCTTGGGCGGCGGCTTGGGCTAGGCCTGCGGTCAGGCTGCGCGTGCGCGCGCTCAGGGCCTGGTAGAAGCCGGGGCGTTGCAGTTCGCGCAGGGTCGCCAGGCCGCAGGCGGTGGCCACGGGGTTGCCGCTCAGGGTGCCGGCCTGATAGACCGCGCCCAGCGGCGCCAGTTGCTCCATGATGGCGCGTTTGCCACCAAAAGCGGCCAGCGGCATGCCACCGCCGATCACCTTGCCCAGCACCGTGAGGTCGGGCTCGAAGCCGGGGATGTGCTGCGCGTACAGGCTTTGCGCGCCACCGAGCGCGACCCTAAAGCCAGTCATCACCTCGTCGAAGGCCAGCAGCGCGCCGTGCTGGGTGCACAGTTCGCGGCAGCGGCGCATGAAGGGCACGCTGGCGCGCACGAAGTTCATGTTGCCGGCGATGGGCTCGATCATCAGGCAGGCCACTTGGGGGCCGTGCTCGGCAAAGGCGGCTTCGAGCTGGGGCAGGTTGTTGTACTCGAGCACCAGCGTGTGCTGCACCACCTCGGGCGGCACACCGGCGCTGGTGGGGTGGCCGAAGGTGGCTAGGCCCGATCCGGCCTTGACCAGCAGCGCGTCGGCGTGGCCGTGGTAGCAGCCTTCAAACTTGATGATTTTGCTGCGCCCGGTGGCGCCGCGCGCGAGCCGGATGGTGCTCATGCCGGCTTCGGTGCCCGAGCTCACCAGCCGCAGCATCTCGATGCTGGGCAGCAGCTTGACGATTTCTTCGGCGAGCTCGATTTCGCGCTCGGTCGGGGCACCGAAGCTAAAGCCGTCGAGGGCGGCGCGCTGCACCGCTTCGAGCACCGCCGGGTGGCCGTGGCCCAAGATCATCGGGCCCCAGGAGCCGATGTAGTCGATGTAGCGCTGGCCGTTGGCGTCCCAGAAGTAGGCGCCCTGGGCGCGCTGCACGAAGCGCGGCGTGCCGCCCACGGCCTTGAAGGCGCGCACGGGCGAATTCACGCCGCCGGGGATGAGTTGGCGCGCGCGCTGCAGCAGGGCGAGGTTGCGGTCGGTGGCTTGCATAAATGAGATAAAAAAGGAATCAGTGGGTGCGGGATGGGGTGGGGAAGGCTTCGAGCTGCTGCGCCGGGCCGGCCGTGGGGTCGTCGGGGTCGGCTGCGCCTTCGGGGGGCTCGTCATCATCCAGAGCCCAGAACAGGCGGTTGGGAATGGCGTGGCCCATGCCGGGCTGAAAACCGGCCACTAGGCACTGGTCGAGGTAGGTGAGGGCTTCAGCGCAGGCGGTTTGCAAGTCGGTCTCGCCGGCCAGCAGGGCGCACAGCACCGCCGACAGGGTGTCGCCGGCGCCGCTGAAGGTGGCGTCGAAGCGCTCGAAGCGGGCGCTGGCGAGCAGCGTTTCGGGGGCCGCGAGGTGGCTCTCGAGGTAGAGGTCGGGGGCGTTGAAGCCGGTGACCAGGGTGTAGGGCACGCCGTGCACAGCGGCGGCGGCGGCGATTTCGCGCGCCAAAGGGGGGCGGTCGTGGGCCCAATCGGGCAGCAGCCAGCGGCTCAGGGTGTGGTGGTTGCCCACCAGCACGCTGGTTTGCGGCAGCACGCGTTCGGCCAGCGCGTCGAGGTAGTTTTCGCGCTCCACTTCGTCCCACCAGGTGAGGTCGGGCAGGTAGCAGACCACGGGGATGTGGGCATAGTCGCTCAGCAGTTCGGCGATGGTGCCGAGGTTGTCGGCATTGCCCACGAAGCCGACCTTGATCGCCTGCGGGGTGATGTCTTCGAGCACGCAGCGGGCTTGGTCGTCGATCAGCTCGTCGTCGAGGGCGATGTGGTGGTGGATGCTGCGCGTGTCGCGCACGTAGCAGCCGGTGGCGATGGCCAGCACGTGGCACGAGGCGCTGCTCATGGCGGTGAGGTCGGCCGACAAGCCGCCGGCGCCGCAGGGGTCGTTGGCGTTGAAGGTGAGCACGCAGGGCGGACTGGCATGGGCTGCGGCCTCGGGGGGTGCGGTTGCGGGCGCAGGGGGAGGCAAAACAGGGCTCATGCAGGGGCGGCTGGGTCGCGGTGGGCAGAAGGGGTCTGTGGGTGCAGGCGGCGCTGGATACAATGTCTTCATTCTATGTCAAGCATTTTTCAACCATGAGCGCCCACAAAACTTGGATGTGCCTGATCTGCGGCTGGGTTTACGACGAAGCGGCAGGTTCGCCGGAGCACGGCTTGCCCCCCGGCACGCGCTGGGAGGATGTGCCCATGAATTGGACCTGCCCAGAATGTGGCGGGCGCAAGGAGGACTTTGAAATGGTGGCCTTGTGACTGCGATGTTGCTGCTTTGTGCGCCCGGCGTACAAGCTTAAATTACGATCGAGTCACAAAGGCACGCCATGCAGGAAAGCTCCAAAATACCTTGTAAAGTGCTGGTGGTGGATGACAGCCAGACCGTGCGGATGAGCGCTCAACGGTTTCTGCGTGAAGGGGGGCACGAGGTGCTTTTGGCCGAGGACGGCTACCAAGCGCTGGCGCTGCTGCACGACTTCATGCCCGATCTGGTGTTTTGCGACATCCTGATGCCGCGCCTCGATGGCTACCAAACTTGCGCCATCATTCGCCGCAACGCGCGCTTTGCCCACGTGCCGGTGCTGATGCTATCCTCCAAAGACGGCGTTTTTGATTTGGCCCGTGGCCGTTTGGCGGGCGCCCAAGACCATTTGGGCAAACCCTTTGGCCGCGAGCAGTTGCTGCAGGCGGTGCAACAACACGCGGTGCGATCGCCTTGCGCGCCTTAACAGACGTTTTATGCCATGGTTCGAAATATCTTAGTAATCGACGACTCGCGTACCGAATTGCTGCACCTGTGCAAGCTGCTCGGGAACAACGGCTACCGGGTGCGAGTCGCCCAAAATGCCGAGCAGGCTCTAGAGGAGTTGGCTGTTGAGTTGCCTGACCTGATCCTGATGGACGTGGTGATGCCTGGCACCAACGGTTATGCCCTTACACGCCAATTGGTGCGCCACCCCCAGTACGGTCAGGTGCCGGTTTTTCTTTGTTCAAGTAAAAATCTGGAGTCGGACCGGGTTTGGGGCTTGCGCCAAGGTGCGCGCGAGTATTTCACCAAACCGATTGACGTCAAGTCGCTTTTGGCGCACATCGAGGCGCTGAGCTAAAAATGCAGCATCGCCCTTGACCATGATGACTTCCAGCCGACCCAGCCGCAAATCTTACGAAGCCGAATTGAAGCGCAAGCTGGCCGAGTCGGGTCGGCGCAGTGCCCAAGCGGGATGGTTGGCGCTGGGTTGGCGGGGGGCGCACGCCTTGGTGCCGCTGGCGCATGCGGGCGAGATTTTTACCCCCACGCCCTTGCAGCGCTTGCCCCAAAGCCAAGCTTGGGTGTGTGGTGTGGCGGCTTTGCGGGGCAACATTTTGCTGGTCTTTGATTGGGCGCAGCTGCTCGGTGGTGCCGTCGCGGCGCAGGCCACGCCGGCTGCGCTCGACACGGCGGGCCAGTACTGGGTGGCCTTGAATCCGGCCTTGGGCGTGGGGGCCGCGCTGTGTGCCGACCACTTGCTGGGTTTGCGCTACGAACAACAGGGTTTGGAGTTTGGGCCGGCCACAGACCAGCCGCCCGGGGTGCATCGGCTGGCGCGTGATGCGCAAGGCCAGCAATGGCTGGAGCTCGATTTGCCTGCACTTTGCGGCCAAGCGGCGTTTCAGAATTTGCTGTTGCCGGGATTCTCTCGCTCCGAGCCCACCTTGACCCCCATTTAGCGAAGGTCTTCCATGTTTGCTGTGTTGCGTCGTTTGTTCCCTGCCAAGGCCGGCGGCGCGCCGACCGAACTGGCCGCTGCCGCCACGCAGGGTTCAAACCCCGGCGATGGCGCCGCGCTCGACTCTGCCCTGACTACCGAACGCCCTAGGAACGAGGTTGCCGAGGTGACGGCGGTGGTGGATCTGTCATGGTGGGGGGCGAGCCACTGGTGGGTGTATTTGATGCTGTCCCTGATCTTGATGGTGCTGGCGGCGCTGCAGGGCTGGTTCAACCCACAGTGGGCGGTGCCGCACAATTTGCCCGTGGGTGCATGGAGTGCGATCGCGGCTGGGTTCGGTTTTGCGTCGGTGATTTGCGCGCTCGCCATGATGGCGCAACTGCAGCGGGCGGCCTTGGCGCAGCAGCAGGCCCTGGTGGATTCTGAGGTCTTGGCGCGAGAACAGGAGCAGGAAACCCGGCGCATCAACGAGGCCACGCAAGCGGCCATCCTGCGCCTGATGAACGAGCTCCAGCGCGTGGCCGAGGGCGACCTGACGCAGCAAGCCACGGTGAGCGAAGACGTGACCGGGGCCATTGCGGATACGGTCAACTACACGGTCGAGGAGCTGCGCAGTCTGGTGGCCCAAGTGCAGCGGACCACGGAGCGGGTGGGCGAAACCTCTGGCCGGGTTGAAAGCGCTTCCAATAAGTTGCTCTCTGCGTCGTCTGAGCAGCTGCACGAAATTCGTCAAACCGCGCAGTCGGTGCTTGATATGGCGGTGCGCATTGGACGCGTGTCGCAGCAAACGCAAGGTGCGGCAACTGCGGCGCAGCAATCGCGTCAGGCGGCCGAAACTGGGTCGCGTGCGGTGCACGAGGCGATCGAGGGCATGAACCGCATCCGCCAGCAGATGCAAGAGACTTCCAAGCGCATCAAACGACTTGGGGAATCTACACAAGAGATTGGCGAGATCACCGAACTGATCGACGACATCACCGAGCAGACACAAGTTCTGGCGCTCAATGCCGCCATCCAAGCCGCGGCGGCGGGCGAAGCTGGACGCGGCTTTTCGGTGGTGGCTGAGGAGGTGCAACGTTTGGCAGAGCGCAGCGCCGATGCCACCAGCCAGATTGCTGCGCGGGTGCGCGCCATTCAGGTCGATACCCAAGACGCGGTGCAGGCCATGGAGGGCTCGACGCGCGAGGTGGTTGAAGGCACGAAGCGCTCCGACAACGTGGGGGCGGCGCTTGCCGAGATCGATCGCTTGTCGGTGCAAGTGGCTGACCTGGTTGCCCAAATTGCCACCACCGCAACCCACGAAGCGCAGCAGGCTGGGGCGGTGGCGAAGCAGATCCAACACGGCTTTCTGGTGACCGAGCAAGCCAGCGAGGGCACGCGCGCTACGGTGCTGCAGTTGCGCGAATTGGCGCAACTGGCCGAAGAGTTGCGCCTGTCGGTGACTCGCTTTAAGATTGCCTGAGCCCAAGGCCGCCCATGAAAGCTGCCTTGAGCGCCTCCCCTGCCGATCCAACCAGCGCCCCCATGCAAACCAACCCGCACAGTGCGCTTGAAGCCGGATTGCAGCCCTTTGCTGCGTCAGAAGCGGTGAGTATGGGGCCCCTGGGATGGGTTTACGAAGAGCTGCGCCAGTGTCTGCAAGAGGCCGATGCCACGCTGCTGCGCTTTGTCTCTGACAATGTGGCGGCTCGCAGCGGCGACTTGGCCGAGATCGATGCCAGCGAGCTGCGGCTGCTTAGCCAGCGCTTGCACCAGGCGGTGGGGGCGCTGGAATTGGTCGAGTTGGCCGCAGCCGCTCAGACCTTGCGCGCCTTGGAGGCGGCTGTGGGCAAGCTGATCGCCAAGCCTGCCCTGGCCACCGAGGCGGCAGCCGCCGCCGTCAGCGCCGGCTGCCGGGTGTTGCTGGA